>Ga0316191_10001372_pt1 | contig 17091 bp, 15 predicted proteins | sample Eddworburr2cm_MG_FD_204928 | JGI IMG/M metagenome (GOLD analysis project Ga0316191, IMG submission 204928) | Coastal sediment microbial communities from Maine, United States - Eddy worm burrow 2 cm | ecosystem: Environmental > Aquatic > Marine > Coastal > Sediment | place: USA: Maine...
CACAACGTCGTAGTGCCCAGTGAGGAGGATAGGTGCAAGTTCCGGATTGCTGCCGGGCCAGCGATAAAGCAGTGTGTACTCGCCGACAAGCTGCAATTCTAAAGCCTCGTTTACCAGCGGGTAGGAATCTTTGACCCAGCTGATGAAATTCTCGAACTCCTGATGCTGAAAGTCAGCTTCGCGCTGGTGAGAAACGGTTCTGAAGGCGATGGCTTCGCGAATATGACGAATCGCTCGCTCATCGTTCAGGTTTACGGTGATCGGAGTCACCGGCTCTGAGCTTGCCGGCTGATGCAGAGCAGTCCGCACCAGAATTACTCCCACCAGCACAACGATGACAGCCAGTAGAATCAGCAGGAATTGTTTCAAACGAATGATCTCTTATAGTGATTTGAGGTAATAAATCGCTGACGATTTTGTCAGCTGGCGTTGTTGTCAGCCATCGTCGGCAACCCGTTCCGCGCGCAGGGCTTTACGGCGCACTTTCCCCGCGTCGTCACGCAGTGGCTCGGTCACGAATTCTATGCTGCGTGGCAGCTTGTAGCGGACCAGGCGCTGTGAAAGGTGGTCCAGCAAGGAGGATTCATCGACGTTGCCCTCGGGGGCATCAACAATCGCGTGCACGGCATTGCCGAGATCGGGATGCGGTAGTCCGATGGCAGCCGAAGACCGAATTCCGGGGTAGGCATCGAGCGCAGCTTCGACCTCTGCCGGATAAATATTCGCTCCACCGCTCAAGATCATGTCAGTCAGCCGGTCTGACAGGTAGAGGTAGCCGTCTTCGTCCATCGAACCCATATCGCCGAGGCTTTCCCAGCCGCCTTCTATGCTCTTGGCAGTAGCCCCAATGTAGCGATAGGTTGTGCCCGGCCCGGTTTTCGGTCGCATGAAGACTTCGCCCACTTCACCGGGTGGCAGGGTTTTGCCGTCTTCATCAACAATTTTCATCTCACAGTGGGCACCAGGCTGACCAACAGAACCTTTGTGCAGCAGCCATTCATCTCCGCGGATGACCGTCGATCCCTGACCTTCGGTGCCGCCGTAGAGTTCCCAGATAGTCTGCGCACCAAGCCAGTCAATAAAGGCTTCTTTCAACCACGCCGGGCAGGGCGCTGCCAGGTGCCAGAGAACTTTCAGCGAGCTCATGCTGTAGCGGTCGCGCTCAGCTTCATCGAGATTCCAGATCCGCTGCATCATGGTTGGTACCATGTAGACCGTATCCACCTTTTGGGTTTCGATCAGCTCCAGCGTCTGCTGCGCATCGAAGCGGGTGGTGACCACAACCCGGTTACCTTTAAACAAGGCGATGAACGCCCATGAGAAAGGTCCGTTGTGATACAGCGGGCCTGGGATGAGAATGCAGCCACAGTTGCTGAATTGCAGATACTCGGCATCCGGATCCCATGCAGCCCGATTCGCGGAAACGATGAGTTTTGGTCGCCCGGTACTGCCACCTGATGTCATGGCTTTAAAGGATGCTGCGGTTTTCTCCGGAAGCGGTGTATCTGTCAGATTGGCGTCCGGCTGGTAGCCGGGTGGAATCGTGGTCACGAGGTCATGGTCGCCTGAGCTGACTCCAACCACCAGACTGGGTGCACCGAGCTCAATAATCTGCTCCCGTTCAAACTCGGGGAGTTTGGCCGAGATCGGTTGTGGAGTAGCACCCAGCTTCCAGGTGGCGATGGTTGCCTGAAAAAATTCAATGCCGTTCGCCAGCGCGATAGTCACAAAGCTGTCGGGGGTAACGCCCAGTTGCTCGTAGGCCCTAGCCAGTCGGTTGGTGGAAGACTCCAGGTCACTCCAGGTTATTGTTTCGCCTTCGTGATAGATGGCAACAGCATCGCCCTGGCGTTCAGCCCAGTAGGCGACAATGCGGGATAGTGAAATAGCTTCCATAGAGTTAAACCGTGTCAGTGAAATGCGGGAAGGCGTTTGCGTATCGCTTCGGCAGTGCTGGTCGTCATATCCAGGCCGATGACTTCAGCAATCAGGTGACAGACGTCATGATCCAGTTTGCGGCGCAGAATGCCGAGAAATTCCGGAGGGGAAATCAGAATCAGTCGCTGATAGCTATCTGAGTCCAGACCGGCTTTCAGATAGCTGGCCAGGTCATTGGTGAAGGTCTCGTTGTCACTTGTGGTGATCGCAGACGAACCCGGGCTGATCAGTTCGGCCAGTTCGGCGTCGGCGGCTTCCCAGGCAAACAGACGGCTGCTGCCGCAGTCGGCTACCAGGATCCAGGTCAGTGGAAAGCTGCTCATGCAGACCTCTCGAAGGTGCAACGGACAGCTTTATTTAAACACAGCTTGCAGGGTTAACCATGGTGATAGTTTGGGGCTGCAGGTCTGGTATCGAACCTGACCTGAACAAGGGGGCGTTTGCGCCCCCTGTCTTCGGCTGGGCTGCGGCTGGGCTCAGGATCCGGTCTGTTGAGCAGAATTCACTACCGCAACGCGGCGGCCGCCGTCGATACCGCTGGTAACTTCTGCAACAACGTCGTCGACACACGTGGCTTTCAGTGTGAGGTCTCTGGTTTTCAGATACTCACGATGGCAGAAGCTTTTGGCTTTGGACTCTATCCGCTGATGCAGGCTGGCGACTGCCTCAGGTGACGAGAAGTCTTTTTCTGAGTAGTTGAATCGAAAGTCGCTGGCTGATGCGGTACCCGCGATTAACAAGCTGGCAATAACGATGGTGAATTTGTTCATGGTGATTCCTTACGAGATCCATTATTTGCGTCATGTACTAATAAAGATGCGCGGGATCCTGAAAGGGTTGCAGGGTTTTATAAATATTTTTTCATCTGGTCTGACCAGTTCGCGAATGTGAATGTGGTCAGACCAGATTTCTGAGGGTTCTCATGGCGCAGCTGTCAGTGCAGTTTGGTCAGTTGCTGCCATAGCAACGGCTCGTTATCTAAGCATTGTGCAGCTGCAACAGGTGCGAAGGTGTCGGTGCGATAAGCGGCGCTGAGGCTGAACGGGGTCTGTTTCAGTACCCGCTGCCAGTCCGCGAAGGACCACACCTTCATGTCATAAGTTGCTTCGATCAGTCTTCCATCAGGAAACAAAAATCGAGTCACGTGGGTTTCAAAGCTGTTGTGTGTGCCACTGCTTGCCCATTCACAGGTGACTGTCTCACCCAGATATTCAAACTGCCAGTCTTCGAGCTGGCCCGTGCTGGATGGCTGTTTCAGATCCAGCTGCACCCAGTAGCTGGCGCCGGAAAGAAGATTGCGGGACAGGCTGTTGAGATGTTTGATCATCATGGCTTCGCTGGACAGGTGGGCGAGGCTGTTGCTCGGACATACCGCCAGATGACAGCCCTCGTCGAGATTGAAGCTGGTGATATCGCTCTGCAGCCACTGGCCGGTCAGCCCCTGCTGGTCATAGTAGGCCTGGGCAAGCGCCAGCATCGTCGCCGATCGATCAATACCGAGTGTTTCGAAGCCCGCGGCGGCAAATGCACCCAGTAAGCGTGCGCTGCCGCACATCGGTTCAACAACCCGACCGTGCTCGATGCCCGACAGACCGCAGATGGGCTCAACCTGATCGGCCATGCTCCAGTCAAATGCAGCGGCGTAGATTGCACCAAAGTCGTCGTAGAGTTCTGATTCACTCACTGCGTTGCGCCGTAGGCGACCCGCCAGATGCGGCCTGTTTCTGTTTCGGTGACATAGAGCCTGCCTGCTGCATCCACGGCGAGTCCTCCCGGACGATAGCGGGCATCGCTGGAGCGGCTGATTGGCCGAGGTCCTGCGAAGCCGAGCATGAAGTTTTCAGGATTGCCGACAGGGGTACCGTCAGCCATGGGTTGAAAGGTGATTCGATAGCCGTCCTGGGGCGCGGGAGAGCGATTCCAGGAGCCACGCCAGGCAATGAAGGCACCACCCTGATAGCGAGTCGGGAAATTGCCACCGTCATAGAAAATAAGATCGTTGGGTGCCCAGTGTGCGGGGTAGGCGTGCAGTGGTGGCTGATAGATATCTGCGGGTGCGGGCGTTTTGCCGTTGCCACCGTACTCGGGAGCCAGCAGCCGGATGCCGGTAGTCGGATCAACAAAGGTGTAGGGCCAGCCGTAGTTCGCGCCTGGCACTGCCCGATGAAACTCTTCGGCAGGCATTTCTGCGCTCTCGGCGTCGCTGAAGTATTCGGGCCAGAGGAATGACAGCTGATCCCGACCGTGCATGGCGAAGTACACGGCTGATACGGCCTCGTTCCAGTCCAGGGCGACAATGTTGCGGGTGCCGGTCACATAGCGCTGACCATCGAGCTGAGTCTGTCCGGGTTGGTCTGCGGGGAAAAGCCAGATTCCGGCCTGACGTTGCAGGTCTGGACACGGGTTCTGTCCGGGTGAACCGGTTTCACGGTCGGTCTCCTGGCAGGCGTTGGATGGCGCCCCGACGTTGACGAAGAGCTCCCCGGCCGGATTTATTGCGAAATCTTTGGTGGCGTGTGGACCCTGTTCCAGGAAACCTTTGACGATAGTTTGCGCATCTTCGTCAGGTAAAATGCCGTCATCAAGCCTGAGCCGTGAGACGCTGACGTTGTCGGAGAAGTAGACGTAGTCCTGATGCAGCTGGAGACCGGACGTGATTGCCAGCGAGCGCGCAAAGGTTCGTTCCGCGCTGCCGTCACCGTCTTCGTCGCGGAGTGCCAGCAGGACTCCGTCCTGGCGAGAGACCAGCACATCGCCGTTGTCGCGAATGGCCAGATGTCGGGCACCTTTGCCAACCCCGGGATGAAAAACACTGGCGCTGAAGCCGTCTGGCAGGGTCAAGGTGATCTCGTCAGCCTCCACGGCAGTATTCGCGGTGATGGCTGGCGTCAGAGCCAGCAATGCGATCCCCAGCGCACCCCATGTTGCGTGCTGCAGCCGCAAGACCACTTCGGGGTTGATAAGAAGGCCGGACATGGACGGAGATTCTCAAGTTCACACGGTTACAGGCTTTCTAAACCCTCGGCAGCGTGACGTCCAGCAGTTCAGGTGAGCGGTCAGACTCCCGAAGCGTCGTCGAGCCAGGCGCGAATCAGGTGATGGGCAATCGCGATGGGTCCCGGCAGGTTCAGATCCGGATGTTCGCCAGCCATTGCGTTGCGTACATCGTCGCGATGGAACCACTCGACGGCGGTCATTTCCTCCGGATCGATGGTGATGTCCCGGCTGAGAGCCTGGCCGTGGCAGCCGATCATCAATGATGATGGGAAAGGCCACGGCTGTGATGAGTGATAGACAACCTCACCTACCTCGATACCAGCCTCTTCTTTGACTTCCCGACGCACTGCTTCTTCAATCGTTTCGCCCTGGTCAATGAAACCTGCCAGCGCGGAAAAAGTCCGGGTTCGTGCCAGCCGTCCAGCTGACTGACCGAGCAGACAGTAGTCTTCATCGACAATCAGCATGATGGCTACCGGATCGGTGCGGGGAAAGTGCTCTGCGGTGCAGGTGTTGCAACGTCTGACATGACCGCCTTTGGCTGGCGAGGTCGCGGCGGCGCAGACACTGCAGAAACGATGGCGCCGGTGCCAGTCCACCTGTGATCTTGCCTGAGCAACAATACCGGTATCGGCGTTTGCCAATGCCATCGCTGCCATGCGCGCGTCCTGATATCGCCACCCGGGAACGTCACCCAACTCGCCTGGCGCCTGACAGTCAGAGACATCCAGAGCAAAATGCGCGCGCCCATCAGCGATACCCAGCAGCACCGGCGGTGGGCACTCGGCTTCGATAAAGCGGACCGTGGCGCGGTCAATCCAGCCCAGCCGTAATGGCGGGCCGTCAACAACCGCGACCTGCAGTTTATTAAACGGTAGATAAAGACTGGTCTGTGCGTCGGCAAGGGCTGCCAGAGCTTCCGGATCGCGGCGAATTGCATCAGCTCGATCCAGTGGATTGCCGGAGAATGTGTGTTGAGGTTTCAAATCGGACCAGCTCTGCGAGTCGGGTTCAAGACTTCTTCCTGCCGTTGATCCTGGCGATGCGTCGACATTCATCTGAACAATGTCTCGAACCTGCATACGGCACAAACCACTCGCCACAGCCGAGACAGGTGCGCAACTCAGTTTCCGGGATTTCCAGCGTGCCAGCTCGCCGCTGCCCCAGCAGCGTCTGAATTTGAGCATTGTCCCGGGTCATGTCTCGAAACTCGGCGTCGCCAATATCGAGTAGCTCAAGAATCTGACTCAGGGACAGGCGTGGAGAGCGCAGCAGCAGAGTTGCGGCAGTGAGTTTCAGCGCCGAAATCTCGCTTGCGAGGGGGTCGGGGTCTTCTGCGAGTGGTGAGGTCATAGCTGGTTTCAGTGATATCCGCTGAGTAACGTCAGAACCTCACACAGCCTAGCGCGTGTGCGACGATGGCGAAACCGGATCCGTCGGAGAAATACTGCCGCTCAGCCGTTAACAGCGCCCAATTGGAACGGGATTCCAGGCGTTGATCGGGATATCTGAACGCGCTCGCGTTCAGATATATCAGGGCTCTATTGGGCGACTATTGGAGCGCGATGCCCAGCTGTTCGGCTGCGAAGGCACGGATCAGCTTGTAGTCGGCTTTGCCATTGGGTGCGCGTTCCAGACCGTCACGGACCAGAATGCGCTTCGGCACCTTATATCCGGCGAGCTGGGCACGGGCATGATCCCGCAGTGAGATTTCTTCGAGTTCAAAACCGGGATTCAGCTCCACGACCGCCATCACCGCCTGACCCCATTTGTCGTCGGGCAGCCCAACAACAAGCGCGTCCGCGACCGATTCGTGATGCTTCAGAGATTCTTCCACTTCCTCAGGATAAACTTTCTCACCAGCGGTATTTATGCAGTTGCTGCCGCGGCCGAGCAGGGTCAGGCTGCCGTCGGCTTCCACTGAAACCCAGTCACCGGGGATGGAGTAGCGTACGCCGTTGATCACCGGAAAAGTGCGGGCGGTTTTTTCTTCGTCTTTGTAGTAGCCGACCGGCAGAAATCCTGTGACACCCACCATGCCGGTTTCACCCTGGGCGACCTCTTCTAAGTTCTCGTTGAAGACTTTACAGCTGGGTCCCAGCGTGAATTTGGCGACTTCGATTTCGTCGTCTTTGGTCATGACCGAGCTGCCGAGGCCAATGGCTTCCGACGACGAAAATCCATCAGCGAGCAGCAGATTTTCATTGTGATTCAGCAGTTGCCGTTTGACCGCCTTGGTCCACATAACCCCGGATGAAGAGATGACCCTGAGTGAAGAGATGTCATAAGCGCCCTGGTTGGCGTCGAGAGCTTCCGCCATCGGGCGTGCGAATGCATCGCCGACGATGGTGCAGGCAGTGACGCGATGTCGATCGATGGCGGCAAGGGCTTCGATCGGATCGAAGCTGCGGGCTGGCAGAGTGACGCAGGTGCCGCCGTGGGTCATCGCACCTATTGCAGAGAGCAGGCCGGTACCATGCATGATCGGCGGCAGCGGCATATTCACCGGGGCAGGTTCCTGCCGCAGTCGAGCCAGATAGGTGTCCAGGTCTTCGGCGGGTCCAAGACCCAGCCTCGGGTTACCGCCAGCGCCGGTGACGCACCAGAGATCCTCGTGACGCCACATCACCCCTTTGGGCATGCCCGTGGTGCCACCGGTGTAAAGAAACAGCATGTCATCGGGAGAACGCTCGAGGCCGAGCGGAGCGCCATCTCCCGAAGTTGCGAGGTCTTCATAGTGGGCTGCGTCTTCTGCGCCTGGATATCCGTCAGCCACCTCCAGCCAGAGCTTAACCCCGGGGAGCTGGTGGCGTATTTCGGCAACGTGATGGGCAAATTCAGCGCCGTAGACGACGATGGCGGCGTCAGAGTTGTCCAGCAGATAGATGAGCTCATGGTCAACGTAGCGATAGTTGACGTTGACGTGGGTCAGTCGGGCTTTGAATGCCGCAGCGATGCCTTCGCTGTACTCGGGGGCGTTGCGTAGATAAAACGCAATCTTGTCACCCTCGCTAGCGCCGCGCTCGAGAAACGCCCGAGCAAGATTGTTGCTGCGGCGGGAAAACTCCCCCCAGCTGATGGTGCGTTCGCCGTGAATTAGCGCCGGTCGTTCAGGTGGTGTGTTGGCATCCACCGCTTCAAGAATGTCACCATAGTTCCACGGATACCGCTCGGTCATGTTTTCCCCTCTCCTTTGACGCGCCGGATTTGGCCGGGTCAGCTGAAAACATACACCGTTATGGTCGGGACAGGGAAGTCGTACCTGTATAAACAGCATTCTGGGCTGGCAGTCTGGCGATGCTATATTGCTGACCCAGCAAGTTCGGGAGGGAGTGGGCTAATGGCGATGACGGAATCTGAACAACAGGCGCGGGTTGATCTTGCCGCCTTCTATCGGCTGGTAGCGGACTATGGTTGGGACGATCTGCTGCTGGCCCATTTATCCTGCCGGGTGCCTGGCGAAGACGCTTATCTGATCAATCCTTATGGCATGCTGTTTGAAGAAATCACCGCGTCATCGCTCCTGAAGGTCGATTATAAGGGCAACAAGTTGATCGACGCAGACTATGACATCAGCCCGGAAGCCAATGTCATCCACGGCGTTATTCTCACTGCGCGGCCCGACGTCAACTGTGTCGCGCATGTACACACGGTTGCGGGGCTGGCGGTTGCCTGTCAGGTAGGCGGACTGCGCAACATCTCTCAACAGTCCATGCTGGTCGCTGCATCGCTGGCTTATCATGATTATGAGGGTGTGGTGCTTGATCCTGCGGAAGGGCCGCGGCTGGTCGAAGACCTGGGTGACAAGCGGCATCTCATTCTGCGCAATCATGGTCTGCTGACGGTGGGGGCCAGCGTCTCTCAGGCATTCTCCGCGCTCTATAATCTGCAGCGTTCGTGTGAGTGTCAGGTGGCCGCGGAGTCAGGGGAAGAAATGCTGATCTCGATTGGCGAGGACGCGATGACCAGAACGGCGGAATTATTTGCCGCCGCAATGGCCACTCCCGCGGGCAGGGATCTGCTGTGGGAGGCTCTGCTGCGACGTTTGCGCAGGACCCAGCCCGACTTTGAGGACTGAACTGTCCGGGCTCAGCGGACCCGAACGCCGGATCTAAACACCGCAATGGGGTTTTCGACCGTGTTGATCTGCTCCAGCGGATTGTCTTTGAGCACCACCATGCGCACGGTGGTGACACCGGCGGTAAGCGTTTTGCGGGCGTTGACCACATCGACAACGCCTTTGGTCAGCAGATATTGCGGTTCAGCGATGGCGGACGTTGTGACGGCGAGGAGGGTGACGGCGAGGAGGGTGACGGCGAGGAGGGTGACGGCGAGCTGAAGCAGGGTGGGCTCACAACAGCATCTGGGCAGATGCATCGAAGTACCTTGTCAAAGCTGGTGGTTTAGCAGGATCGCAATGGCCGACAACCAGCTGGCTGTCGGCTCATCGACCGGCTTATCAGTCGGTTCAGGGGTTGGTTGGCAGCGGCACCAGATTCGGCTGGGCGTGGGCTGCCTGTCCCGGCGGGAAGCCGTCCAGAGTTTCTAAGACGATATTGTTGATGAATTCTTCCATGTTTTCCCGGTCCGAGCTGTTGACGCGCGTGCTGGCGGAGCCATGAAACGCCGGAGTTTTGCTGCGAACGTCGAAGACATCAATGGCCAGCTGGCCTTCTGTGTACTGGCGGACGCGGGTTTCGGTGCCGTAGTTCATGCCGTAGCCGTAGCCGCGGTAGTAGCTGCCGTAACCGGTCCGGTAACTGGCCGGATACTGGTCTACTCTGATCTGATCGCGTGCACCGACGGTGAACGAAAGGGCCATATCAGCAGACTCCGGATCGGTGACGTAGCGGAAGCCTTTACGGCTCAGATCGGCGCGGATTGCATTCATGATCCGACCCTGCAGCAGCGGGCTGACCGCGCCCTGGGCGCTGGAAACGATCATCGGATTATCCGAGATGAACGAAAAGGTCTGATAACCGCTGAAGTTGATGTTCGGATTGTAGTCATCGTAGGTCTTGTAGCTTTTGCCGGTCGCGCAAGCGGTGAGCAACAGGCTGCTGACGATCGCCATTACGACGGTCGGCAGTCGGCTGTTATGAAACGTAGCCATTGGTAGATGCTCCGGGGTTTGGAATGGCCGCTATCATAGCGGCAAGCGCTGCGAATCTCATTGGTCTGAAGGGGTTGTTCGACTCAACTGCGCTGGCCGCCATTGAGGCGCAGCAGATCAAAAAACTGTCGTCGGGTTTTTGGACCGTAGGTGGCGTAGCTGGGATTCGGCTGATTCTGGTAGTTGGCTTTCTGCTGCCGCACCCGATCCGCGCTGGCGCGTAGTCGGACTTCCTCCGCGCTGATCTTATAGGGCACCGTGGCATTCAATCCAAAGACTTTGGCCTTCAGTGCGCTGGTCAATTCCGGGTAGTCGTGGGCTTCACGCAGCTCCGGAGCAATCTGAAACGCCCGGAAGGCCTGGATCTGATCCTGAGGTGAGCCATACCAGATTGAGTCGGTACCCCACAGCACGTTGTCCTGCCCACAGTATTTCAGCAGTTTGCCAAGCACATGTGCTGCATCTTCCGGCTCGCGCATCAGGTACCGCCAGGTGCTGCCAAGCTCAGCGTAGACGTTGCTGTTTGGCGCTACATTGTTGTCCAGCAGCGACTTGATCAAGGTGTTGACGCCGTCGTCAGCCTTGTCAGGATCGTACGATGCTTCTTTACGCCCGGCGACGTAGCCTGAGTGATAAACGATGAAAGACATATCCGGGTATTGCTTCGCGACCACGCCGATGTCCGTACACTTGCTGTGTTCGTAAGAATTGCGGCCTAACGGTAAGCCTTTGTGGATGCAGATCACTTTCACGCCAAGGTCGCGGGCGTGTTCGATGAACTCAAGGCCGATATCGTCACTGAGATAGTAACCTTTGCCGTCGGGTCCGAACTGGGTATAGGTTTTCCACGCTGAGATATCCCAGGTATTGGCGAGTGTCTCCATGCGTTCTAAGTCATGGGGCTGATTCGGATTAACGCGGCCATGCAGTAATAGACGGCTGGTGCCGGCCATATCATCGATGATCTGTCGGGTCGCGGCTGCAGCCTCAATCGTGACTGGTTCTGCGTCGGCCGCAGAGGGTACAAAGGACAACACCATCATGTCGGTGTCGGAATCCATGAAGATGTCTTTGATGAACTCTTTTGGCCCGAGGCAATCGAGATAGGAGCGGGGATCGCCTTCGTAGTAGAGGTCACAGTCAGCTTTCGGCATGCTGGCGTAGGGGCGGGCAAACTCCGGAATCTGCTTCAGCCATGAACCCATTGGATCGACGTAGTGGCCCTGGACGTCGAAGATGAACTCATCACCTTCAAGACTGGCGCTGGCCAGCTGGCCATCAAAGGCCGCGTCTGCGGGCAGGTCGAAAAACCCGCCGCGCTGACCGGCGGCCGCGTTCACGGAATTCATCGCCAGCAGGGTGGAGGCAGCGCCGCAGCTTGAGGTCAGAAATCGGCGCCGGGACTGGCTGGTACGCCGGGCGTTCTGGTCAGCCCAGTGCAATGCGGTTTCATTGGCTAGGCGATTGTGTCTGCCCAGCGGGATGGGCAGGAATTCACCGTTAGAGGTGGTATCGATTTTAATCGGCAGTCTCAGGCCGTCCGGATCGTTGTCGTTTTTATTGCTCACCGCCGAGTCTCCCAGTCGAATCTCATCAGGTTATCACCCCTGAGGGCTCCTTTTTAAAAAAGCCGCTGAAGGCTCTTTATTAGTCGCTGAAGGCTCTCTACTAGTCGCTGAAGGCTCTCTATCCGCTGAAGGCTCTCGATTAGGCGCTGAAGGCTCTCTATTAGTCGCTGAAGGCTCTAACCGATCAGATTGGCGAGGGCTTGTTCTATGGTTGGGTAGCTGAACTTGAAGCCGCTGCGGGTGAGCGCGGTTGGCAGGGCGCGCTGGCCGTCGCAGACCAGGGTGGCCTGTTCGCCGAGCAGCAGCTTCATGACCGTTTTCGGCAGCGGCACCCAGTTGGGGCGTCCAAGGGCTTTGGCCGCGGCTTCCGCGAACTGATGATTGCGCACCGGTTCCGGAGCGCTGAGGTTGTAGACACCCGCCAGCTGCTCGACCTCCAGCAGATGCCGGATGGCGGCGATTGCATCTTCAATATGCAGCCATGACAGCCATTGCATCCCGTTGCCGATGGGTCCGCCCATGAACATGCGGAACGGCAGCAGCATCTGCGGCAGTGCGCCACCCCGGGTCCCCAGCACGACGCCCAGACGCATAACAGCGCTCGACATGCCGGTGAGGTTGATCTGTGCCAGCGGAGCTTCCCAAAGCCCCGCCAGCTCAGCCAGAAAGTCCAGACCCTGGCTGCTGGTTTCTTCGCAGTCTCGCTCGCCTATTCCGTAGTAGCCGACGCCGGAAGCCTGGAGAAATTTTTTCGGCGGTGTCGCACAGGCGGCGCAGGCTTCGAGCAGGGTTCGGGTCGGCGTCACGCGACTGTCGATCAGCTGGCGTTTACGGGCATCGCTCCAGCGTGGCCCGGCAATCGATTCGCCGCACAGGTTGATGACGGCGTCCGCGCTCTCCAGGGTTTTGACCCAATCGCCGGGTTCAGTTGGCGACCAGCTGACAAAGCTGACCGGGCCAACCTGTTGCGCTGCACGTCTTGTCAGAATGCTGACTGTGCAGCCGTCGGCGGTCAGTTCGGCGGCGAGACGCCGGCCAAGAAAACCGCTGCCGCCAGCGATGACGATGTGTCGAGTCATATCGGAACTATGCATCTTTTAGGACTTATTTAGTTAGCATTGGTCTGTTTTTCACGCAAAGGGTTCATTGATGGGCGCCAAACTCGACGAGTTGCTCGAACTTCTCACCCTCGAGCAGATCGAGAAGTACCTGTTTCGGGCCTATCATCCTGCCGGTCGCGAACATCGACTCTATGGTGGCCAGATCATGGCTCAGGCGCTGCGGGCGGCGGCGAACACAGTGGCGGCCGAGCGTCCGCCGCATTCCCTGCACGGCTATTTTCTGCGCCCCGGAGATCCGAGTGTGCCAGTGCTGATCGATGTAGAACCGATCCGCGACGGCCGCTCGTTCAGCACCCGCCGGGTGGTGGTGATCCAGCACGGTCAGCCGATTTTCAATATGGATGCGTCGTTTCAGATTGTTGAGAGTGGCCTGTCGCACCAGACCCCGATGCCGGATCGACAGGCGCCGACTGACGAGATGGTGCCTGAGGGGATGAAAGAGGGTGCGTTTGTTGGCTGGCGTCATGACCATAAACGGCTGCTGTCCAACACAGCCCAACCGCCGTTTCAGGATCTGTGGTTCAAAGCCAATGGCCGGGTGCCGGACGATCCGGTGCTGCACGCCTGCCTTGTGGTGTTCGAGTCGGATAACGCACTGCTTGGCACTGCGCGTATGCCCCATCGGGACAAAATGAATCGAGCCAGACTGCAGATGGCCAGTCTCGATCACGCGCTGTGGTTTCACGCCGAGCCGCTGGTCGACTGGCGGGCTGATGAGTGGCTGCTCTACTCTCTTGATGCGCCCTCGGCGTCAGCCGCGCGAGGCTACAACCGCGGCATGATCTATGCCGCCGATGGCACGCTGGTCGCCTCGACCATGCAGGAAGGGCTGATGCGTCAGCATTGAGTCCGTCTGCGGCAACTCAGCGCTCGTAGACAATTTCCCCGCCGACAATGGTGTACAGGACTTTTGCATCAAGCAGGTCAGCCGGATTGCTTCGGCCTGCGTCGATCAGATTGGTGTCGAATACTGCCAGATCAGCAAGCTTGCCGGCAGTGATCGTACCTTTGCGGTCTTCATCGAAACACGCCCAGGCTGGCGCGCGGGTGTAGGCGTCGATGGCCTCTTCAATACTCAGACGCTGGTCGGGGAACCAGCCTTCTGCCGGCTCGCCGTTCAGGGTCTGGCGGCTGACTGCGGCATAAAGACCATAGACCGGGCTGAGGAAGTAACGGGCCGCATTGGTGCCGGGAGAATCACTGCCGAACACCAGCACGGCTCCGGCGTCTTTGAGTTTGCGGAATGCATAGGCGCCCTGCGAACGTTTAGCGCCGATGCGCTCTTCCATCCAGCGCATGTCGTCAGAGACATGGTAGGGGTTTACCTCTGCAACCAGGTTCAATTCACCAAACCTGGCAAAGTCTTCTTCTGCGACCACCTGGGCATGTATCACCCGCCAGCGATGATCGGAATCCACCATGTCATGGGCTTCGAGAACTCGGGTGAAGATATCCAGCAGAATACGATTGCCGAGATCACCAATCGCATGGATGTGCGCGGGGACCCCGGTCGGCACCCAGGCGTCTATCAACTGTTCCATACGTCCAGGTGCGTGGGCTGTGTAGTGGTCGCCCTCGGTCATTGTGAAAGCAGCCCCTTCGACACTTTCCGGCAGCATCGGCAGACGCAGCGCACCGCGATTTTCCGGATCGTGATCGTAAGGTTTGAAGAACATTGCGCTGGAGTTGCCCATGATCCCGTCCACCCAGCCTTTGTATCCGACGATCTTCAGATAATCGTCGCCGAAGCTGTTGGAGATGCCGAGCATGGCAACGTGCTCGCCCTGAAAGACATTGGGCCGGGCCATGATCCGGGCAGTGAGTTCACCGGATTTCTTCAGATGCTGATAGGCCATCATCTGTTCGGCGTTGGTCAGATCCTGGATCGTAGTGACACCACCTTCTCTGGCTTCCTTCAATACTGCGCGCACGCCGACCAGTCGTTGCTGAAAAGGCATTGCCGGTATGACCTCCTGGACCAGATCGACTGCAGTTCCGCGCAGGATGCCAGTGAGGCGACCACTCGCGTCCCTCTCTATGGTGCCGCCGACGGGGGCCTGAGTTTCCGCGGTGATGCCCGCCAGTTCTAAAGCCAGCTGATTGGCCAGATACATGCTGCGGTCGAAGCGGCTCAGCAGCACCGGGTGATTGGTGGTGAATGTATCGATCAGATTGCGATCGGGGGTAAACGGACCTTGCTGGCTGGCCTCGCCTGCAGCATTACCGCTGGAACTCTGCCCCCATTGTTCGTAAGCGCCCCAGTCGCCGCGGACAATCCAGCTGCCTTTTGGCAGACGGCCGGTGGCGGCCTCGACCCGTTCGGCGAAAGCGACGGGTTCATGGACATCAAGCAGGTTGACCCCGGTCAGCAGCATGCCGGTGGAATCCATGTGGACATGGCCGTCGTTGAATCCTGGTGTCACAAACGCCCCCTGCAGATCGATGACGCGGGTGTCCGGACCTTCGAGTGACGCGATTTCCTGAATGCTGCCAGTTGCGAGGATGGAATCTCCGGCTATGGCGATGGCCTGGGTCCAGGGTTGAGCCGCGTCAACGGTATAGATACGGCCATTGGTGAGGATCAGATCGGCCTGCACAGCGTTGGCAACTGCGTGACCGCCGAGAAACGGGGCAATTGCGGCAATCAGCAGCAGGAACAGGCCCGAGCGGGCAGGGTGGGTCTTATACATGGGGGGTCATCCGATTAGCGCAGGATTCTGATTTCCGATGTCCACTCGACCGACGAGCAGCTCATTCCGAGCACCCTGCCTTCTCCGTGAAGTGATTTCAATATGTTTCAAAGTCGTTTCAATTTAGGTTAGTCTTGGCGCCCAGCGTAATTCGGAGCCTGTGGGTTGCGGGTTGCTACTGAGAATATTGGGTGGGAAACCACCCGCCGAGGAGAATAACTTCCCTGTCTGGCCCTAGCAGTTTCTGGTCAGAAAGCTCGAGCGGAGAACTCGAGGGGATACCTAAAAGATGCGACTGTCAGGGGACCTGAACTGGCAAGTCGCGCTAAAACTGGAGAGTACCAACCATGATTGGATCACAAGATTCATTGTTGAGAATCGCCCTCACCAGCGCCCTGTTGATTTCGCCTGTTGCGGTTCCTGCTGCAATGGCGCAAGACAGCGCTGAAGCCATCGAAGAGGTGGTGGTGACCGGTTCTCGTCGTGCTGGACGCAGCGCGACACAGTCGGCGGTTCCCGTCGACGTTCTGACTGGCGACGACATCGCCAACCAAGGCACCTCAGACATGGATGACATGCTGCGGAACCTGCTGCCTTCTTATAACGTTTCCCGTCAGCCAATCAGCGACGCGGCGACCTTAACCCGGCCTGCTACCCTGCGGGGCCTGCCGCCGGATAACACGCTGATCCTGATCAACGGCAAGCGCCGTCACCGTGGCGCGGTCATCGCCGAACTGGGTGGCTCGCTGGCTGCTGGATCGCAGGGTCCTGACCTGGCCATGATCCCGGGCCTGGCTATTGAGCGTGTCGAAGTGCTTCGTGACGGTGCTGCGGCGCAGTACGGCTCCGACGCAATTGCCGGTGTGATCAACTTCATCCTGAAAGACAACCCGACCGGTCTGACCTTTGAAGGTAAGTACGGTGAGTTTTATGAGGACAGCGAAGACCTCAAGGAACTGGGCGTCAATCTCGGCATGCCGCTCGGTGATAACGGCTTTGCCAACGCCACTCTGCAGTGGTCTGAGTCTGAGCCGACCAGCCGAAGTGTGCAGCGCGACGATGCTGCCGGCCTGATCGCCACCGGTAACGACGATGTGCGCCAGCCTTATGCGCAGATCTGGGGTGCTCCGGAAATCAAAGACGACTGGGCTTTCTTCTTCAACTCAGGCATCGAGCTGAGCGATAACCAGGAAATCTACGGTTTTGGTAACTACGGCGAGCGCAAGGTCGACGGTGGTTTCTTCTTCCGTAACCCGAACAGCCGAAGTGGTGTATTCACCAGTGGTTCAGCGACTTACGATTTGAATGGCAACGGTAACCCTGTGCTTGATCCGGATGAAGATACCGGGTTCGCAAACGTTGACCTTCGCGCCATCATGGACACTGCCAATGTTGGCCAGGGCGGACCGTCTGGTTGTGCAGCTGTACCGTCCCCGGGTGGCAGCACCTTTGACGGCTTCAATGGCAGCGCCTATCAGACTGCCAACCCTGGATGTTTCATCTTCAACAGCCTCGACGAAGGCGGCTTTACCCCCCAGTTCGGCGGTAAGGTTGAAGACATTTCCGGTGTAGCCGGTGTTCGAGGCAGCTTCGACAGTGGCCTGGAATATGACGTCAGCATCTCGCTGGGTCGTAATGAAATCCAGTATCAGATCAACAATACG
>Ga0316191_10001374_pt1 | contig 17085 bp, 14 predicted proteins | sample Eddworburr2cm_MG_FD_204928 | JGI IMG/M metagenome (GOLD analysis project Ga0316191, IMG submission 204928) | Coastal sediment microbial communities from Maine, United States - Eddy worm burrow 2 cm | ecosystem: Environmental > Aquatic > Marine > Coastal > Sediment | place: USA: Maine...
GTGCCCATTTCACGAATGAGGCCAACCAGCAGCGGCATCTTGTCTTCGTTGGATGGGAAGAAGATCGCCTGACGAACACGATCAACTGTAATTTTGTCCGGTTCGATCTCAATGAGTTCGGGCTCATTCATATGTTCGAACGCGAGTTCCATTACACGGTGCGACAGCGTTGCCGAAAACAACATATTCAGCCGTTTATCGGGCGGTGGCAGGCGTCTGAGCAAATAGCGAATATCCTTGATGAAGCCAAGATCAAACATTCGATCCGCTTCGTCGAGAACTGCGACTTCGACCTGGTCGAGTTTGAAAACACCCTGCTTGAAATAGTCGATGATGCGGCCCGGAGTGCCGATCAGGATATCGATGCCATCCTCAATTATTCGGCGCTGCTTTTCGTAGTCAGTGCCGCCGTAAGCGAGCCCGATCTTGAATCCAGTATGCTTGCCGAGCAACTCGGCATCGCTGGCGATCTGCACGGCGAGTTCCCGCGTGGGCGCCAGCATGAAGGCTCGTGGCTGTTTCTTGTCGCTGTCCACGGGCGGTGAGGCCAGCAGCTTTTCAAATGTCGCGATCAGGAACGCGGCGGTTTTACCCGTACCGGTCTGCGCCTGTCCAGCCACGTCCCGTGGCTCCAGCGCAATGGGCAGGGTACTGGCCTGGATAGGCGTACAGAACTCAAAGCCTGTTTCACGAATGCCCGCCTGCACTGTCTCGTGAAGTGCAAGGGAGTCAAACCTGATGTCGCTCAGATGATTATCTGACATGATATGGGGGCCGTAGAAAGTGTATTTAGTGCTTGCAAAATGCGTCGTGACGCGGTCAAATTGGCTTAATTCGACGCGACAATCGTCGCAACTACCAGTTTTGCAATCATCGATTCATCAATGAAGCCGGATTAAGTCGGCAACAAAGCTGCGACATATTGCCTGAACTATCGGGCAGCGTCACCCATTTAATAATGTTCGTGCTCCGCCAATGGCCGCAACGGGCATAGCAACATCCAATCTGACGAAGTATTCATGTGGAGGAAGTAGCCGGTGAGCGACAATATCGTGCACACCAACGACAGCAATTTTGAGGCTGACGTACTAAATTCTGATAAGCCTGCCCTGGTCGACTTTTGGGCGGAGTGGTGCGGTCCCTGCAAAATGATCGCGCCAATGCTTGATGAGGCAGCAAACGAATATGCCGACAAAATGTCGGTAGTGAAACTGAACGTTGACGAGAGTCCGAATATCGCTCAGAAGTTCGGTATCCGTAGTATTCCGACGCTCATGTTATTTAAGGATGGTGCCGTTCAGGCACAAAAACTCGGCGCGATGTCCAAATCGCAGCTGGTCGAGTTTCTCGAAACTAATCTGTGAGAGGGTACTTGGGTAATCAAACGAAAAGCCGACCGAATAAGGCTGGCAACAAATCGAAAAGCAATCCTAATCGTCGTCGTCGTCGGCCGCGTTCGCCTCAAGGCGAATACCCGGAAGATGATGGCAATGTGGAGGTAATCCCACCCGAGCAGCTTGAGGCTTGCAAGAACGCCATGAACCTGACCGAGCTCAAGAGCCGGCCGGCAGCTGATCTCGTTGCGCTGGGCGAACCCCTGGGTCTGGAAGGTCTCGCTCGGCAGCGCAAGCAGGACATGATTTTCTCTATCCTCAAAGCGCATGCAAAAAATGGCGAGGATATTTACGGCGATGGTGTGCTTGAAATTTTGCAGGATGGCTTCGGCTTTCTGCGTTCCTCGGACGGCTCATATCTTGCCGGTCCTGACGACATTTACGTCAGCCCGAGCCAGATTCGGCGTTTTAGCCTGCGTACCGGTGACACTGTTGCAGGACTTATTCGTCCGCCCAAGGATGGTGAGCGCTATTTCGCATTACTGAAAGTAGGGCAGATTAACCACGACTCTCCGGAGAACGCCCGTAACAAGGTTCTGTTTGAGAATCTGACGCCGCTGTTCCCGACCGAGCGACTCGTACTTGAACAGGGCAATGGTAGTACCGAAGATCTTACGGCACGTATCATCGACATGGTTGCGCCGATCGGCAAAGGGCAGCGCGGGCTGATCGTTTCACCACCAAAGGCCGGTAAAACGATGTTGCTGCAAAACATCGCTTCGGCCATCTGCGCGAACACACCAGACGTAGATCTGATCGTGCTGCTCATTGACGAGCGTCCGGAAGAAGTGACAGAGATGGAACGTACCGTGCGCGGCGAAGTAGTGTCGTCCACGTTTGACGAGCCAGCGAGTCGTCACGTGCAAGTCGCCGAGATGGTCATCGAAAAGGCCAAGCGCCTGGTCGAGCACAAACGCGACGTCGTCATTTTGCTTGACTCAATTACACGTCTCGCACGTGCTTACAACACCGTTGTACCGTCATCCGGTAAAGTTTTGACGGGTGGTGTTGATGCGAATGCCTTGCATCGGCCGAAACGATTCTTTGGTGCTGCACGCAATATCGAAGAAGGCGGTAGCCTGACGATCCTGGCGACCGCGCTGGTCGATACCGGGTCGAAGATGGACGAAGTCATCTACGAAGAGTTCAAAGGCACCGGCAACATGGAAATTCATCTCGACCGCCGTATTGCCGAAAAGCGCGTATTCCCGGCCATCAACATCAATCGCTCCGGCACGCGCAAGGAAGAGTTGCTTACTGCGCCGGATGAACTGCAGAAAATGTGGGTATTGCGCAAGGTGCTGCATCCGATGGATGAGCTCGCCGCAATCGAATTCCTGCTTAATAAAATGCAGGACACCAAGACGAATGCCCAGTTCTTTGAGGCAATGAAGCGCTAAATACCCCCCCAGGAGTACAATAGTGGCGACCGATTTTTCCGCCTGCTGCCGTCTATTGTGGCAGGTGCTGGGAGAATGGATGCCATGCCGGTATATCTTGACGATAAAAGGCTTGTAAAGCAGTTACTTGCGGGTGATCAACGAGCCTTTGACCGGTTTTTTGAGGAAAACTTCGCAAGGCTCTATCGGTTCGCCATTGTGCGGCTGAGTGACGATCCTGACGGTGCGAGAGAGGTTGTGCAAATCGCCCTTACTCGCGCTGTGCGCAGTCTGCATACCTACCGAGCCGAGTCAGCGTTATTCACCTGGTTGTGTGCGATTTGCCGCAACGAGATCAACGACTGGTTTCGACAACAGGGACGCTACCGCGACCACATCGTTCTGGTCGAGGATTTTCCTGAGGTTCAGGCTGCGGTCGATTCCTTCCAGGCACCGCTTGAAGACAGCCCAGAGCGGCATTACCAGAGGGTCGAGGTAATGCGCCTGATTCAGGTCGCACTCGACCGGCTGCCCGCCAATTACGGCAATGTGTTGGAGTGGAAATACGTTGAGGGCCATTCAGTGAAAGAAATATCGGCACGACTGGAGATTGGCACAGAGGCGACGCAGTCATTGCTTGCCCGTGCGAAACGTGCGTTTGCAGATGTATACAGCTCCCTGGCTGACGGCGCGAATGAGCAAGCCGACGGGCTGGTGCAACCATGAGCGATTCGAGCGAGGATCTGGCAATGCGCGGCGATGCCGCAGTTGAAGCTCTGTTGGAGCATGCCGCACCGCGGCAGATGCCACCCAGCGATGACGCAATTGCCGTACGCAATGCCGTGCAAGCGGAATGGCAGGCAGTAACAGGTAGAGTCCGCAGGCGTCAGCGTCTGACGATTTTTGCGGTCGCTGCGACGGTGTTGCTCGGCGTCGCTATCACTTTTAACGCGTTGCAGCCGGTTTATGAGCCAGCCATGCAGGTTGCGACGATCAGCAAGAGTCACGGCTCAATCTACCTGCTCGGCGAGCAGTCGGAACAGACTGAGATCACGAACTTGTCTGCGATATCACGGGGACAGGTCATCCTCACAGGTGATGACGCTGGTATCGGTCTAGCGTGGGGCAATGGCGGATCGCTTCGTGTGGGTAAGAATACGCACATCGAATTTACCTCCGCTGAGTCTGTCTATCTGCGTTCAGGACAAATTTATTTCGACTCGCAAAATGAAGTCGCAGCGACCATCACAGACTCGGGTTTCATAATCGAAACCGACCACGGCACGGTTGAGCATCTTGGCACGCAATACATGACGATGACTGACGCGAATAATCTGACCGTTCGTGTTCGCGAGGGGCAGGTTGAGGTAGATGGCGCCTACATTGACGCGGCTGTTGCAAGCGCGGGCCAGCAAATGACGGTGTCCGGCGGATCCAGGCCCTCCGTAACTGATTTCAAAGTTTACGGAGAAGCGTGGGACTGGGTTGAACAGACGGCACCGGTTGTTGACGTCGACGGTCGTACCGTTGACGAGTTCCTGGCGACGATTAGCCGTGAAACCGGATTGCAGATTTCTTACGAGTCGGCTGCCGCAGAGCAGTTGGCGCACAAGGGCGTGCTGAAAGGTTACGTCGAAATGGAGCCGAGAGACGAATTGGCATTTCGTATGTCGGGTGAAGATCTTAGTTATCGCATAGATGGGGGGACTATCTACGTGAGCTCAATCGATTCAAGCAATCGCCCATAACATTCATGGCCTCCGCGCTCAGTGGAGGAATTAACAAATGTTACGGATGATAATGATTTTTGTGCTATTGCTGCCGGCGATCGGTATGACCGCCGACGGCGGTGCTGTGCCATTCACCGGTCGAGCGGTGGGCGAAGTCATCGACGAGTTCCGCAGTTCCGGCCACCCGTTCGCTTACAGTACCAATCTAATACCTGCCGATCTCCTGGTCACAATAGAACCTGAATCGACCGATCCTCTGGGGATCGTGAAGGACATCCTGCGGCCACATGGCCTGACTATTCGCTCTGCTGCCGGGGTGTACCTTGTCGTTCGTTTTAACAGTGATGCATTGCCCGGGGAGAGTGTCGCGCTGGTTGTAACGATGAAGGGCAGTGATCACCCCATCCAGAAGGCCAGCATCATAGTTGATCCTGCACTGCCATTGGCGACGCAGGAGTCGCCTGGTATTTATAAATTTGCAGACGTCGCCCCTGATCGCTACCAGTTCATCATCGAGGCAGAGGGTTATCAACCGACAAGACGCGTGGTTGATGTCTGGCCTGGCGAGACGACCGTCGTTCCCGTCGGCATGGAGCCGGTGAAGCCAGTTATTGAGACTATCGGTGTATCGGCGAGCCGTTATGAGATCCTTACCGAGCTCGCATCATCACGATTTTCGCTGGATCAGCGCACGATTCAGAATATGCCGGACATGGGTGAGGATCCGATGCGCATTGTGCAGCGATTGCCCGGGGCCGCGGCGAGCGGCGCTTCTGCCAGGACACATTTTCGCGGTGGCGAGGAAAGTGAAATTGGCATCATGCTAAACGGGCATGGTCTGTTTGATCCATTCCACATTCGTGACTATCAGAGCATCTTCAGTGCAATTGATTCCCGGGCGATCGAAGGTGTCGAAGTCTACACCGGTGGTTTCCCGGTGCGATTTGGTGATCTCATGAGCGGACTGGTGCTGATGGAGTCGCTGGAATCGGTCCAGCCTCGTCACACCGAAGTCGGATTTAGTATTTTTAACTCTTCGTTCCTGACCGCCGGAAATGAGGTGGACAAGAACTGGCTGGTCTCCGTCCGACGCGGCAATCTCGATCTTGTTATCAACCCCGAATATGGCAGTCCGTCCTATTACGATATTTTTAGTGAATACAGCTTCGACATTTCGCCGAATGCGACGTTATCCGTTAACGCATTGTTTGCTGACGACCGAGTGAAAGTCATATTAGAAACAGATCCATTAGAGATTGAAAAAGTTGTGAGCCGTACCAGAAATACGCAGGTCTGGTTGCAGCTCGAAAATCGTTGGTCGAGCGACCTGACGAGCAAGACGGTGTTGTCCGGTATCAGCTTTGACAACAGCCGCAGGGGAAGCCTCGGCGATTTCGAGAAGATTGTCGGTTCGGTCGACGACAAACGCGAATTTGAGCAGTTTAGTCTCCGTCAGGACTGGTCGTGGAACTCGTCCAAGTCGCACTTGAGACAATGGGGAATTGAGGCAACCTACGCCGACGCTTTTTATGATTATACGAATAGTGCTGAATATTACGGTTTGCCGGCACTGTTTGAGGACCTGCCCGAGTCAACCAGCTTCTCAGCGACAGCGGAACCTCGGGGTAGCAGCTATTCACTCTATTACTCTGATCGGTGGCGAGTGTCGCCGAAAACGGTATTGGAATGGGGTCTGCGATGGGACGATCAAACCTATACCGACCTGGCCTCAGATTCGCAGTTGAGTCCGCGTATAAGTGCCATGACGACACTGGGTTCGAGGACCGAGTTACGATTGAGTTGGGGGCGCTATCAACAGTCGCAAGGCGTCAACGACCTGCAGATCGAGGACGGAGTGACCAATTTCTGGCCGGCACAGAAGTCTGACCACATGATTGTTGGCGTTCGGCAACTGATCCGTGACAAGTACGCTCTTCGCGTAGAGATGTTTCGCAAGGAGATGCATCAGGTTCGACCACGATTCGAAAATGTATTCGACCCGCTTGGGCTGATACCGGAGATCGGGCCCGACCGCGTGTTTCTGGACCCGTCCAGCGCTTTATCCAAGGGTGTCGAGGTTTCCATTGATCGTTCCAGCGGTCCCCTTACGTGGTGGGCGACCTATACGCTCGCCGAAGCGACAGATCGTATTAACGGTAAGAATCAGTATCGCAGCTGGGATCAACGACATGCTTTTCAGGGCGGCTTGGCGTGGTCCACGGACAAATGGGATGTCGCATTGGCGGCGAGCGTCCACTCCGGTTGGCCAACTACCGAGCTGGAGCTAATCGAAGACGGGGTTGACGATGAAGGTGAGCCTGCCTATGTCGCGATAATTGGACCACGCAATGTTAGTCGTCTGCATTCCTTCGCCAGCATCGACTTTCGCGTCAGCCGCAAGTGGAAACTGCAGCATGGGTCCTTCATGGCGTTTTTGGAAATATCCAATCTGACGAACAGACGCAATGAGTGCTGTCTCGACTGGGATTTCGAGGAAGACGACCTGACGGGCGAGCCTATCTTCGAGCTCGAGCGAGGCCGCGAATTCTGGATGCCAATGCTGCCGGCGTTCGGTGTCTTGTGGGAGTTCTGACGTGATGTGGCAAAGGCTAGAAAACGCGGGGCCTGGCAGGCCCCGCGCAGTAGTGGGCGAATCTGGCCAGCCCATTTTCAAGGACTCTTCAGGTACTGTAATACCGATCGTCGGGGGGGTCGATGCCGGTAACAGTGTTGTAACTTCGCCTGCCTGCTTAGACGGCCGTTAACGGCAAGATCGGTCGCGCTCTCACGCCCCTTTGTTGATTGTTGACTGAATCGTTGGTCTTATCATCAATCAGGCGCGCTTCAATCGCCTAACAGCCATGCTCTGGCTTCTGCCTCGGAGTCGAATACTTTTCCAGGCAGCCCGCGGTTTGCCAATACGGTCGCTAGAAATTCAATCACATCGCGAGAATCCAGATTTCTTTCAAACCACGCGATTTGATACTTGTGATCTATGCCAAGTTCGTGAAACAGGGTGGGCAAGTCGTATGCGTCGACGGCTTCAACTGGTGTAGTGGTGTTCGCAAGCCCTAGAATCTTGAAACAGCTATTTTCGTTACATGCGGCGGCAGCTTCCCGCCACATAGTTTCCATGTAGCGATAATCTTTGTCGCCATCGGCAATAACCAGAACGTGATCGCCCTTAAAACTGACATCGAGTTTGTTCTGCATGGCGTGCTACTTAGCTCGTGTATCTTTAAGGATAGTACACGTCCAGAAATATTTAATCTGTCAGATTCTCCAGGCCGGGAAGCGTCGATTCTCGCCGGCGTGATAAATGCAGATGGCATTGCTTCGCCTTGGTGCAGAGAAAAAGTTGTGCCTGTCGCGGTCTCGAATCGTGCGTAGCGTGGCGGGCTGTGCACGATTTGTGTTAGTCCAAGCGTCTTGTAGAACTCCACGGACTGATCGTAGTTTGTGCAAGGAACGGTGACCTGATTGAGATCCATGGTGCTACTCCTGCTCGGCCGCCAGCCTGAAGCGTGCCTCGATGCTCGTATTGGTAATCGGATGATAGTTAGCGCGAGCCTGTGCAAATAATTGCTGAGCAAGTTCGAGATCGGCGCCGTTTGTGGCCAGGGCGAAGTAGATGGGTCGCACCAGACGCGTGCGGCCGTAACGATTCAGATACTGGGCGAGTTTGTCGTAGGCGGGACGATGCTGTCGCTGCGCGACCTGTATGAACCAGGTCCGGCCTATCTCAGCATTGTGCGTATCGCTCAAGCCCAGCGCGTTATCCAGTTCAATCAGCCTTTCCGTGCCGAGGTCGGCAGCGAGGCTGTTAATGAAATGAATCATCGCCTGTGGACTCCACCCGGCAGTAGGCACATCTTCTATATCGACTTCGCCCTGGGACCATAGGACTGCTGCATTGGCAGCGTTGTCGAGATTTGTCGACGAAGGAATGATGGCCGTGTCTGGCAGGCCCGGTTCATACAACCATTGTTCGACCTGAGCCCTGTCTGCGTTGCCTGGGTATGCCGTGAGGAGTTTCTCGTCGAGGTAATCGAGAAATTGCTCCGAAGTGATCGTACTGAAAGCAAATTCGTTAAAGTACTCGCCGATAAAGGTGTCAAACAGTTCACGACCAAATGCGTTTTCCAGATATTTAAGGAACAGACTGCCTTTGTGGTAATGCACGACTCCCTGAAAATCATCCGGGTCACCCGACTCGAAGGTGGGTGCGAGCGCCTGCTGCTCGAGTGGCACTGTTTCAAAGTCGATTAACAGCTCACGATAATCGATTACATCTAATTCGGCTGCCCGATCTGCGCCATAGATGACTTCCATCAGCCGGTTCTCAAGGTAGCTGGTCCAGCCCTCATTGAGCCAACCGTCCCGCCATGTGGCGTTGGTAACGAGGTTGCCGGACCACGAATGAGCCAATTCATGGGCGACAACAAAAACCAGGCTGCGATCGCCTGCGAGCAGGCTGGGCGTCATGAAAGAGAGCCGTGGGTTCTCCATGCCGCCGTAGGGAAAACTCGGTGGCAGCACCAACAAATCGTAGCGGCCCCATTGGTATGGGCCGAACATAGCCTCGGCCGTATCAAGCATCCGCTGCGTATCTGCGAACTCATACGCAGCGGCCTCAAGTGCTTCGGGTTCGGCGTAGACGCCGGTCTCCTCGCCTATCGGCGCGAAGTAGATGTTGCCTACCGCAAGCGCGAGAAGGTACGAAGGTATAGGTTGTGGCATTTCGAATTCGTATACGCCATCGCGCGCTGCCTCAGGATCATTGTTGGCGCTCATGACGGCCAGCAGGTCACCAGGGGTGCGAATAGTCGCATCGTATCTGATGCGAACGGTTGGAGTGTCCTGCAATGGAATCCAGCTGCGAGCGTGGATCGCCTGCGATTGGGTGAACAAATACGGATGGTCGCCACCGGCCGTCAATTCAGACGGTAACCATTGCAGTGCTGTAGATAACGGGCTGGTGCGGTAGTTGATTCGCAGGGTTAGTTTTTCGTCGCTCTGAAGCTCAACCGGCAAATCGATAATTAGTGGCGTGCCCAATACGATATCGGTCTCGCCGAATCGATGTCCTGTCGATGTTGTTTCCCCTGACTGCAAAACGAAATCAATGTCATCAATCGTGAGGTCACGCGTGTCAAGGGTAATTTCCGTTGCTACGGTTCCCTTGCTTCGTAACACCAGTGTGGCACTGCCGGAAAGTTCCTCGGCTTCGAAGTCAACACTAAGGTCAAGGCTTAGGTGCTCCGTTACAAAGTCATCGGTATTGGCGAACGAGAAATAGTCATGCGCGCGCGGGTCTTGCGCGATCGAAGTTGGGTGAGGTTCATCACTCTGCACACACGATACGCATGCAAGAAAAAGGAGGGTTAAAGCAGGGAATTTTAAGTGCAGCATGATTTTCCTTGATCTCATTTGTCCCGAATTCGAATTACTGGCGGGCGACTATCGACCATAAGATTATCCAGCTTCATCTGTGCCTGTGTCAGGTTTTTCAAATCGCGGGCCTCGAGCATCTCGCAATCGTCCTTGATCATTTGATCTATTGTGACCGGATAGTGGCGGCAGTCCTCAGGACGGTCGTGATAAATGCGGCAGATATATTTGTTTTGCTTGGGTAGCTTGCGCAGCCAGGGGCATCGTGTTGTTGGCTTTCCAGTGACTGGACTAAACCAGATTTTGCCATCGCGCACGTAGCGAAAGATGCCCGGCCGGTATCTTTCCCACCAATCTATCTCGCTGTCTGAGGCGGACAAGTCGCTGCCGCCATAATTCGTGCAACACTTGCCGCATTGGTTGCAGTCTTTCATCGCTTCGTTGTTTTCGCTTTTTTCTCTTTCTTTTTGGGTGTGGGCAACTCCGCTTCAGTGAGCCGAATTACCTGGCCGAGCCAGTCACTATCGTCGATTTGATCGGCGATAAATTCAACGAATTCAAGTTCAGTTGCCATTTACCTTCCGACCTACCAGCGATGCAGCGTCGCTGCGGTACCTGCCGGAAACGTTGTTCCCTCAAGCGGCAATTCGATGTAACCGTCTGTCGCAGAAAGCGCGGCGAAATCGCCTGACGTATTTGTATACACCGGCATCGCCAACACCTGGCCGCCCGTATTAGAGAGTAAGCGCACCGGCAAAAAGCACGTTAGCTGAGATTTGAACGTAAAGCTCTGTGTCAGTGCCGCAAACTCGGGCTGCGGCACAGGCAGCCCAGACGCGGCATTCAATGCCGGAAGCACGTATTGTCGGCAACAAACCAGTGTCGATACCGGGTTTCCTGGTAAGGCAAACACCGATTGCTTTTTTGGGCCCATGCCAAACCACATCGGTTTACCCGGGCGCTGGCTGATCTTGTGAAACACCATTTTGACGCCGAGTTCTTCCAGCACTTGCGGAATGAAGTCTGCTTTGCCCATCGATACGCCACCCGATAGAACCAATACATCCGCGCTGTCGAGATGTTCGCCGATCTTCTCTTTAAGCAATGCGGGTTCATCAATCAGATGATCGTGCTCACTATCGTGGTAACCATGCTGCTCGAGCATCGCGATAACGGCCGGGCCGTTCGACATTCTGATTTGGTGTGGCTCAATTGGCCCGCCTGCAGGTACGAGTTCGTTGCCCGTGGATATGACACGAATTGATGGAGCCTTGCTGACCGTAACGTCTGTCAGTCCGCAGGAATTAATGATTGCGATGTCCATCGGCGAAACGCGTTTGCCGGGTCTTAGCAGTTCTGTGCCTTGTTTGTGATCGGAGCCGCGGGGGTGAATGAACTTGCGTGCTTCCGCAGCATAGGCAGCGTCGATTTCGGCGACGTCGTTGGTCACGCCAATTCGTTCTACGGGTACGATGCAATCCGCACCATGCGGCAGGGACGCCCCGGTCATGATTTCAATGCAGTTGCCGCTCTCCAGCGTAAGTTGTTGATCCCCGGCGGATTGTGTGGCTTGGATCGGGAAGCGTCGGGTGCCGCCTTGAAAATCATCAAAGCGGAGCGCGATGCCGTCCATCATGACGCGATCGAACGGCGGTTGATCGCGTTCCGCGACGACCGTTTGCCGCAGTATCCGGCCAACGGCGTTGTCGACCGAAACCAATTCGTCGGGGAACGCCGGTATTGCAGCCCGTATAGCGCTACTTGCTTCCGCCGTGGTGATCACGGCGTATGCCGCTCTCTCGAAATGGCCCGATGGCCGATATCCCTGCGGCAGTAAACGTCCTGCCAGCTAATCTTGTCGACGGCAGCATAAGACTGTGCCGCGGCTTGTTCGACCGTGTCTCCCAGGCCAACAACACACAGGACACGTCCGCCGCTCGTTACCACAGCGTCGTTTTCGATTGTGGTGCCCGCGTGAAACACTTTCTGGGTTTCGCTGTTCGCGTCGTCGAGCCCGGTAATCGCCATGCCCTTAGCATAGCTATCGGGGTAACCGCCTGCGGCGAGTACCACGCCCAATGCTGCGCGCGAATCCCACTCGGCCGATTGTTCACTCAAGGTGCCGTCCAGGGCAGCGCTACAAATCCGGTTCAGGTCTGACCGCAGACGCATCATGATGGGTTGGGTCTCCGGGTCGCCCATGCGGCAGTTGAATTCAATGACCTTGGGTGTGCCGTCCGCCATGATCATCAGGCCCGCATAGAGAAAGCCGAGATAATCGTTACCGTCAGTACTCATGCCCGCCAGCGTCGGGCGAATGACGAGGTCCATGATCTTCTGTTCGATCTCCGGTGTTACGACAGGAGCGGGCGAGTAAGCGCCCATGCCACCCGTGTTAGGGCCAACGTCACCGTCGTCCCGGGCCTTGTGATCCTGCGATGTCGCCATCGGTAATATTGCTGTGCCGTCGGTGATGACGATGAAACTCGCCTCCTCGCCATCAAGGAATTCCTCAACAACAATGCGCGCACCAGCGTCACCGAAACGGCCACCCGACAGCATGTCGGTCGCCGCAGCTTCGGCTTCGTCGACGGTCATCGCAACAATCACACCCTTACCGGCCGCCAGGCCGTCTGCCTTGATCACAATCGGCGCACCTCGCTCGCGGATATAGGCGAGCGCGGGTTCAAGATCGGCAAAGTTTCCGTATGCGGCCGTCGGGATGTTGTGTCGCGCCAGAAAATCCTTTGTGAAAGCCTTGGATCCCTCAAGTTGCGCTGCCGCTGCACTGGGTCCAAAGCACGACAATCCGAGTTCGTGGAAACGATCGACGATGCCCGCAACCAACGGTGCTTCGGGTCCAACGATGGTGAGGTCAATGTTCTCAGCCTGCGCGAGCGCAGCAAGGGCTTCTATGTCATCGGCTGAGACGTCGACATTGCGAACCCCCGGTTCCAACGCGGAGCCGGCATTGCCGGGTGCGACCAGAACCTCTTCGACATCGGCAGACTGGGCGCACTTCCAGGCCAGTGCATGTTCGCGTCCACCAGAGCCGATGATGAGTGTTTTCATAATTAGTGGCGGAAGTGTCGCATACCCGTAAAGACCATCGCCAAACCATGCTCATTCGCCGCTGCGATGACTTCATCATCGCGCATCGAACCGCCCGGCTGGATAATTGCAGCGATGCCGGTCTCAGCCGCCGCGTCAATGCCATCGCGGAAGGGGAAGAACGCATCCGACGCCATCACCGAGCCCTTGACGTCAAGGCCTTCGTCAGCAGCTTTGATAGCGGCGATCTTGGTGCTGTAGACGCGGCTCATCTGGCCGGCGCCGACGCCAATGGTCATGTTGTCTTTGCAAAAGATGATCGCGTTCGATTTCACGTACTTCACGACGGTCCAGGCAAACAGCATGTCCTGAATTTGCTCCGGAGTCGGTGCGTTGTGGGTGACGACCTTGAGATCGTCGGCCGTGATCTTGCCAAGGTCGCTGCCTTGCACGAGCAGCCCTCCCGATACCTTCTTGAAATCGAAGCCTGGGCTTGTATCGGCCCAGTCGCCGGTCCGAAGGACGCGGACATTTTTCTTCTCAGTCAATACGGCCGCTGCATCATCGTCGATACTCGGTGCGACGATTACCTCAACAAACTGACGGTCGATAATTGCTTTGGCCGTCGCGGCGTCCAGTGCCTGGTTGAAGGCGATAATTCCGCCAAATGCCGACGTCGGATCGGTTTTGAAGGCTTTTTCGTAGGCCTCCAGGATATTTCCTGCAACCGCAACGCCACACGGGTTCGCATGCTTGACGATGACACACGCAGGTGCCGCAAACTGTTTGACACATTCCAGCGCCGCATCACTGTCGGCGATGTTGTTGTACGACAAGGCTTTGCCCTGTAATTGCTCTGCTGTTGCGAGCGAACCCAGCGGTGCTTGTTGGTCGATATAAAAAGCCGCGCTCTGGTGCGGATTTTCGCCATAGCGCATTCGTTGTAGCAGTTGTCCGGAGTACAGAATGCGTTCGCCAAGCGGATCATCACCGAGCGAGTTCGAGAGGTACTTCGTAATCGCTGTATCGTAACTTGCTGTATGTGCATAGGCTTTTGCCGCAAGCCGGCGTCGAGCGTCAAGCGACAGCTCATTTTCCTGCAATGCATTGAGGACACTTTCGTAGTCATCCGGATCCACGACGACCGCAACGCCATCGTGATTCTTGGACGCTGCCCGAATCATGGCCGGCCCACCGATGTCGATGTTCTCGATAGCATCGTCAATCGTCGCGTCATCACGCGCGATCGTTTGTTCAAATGGATACAGATTGACAGCGAGCAGGTCGATCGGCTCGATGCCATGCTCTGCCATCACGTCGTCATCCGTGCCGCGCCGACCCAGTAGCCCACCATGAACGGTTGGGTGCAGGGTCTTCACACGGCCGCCCATGATCTCGGGAAAGCCGGTTTTTTCGGATACTTCAATGACGTCGATGCCAGCGTCGCGCAGCGCGTGGCAGGTTCCGCCGGTTGAGAGAATTTCTGCGCCGAGTTCTTTGAGACCGGAAACAAAGGGGATCAAGCCACGCTTATCGGACACGCTGATAAGCGCTCTACGCACAGTCAACATCTATGCACCTTAGTTTAAGTAGCTGGAATAAAAAGAATTATCAGTGAATTAGTGAATATGAACGGAGTTTCTTGCGTAACGTACCGCGATTGATGCCGAGTATGCCTGCAGCCTGGCTCTGATTGCCGTCCGTATAGTCCAGCACAGCTTTGAACAATGGCCGCTCTACCTCACCGATGACGAGGTCGTACAGGTCCCCCGGCCGATCGCCGTTCAGGCTTGCGAAATATTTGTTGAGTGCGTCTTCGGTATGCTTGTGCAGTGGTTTGCTGCTATTGGATGCTTGGAATGTCGTCGATTTCTTATTGTTATTTTGGGCCACGTTGATCAAATCCTGTTTCGGCTACGCCGCTTGGGAAATACCTGCCCCTTCACGGTCAAAGTATTCCAGCGTGAGTCCGATTTGTTTTGCTGCACTCTCAACACGCACTACCCGGTAACGAAAATCGTCGGCGTTGACGAGATGTTGGCAATACCAGGACAGATGCTTTCTTGCCACCCGAACACCGGTTCGTTCGCCGTAGAACTGGTGCAAGTCTCTCAGGTGGCCGAGCATAATATCACGCAATTCATTTTTTTCTAGCGGGGAAAATACGGATCCGTCCTGCAAGGTGCCCGCCAGCTCGCGAAAAATCCATGGTCGACCTTGGGCACCGCGCCCGATCATCAAACCATCTGCATTAGTTAGGCGCAAAACCTCAAGCGACTTCTCGGCGGAAGTAATATCGCCATTGGCGATCACTGGAATGGAAATTGCCCCCTTTATGCGGGCAATTGTCTCGAATTCCGCCTGTCCGCGATAGCGACATGCGCGCGTGCGACCATGAACGGCGAGCGCCTGGATACCACTCTGCTCCGCTATTTTGGCAATGACCTCACCATTTCGGTGTTCCGGGTCCCAGCCGGTACGAATCTTGAGCGTTACAGGTACGTCGACAGCGGCTACGACCGTCGTCAGGATGCGCTCAACCAGGCTTTCGTCCTGCAGCAAGGCCGAGCCGGCCAGTTTTTGGCAGACCTTTTTCGCCGGGCAACCCATATTAATGTCGATAATCTGTGCGCCACGATCCACGCAGGCGCTGGCGGCAGTCGCGAGTTGCTCCGGGTCGGAGCCGGCGATTTGAACCGCGATCGGTTCGGCGTCCAGGTCGAGATCAAGGCGATGCCGGGACTTGGCGGTCTGCCAAAGGCTGGTATCGGCCGTCGTCATCTCTGATGTGGTCATGCCGGCACCGAACTGGCGACACAGACGTCGAAACGGCGCATCGGTGACGCCCGCCATCGGCGCGAGCACGAAAGGGCTCGCGAGCTCGTACGGGCCTATCTTCACTTAAAGTCTTCGATCGCGCAGCGCAGCTGTCCGCTTGCCAGGCGATAACAGACGTTGAGTTTAAAGCCGGTCGCTTCAGCAGAGGGAGATTCGATTGAAATTACGGCATTAAATGTGTTGCCGGGTGGAACGAGCTCTCTCGGGTCGGCATTCTCGGTCAGGTATTCGCTGGGCTCCAGGACGATACTGCCGATTATTTCCGCGAAGCGGTCGGTAAGTGACAGGTGTACCAGCGGGTAGGGCAGTGCATCCTCAGACTTGTTGCCGATACGGGAGTAGATGGTCAGCAACTCGCTCGTTTCGACGCTTGCCGCGAGATCGGCAGTATCGCCAGAATCGCCGATGCTGCCGGCAGTTTCAGTACTGCCTTTGGTCGCTTCAAAGCGCCAGCCGGAAATGTCCCAGGTCGGCGTCAACGGCTGACCGACCAACCGATATACAGGTCCGACGATATTGTTAAAGGCGGGCACGGTCGCCAGTGCTTCACGTGACTGATGCAATACCTGTAGGCCCAGCAGCAGCAGCAGGGCACCAATGCCGACGTAAAAGCCGACCCCGGGAGGGTCATAGTCGCCGTGCCCATCCGGCTCGACGCTGTCTTTCTTGAAGGGAATTGAGACGCCTGGACCGCCATAGCTAACGGATCTGGCGGCCCTGTCGGCTGCGAGCCGCTCTTTGTCGCGGTCACCACGAACCGACTCGCCCTCCATGATGATCGTTTCAAACAGTGGCGCTGGCTTGTCCTTTTGCTTGGTCTGCAGCCTGTTATCGCCGAGTTCGCTTGCAACTTTTTTGTCGGGCTGCTTTTGTACGATAGTTGATGTAAATCCATCGTCATCTTCGAAGGCTATGTTGAAGAGTTCCTGATCGATCAACATGTTGATCGTCTTTTCTTCCTCGGTCATCTCGGGGATAACGTGCTCGTCGCCTTCACTGTCGGTAGCGACTTCGATGTCGTTTTCTGTCTGTTCTAAAGGTTCGACCACAGGTTCGTTATCAGGCTCGTCGTCCAGCGATGCGGCGATCGTTTCAATGATGTTCTCGACTTCGTCATCGAAAGGCAGGGCGATGTCTTCGATATCGTCGTCCGGTTCTTCGTCGTCATCTGCAGCGAGATCGAGGTCAATCTCGATGTCTTCATCTTCATCCTCGTCGAGTTCATCACCATCGGTTTCGTCGAGCTCCGATTCATCATCATCGTCGAGTTCATCAACTTCGAGTTCATCAACTTCGGTTTCG
>Ga0316191_10001375_pt1 | contig 17083 bp, 14 predicted proteins | sample Eddworburr2cm_MG_FD_204928 | JGI IMG/M metagenome (GOLD analysis project Ga0316191, IMG submission 204928) | Coastal sediment microbial communities from Maine, United States - Eddy worm burrow 2 cm | ecosystem: Environmental > Aquatic > Marine > Coastal > Sediment | place: USA: Maine...
AGGAATTTGCAAAGCGGCTACCCATGTTCGGAAATTTCATATATTTTATCCTCGTCCTTCTCATTTATCTCACCTATCAACCTTCCGAGGAGACATTTTTCACTGCGTTTGACGCCATTATATTTTTTTTCTGTCTCATCATTCTCTTTTCCTTTTTGACCCGCTTTCAATTTCAAAGGATCGAAAGACGGATTGCAAAGGGCCAATATCTGCGGATCGACCATCAGTTTAACACAGCAGTTCTCCAGCAATCCATCATGGCCATTCTGCTTTTTGCCATTGACATCTACGCCCTGAATCTGCCCTCCTTTCTGATGGACATAACGCTGTTTAAGACGATACCGACCCTTTCGGCCCTGCTCTTTCTGCTGTTGTTTGTTTTCTACCTGGGCATTGTCTGGACGTTTGCCTATCAACCATATCAATTGCTCTACAGGCCTGGAATTTCCAGACGGACCTATGTCATTTCCAATATTTCCTTCTCGGTTCCCGTGTTGCTACCCTGGCTGTTTTTATCCGGAATTTTAGATATAATCCATGCCTTGCCCTTTGAATCGCCCAAACGATTTCTAAACACCACCGAAGGTGAAGTCACTTACTTTCTCTTCTTCCTTTTTGGCGTGGCCATCATTGGACCGGCCCTGATACAAAAATTCTGGCGCTGCAAACCCCTTGAAGACGGATATCACCGAAGTCGGATCGAGGATTTGTGTCAACGCGCGGGAATGGCCTATGCCAATATTTTATACTGGCCCATTTTCGGCGGCAAAATGATCACCGCCGGCGTCATGGGGCTCATCAAAAATTTTCGCTATATTCTGGTCACCCCGTCCCTGCTGAATTTGCTGGAACCCGCAGAGGTCGATGCGGTGATTGCCCATGAAATCGGTCATATCAAAAAGAAGCATCTTGTATTTTATCTGGTGTTTTTTGTCGGTTACATGTTTCTCTCATATGTCACATTTGACATCATGATTTTTGCCATCATCTATACCAAACCAGTATTTTGGTTTATCAGCAAGACCGGATTGAGTCAGACAACCGTTGTTTCGGGGATCTCCAGTATTCTTATCATCAGTGTCTTTTTAATCTATTTCCGATTTATTTTCGGCTTTTTCATGCGTAACTTCGAGCGCCAGGCGGACACTTATGTATATGCATTGTTTGACAGCGCTAACCCCTTAATTACCACCCTGGAAAAAATCGCCGCCACCAGCGGCCAATCGGCGGACAAACCCAACTGGCATCACTTCAGCATCAGACAACGGATTGATTACCTCAGAAAGTGCGAAACCAATTCATCCTGGATAACCCGCCATGACGGTAAAGTGAAAAAGAGTATCGGGGTTTATCTGGCGTGCTTGATTCTTCTCGGAATCTTGGGATATCAGTTAAATGTCGGTGCTATGGGGGATCAGATCAGCAGGCATTTTCTGAAAAAGGTTATCCTGAGTGAAATTGAACAAACCCCTGATAATCCGAATTTATACAGCCTACTGGGTAATATCTATTACAACAATAAAGATTGGCTCGGTGTCCGGGATGCCTGGGAAAAATCACTGGCATTGGAGCCGGACAATGCCCAGGTTCTCAACAACCTCGCTTGGCATTACGCCACCTGTGAAGATGAAAAATTTCAAGATCCCGCACGGGCCCTGGCGATGGCCAAATTGGCTATTCAGCTTGAGAGACTGCCACATGTTTGGGATACCCTGGCGGAAAGCTATTATGTCAACGGAATGCACCGGGAGGCGGTTGAAGCCGGCAGGCAGGCCCTGGCACTGGCTGGAAAGAAGCGCACTTATTACGAAGATCAGTTAAAAAAATTCAACGGGGCTGCCCTAAATTAGCTACCGTATGCAGACCTTGCGCACCTGCTGCAGTTCCAGAGGTCCGGCAAAAATTTTCTCTATCCCATCCTGTTTTAAGGTTGTCATGCCGTCCTTTACGGCCTGGGCCCTGATGACATCAACTTTGGCCCGGTTTTGCACCAGTAATTTTATCTCTTCGGTTCCCATCAGTAACTCGTGCAGGGCCATTCGACCGCGATAGCCTTTGTTGTTGCAATTTCTGCACCCCACCGGCCGGTTTAGCATTAACGAATCTGAATACTGAATGTTTACGTACTCTTGGAAACGATCAGGCCCATATTCCCGGACCAGGGAAGTATGCTCTTCCGCAGAGGGATGGTAGGATTGCTTGCATTCTTTGCAAAGGGTTCTTGCGAGCCGCTGGGCCAGAACACAAAGAATCGCATCTGAAAAATTGAAAGGATCCATCCCCATATCCAAAAGGCGAGTAATGCTTTCGGGTGCGCTGTTGGTATGCAGTGTGGATAACACCAGATGTCCCGTGAGGGAAGCCTGAATGCCGATGGATGCGGTTTCTCTATCCCGCATTTCACCGACCATGATCACATCCGGGTCAGCCCTGAGAAACGAGCGCATGGCGGCGGCAAAATCAAAACCGATTTTGGGCTTAACTTGAACTTGCCGCAATCCTTTTTGGGTGATCTCCACCGGATCTTCAGCCGTCCATATTTTGGTTTCAGGTTTATTGAGATATTTTAAAGCGGAATGAAGCGTCGTGGTTTTACCGGATCCAGTCGGTCCGCAGACAAATACGATACCGTATGGGGCGGATATCGCGCGGGTAAAATTCTCGTAATTCCTTTTGGCAAACCCAATTTTATCGAGCGGCAGCGGTTCGCCGGCATCCAGCAGGCGCATGACAACGTCCTCCAACCCGCCCTGGGTGGGAAGCGTGGCAACCCGCAATTCGATGTCTCCACCATCGCCAGTTTTAAATTTAATTTTACCGTCCTGGGGTTTGCGACGTTCGGCAATATCAAGATCGGACATAATTTTAATCCGGGATACAACGGCATTGCGATAACTGAAAGGAATGGTTTGATAGACCACACAATCGCCGTCAATGCGGGTTCGAACCTGAGTATTCTCCTTTCCGGGGAAAGGCTCTATGTGGATGTCGGAAGCACCTCGGGTATGGGCATCTAAGATCATTTTGTTGACCAATTTTACAACCATACTGTCTTCTTCGCCGATTTCAGTCTCGTCTTCTTCAATTTCTTCCGTTTCTTCCTGCATTGCAGACAAGATTTCTTCAATCCCACCCGGCTGCTGAGCATCTCTAAAGAAAAAATCTATCATTCCAAGAATATCGCGCTTCAAAGCGACGCAGAACCTGAGATTCTTGGTCGGAAAAAGGGATTTAATTTCACTGGTCTTCTGCTGGTCGTGAGGATTGTCGATGGCAATGACGAGGCCTGCTTCTTCTTCACGCAAAGGGACCCAACAATTGGTACGCATAAAGGGTATCTTCAAACCGGCCAGCAGCGTTTCGGGTATCATCAGGTCGTGGGTGAATTCGACGGCTTCCGTATCATAATACTTCGCGAGGGAGGACAATAGATCTTTTTTAGAAATCTTGATATCCGACATCAATACCGTTTCGATCGGCAATTGACTTTGCCGGGCAAGCGCGATTCCCTTGTCCAGTTCCTGATGGGTCAGCAAATGATTTTCCAACAGAAAATCAAATTTGCCCATGGTATATCTTTCAGTCAGCTTTTTCTGCGTATGCAAAGCAATCCCGAGGATACCGGCGACTTCTTCAAGGGATATTTCGTCAACCTTGACAAAGGACTTTCCCGTCTTGCGGTTCATCAATTGAATGACACCGAGCAGGCGATTTCGAAAGCCGATCGGACGGGCCAGGATTTGGCGTGTCTTAAATCCGGTTTTCAGATCCCAACGATCGTCGAATCTTAAGGCGGGATCGATCGAAGCCAATTCGCTAGCATTGTAGGCATCCTTAATATTGATGGTATTATTTTTCAGGGCACACCAGCCGGCAATGCTACCCGCTGAGATGGGGATCCGAATCTCCTCTATGTCGTTGCCGGATTTCAATCGTGAAACCAGCTGTCGCTTATTTTTATCTACAACATAGACCGTAATCCGCTCGGCCTCAAAAAGAGACGTGATATCATCTTTCAAGTTAATTAAAATCTCATCTAAATTCGCCGCCGCGTTTATCTTGTTGCAAATTTTCTGCAAACGGGTTCGGTAGGCCACCTCATATGTGAGTTCTCGGATGTGCCGGTCGTTTCTTTGGGATGTCGGCGATGCTGAATCCATTTTTTTCTGTTTTTGCCTGTTATTCATTATTGGTTTCTCGGGAGGTCAATTTCTTGTAATTGGCGAAAATTTTTCTGGCGCCGCCTAGTATCAATAAAAATCCAAGTAAATAAAAACAAAAATAAACGAACCCGATCGCGGAAGCAAAGTGTTCGATGGTTTTAATTTTCGGTATGACCTGGGGGATCCGAAAAAAGACACCCACACCCGCCAATACAAGTAAAATACCCCAGACGATTTGAATATGTATTTTGTTTTTATCCATTGATCTGATTAGACTTTTAGTTAGTAACCTGCTATCCGCCCCGACTACTACTTCAGGCTTCCCTTAAACCCCGCCTTGCGCTTTTCGAGGAAGGCGGCGGTACCCTCTTTGGCATCCGGGCTGGCATAGCAAAGAGCAAAGGCATCAATTTCAATACCACAGCCGGTTGACAGATCCACATTCATCCCCTTGTTGACCGCCTGTTTCGCTTCTCTCAATGAGACCTTGCCCTTGGTAGCAATGATACCGGCAGTTTTCATAACTTCTTCCATGAGTTTGTCCTGGGGGACGACCTTGTTGACCAATCCAATCCGAAGGGCTTCTTCGGCAGATATCATTTTGCCGGTAAGTATCAATTCTTTTGCCATGCCGGTACCAATTAATCGCGACAGCCGCTGGGTGCCGCCAAAACCCGGGATTACACCCAGATTTATTTCAGGTTGGCCGAATCTTGCGTTCGTCGAAGCGTAGATAAAATCACAGGCAATGGCGATTTCAGTGCCACCGCCCAAGGCAAATCCGTTTACCGCAGCGATGACGGTGATCGGCAGCAGCTGCAGTTTATTGATAATATCGTGTCCGCTTCTGGCAAAAGATTTCGCCTTGAGCGAATCAAAAGTGGCCAATTCGGCTATATCGGCACCGGCCACGAATGATTTATCGCCAGCCCCGGTAAGTATGAGAATACGGATGTCCTCGTCGGCCGCAATGGTGTCAAGCGCCAGAGATAATTCCGCCAGTAACGCTCCGTTGAGTGCATTTAGCGCCTTGGGGCGGTTAAAGGTGATAGTTGCGATCCCTTCTCTTACGTCATACATGATGTTTTCATATGTCATTTTAAACCTCCATTCCTCTGTTTCTCTCCGGATGGCGCAATATATATTGCTGATAAAACAAATATTCCACCGCTAAATTTCATCCAAGTCAGTCCTTCGTCGAATATAATGAAAGCCAGCAGGGTGCTGCCGATCGGTTCGCCCAGCAAAAACACTGCCACCAAACTGGTACTGTACAACTTAAGCGACCAGTTGTAGCTGGAGTGAGCGATTAATTGAGATATCAGCGCCATGCCCAAAAGGCCGCAACCGTTTGCATACTGTAACCCGTCATCGGCAGATTTAAGAATAGCACACCCAGCCATAAAATGACAGCCGCACTGCTATAGCAGATGGCAACATATGGTAATAGGGAAAGTTTGCGGCGTAAATTTCGCCCGTAGAGAAGGTAATCCGCAGCCGATATAGCGACGCGCAAAAATCAAACCCATGGAAACAGCGACGATGCCTAATATCAGCACCGTATAGGGATTCAGCGCGGGGGCGCTGTTTTTCTTATTTACAATCATACGCATTTAACTAATTGGATTTTATCAATAATTTACAGTAAGATTGAGTGAAATGAAACTACCTAAACGTTGATTTAAGGGAATAAAATGGGATGAAAGTTAAACGTCACGCTCAAGGTCAATTTCATCACTGTGGGGCTCACCCATTGTTTGCTGAATCCGGAGGGGGTTTTAGATAAGCAGTCGGGATTGTTTCCCTGATATATTTTTTGATGCCGTCAACAATGGCTTCGCACAATCGTTCCTGGTATTTGGGATTAATCAATCTTTTGCACTCTCTTGGATTGCTGATAAAGGAAGTCTCGACCAAGACGGCCGGCATTTGGGCGCCGAGAAGCACATAGAACGGCGCCTGTTTGACGCCTTTGTCGTTAATACGGCTGTAGCGGCGGCTTTTTAAAACACTGATCATGGCCCCCTGAACATGGCCGGCCAGGCGGCTGGATTCATTGATTTTAGCATTTTGAACCAAGTCAAACAGTATATTTTGAAGATCACTGATATTCTTGGTGGATGTGGCATTCTCTATGGCCGCCACCCGGATGGCCTCATCATCCGTGGCCAGGTTCAGAAAATAGGTTTCGATGCCAAAAACGTTGCGGTCCCGGTGCGAATTGGTATGAATTGAAATAAATAAATCGGCGCTTTTGGTATTGGCAATCGCCGTGCGCTCCTCCAAGGTTAGGAACTTATCGCTGTTGCGGGTCATGAAAACCTGGCACTTCAATTCAAGACGAATCATTTTGGCCAGTCTGCGGGAAATTTGAAGTGCAATATCTTTTTCATGGATACCTTTCAAGTATCCGGGGGCACCGTAATCTCGACCGCCATGGCCGGGATCAATAATGATCCGGCTGATCCCGAGGGCCAACTGCTTGGCCAGCGCACTGGCGGGAAGCTTGCCATTCTTTTTCAAAACCACATTGGGTTTTTGTTGCCTCGGCGTTTTCTCGGCGACGGCACCCCAGACATCAATGACTATTCGGAATGGATCCTTTAGCGAAAATATTTTATAGGATTTAAAGGATTTGATATCGACCACCACTCTGACGGAGTCATTGGTATATTGTCCGGCACGCGCGTCCATCAGCAAATCGTCATTAATCGGAATTATTTTTTTTATGTTCTTTCCCAACCGGCTTTCTTTTAAGTCAACGTATAGGCGTTGGGGTTTTTTGAGGGAGGGATCCTTTTTTAAGAGGTGGTGATCGTACGATATTTCCTGGCTTGAATCGATGACGAGACGGGTGTAATTCGGATTGGACCAGAAACGTAAATCATGGATTTTTCCCAGGCCGGTTTTGTAGGAACGATTCTTTTGGGACTGGACTTGTCCATCAGTTGGCGTTGTTTTGGCTGCGGCATCGATCATTTTCGCAATATCATCTTTTCTCTGGGTCGGTTCGGTTTTGACCCAATGGGGCATGGCGTCGATGAGCAATGACGCTTTCATTTTATAGCGGCTTTGCGGAAATTGATCGATGACTTGCAGATACCTATCATAGCCGTTGCGCAGATCGGATTTTCGATTCGAGTATTGGTAAAGGTCGGCATACAATTTACCTGCCATAAACAAACCGGCGGCTGCATGCCCACTATCGGGGTGCTTGCGATAAACAGAATGAAATTTATCGATACACCGCAGCCAGTTGTCACGGTATTTTATTTTGCGGCGGCTTTGACGTAATTTTCTGTAACAGGATTCGGCCTTGAGATATTCATCTTCAGACGCGTCCCCGGCGTCTTTGATGGATTTCTTCGTGGCAGTCTTCTTTTTCAACATCCCGACCGATGACATTTTTTGAATTTCAGCGGCGGCTTTACCCCGATAACGGCTACCTGGAAATCGCCTGACAATACGTTCAAAAATATCGCGGGCTTCCCGAAAATCCGATTTTTTACCGGATCGTTTCGCCAACTCCTGGTAGAGCTTTGCGGATCTATAAAGTCCGGCTGCAGCCCAGGCACCGGAAGGATCCAGACGATGGACCCGCTGAAATTTATCGATGCAGCCCAGCCAGTTGTGACGATATTTCATTTTGTGAGGAGACTGACGCAGTTCCTTATAGCAGACTTCTGCTTGACCATACACCTGTCGGGGTGTCAATGCCTGGGAAGTGTCGCACCAGAAGAGATGGGTTGGGATACACAACAATAGGATGAATGTTATGTTGAGTGGTTTTGGAAACATACTTAAGAACTGTTTCACAGCCGTCAGCTTTTCAATTTCTCCTGCAATTCATTTAAAAAATTCAATGCTTCCAGCGGCGTCATTCTTGATATGTCGGCGTTACTCAACTTATCAAGGACCGGGTTCTCGGGTTTGCGAAAAAGATCAAGCTGCACCGGACCGCGGTTAACGTCTGCCTCCTTTCGAAATAAACAGGCTGACCCGATAGAATCGTATTCCCCCTGCTCGATATTGTAAAGGATCTTTTTCGCACGCAGGATCACTGCCGGCGGGATTCCGGCAAGCCGGGCCACCTGAATGCCGTAGCTGCGGTTGGTGCCACCTTCCACGAGTTTTCGTAAAAAGATAATTTCATCGTTCCACTCTTTGACCACAATGTTAAAGTTTTTTACCCTCGGCTTTGTTTGAGCAAGTTCGGTTAGTTCGTGGTAATGGGTGGCAAAAAGGGTTTTGACTCCCCGATTGTTTAAGTCGTGCAGATACTCCGCCACCGCCCAGGCAATGCTCAGTCCATCGAAGGTGCTGGTGCCGCGACCGATTTCGTCCATGATGATCAGACTTTTTTCAGTGGCATTGTTGAGTATGTTGGCCGTTTCCTCCATCTCGACCATGAAGGTGCTTTGTCCATGGGAAAGATTGTCCAGTGCGCCGACACGGGTAAAAATCCTGTCGGTGATACTGATCGAAGCGTTGGCGGCAGGAACGAACGACCCCATTTGGGCCATGATGACCACCAGCGCCACTTGCCGTAGCACAGTTGATTTTCCGGCCATGTTCGGACCCGTTATAATCAATATCTGGTTGTCCTGATCATCCAACTTTACGGTATTGGGGACAAACCGTTCACCGGTAATCATCTTTTCCACCACCGGGTGGCGGCCATCTTCAATATTGATACAGCCGTCCGTGGTCATATCCGGTCGGTGAAAATCATTATGATCGGCTACTTCGGCCAGATTCATCAGGCAATCAATCCGTGCTAAAAACCGGGCGGCTTTCTGTATATGCTGGTGGTTGTCAACAACTTCGTCGCGAATTTCACAAAATATCCGGTATTCAAGGGCAGCCCGTTGTTCATCCGCACCGAGCACTTTCATCTCAAATGATTTTAGCTCTTCGGTGATATAGCGCTCTGAGTTGACGAGGGTCTGCTTTCGAATGTAGTGGTCGGGAACGGCGTCCGAACGGGCTTTGGACACTTCCAGAAAATATCCGAAGACCTTGTTAAATCGGACCTTAAGCGTGCTGATTCCCGTGGCTTCCTTTTCGCGACTTTCCAAACGTGCGAGCCAGTCTTTGGCATCACGGCTGATCTGCACCAGCTCGTCCAGTTCTTTCTGATATCCGGTTTTGATGATACCACCTTCATGAATCGTCGGCGGTGCATCCTCCCGAATCGATCGCTCGATGAGTTCCACCAGACTCCGGAGTAGGTCAAGACCTGCGGGCGGAAGAAATAGGCTGGTGTTTAATTCTGCCAACAATGACCACATGCCCGGAAGCATTTCCAATGAACGCTTCAGCGCTGTCAGATCTCTTGCAGTCGCTTGTCCCATCACGATTTTACTACCGATTCGCTCGATGTCATAAACTGACTTCAGTTTTTCGCGAATACCGCGGCGTAGCTGAATATTTTCCTTGACTTCATGAACCGCATCATGGCGCAAACGGATTGCATCCGGGTCTACCAGGGGATAGCGCAGCCAATTTGCCAGCAAGCGCGCCCCCATTGCGGTGGCGGTACGATCGATGACGCCCAGCAACGTTGCCTTCCGGGTACCCGTGCGGATGTTTTTAAACAATTCAAGATTCTGCCGGCTCAAGTCATCGACCAGAAGGTAGTTGTCCAGCCAATATGTTTCAATTCGAGTGAGATGTTCTATCCCTTTTTTTTGGGTTTCTCGAACATAATAAACCACTGCAGCGGCGGCGCAAACCGCCGCTTTCATGTTCTCGCAGCCAAACCCCTCAAGTGTGACGGTTTTGAATTGACCGGTGAGTCGCTTATATCCTCTTTGGTGTTCAAAGGCTTTGTCGTCCAGATAAGAAATGGATACCTCCGACAAAACCCTTGTCATAGGGGAAAAAATTGTGTCGTTCTTCGATGACTCCGCGAAAAGGACCTCACTCGGCGCCACCCGCCGAATTTCTTCAACGACGGCGGCCGTATCCCTTGACTCAGCCACCCGGAAGGCTCCGGTGGATATATCCAGATAGGCGATGCCGACAACATCGTCTTTGCAGTCCACAGCGAGGACAAAATTGTTGGCGCGTTCATCCAACAATTCATTTTCTACGATCATACCGGGGGTGATTACCCGGACGACATCCCGTTTAACAAGGCCTTTGGCCTTGGCCGGATCTTCGACCTGATCACAAATGGCAACTTTATATCCATGGCGGATCAATTTGGCAATATAGCCCTGGGCCGCCCGATGAGGAAATCCGCACATGGGGACCGGAGATTCGTCATTTTTATTGCGCGATGTCAAGGTGATCTCGAGAACAGGCGATGCCACCTGAGCATCCTCGAAAAACATTTCATAAAAGTCGCCCATTCGATAGAACAGTATCGCATCCGGATACTGTTCCTTAATCGACAGGTACTGTTTTAACATCGGAGTGGACTTAGGTGGGCTCATGAATCAACAGAGGAACTAAAGACAGAATGTCAGGGTTTCGCACCAATTGGAATCCTGGTATGATGGAGTGAACTCGCACTAATTTGTTTTAATTGTTAATACATCTAAGACTTTATGATTTCGTTTTACTCTTTTTATCCTTTGAATCCTTGGTGGGGTTTGCTTCCTGCTGCTCGGTGGGGTTTTCGACCAGGCGGTCACCGGTAAGCTCTATAATTTCGTCAGCACCGGTTTTGGTCTCTGCTGCCTGCTGTGACGATGGCGCCGGCGTATCCTGTCCTTTTAACGTATTGAGCTCGCTCTTTAATTTGGCCGCTTCATCTTTGTGGGAGATAATCGCGGCATTGAGCTTTTTGGCTGTTCGTCTAGCCTTGAATCGGGTTGATAAGCCAAAAAGATAGGCAATGACAATACCGGAGAAAAAGAAAAATATAAAAACAACTGCGATGGGCATTTCCGGCGTATGGTATTCATTAATGACCCCGAGGTTGAGCCGGAGGGAATGGTTGGTCATAAAAAAGGTCTGATTCTGAAAAATTACCAATGCGATAAATCCTAAAATAATCACCCAGACAATCAGCGTAGCTTTCTTCATGAATTTTCTCCATTAATTTTTTATGGTTAAACCCAATTTGTTGAAATATGGTTTTAAATTATTATAGGTTGCCTTGATGTGCTCGGGAATGACCCTTACATCTGCAAATACAGTCAGCGCGTTGGTATCTCCGAACCACCTGGGAACAATGTGAAAGTGGAGGTGTTCTTCAACACCCGCCCCCGCCACTTTTCCCAGGTTAAGCCCAACATTGAATCCATCGGGTTTCATGACCTCTTTTAAAATCCGAACCGACCGATCCACCGAAGCCAGCAGTTCACCCATTTCAGTTTTGCTGAGTTGATCTAAACAGGATATATGCCGGACAGGCGCAACCAATAGATGACCGTTGATATAGGGATATTTATTCATCATCACCATGGTATCATCGCCCTTTAAGAGCGTCAGATCATCGTTTTTCGCAAAGCCATCGCAGAATACGCATACCTCTGCCTTTTCGGACAGAATGTATTCCATACGCCATGGGGCCCACATTGTTTTCACGTCGATATAACCTCTATCACCAATTTCTGATTAGTACCTTAACAGTTGCTTTTTTGCCCTCCTAGGCGGATATACGGCATTTGGTGTTAAACAAATAGATTCCCTCTCCAAATGATTGAATATTGACTATTTATGACCGCCGTTTTTTTGATTTCTAACCTACGCTGTTTATAATCAAAATTCAAGCATTTTTTCCTTTCAACGGTACAACTTCCAGATCGCCCCAGATTCCCATTTTTTCCCCGACGATAATAATGATCCCTCGGATTTTATCAATACATTTTCCCTTGGCGATAGCGAATTCAATATCCGCAATTGACTGAACCAAATTGCCGATGGCGGTGGCGGCGGCATCCGCAATAGCGCAAGATTCTGCCACCACGCAAACTGCATCCGCCTTACCGAGGCTTAGCGAATGTCCCACGGTTCCCGAAGATGTGCAAACACCCATCGGCCTTGGTCCGCCACTCACCCGAATACCGATGCGCAGACTCAAGGGGGATTGTCCGGCAAATATGCCCACCGTTAAAGGTGTGGCCGTCTTGATAAAAACGTCGCCGCCATTTTCGACAATGACCTCATCCGTGGATTTCAGAAGACCTAGCCCGGCATGCTCTGCCACTGCACCGGCAATGGCTGCCATGGGGCCGACACCGGCATTTTCGCCGGCTTTTACCATATCTGCAACGATCGTCGGGACCGGGCCATTAAGTCGCCATGGCGTCAGAGCGGTGGCAAAATCAGGATGCGTATTGATAAAGGCTTCGACATAACCCCGCTGTTCGAGGACCAGCTCCCTGGTTTCAGCTTCCAGTTTTTTGTCGGCATGCACCAGTAGATCGGTTTCTTTCACAACCACCTGAAAAGTTGCTAATTTTTCAGTGGATACTAAATTTCTATAAGTGCGTTCCGGATACATCTATTCTCCAGAGGCCCGATGACAGTGGTCAACGGACTGATGGTAGAAAACAAACGACGACCGATATGAGATGTCAAGCGTACTTCGTCATTTGACCTTCCGCTCTCATCATTCGTCATTTACCACTGGTCTCATTGATTCCGGGCATTGGCCCAGAAAATACTGATCGGTCATACCGGAAATAAAATCCCTTACGATTTCCGCCGGTTGGTGACATTCGATATAGTGTTGGTTCATGTCTTTTAAAAATTGCTTGAAAATCACACTGGACTTTCGCTGGTGAGTCATGTCCTCGAAAAAGGTTTCGAAAAGCACTTCGAAAAGCTCTTTTATACGACCGGCGTGCTTTTTAATTCGAGAATTCATATAGATGTGCTCAAAATTAAAGCACTTCAACTGTTTTAAAGCTTGAGACACATCAGGGCTGAAAGCAATGTATGGTTTTCCATGGCTGTTGCAAATAATGTCCGTTACCAGGTTAAATACGATGGTACCATTGGTATCTCCAAGCAGGCTGACGCTTTCGCGGGGGAGATCGGAACGATGGATTAGTTTCAGTCGAATGGCATCCTCAATATCCCGTCCGATATAGCTGATGGTATCGGCCATCCGAACCAGACATCCCTCTAAGGTCATCGGTAAAAGGGCAGTCATCGGATCATTTTTTTTGGCAGTCATCTTGCTATCCATAGCGGCGAATGTTTTATCGGCAACCGGCAGCAATTTTTCGCTATGGATTTCGCCGTCATGACTCAGAATACCATCCAAGGTCTGAAGGCACAGATTCCAGCCTTCTCCTTTGCGCTCCACTTTTTCCAGAAATTGAACGCTTTGCAGATTGTGACGAAAGTATCCGATGCCGTGGTCTCGGCAAATTTCTGATAGAAAATATTCCCCATCATGCCCGAACGGGGTGTGGCCGATGTCGTGTCCCAGGGCAATGGCTTCAATCAAATCCTCATTGAGACTTAAAAAACGGCCGATGGTGCGGGCAATTTTTGAAACGAGCTGAACATGGAGTACACGGTGGGTAATATGGTCATTTTTCACCAGATAGAACACCTGAGTTTTATCGATGTAGCGGGCATATGCCAGTGAGTGCAGGATGCGATCAACATCTACCGAGAACGCTTGACGGTAATCGGACTCCAGGCGTTCATCCGGTATCCGCCGGACACCGTCTTCATTGCGTGCTGCCAGTGGAGACAGTATTTTATTTTCCCGACGAATCAGCAACCCTTTCAGTTCATCAAGGGTTTTATTATCAAATATCTTCATTTTGAATCATTGCTTCCATCAGCTGGGAGTAGTCAATGCCTGCTTGCCGAAAACCTTCTTTGCCATATTTCATATTGGCTTCCAAAACATAATAGCGCCCTGCATGCCGACAAATATCGATACCCACATCGTCCCAGCGACATGAACGTGCGGTATTCAACGCCAGTTCCAGAGCTTCCTGCGGAACGGCGTCCAGGCTAAGGCTGCCGCCCTGTGCGAGATTGCTGCGGAATTCGTTTTGCATTGCAATCCGCCAATAGGCGTGTACGATCCGGCGGCCGATAACCACCACTCTGATATCCCGATCTACCGGTAGATATTCCTGAATGTAAGCCACATCGGTGAGTTTCAGATAATCATTAAGTTCACCTTGGTTTCGGATGAGATAAACCCCGCGGCCCATGGCGGAACCTCGAGGGATCTTGCCGACAAAGGGAGGTTTAAAGTGTTCGGTTATCATCTTTTTCTGTCGTTTACCGTAGAATACCCGTGTCCTCGGGTGTGAAATGTTCAGCATTTCAAACAGTGCGGTTTGTTTGATTTTATCCTGCACACACTTATAGGTATGGTAACTGGGAAAGGTGTCTTTGCCAATTGCATCGAATAAATCAGCATAAAACAATGACGGGTAGTATATTTTATGGGCATGGCGAATTAAATCCGCCTCCTCGGAGGTGTAGTCTGAGAAATTGGGCCGAACCCCCAAAGTAACAACATTTTTACATTCCCTCAGGCGACCTTCCAGGGCAACGGCCTTAGGCTTATTCGTCATGGTTTTTTTATTATTTAAATTTAGCTACTTAAAGTTTATACTTAAACTTAATATTGAGAAATTCCTTTAAAATACATCAAACAGATTTTCAATTCTTTCCAAACTTCGTCTGGTATGACTGCCCGGCCAGAAAATTCGATTGCATTGCAGACATTTGCGAAACTCATTGTGAGTTTCACAAATGTAATCGGGTATCAGGCCGCAAACATCCTCCGGGGCGGCATCGACAATCGGGACGTTACAATGAATACATCTTGAAAACGGTCGGGTGTCCTCTGCACAGATGCCGATTTCAGTGATGACCTGTCTGAGTTGCACATCCAAATGATTTGATGTGATAAAAACCAGCCGGTGGGCCTTAAACTGTTTTTTTATTGCCACTGTTCGTGTGAGCACAATCCGATCTTTGTCCAAATGCGCATAAAACCGGTCAGCGGGAACATCAATTTCGATATTGGTATCAAACCCCAGAATGCGCAGCCATTTTGCCAATTTACCCAGGGTCCGGTCTGCAGCGAAACAAAATGCCATTGGAATAAGTATGTTGGCTACGGGTTATTGGTTGCTGAAAATGAAATCCCTGCGCGCTTCCATATTGCAAACAAAAATAGATGTAAATTATATATATATATTTTTTAACTACTTAAGTTTTAATTCCTGATAAGCTTGTTGAACTTCCTTAAACCGATTTTCAGCGAGTACCTTGAATTCCTCGCCCAAATGCTCGACCTTGTCCGGATGATATTTTCCGGCAAGCTGCCGATAGGCTCTCTTGATATCATCCTGAGACGCATCTCTATCAATTTCAAGGATTTTATAAGGATCCCATAGGACTGAAGAATTCCGCGCCTGAGCGTTCGAACGGGAGTTGTTTTCGCCGCCGCCATTTTTATTATTATTGTCACCATGGGTATTATGTTGGCCGCTTTGATAGTATTTTTGAACACGCTCTCGTTTTTTTTTCATTAAATAAAAATATCGCCATAAAAACCCCAGTATAACCACATCATCGATCCAGCCCCAGCCGATGACCATATCCGGAAACAAATCATAGGGACTCAGAACATAAAGCAAAGCCAAAACGAGCAAGACAATTTTCCACATAGCCCAAATTTATCCTTCCATCATCGATATCGGCGGAATTTCCAACACTCCAGTTGGGCGTAACTTCCGAGCTTTAGGCCATGAGGAGTATAAATCAAAGTTAATGCCGGGTCAACGACCGGAACGCTTTTCCACCAATATAGCTGGCGATATTTTCTGGATCGATTTCCTGTGTCAGGCATACGGTCCATTGCCGTTTTGGCTGAATTCTGAGAGTACAAACAACGAGTCATTCTTTTATAGCTTCGTAATCTCAGCTTTGTGCTTTCAGCATGTATACTTGTTGCGAGCAGTAACCATTGGTGGCAACCTTCAAACTCTGCGCATAGGGGTCGACGTCTCCTGTCGTGACTCGAAGAGCGAAGTCGGAAGGCCAAACGGCGGTGCACCAATCCCGAAACCGCTTGGCTTGAGGCGCCTACTCTAAAGTTCCCGAATTTTTTGCCGATTTATATTACCTCGGATGGCAATCGACGGAACGAAACCACCCATCTGCAATGGAATTTTCTTATATGCGCAATTTTTTTCAAGCCATCGTATTATTCATCGTAATCACGGTTGTTGGTACCGCTTTATTCGTTTTTTTTACCGACAAACAAATCATCGTTTTAAATGATGATAGCCTCAGAACCGTGGATCAAACCTGGTTATCAGGGGACTCACTCTTTTATGAAATTGACGGTCAAATCGACTTCCTTGATAACAGCGAAATAAAAACCTATGGCAAAAGAAATATTCGTCACGTCTTTCATGGCATTAAGGGATCCATTATTGAAAATTTGAATCAGCTGGAAAAGGGAATAAATCCCATTTTGGAGAGGAATCACATCCCCTTTGAACTCAATTTGAACCATCCGTTAATCTTGCTGCCACTGTTTCTTTTTCTTCTAATCCTGGTGTGGTTACGGCGCTTTGTCAAATCGGGTTCAAAGAATATCCATAAGAAGAAAAATAATGACTTATCCCAGGAGCCAAAAAATGAGCTCCCTACCCGACTGGATATCGTCCGTTTCTTCTTAAACTTGTTTAAATATCAAATCGGAGCGGAGCCGGATGCCGCTGCTGAATTTGTGCCGTTGATGTCCCAAAACGCGGGCCCCAATCAAATATATGAACTGCGGGTGAAACACCTGGAGGATTGGGCCAAACGACGCATGACCATTGGACCTCTGGGAGAAGAAAGCGGCAGCAAAAGCAAATGTTACTATGTAATCTACGATGTGCACATGGTCGTGAAAATCCCATCAAGGCCCATCAATGATTTTGAAGAGTACATCGACAGTATCAAAAAGGAAGTGCATATTGTCA
>Ga0316191_10001376_pt1 | contig 17081 bp, 15 predicted proteins | sample Eddworburr2cm_MG_FD_204928 | JGI IMG/M metagenome (GOLD analysis project Ga0316191, IMG submission 204928) | Coastal sediment microbial communities from Maine, United States - Eddy worm burrow 2 cm | ecosystem: Environmental > Aquatic > Marine > Coastal > Sediment | place: USA: Maine...
GAATATCTGTACCTCGAAGCGCAGCATGGAGAGGCCTGGGCCGCGCAAGACAGGAACATTGATGCCCGGCTGGCAGAAATCCGCGGAGCAAACGCAGGCAAACCGCCTAACATTGTCTATGTGCTGATCGACGATGTCAGCTTTGGCATCCTTGGAAACCGGGCGATGAACTATGTGACCGGAATCGACACGCCTAATATCAATGAATTTGCCGAACAGGGCATGAGCCTGATGCGGATGTACACCGAACCGTCCTGCACCCCCACGCGGACGGCCATGCTGACCGGACGCCATCCGGTGCGCGCGGGACAGGAAGAGGTCAAGGTGGCTCTCGTCGGGGAAGGTCTGGCTGCAGAAGAGGTCACGATTGCCGAAATCCTCAAAGAAGCGGGCTACAACACCGCACATGTCGGCAAGTGGCATCAGGGCGACATCGAACAGTCTTATCCGCACAATCAGGGTTTTGACTGGGCCGCTTTTCCTGTCCACCAGCAGGTGCAGCTGTCGCTCATGACACGTGACGCGATGAAGGCGAACAATATGGTTGGCCTTGATCCTTCCGGCCAGACCAATCCTTTCGCAATCGACCAGCGCTTCAAGCCCTATGGCTTAGTCACTGGACTGGAAGCCGAAGCCGGCGGGCAGGCGCGCGAAGTGCATATGGAGCCGGGTGAAATTTGGACTCAAGCCAAATATCACGAGATGAACGTGAGGTATCAAAGCCAGGCTATAGAACAGCTGGATCGCCTGGCGGCAGAGGACGATCCGTTCTTTCTGCAGTACTGGCCGCTGTATCCGCTGAACTTTGTCTACGATCAGGAACAGCAGAAATCCCGGAATGGCGGCTATATGGCCGAAAAGATGCAATTGCTTGATGAATGGCTGGGTGAGTTTTTCACAGCTATCGATAAAACCGGTAAAGCGGACAACACCATTGTCGTGCTCATGTCAGATAACGGCATCTTCAATTACTACTCGCCAAACTCCGGCATGATGGAACTGATCTATCGCGGCGGGAAAACCGAACATCTTGAAGGCGGCGTGCGTACAGATGCCTTTGTACGCTGGCCGAACGTGATCCCGGCTGGCAGTGCTGCGGGCGACATCATTCATGTGTCTGACCTGTTCACCACATTCGCCCGGATTGGTGGTGCCACTGACTTCATTCCGCGTGATCGGGTCATTGACGGCGTGGATCAGACTGCGCTGTTCATCGACGGCGAAGGCAACTCGCGTCGCGATTATGTGTATATCTACGAAGGTCCCGTTCTGCGTTCGGTCGTCAAACAGGAGTTCAAAATGCACATGCCAGCGCCAGGTCTGCCCGGTGCTGCGGCACCGGTGTATAACATCCTGCGCGACCCACGGGAGATGAAACCAGTTATTGGGATCGCCCTTTGGTCCGGCGCGTCGTTTCAGGACATGACCAAGCGTCACACGAACATGATCGCCAGATTTCCGCACCTGCCAATTGGCAAGGGCGTGCCATATGGGGGCATTGAGAACCTGCGTCCTGAAAGCATCGAGACACGTGAGGTCTTTGACAGCTGGCAGTAAAGCTGACTTGGCCCGTTCCAAATTGGAATGGGCCAAGCGTTCTAAGTCGAAATTCCTCAAAACTGGGTTGGTATTATGAGGTCTACAGCTACGCAGACATTCGAACCCAAGATCAGCCCATCGGGTACAGATGCTCTTTAGTTACCTTGTCGACTTCTTTAAGCACCTCATCTGACAGGGTTACGTCTGCGGCGGCAAAGATGTCATCGAGCTGATCATCACGAGTCACGCCGACAATTGTCGAGGCGACAAACTCATGCTGTTTACTCCATGCGGTTGCCAGAGTCACCGGGGCAAGACCTGCTTTTTCGGCAATAGCCATGAAGGCTTCTGTGGAAGCCAGCGACTTGTCGTTGACGAAACGTCGCGCCATCGCAGCCTGGCGTTCGCCCACTTCCAGATAACGGGTAAATCGCGCCCCGGCAGGACGAGCGCCCTTATTGTACTTTCCTGACAAGACGCCCCCCGCAAGTGGCGAGTAGGGAATCAGACTCACCTGCTCCTGGCGGCAGACCTGAGCCAGTTCGTCTTCGAAGCGTCGATTGTTGAGGCTGAAGTTGTTCTGAATGGTTTCATAGCGTGCCGTGCCCAGCGAGTCGGCAACCATCAGACTCTTAGTCAGCCCCCAGCTGGTTTCGTTGCTGCAGCCGATGATCCTGACTTTACCGGCGCGCACCAGTTCATCCATCGCATAGAGGATTTCATCGTAAGGCGTGCCATGATCGGGCCAGTGTGTCTGGTAGAGGTCAATATAGTCAGTCTGCAGCCGCTTCAGGCTGGCTTCTACTGCCAGAACAATGTTGTGGCGATCCAGCGAAGTTTTGCCCTGTCGCACCGCGGCCTTGATCCAGCCGTGGCTGGGGCCGGACACTTTGGTCGCAATGATCAGCGCGTCTCTGGGCTTGGTCTTCATCCAGCGCCCGACGATTTCTTCGGTGAGCCCCGCATACTTCGGATCGGGTGGGACCGGGTAGTTTTCGGCGGTATCGTAGAAGTCGATGCCGGCATCAAAAGAACGATCGAGTATCTCGATGGAGGTCTGCTCATCCGCGCCGGTACCGAAGGTCATGGTACCCATGCAGATATCGGAGACCACGATGCTGCTGCGACCCAGTCTGTTGTAATTCACGCCCGCTCCCGCTGTTGTTTGAATGTCGAGCTAATGTGACCGTTTATCGGCGGAATGTGAAGCCGGTGGATCGCAGGCCGCCAAACACCTCTGATCCACCCCACAGAATAAAGCGATCCCCGGCCCACTGTGAGGTAGCGTTGCGGCGCACCGGTGGCGCCTGACTGGTGGTAATCGAACGCCAGTGATCCACATCAGGCTGATAAAGATAACCACCGCGGACGTTGTCGGCCCAGACAAACAGCTCCGTGCCGGTCCAGTGCGCATAAGTCTCACCCGATCCAAGATAGGGTTCGCAGGGGCTCCTGCTTTGCCGCCAGGTATCTGTCATCGGGTGGTAGAAGCGCAACGACGCAGATTTCATCAGGAAACCGTTGCTGTCTTCGTTGGCACCGATGCCACCATTCCAGATGATCACTTCACTACCGGTCCAGGCACCAACCATTCGGGAGCTGCCCGGCGCATCGGTTGCAGGAAGCGGAATCCAGCGGCCGGTATCAGGATGATAGCGAGCACCGTCTGTCAGAATTTCGCCGTTCTTTGAGCGACCGCCCCAGATAACAAACTCCTCGCCCGTCCAGACTGCTGCCATACCGGTACGTCCACTCGGCGCACCGTCCAGAGACATCGGCACCCAGGTATCCGTGATCGGATCGTAGAGGCCGCCGTCGCCAAGGTAGTCGAATTCGTTGCTTCCACCCCAGACGATCATCCGATTTCCGGTCCACACTGCTGCGTGTTCCCGGCGCGGCGAGGGCGCCATCGCACCATCAATCAACTGCCAGCTGTCTGTCTGGGGATCATACCGAGCACCATCGCTGCGGTTGCCACCCCAGACCAGCATCTCAGCGCCGCTCCATACCGCACTATGGTGGATGAACGCGGAGACGCCAGCGGTGCTGGTGGATCTCCAGGTATCCGTGAGCGGGTCATAGAGCCCACCGCTATCGGTATCAACAAACTGACCACTGGCAAACGTTCGCCCACCGAAAACAATCATCTCAACACCCGTCCAGACGGAACTGTGCCCACTGCGCTCAGGCGGAGCGTTGACGCTGGCTAGAGGTTCCCAGGTACCAAGCGCATCAGTATCAGCCGACCGAAATTGCCAGACGAAATCTGTGGGGAAGTTATTTCCTGCCAGATCGCTGATTTCCCTACTGAGCGTCGCCTGGTATTCGACACCCGGCAATAACGGCAGATTTGGGCGCAGCGCAGCGAAGCTACCGTCATAACTCACCGTACTGATCACCGGCTCACTTTGTCCATCATTCAGGGTGAAGGTGAAAGGGTTGACTGTGGCCGAGTTCAATGGCTCAGAAAAGCCCGCCAGCAGGGCCGAGTCTGCAGCAATACAGGCGGAGTCCGGTGCCGGTGAGACGCGAGTGACTTCTGGCGGCGTTACATCGGGATCAGACGCGGTGGTAAACGACCATTGCTGGTTTACACCTAACGTATTCGCACCAAACAGATCTGCAACGTCACCACTGATTGTCACCACGTAAGCGGACGAATAGGTCAGCAGTAGATTTGGACTGAACCGCCAGACGCTATTACCTTCGTCGTAGTTGTGGCTGCCGGGGACTTCCCGACCGGTACTGTCTCGCACCGAAAAATGCTCGGAGGTCAGACTGGATTCGAGCATGGGTTCATTAAAGGTCACGCTCAATCGTCTGTTTACCGGCACATCGAGAGCATCAGGCCCAGGCGACCGAATGACAATCACTGGTGCGGTGGTGTCCTCCAGCCGCTCTACCGGGATCGTGACGCGGCCACTGTTGCCGACCCCGTCTGTAACCATCAGCGTGATCTGGTTGCGGCCCATCGCCAGATCTACCACTCCTTCCGGAACCGACCAGCGCGTGTTCCAGACCAGACCGAACAGCAGAGTATTCACACAGCCTGTGCCGACAAAACCCGTGCCGCTGCGACCAGTGGTTTCGTTCCGCCAGGTCATCGAAAGTTGGCGCGGAAACACGGTGACGCAATCGACATCAGCAGGAGAAACAAACGCAGCACCTTTGAACCCGATAGATGGGGCAAAAGTGCGCACGCCGCCACCTGCTTTTTTCGGTTCTTCTACAAATATGCTGCCGATGTTGCGACTACTGCTGCCGCCGGAATCGACAGCTCCAATTGAGTCGTCTGCAGCTGCCAGCGTAGATCCACCGCCACCACCGCCTCCACAGCCGCTGACCAGGACCACCATCAGGACTACCAACCAGTAACGGCACTTCGCTGACGAATCTTTCAGCCCTGTTGCGTTCAGTGTTTTCATGCCTGGTCTCCCAGCTGACTTTCAAGCCAGATTAGGGAATCGCGTGAAGACACTCCTGATGGGTCTGTTTATTTTCCTTAGGGTTTATAATGTCTATATATATCAATTAGTTAGTGCACTAATCTCAACTTAATTATTCGATAGATAACTGCTTTCGACGCTGAACTTCAGCCTCCGGAACAGAAGTAAACGCAGCATAGATACGCAACTGCTCGTCACCTTCAAAGCCTTTTAGCACCTCCCTCAGCGACCAGATCAACTCTCCCCCGGCCGTCTGCCGCCAGAACCAGGACGACAGATCTGTTGCGCTACCACCAGGTTGTGCAGTTGCGGCTTCCAGATAGAACGCTTTGAGATCTTCAATGGCCAGCTTGAACGTCATCGCCAGCGGTTGCTCTGCCGAAGTCGACGCGCTTTCAGAAGATTCCAGCAACAATGTCAGCCAGGTCGCGACCTCTTCAATCGTCATGCCGCTCACACCCGTCGCAGTGCGCTTACGCTGCTCCACACTCCGTTCAAACCAGGGCATCAGCAGCGAGATCTCCTGCTGCACCCTTGCGGACAAGCCTTCATCTGCCACTGCCGGGAAGGACACCGGGCACGCCCAGGTCTCTTCGACCGGCGTGGACCCAACACCCTTTGTAACACTCGTTGCAACAAACGACTCAACAATCGGACCTGGTCCCGGCTGATCCAGCAGTTGTAACGCGCTGCTCAACACCGCGCGCTGAGCTTCAGGGTTACCGGGTTCACCGAGGGGACGACCCAGCTCGAAAGGCACCAGCAGTGCCCGAGGCGGTTTCATTGCCTGGACATGTTGAGGCACCAGGCCAATCAGCACGGTGGCAAAACCTTCGCGTTCCAGCAGATGACCAAGACCGCTCACGGCGATCGTGCATAGAGGTCAGACAGGGACCAGCAACACAACATTGGTGCCATCACCGCGCAGAGTCTGTGCCAGCTGTTTGACTGCGGGCGCCATGGCCTGGGGGTCGGTTGCACCCATGAACGAATAGTGAAATCGGCCTACCGAACCAATTTCCCTTTGTTCAGACGATTCGGCCAGCTCGCTCAACCGGCGAAGGGGAAAAACGACTTCGTGATCCTGAATAAAGCCGCTGCGATCGAAGTCGGTAGAGATGTGGGTCATCACCAGATCTGCCGGATCATCCCGATCGATGACCCGGTAGTCCACAGCACCCAGACCGAAGGGGCGGTCTCCACGGTGGATCAGACCCGCTGTCGATACGATTGCCACCTGCCGATCTTCGACCCGCGGCGGACTAGTCAATTCCGGTTCACCAAAATCCGGACAGACTCGCTCAGCCAGTCCTTCAGGTACCTGTTCTGCAAGCATGTTCTGGCAACTCCTTTGATTTTCTTTCTGAGCCTAATTTTCGAACCTGTTATCAGCACTCGACCATCAAAGATGCCCGGGCTTCTCGGCGGCAACAACACGTCCTGGAAAACCCTTAAAATGTGGCACACCCTGCTCCCGGTCCAGAAATTCATCATCATCCGAGCAGAGCACCGCATCACTGGAAACAAACGCTCCGGCCAGACTCTGACTACCTCTCGTCTCCGGGTACCACCAGCCATGCGGCACCCGGACATGACCAACCTTCATCGACGGTTGCACCGAAAGCTGCGCAGTAACATGGCCACTAACGGTCTCCAGACGAATCCAGTCGCCATCTTGCAACGCATCCCGGTCGGCATCATCAGGGTGTAGAAAGACTCTCGGTAACGGACAGCGCTCGCGAAGCTCCTTTATATTGCGCTGACCGGTCTGAAAGAATGGATCCTCCCTAACTCCGGTAAACACAAGGTAGGGGTAATCATCACTCGGCGCCGGTCCTTCACGGTGGTATGGCAACGGATCAAATCCAAGCGATTCCAGCACACTCGAGGCAAGCTCCACCTTGCCGGAGGGGGTCGCAAAGCCGGTCTTGTGATACTTGCGAAACTCAGGCGGCGGAGCCTCCATGAAGGTTGCGGCTTCGAAGTCGGCGAAACTGCGATCGGAGCGCGACAGTCGATAATCCAGGATGTCTTCCAGAGACGTCCAGGGAAACTGTTCGGTAAAGCCGAATCGTGTTGCCAGATCGCGCCAGAACTCGAAGGTGCTTGAAGCCTGTTCCGGTGGTTCAACCACCTTCTGAGACAGCGTCAATCGGGTACTCCAACTCCAGCTGTCGGCAATGTGATTCCGCTCAGTGAAAGTGTCTCCCGGCAGCACATAGTCAGCCAGCATAGCCGTTGGAGTCATGAACAGCTCATGGGCAACAATCAGTTCCTGGTTCATCAAAGCCCGATAGATCTGATGCTGATTGGCGTAACTGAGCAGAGTGTTGTTGCCCAGGGTGATCAACGCCTTGACCGGGTACGGCTGCTCAGTAGCCATGGCCCGGAATACATTGGTCGGATTTGCCATCTGACAGCCCATAACAATATCCGCGTAGGGAAATCCCCAGACTTTCTCGGTGGGCTCTTTCAACATTTCTGCCACCCGATAGGTAAACACCGGGTGATCGTCGTAACCCAATTGCTTGGCTTTCTGCTGATCGGACAAGGCCTCGTGCAAGCCAAGCTCAGATTCGGGAATGTAGTTCGGGTTGAAGCCTCCCAGCGTCTCGCCACCAACAACGTCCAGATTGCCAGTGACGGCGCGGAGGATAGAATGCAGGCGGATCGCTGACGTGGAGGAAATCTGCTGATCAGTAATCGGCGTCCAGGGAATGACCGCACCATCTGCGCTCGCATACATTCGTGCCGCTTCGGCTATCAGCTCGCGATCCACGCCGGTGATTGACTCGACCCGGTCCAGTGGGTATTCGTCCACTCGCGCTCGCAGTTCATCAAAGCCAATGCACCAGTTCGCAACGAAGTCAGCGTCGTAAAGCCCTTCGTCGAATATGACTTTCAGCCAGCCCAGACACATCGCCGCGTCGGTACCAGCACGCAATCGCAGGTGCAGATCAGCCCCCTCTGCCTGATCAGAGATTCTCGGATCAAGCACAATCACTCTGGCACCACGTTCACGGGCAGCGTTGATCGCGTTGTAAATCGGTGTCCAGGAATGCTTCCGGGGGTTATGCCCGAACAGAACTATACAGCTGGTGTTGGCATAGTCCGGCATCGGAAACCAGCCGTAGGTCAGGCGATTCACCGCTGCGGTGTTGCCTGCACACAGCGCCACACCGCTGATCCAGTTCGGTGAACCCAGCAGATTCATAAAGCGGCGATCGAGACTGTGAGTGGACTGAGTATTCCAGCCGGATGTGGACACCGCCAGCGTTTCAGGTCCGTATTGAGCAACGATGGTTTTGAGTTTTTCGGCAATTTCATCCATTGCCTGCTCATAAGTAATTTCTTCCCAGCGATCTTCGCCACGTTCGCCAATCCGTTTCAGCGGTACTCGGATTCTGTCTGCGTGATTATGGATCTGGGGTGCAGCAACGCCCTTAAAGCAGATGTTTCGCGCCAGCATCGGATTGTCGTGGGCAATCACCCGCTTTACCTTGCCGTCTTCCGCCTCTGTGCGCAGCTGGCAGCCAATATCACAGATGGTGCAGACAGAGTACTTCGAAGTTACGGTCATACAGCCTCCTTCGGCTTCCAGCCGGTCTTTCACTGCGCGCAACGGGGTATCACAGATATATACCCGTTTCTCAGCTCCTACAACAGTCCTTAAGATCCGCGAGCTATGAAGACGAGATTGCGGAGATCCAGCCCCACTGGGAAGGTGGGCGTTGACCATCGGCAAGCGGCCAAGCGAGCTTAGATGAAGCTGTTAATCCTGGGTGGAACTGCGTTTCTCGGGCGTCATCTGACTGAGCAGGCGCTGCTGGCTGGCCACCAAGTCACCCTGTTCAATCGCGGCCGGACCAATCCGGATCTGTTTGCCGGTCAGGTTGAGAAAGTGATTGGTGATCGCGCTACCGATCTAGCGCTGCTGAGCGACCGTCATTTCGACGCCTGTATTGATCCCAGCGGTTATCTGCCTGGAGATCTTGCAACGGCGGGAGCCGCGACAGCGAATTCAGACCCTGGATGGAGCTGCCGCTGTGGTTGCCGGAAGCGGCGCAGAACATGAGTCGCGTCAGCGCGGCGAAAGCCGTCGCGTCAGGTTTATCGCTGATGCCGCTGAAGGACATTATCGAGTCCACGCTGCAGTGGTACCGCCAGGAACCGCCTCGTGAGTGGCCTGCAGGAATCAGCGCAGCACGCGAGCGTGAGCTGCTGGATGCCTGGGCGCGCAACGCTCACTGAACCTGGTTGGACTCCAGCGCGTTGCGCAGCTCTACCAGCGTGGCGGTGGCATCCAGAATTTTCTGATCATCCACGGGCACCTGCATCAGCTCGCCTTCGCGCTTACGCATCTGGCCAATGGTCGCCGATCCGGCTGTTGTCAGTGCAATCAGCGGTGAGCGCTTGCTCGCCGGATTGTCGAGCGCTTCAACCAGGTCCAGCTGCTGCAGCGTATTCACCAGGGTCTGAATTCGCTGTCGCGTCACCCGCCGGGCGCGAGCCATCTGCGGCACTGTGGTAGCGCCATTACGGTCCAGATATTCCAGCACTGCCCGCATACCCATGGATATGTTGGACCCTGCATGGATCTGGTCGCCCAGCTGAATCAGCGACTGGTACAGCAGCCGCACTTCATTGACCAGATGCTCTACCGGGCGGCTCATCGAAATCTCCTTTTCTGCTGGCTTGGATACACGGTCAGTCTGCCAACGACCGCACATATTGACAATAACTATTGTCATCATTCTCCATCTCCACTATATTGACAACACATATTGTCAATATCAACGCTCAATACGGAGGTCTTCATGAAGGATCTGATGCTGCTCAACGGAGAGGCCCTGCAGGTTTACCTGTTCTTTTCATTGCTGGCGGGCTTTGTGGTACTGGAGAGGTTGATTCCCAAACGCCATCCCGACGCATCCCAGAAATCCCGCTGGCTTACCAACGCCGGTCTGTCGACGTTAAGCATTCTGACGCTGCCCCTGCTGCCGCTGTCGTTTATTACCGCCGCCTGGTGGGCACAACAACAGGGGATCGGTCTGCTCAACCTGTTCGCCGATCAGCTGCCGGAGTTCAGCATTGTCATGCTGACTCTGCTGCTGCGGGGATTCGTGTCTTTTGCGACCCATTTTCTCAATCACAAAGTCCCGCTGCTCTGGCGTTTTCATCGTGTTCACCACCTCGACACGGAGCTGGATGTGTCCAGCACCGTACGTTTTCACCCGCTGGAGATGCCGATCTCCCTGCTGATCGGATTACCCATGGTTGTGCTGTTCGGCTTGAGCCCCTGGGTGCTGATCTTCTATGAGCTGCTGGATGTGGCCGTGACACTGTTTTCTCATGCCAACATCCGGCTGCCCCGCGGGCTGAACAATCTGCTGCGTTATCTGATTGTGACGCCCGATCTGCACAAGGTGCATCATTCGGTGTTCACACCCGAAACGGACAGCAATTTTTCCGCGGTTTTTCCGATCTGGGACATCATCTTCGGCACCTATCGGACCCAGACCAGAGCACCTTTAGAAACCATGCCGCTGGGACTTGAAGAACTCCGCGATCCTGACGCCAACCGATTCTGGTGGCTGCTGGTGTCACCCTTTCTAGCCAGCAAACCGATTGCAGCCAGCAAAACGCTCCAAGCACCCTCTTCCAGTCCTTCGGCAACACTGCAGGAGAGCAGACCGTGAAGCCCTCCAGCGCACTGATCGCCCAGTTTCATAACCCCTCGGGCATTGTCGGCCGCCTGGCAGGCTGGATCATGGCTCACCGCAGCTCAAACCTTGAACGCAATCAATGGACCCTAGATTTACTGCGGCTGAAATCAACGGACCGCGTCCTGGAACTCGGTCCAGGTCCGGGCGTAACGCTCGGGCTTATTTGCGAACAGATCACCTCAGGGCTGGCGGTGGGAGTCGATCACTCCGCGACCATGCTGGCCAGCTGTGGCAAACACAATCGCCAGGCAATTCAAGACGGCCGTCTGAAGCTGATCCAGGCAGATTTCACTGACCTTCCGGAGCTACCCGGACCTTTCGATCGAATCATCGCGGTCAATTCACTGCAGTTCGACGGCATGAGCCAGGAAACTCTGCAGAGCATCGTGGCGCGCCTGGCGCCGGAGGGTCAACTCGCGGTCACTTTCCAGCCCAGGGGCAAAACGCCCAGCCGCGACAAAGCGCTGGCCTTTGCTGATCGGCTGACTCAACTGCTGGCAAAAGCAGGACTCACCAGCGCTCGAGTGGAAGAGCTGCCGATGACGCCGGTGCCAGCTATCTGCGTACTTGCCAGCCGGGATCCTGAAGTCCCGCAGACGGACCGCCAGAAGACAACGTAGGCCTTCACACCACCTTGACCCGGAGTGCGCATACTCGCTGTATGAAAAGGTCCTTCAAAGCACCGCGTCGCAGCGCCATCTTCAACGAAGCGCTCACCCCCCTGCAGTTCTCAGGGTTGTTTCTTGCCGCACCTGCCCTTGCGCTGGCCCCTCGAGGCCGCGGAGAGCAAGTGATGGTGTGGCCCGGCTTTGGTGCGGGCAATGCATCCACTGGCGCTCTGCGCAGCTATCTGAATTATCTCGGCTATCAGGCCCGGGGCTGGAAACTCGGCAGCAACAATGGCGACGTGCTCAACCTGCTGGAGCTTCTCAAGGCCGAGCTGCAGGCAGAAAATCTGACCGAACCGGTCACCTTAATCGGCTGGAGTCTGGGTGGTTATCTTGCCCGGGAAGTGGCGAGAGATTGCCCTGAACTGGTCAAGCGCGTGGTCACTCTGGGCAGCCCGGTGGTTGGCGGGCCCAAATACACTGCGGTCGCCGCCGCGTTCCAACAGCGCGGAGAATCAATGGATGAAATCGAGCGTCTGGTAGACGAGCGCTATGACATCCCGCTGCAGGTACCCGTGACTGCTATCTACTCAAAAGCCGACGGCGTGGTCGCCTGGCAGGCCTGTATCGATGAGCGCAGTCCGGATGTTGAACACATAGAAATCTTCAGTTCGCACATCGGCCTTGGCTTTTCTCCCCAAGCCTACCGTATCCTTGCTTCTCGACTCGCAGATGAGACACCACAAGTTGCCTGATACCGAACTGGTCAACGTAGCACTGTTTCCAATTCCGAATATCGTCGCCTTCCCCGGTACTGTTGTACCCCTGCACGTATTCGAACCCCGCTATCGACAGCTGGTCCATGACTGCGTGGAAGACAATCGTATGATTGGCGTCTGCCATACAATAAAAACCATCCATGAACCGGCAAAAACACAGTCCATTGAGCAGGCCCTGAGTTCGAATCAGGCCACCTACAAGCCTCAGCAGATTTTCTCTGCAGGTGACTGCGAGATAATCAAAACCACCGACGACGGACGCATCATCGCCAGCATCACGATGCGGGAACGCTTGCTCCTGGTGGAAGAGATTCAGTCTCTGCCCTATCGAATCGTTTCCTGTCAGTCACTGACCGACGAGCTGGACGGTCCCGTTGCCGAAGCCGCGGAGACTCTGCAGCATTCGATCAACAACCGGCTGATCGAACTGCTCAGCACCCAGAATGCTGAGCTGGTTCGTGAGTTCCAGGACCCGGAATGGCTCGCACTTCCTCCCGCCGATTTCAGCTTTCGGCTGTTTCAATACCTGAAGTTTGACGCGGATGTGATGCAGGAAATACTCGAGTTGCGCAGCGCCCACGCCCGCCTCGATCTGATCTGGGCCATCCTAAAGCAGACTTGAGCGTTAGTTCTCGATGCTCTGCCTGCGGGCAAATTCGTAGAGAAAATTCGTTTCAGCTTCGACATTGCCGATCAGCACAATCTCGGCACCTGCAGGCAGCACAGCGTCGGGCTGAGGATTGGTGGTTGTCCCTTCCGCCTGATCGATACCAATGACCGTACAGCCGGTTCGACGGCGGATTTTGGCTTCCATCAACGTTTTGCCTTCCAGGGCCTTCGGCACCGCCAGTTTGAAGACATTCAGTCCCTCAGCAACCATCAGCAGATCGCTGCGTTTCAACAGGTTGAACAGCGAGTTTGCGCCCATTGTCGCGGAGGAGATCACCATGTCGGATCCGGCTCGATGCAGCGACGCGATGTTCCGCTCCAGCGTTGCCCGAGCGATGATCTGAATCTCCGGGCGCAGCAATCGGCAGAAGATCGTCAGATAGGTGTTCACCTCATCGTCGCGAGTGGTCACGATCACCGTCCGCGCGGTTTCGATCCCGGCCTGAATCATGACTTCTTTGTCAGAAGCTGAACCAAGCACATATTTTTCCGGGTCGACAATTCGCTCTTTGAGCATTTCGACAACCCGATAGTCGATGCCGCGACGCTCGAGCGCTGCAGCGGTCGCCCGCCCGACCCGACCACCACCGATGATCACTACAGGTGGCGGCTCGCCATTGTGTTCATCCGGGGCACGGAAATTGGCATCGAACTCTTTCAGTTGAGCGGGTGAGCCGGCCATCACCAGAGTAGTTGCCGCATCGATAGGCATGTCTTCATCACCGGTTTCAAATTTGCCACGGGTCCAGACCCCGACCACGCTCACCGCGGTCGCATCCTGAGCATCACCCAGCGACTGACCCACCAGCGTGGTCCGAGCGGCATCAACTTCGGCAATCACCAGATCATCAATATGCCCGACTACATGGGTGAACTTCTGGCCGCCAATGGCCCGTCTCGCCAGTGCATTAGCCACCAGGTCGGTCAGATTGATAACCCGGGTACAGCCGGCAAGTTTGAGGATTTCGCTGGCTGCGGGCTCGCGAGCTGTCGCAAACACCGGAATCTCATCGGTTATCCCACGGACGGTAAACACCACGTTGGTGTTGATCACGTCGTTGCGTGTTGTGGCCACCATCGCGGCATTTTCTACTCTCGCCAGACGATAGGTGTCAGGATCATCGAGTTCACCGCACATGGCGGTTACGCCTGCGTCACGCAAGGCCAGTACCTCGTCCTGATCCGGCAGCACCACAACATAGGGGTAGTTGAACTGTCTGAGTTTGTTGATCAGCGTGCTGGCCACGGGTCCATAAAACGTCAGAATCACGTGCCCGGACTGATCATCGGGAACCTTCCTCGGCACCCGGTTGACCGCCTGCGCCTGCACCCAGGGTTCGTAAACAAACCGTATGAACATGAACGGCAGCAGCACCAGCATGAAAATAATGCCGGAGATCAGAACGACAATGGAGTAACCCCGCCCCAGATCACTGACAAAAACTATGTCACCAAAGCCCAGCGTCGACATTGTGGTGAAAGTCCAGTACAGGCCGCTTATCCAGGAATAGTCACGGCCTTCATAGGCCATGATGGCCTGGAATCCCACCGAAAAGACTATCACCAGACCGAGCAGCGACAGCAGGAATCTCGATAGTGCGATCACCCGGTTCTTCACCGCCGGACCGAGTTGTCTGAGGGCGTTTAGTTTCACCAGGCGTAAGCTTCCGGCGCGGGTCCGCAGGCAGGAAAGATCTCATCGAGTTGCGCCAGAGTCTGCGCAGTCAATTGAATGTCGGGGACATGCAGCACCGATTCAAGCTGCTCAATACTGCCGGGTCCAATGATCGTCGCTGCAACACCAGGCTGATGCAGCAGCCAGGCAAGGGCAACTGAGCTCGGCGACTCCTCGAACTGGGCACACAAACTCTGGAAACTGCCGAGCTGGTCTGCACGAGCAGCAATAGCCTGCTGCATACCTGCCGATTGTCTGCGACCGTCCGCGCCGCTGCCGGCACCCGCGAGCAGACCGCCGGCCAGCGGACTCCAGGGAATCAGCCCAAGGCCATATTCGCGGCAGGCGGGGAGCACTTCAAGCTCGACCCGGCGTTCAATCAGATTGTAGAGACTCTGTTCAGCAATCAGCCCGAACGTCTGTCGTGCCGCAGCCCGCTCGTTCGCCTGGGCGATTGCCCAGCCAGGGAAATTGCTCGAACCCACGTAGGTAATCTTGCCTTGCGCGATCAGCCGTTCCATCGCCATCCAGATTTCGTCAATGGGGGTGGCGCGGTCAATGTGATGCATCTGATACAGGTCAATGTGTTCAACGCCCAGGCGTTGCAGGCTGGCATCACAGGCGATCTGAATGTGCCGGGCTGACAGACCTCGATCGTTGACTTCATCAGACATGGGCTCGTGCACTTTGGTCGCCAGCACCAGTCGATCACGCCGGGACGCATCCTGTGCCAGCCAGCGGCCGATGATCAGCTCGGTCGCACCCACGCCAAGACTGCCACCATACTGATTGGCAGTGTCGACAAAATTGATTCCTGCTTCGCAGGCTCTGCTGAGGATATGGAAAGACTCTGCTTCCGGCGTCCTGGGACCAAAATTCATGGTCCCTAAACACAGCTCACTGACCTTCAGACCTGATCGTCCGAGTTGGCGGTATTTCATTAGCCGGCTCCGTTGGATCGATTCATGGGCTGCGCAGGGTCGCCCCGGTTTTCAGAATTTCACTCGAATCAGCAACACTGAAACGAACCAGTCGCTGCGCATGTTCTGAGAGCTTCCGATAGTCGGCGTAACTGATCCCAGGGACGATGGGCTCTCTGAACCAGGGTGCATAGAACTCCAGATTCGGGATCGATCGGGTGGCATCAGAGACATTCGGTGTGCCGCCATGCCAGGCACGCACGTCCCGGATCATGATCGCACCTGCTGGCGCCGGGCACACGGTGCTCAAGCGCATCCACTGCGGCTCTTCTGCAAGCGCAGGTATCGGCGCCCGGGAGTTCTGGGTGCCGGGAATCTGCCGGGTCGGGCCATTCAATCGGGTGACTTCCTGCGGCAGGAAGTTCACACAGACATACGGACACGGCAGATCGCGGAGGCTGGTGATACCGCGCGGATCGTGAAACGAGCTGAACGGCGTGGTTTCAGGGTCAAGCCAATCTCGAGTATCTGCATGCAGACGCTGATAGTCGACAGTTCCCGGCAGACAGAAATCTCCACTCGCCGCTCTGAGAATGTAGTCGGGTGATCCGAACACCGCGGTCACCAGTGTTGTCACCGCCGGAATGTCGAGCAGCATCTGCCATTCCGGACGATGCAGCTGACTGCGGGTCAGACTCGATCCACCGAAAGAGTAACGATGCGACCCGCGATTACCTCTGTGATCTGAATCCAGCGCGACTATTTCGTCGACCACTTCGTTACAACCGGCCGCCAGAATATCAATCTGCTCATCGTTGAGCACGTCGGCTACCACGACAAACCCATCCCGATGAAACAGCTTGACCGCCTGTTCAACGTCGCTCGGGGAGACAATCTCGAGCCCTTCGATCCCATTGTTTGCATCCAGATACTCGCGCAGCTGGCCAACCCTGGGGTCCGACTGCGCAACATCTTTCCAGCCGATACTCTCACTCACAGTCTCGCACTCGCATCATTGATTGCTGTGACCATAACTTTGTCTCTCTCCCCGGGTATCGCAAGACAGGCAGACTACCATTGCAGCCAGCGCTATTCATCGCCAATAAGGTCTGACGGAAGGACATGCAAAGCCCTTCTCGCGCTGCTGATACCAACCTGGACGCCGCATTGAACAGCCACTCGCTGGGAAAGTGAATGTTGTTGCGCTGTCGCTCTGTCTACTGAGCGGAGTATGCGTCAATTTGGACTTTTAGCCGCCAGACGACTTCAGCTTCGCCTGCCTCCCAGCTCAATGATTTAAGTTGACGCTGGGAACGCAGGGTCCCTATCCATAGCTGCGTCCAGCAATCCAGTACCAGTTTGCGTTCTTCGGCTTCCAGACCGCGCACGATGCGCAGACCGGAATGACGCAACAGCAGCTCATCAGCACGCCGTTCCACAGTGACCGAGTCACCCATTCCTGCAAACATTCCAGACAGATACTCCGCAGCATCGTCCAGATCACCATCCCGGGCGCCAGTTAGCTGTGCCGTTTCGGGGAAGTACTGCATGCCAATCAACCGGGCTGCCAACCCGCCTAATTCTGTTGTCTCGGCTGCGCCAATCACCCCGGCAAGCTCACACAGACCATTGCGGATGTAGTCCAACGCATAGTTCCGATTGGCTTTTTCCAGCCTCAATTCATTCCACTGATCATCCGGGGGCACCGGCTGATCTTCA
>Ga0316191_10001378_pt1 | contig 17076 bp, 18 predicted proteins | sample Eddworburr2cm_MG_FD_204928 | JGI IMG/M metagenome (GOLD analysis project Ga0316191, IMG submission 204928) | Coastal sediment microbial communities from Maine, United States - Eddy worm burrow 2 cm | ecosystem: Environmental > Aquatic > Marine > Coastal > Sediment | place: USA: Maine...
GGCGCTGGTAGGAAACTCCGCGCGTATCCTCGATGACATTTCTTACCCGGCGCATCTCATCGACCGTGAGCGTTTCTTCGAGCACGCCCCACAATTTGTTGAACCGCCGCATCACCCCGAGGTCATAGTTGATCGGATCGAGCAGCAAGGCGTTCAGAACCTTGCCTAGGATGAAGAAGGGGCTCGGGTACGCGGCCGTTCGCCGACGCAGCTCGTTTGGATCCTCCGCGGCCTCCTCGCGATGCAGCGCGGACACCACGACCAAGCGACCGGCACCCGAACGAATCGCGGGTGCCAGTGGTGTATTGAACCGGACACCACCATCGCAGTAGTACTGCGACCCGATCCTTCGCGCTGGGAACACGAGGGGTATTGCGGCGGATGCGAGCACATGCCCACACTCGATCTGAGTCAGACTGCCCTGCCTCCTCGGATCACGCGAAGGGACGAATCGCGCGGTCGGCGCGACCTCCGCGAACATGGTGGTTTTCGTGCTCGCGATGTTGAGCGCGGCAACCACCAGCGCCTGAACGACACCCTTGTCGACGTTGTCGTGCAAGCGCCGGAATGGAATCCGCGTGCGGACGAGATCTTCGAGGGCCCGAGGGTCGATGAACGAGCGCCCGAGCTGCTCCCCACCGCGACTCGGCCGCAGGAACCGCATCGGGCTGATGCGCAAGTGCTCCCGAAGGTCCAGATTCCGCCACTGATCCAACAGTCCCGACACATTCATGTCAGGACGGTCAGCGTGGGCGGCAAGCCAGGTCGCGTTGATGGCGCCGACCGAAGTACCGGTGAAGATGGAAAATGGCGCGCGCCGATGCCCTCTTTCCTCTAGGATTTCGACGATGCCAGCAATGACCCCGGCCTCATAGGCGCCGCGCGCGCCGCCACCGGAAAGCACGACGCCAGTCCGAGTAGCACTTGCAGCATCAGTCGCCACGTTCCTGCCTACAGCTCGCCCGACAGAACGTTACATGCCCAGCAGCGTGCTCATCATGAAGGCACCCACGCCCATGAAGATCCACGAGATCAGCACCTTCATCTTGTCCGGGTTCACGCGTGCTTGGACCCTTGGGCCGAGCTGTCCGCCGATGAGCACCCCAGGCACGGTGAACATCGCCACGTTCACCGTTTCGTGAAGCGCATCGCCACCCCCCTCTTCGACGAAGCCGTAGACATGGCCCACCGACGCGACCAGGACCGTAATCACGACGACGAAAATCGAGGTTGCCACCGCAACCGGGGACGGCACCTTGCATCGGGCAACCAGGTGGTACTCCTGGAGCTCCGCCAGGCCGACGGAGATCATGCCGAGGAACGCGCCGCCGACAGCGGCGAACGTGCGCCCGAGGGCCTTGTTGCACACCGTGTAGCGGTAGGTGTTCCCGGCGCGATCGGTGAGCTCGGACCGAAAGCCTTCTACGACCTCGACCTTGATGAGCTCGTCCATGGCTTCCTTCTGCTCTTGCCTCCAGGAGAGGAAGAGCTGAAGTCCGATGAACACCAATCCCACCGCGAAGATGGTCTTGAGCACGATCGCTGGGAAGAGATCCGCGCTCAGCACGCCGACGATTGCGCCCGGAATCGACAACATGAGCAAGTTTGCGCCGAGGCGGTAGTCGACCAGCTTCGCTCTAACGTAGGCCATCAACCCAGAGGAGAAGCCGAACAACTCGGTAATCAAGGCGATGCCGATGGCGACCGTCGGTTCCAGCCTTAGCCACAAGATGAAGATCGGTGAGAAGAATACCGCGCCCCCGATGCCGCTCGCCATCGCCAGCGTCGCAACGCCGATAGAAACAGGAAACAAGTACCAGTATTCCAACGACATCTAGTTGCTCGGGATCTGAGCCGCCGTGACGGCCTTCAGCTGTCCCATGTGGACGCGTATGCCGCTCAGCGTGAAATGCTACGGCCCTCGAAACCGCGAGCCTGGCGCCACACTGCAAGAGGAGATTTTCGCTGGCGCACGGCCGCCACGAGCGTGCCCAACCAGGCGCCGGGCAAGAACAAGAAGTTGATGAAGAGCTCGTCCAAGAGCCGACTTCCGGGCACGGGATTGCCGCGCCGACGATCGGGGAGGGCGTTGAGCGTGTTGGCGATCCGATTGGCCACCGTCATCACACGGGCAACGTCTTCCACGTCGCGATAGGTTCGGGCTCCCAGCACTTCGACCAGAGCGGTCTGCGATTCACCTGTGGTGACGCAAGCGAAATCCGCTTTGGCGCGTTCGCGGGCGTGCGCGATCGCAAACCAAGTTCGTCTATCAAACGCGTGCTCGTCCATGTTCTCGAGCGCGGCAAGCTCCGCATCCGAAACCCCTGCTTCGCGGGCCATACGTGTGTGCGCGTGCTCGCACATTCGGCAAGCGTTGACTTGCGCTACCGCAACGACGACCTTCTCGCGCAAAGCTCGAGGCAGGCGCCCGCCAACCCAGATCGACCATAGCGACGGCAATCGGGTGACGATCGACTTCAGGTCCACGAGGAGCTCGCGCACCGTGTACGTGCGAGGAGCAGGACGATTGGCGCCCTCCAACATCGCTACTCTCCCGCCGTCCCAAGCACACGCTTCACCGTCTCGTGCATCTCATGAAGACGTTCGCTCATGTGATCTCTCTGCTTGGCATCGAGAAGGTCGTACACGAAAAAGAGAGTCTTGCGACCGTCGGCTCGTCGCTCTTCGGCGGAACGGGTGCCCGGGCCCCAGTCTTCACGCTGCTTCCACGCGTTCCACAAGAGATCTCGAATGGCTGGCGCACCGGGGTGTTCGCGCAGCCCGTTGGCGATGTCTGCCAGGCGCTGCTCGTCCGCCCGGAGCCGGTCCGCGGCTTCGTCGGGCATCGCCGCTACATAGGCGCGGATCGCTGCCTCTTGTGCATCGCTCAATCGTCCCGTCCACTTCTCGATCGCGTCGACGAACTTCTCTTGCCGATTCCGAAGCCGTTCATCCTCAGGTGCGTTGAGCTCGTCCCGTGTCTCCTGAAGGCGTTCGTCGAGCTCCCGCTGGGCATGGTCGATCTGCTCGTCGCGCAGGGTCGCCAAAATGGGCGCGGCCTCATCGACGATCCAAATGACCGCCTTGTCCATGAGAATGTCGATCTGCCGCTCGATGACGAGCATGTTTGTCTCGTTCAAACCTTTGGAGAGCGCGCGATCGACCGTCGCAACCAGAAGGTCGAGCCGCGGGCCCAATACTTCTGGCGCGCTCACGATCGCGCGGTCGACCGCCGCCCGCGTAGCCGTCTCCTGGGCGTCATCGAGATCGAACACCGCGGAGATTTTGTGGGTTGCCCACCGTGCCCCGATGTTCTGGAGCACGCCTGAACACCCTGTCGCCAGCGTCAGCGAGGCAAGCAGGAAGAAGGGCACCCAGGTCCAGCGGTTCCTGGGAAGGCGGTCAGGGCGAGGCATACCCGCCGTCGTCGCCCCACATCAATCCGACGCCAAGACCAATCATCGGGCCCTTGATGCCGATCCCTTGCACGGTAACCGGAATGATCGCGTGGCCAGCACGCGCGTCCAGGCCCACCCAGAACTCTTTGCGAAGCCGCCAGTAGAGCAGCGCTCGCAAGTAGGCGCGGAGCTCGAAGTCGTCGCGCGGCCCGACCCGGGCCCAACCCATGTCCAGCATCGCCCCTGCACCAAACTAGCGGTCGGCATCGCCGTTGCCCCAACGCGCTCCGAGCGCGCCGCCAGCCGTTCGCATTTTGAGCTCCTCGCCGGCAACCGCAGTTCGGCTGCCAAATCGAGCAAAGCCTTCTCCGGCTATGTGGAGGCATTTATCGGTCGGTTGCCACAGGACACCCATCGCGAATCCCATCAATGCCGCATCGGCGTTCGGATAGATCCGCGTGCTCGAGAAGAGGTCGACCATGAGCTCGGGCGCCTCACTGTCGGCTGGAGCATCCGCAGACACGGTTTGCGACGACAGCAGCAGCGCCAGGGCGAGCCCCGAGAGAAACAATCGGCCCGGCCAATGATGGAGCGACTGAGTCATGGCTCTCACGCTCGGGAATATGACACCCATTGGGGTTCGAAGGGGAGCTGTGGGGTCCAAATCCGCAATTTTGCGTGTAATTTCGGCTTGCAGCTTTTCTGAGCTGCCCCTATCGTTGAAAACGAAGATGAAAGGCGTTTTCAATAGAGCTGCCCTTCTGCTTGCCGTGGCGGTGGTCACCTCCGGATTGGCCGCAAGCGGTCACGCGCAAGTGTACTTCAGTGTCCGTGGTCTCCTCGCTGAGCAGTTCCGGCAGTCGGACTTGGTGGACTTCCAGCGCGTCCAGCTCTCTGCGAATCGCAGGGAGGAAATCGAACGGCAACTCGGCCAGAAGCTCGCAAAGGCCGAGTACATCTTCTACGTCGCGCGCTCCGCGGATCATATCGATGGCTACGCGCTGTTCGACCGCGAGATCGGTCAGCACGAGTACATCGACTTCGCCACGTTCTTCGATTGCGATGGCCGGGTGACGCGAGTCGAAGTGGTCGCGTACCGCGAGCCCTACGGCGAAGGGATTCGTTCAAAGCGTTTCCGCAAACAGTTCGTTGGGAAGGAAGCCGCCAGCGGCTTCAAGCCAGGTCACGACATCGACGTGATTTCCGGCGCGACTCTTTCCGCGCGTGCGATGGCCAAAGCTGTGAAACGCGCGACGTTGTTGTTGCACGACACCGTGCTCACGTCGTCCTAGCTCGATCCATGCAAGATTTCACTCGACCGTCCGGCAGGCTGCGCGCCCTACCCTTAGGCGCGCGCGCTGTATACACGGTGTTCCTGGTGTTCACGCTCGTGGGGTTAGCGCTCACGCTGTGGCTCACCCACGACATGGTCGGGCTCGACCTAGGTGGGGCCGGCGAATACTACGGGGGCGAAGCGGCGCTCATCGAAGAAGCAGAGGTCGTCGGCGGCCCCGACTTGGTGTTGCCGCCGGATGGCGAGGAGCTCGCCGCGTTCGAGCCCATGCCCCGACGGAAGCTTCTCGAAGTCACCCACTTTCATCTGTTCTCGATGCCGGTGTACCTGTTGATCCTCAGCCACATGTACATGCTCTCGCGATCCCGCAAGAAGGCGAAGGCCGCCTGGATCGCTAGCGGGTCGGCGGGAACCTTGCTCCACATCGCGGCTCCGTGGCTCGTGGCTCAGGGCTGCGCCGGCGCGGTCGCAACCTATGCCGTCTCCGGCGCGCTGCTACTCGTGAGCTACTTCGTGATGAGCGTGGTTCCTCTCTGGGAGATGTGGCGCAACTAGGCGCTCGCGGCGGACGTGCTAAAACACGGGCGTGGCTAAAGAAGGCAAGTCTGGGAAGCGCGTCGTTGCCGTTTTACTCGGCTTGGTTCTCGTCGCCGCGGTGATCGCCTGGTTTGGAGCCATGCAACTCGCGAAGCGCACCCCGGCGGGCCAAGGGCCCAGCGGTGAGCAGACGGCGTCCGTGTTGGCCGAGGGCGTGTTGTACGAAGCGCGGGGAGGCAGCCCGGGTGTCGTCATCGCCAAAGACGTGGGTTCAGGCAAGGAGCTGTGGCGCACAGAGCTCGGAGCCGTTGCGGGCGAGCCCATGCTATCGGTTAACGAAGAACTTATCGAAGTGCAGATCGCTGGAACCCCTTGGATGACGCTCGACCGGTCGACCGGCGAGCCGGTGGAATGATGAGCGACGCGGAGCCCGAGGTCCTCGAGGGAGGGTGTCACTGCGGTGCGGTTCGGTATCGAGTGACGGTGCGCTCGCGTGAGGCGGTCGACTGCAACTGCAGCGTGTGCGCTAAGAAGGGGTTCCTGCACGTCATCGTCCCCGAGAGCGACTTCGAGCTGCTCCGTGGCGCCGACGCACTGACGACCTACGCGTTTGGAACCCGGGCCGCGCAGCATCACTTCTGCCGCCATTGCGGCATTCATTCGTACTACAGGCCTCGGTCTCACCCCGACCAAATCGACGTCAACGTCCGCTGTCTCGACGGAGTCGACCCATCCGACTTTGAGGTGTCTACCTTCGACGGGCGGAACTGGGAAGACAGCGTCGAAGAGTTACGAGAGCGTCAGCGCGCCCGTCACTGAAACTCGATCGACTGCCAGCGCCCGCCCCTCCACATGAGCGCGAAGGTGAGTGACTGGAAGGCGCGGTAGGTCACCTGAGCCGCGAACACCACCACGAGGCCCAGGCTCATGACTGGGCCAACCAGGTAGACGATCGGAAGGAAGAACAGCCACTGGAAGCCCGTGGCGATGAACATCACGCGCTTGACGTCGCCTACCCCCATCAGGGCGTTCATCATCACCATCCCCACCGCATCGAGGAACAAGAAGGACGCGACGAGCCGCAACGGGTTCTTGGCGATCGCCAGGGTCGAAGGTTCGTGAATGAACCCACTCAGGATCCATTCCGGCACCAACACCGCCGGAATGCTGAGGGCACCCACCACCAGGATGGCGATCTTGGTCACGTCCCAACCCCATTGCTTGGCGTCCTCGGGCTCTCCCCGTCCGAGCGCCTGCCCGGCGAGGGACGCGGCAGCCAGCCCGAAGCCGAGTCCCGGCAAGATGCCGACGAGAATCAGGTCGATGATCACCTTGGTCGCGGCGAGCTCCGATGTTCCCATGCGCGCGACCAATGCCAGGAACACCGTCATGCCGCCGGCGAAGAAGAACTGCTGTAACCCAGCAGGGGCCGCCAACCGAACGATGGTTGCAATGGTCGCGCGGCTCGGAAGGCCGTGAAGGAAGCCGGCGTCCCGTGCATAGCTGCGTCCCAAAACGAAGTACGACGCCGCACCGAAGACGGTGGCGATCGCCGAAGCCACGCCCGCCCCCATGGCGCCGAGCTCAGGCGCACCGAGGTTGCCGAAGATCAACACCCAGTTGAGGAAGATGTTGATCACGTGCATCGAAATGAGGGTGCGCATGTAGAGGATCGATTTGTCCACCGCGTTCCAATACCCACGGAACGCGAAATTCATGCCCATCGCGAACATCGCGAACAAGCGCGCGCGCAGGTACGGCACGCCTTGTTCGACGACCGCGGGATCGCTAGCCACCCAGGGGAAGTACTCGGGCGCAAGCGCGATCAAAAACGCCGACCAAGGGACCGCGAAGATGAGCGCGAGCAGCAACCCGCCATTGAGCGGAATCGCGGTCTCGTCGCGGCGCCCTTCCCCCATGCGGCGCGCCGCCATCGCCTGGACACCAGCCGATAGGCCCAGAATGAAGGCGGAAAGCAGGAAGTTCAAGAAGCCGCCGAGTCCAACGCCCGCGAGCGCCGAATCTCCCAGCGTGCCAACCATCGCCGTGTCGACGAGGTTCAGCACGTTCTGCGACAGCATGCCCCCGATGATCGGAAGCGCGAGCCCGAAGATACGGCGCCGGCGGCGGGGGGGCACGCTCAGTGTCGCAAGGTGCGACAAGCCTAGCGCGGCGCCATGCGAATGGCTCCGTCGAGCCTGATGACCTCGCCGTTGATGTAGCTGTTTTCGACGATGTGACAGGCGAGCGCGCCGAACTCCTCGGGACGGCCGAGGCGACTCGGGTGTGGAATCGTTGCAGCAAGAGCGGCGCGGATCTCTTCGGGGAGCATGCCGAGCAAGGGCGTGTCGAACGTGCCCGGCGCGATCGTCACCACGCGAATCTGCGCTTTGGAAAGATCGCGTGCTGCCGGGAGGGTCATTCCTACGATGCCACCCTTGGACGCCGAATATGCCACCTGCCCGATTTGACCATCGAACGCAGCAACCGAGGCGGTGTTGACCACTACGCCGCGCTCGCCGTCCTCGGGCTCGTTCTTGGCCATCGCGGAGGCCGCGAGCCTGAGAATGTTGAATGTCCCAAAGAGATTGACCGAGATGACCCTTTGGAAAACCCCGAAATCATGAGGTGTCCCATCTTTGGCGATCGTGCGCATGGCCATGCCGATGCCTGCGCAGCTGATCGCGGCCCGGAGCGTGCCCATCGAGGTCGCTTGCTCGACCGCAGCCTGGACTTCGTCGGCGTTGCTCACGTCGGCTTGCGCGAACGTGGCGGCGTCACCGAGCTCGGCGGCAAGCTGTTTCCCGCGCTCCGCGTTGAGGTCGACGATGACTACGCGCCCCCCCTGGCTCACCAACCGGCGAACCGTGGCCTCGCCCAAGCCAGAAGCTCCGCCCGTCACCAGCGCTACTGAACCCTCTATCTTCATTGAGACCTCCGACCGCAGATGCTTGGTCTAAGCGGCCCCCCCGTCAAGCAACTAGCGTGCAGGGCCGCCTGCGGCTAAAACCGGGCGCGTTCACGCTGGGTAAGGGGACCAGTGCTCTTCAACAGCCTCGATTACATTCTGTTCCTGGGCATCGCCGTCGCAGGATTCTGGCTGTTGGCTCGCCATGCCCAGCTGCGAATCGTCTTCGTCTTCGTGGCGTCGTGCCTGTTCTACATGGCCTGGCACCCCGCGTACATCGTCCTGATCCTCGGGTCGACCCTCGTCGACTACATCGTCGGCCTCCGAATCCACGCCACGAACGAGCCAAAGGCCCGCAAGCGGTGGTTGATCTTGAGCCTGGTCTCGAACCTGGGGCTGCTCGGCCTCTTCAAGTACTTCAACTTCGCCTCGCAAGCGACTGCTGACGTTCTGGGGCTGTTCTTCGGTATCGAGATCCCGAACCCGCCCTTCCTCGATGTGCTCCTGCCGGTCGGCATCTCCTTCTATACGTTCCAGACCCTGAGCTACACGATCGACATCTACCGTCGGAAGCTCGAGCCGACCCGCAATTTCTTCCAGTTCGCATTCTTCGTCACCTACTTCCCTCAGTTGGTCGCGGGCCCCATCGTCCGCGCCTCTCAACTGCTCCCGCAACTCCAGCGCAAGATCACCCTTCGCGACGAGCAGGTCACTCAGGGCCTCTTCCTCATCGCGACCGGTATGGTGAAGAAAGTCGTCATCGCCGACTATCTCTCGGTCAACCTGGTCGACCGAGTGTTCGATCAGCCGGAGCTCTACAGTGCGGCCGAGGTCGTGATCGCGCTCTACGGCTTCACGATGCAGATCTACTGCGACTTCTCCGGCTACACCGACGTTGCGCGAGGCTCGGCGAAGCTCATGGGCCTCGAGCTCCCCGAGAACTTCGACCGGCCTTATCAGTCGACGAGCCCCGCGGAGTTCTGGCGCCGTTGGCACATGACCCTGTCCACATGGCTCCGGGACTACCTGTATTTTCCGTTGGGCGGCTCCCGCGTCGGCCCCGTCCGCGCGTATTGGAACCTCTGGCTCACCATGTTCCTCATCGGCATCTGGCACGGCGCATCGTGGACGTTCGTGTTCTACGCGATCCTCCAATCGATGGCGATGGTGATCCATCGCTTCTTCTACCGGCGATCGGGCCGCACGCGCGACACGATCGACACCTGGCAGCTGCACGCTTTCAAGGTGTTCTGGGCCCTTCAGTTCGTGGTGTTCTCGAGAATCCTGTTCCGGGCGACGAGCCTTCAAAACGCAGCCGACGTCACGGTGCGGCTGGGGTCCGGGACCCTGTCCGTTGCGCAGATTTCGCTCGGTGTGTGGGCGATGCTGATTTTCACCTTCGCGGCGCACTACACACCCAAACGTTGGTTCGAGTCGATCGAGCTCGGGTTCAAGTCGATGCCGGCGCCTGCCCAGGGCGTCGCTCTCGCGGCGCTCGGATTCATCCTTAGCGTCGTCGCCACGAGCGAAGTCGTTCCCTACATCTACTTCCAGTTCTGATGCTCAAACGAATCTACAACCAGCTCACGCCCTTGCAGCACCTGACGACGGTGACCGTCTTCATGTTCGCCGCTTGCGCGCTGACGTATGTGGTTCCACCGATGGAAGGGCTGCGCCCTTGGATTCCGGGCGAGGAAGACTTCCCGATCGTGCGACTGTTCAAGCGTTGGGGAGAGATCCCTGCGTTCGCCGGCCATGGAGGGTCGTACCGAGGATCGACCAGCACGGAAGCCGGCGCAGAGCGGCTTGCCGAGACGGTGGGCGAGACGGTGGCGGCAAACCTCGGCGCCAAGCCGGTCGTGGCTCCTCCAATCGACTCGGACGAGGGTCCCAAGATCGATCCGTCCGAGTACGCGGGGATTTCAGTCTACATCGAGGACCCGACCGGTCGGGGCATGCGCGCGTTCTACGAAGTGCTCGAAAGAACGGCACAGGCTGAAAAAGGCGCGATCACCCGCGTGGGGCACTACGGCGACTCCAGCATCGCGACCGATCTGATCACATCGACCGTGCGAGAGAACCTTCAGGCCCGATTTGGAGACGCGGGTCATGGGTTCGTTCTCGCGGCCAAAGGATACATTCCGTACAAGCACCGCGGCGTCCGACAATCTTCCAATCCCGAGGACTGGGACGTTCGCGAGGTCGTGCGCCGGCAGGATCGCAACGGCCGTTACGGATACGGAGGCGTGCAGTCACGAGCAGAGGGTGGCGCATGGGCGCGCGTCGGCACTGCCAAGCGGGGCGACGTCGGCACCAAGGCGTCCCGGTTCGACATCTACTATGAAGAGCAGCCGCGCGGCGGGAAGTTCTCGGTGCGGCTCGACAACGGGACGCGCGAGATCGTGTCGACCAGAGCCGATGTTCTCGGCGACGCGGTATATTCGATCGAAGCGCCCGAGGGGCCGCATCTGCTCGAATTTCGCCACGCCAGGGGCGGCCGAGTCAGCTTCTATGGGGTGGTCGTCGAGCGCGAGGGCCCCGGCGTGGTGTACGACTCGCTCGGTTTGGTGGGAGCACGCGCCAATCGCCTGCTCAACTACGACGAGTCCCACATCAAGTCACAACTCGAGCAGCGGGGCGTGAACCTCATCGTCCTCGGATTCGGCGGGAATGAAGCCAGCGACGAGCGAACCGAAGAGGCGTTCTACGATGACTACTTGCGGGTTTTGGAGCGTATGCGCCAAGGACGTGAAAGCCTGAGCTGCCTCGTGTTCGCGCCACTCGACCAGGCGCGGCGGCACCGTGGACGCATCCGCACCCTGTCAACGATTCCTCTCATCGTCGAGGCCCAACGGCGCGCTGCCTTCGATTCCGGATGCGCCTTCTACGACACCTGGCAGGCGATGGGCGGGCAAGACGCCATGCGCCGCTGGTACAAGGCGCAGCCCCGGCTCGCGATGGGCGACTTTCGGCACGCGACGCCGGCCGGCTACGAGATCATCGGCAACATGTTCTATAAAGCCCTCTTGGCGGGCTTCGCCGACTACCTCTCGAGCGAATCCTCTGCGGTGCCGGCGTCATCGACCTCGACGGAGGCGGGATTGCGCTCGCCCGAGTCCGGCATTCCTTCGAGCAACGCCGACAACAACACTTCACCCAAACGCTGATAGCCTACGCGGGTGTAGTGGATGTGGTCTTGCGACGCGTACGCAGGATCGCTCGCGGCCCATTGCACCATCGAAAGCGCTCCGCCTTGGAACGCGACCAAGTCGAAGAAGCCGCAGCCGTGCTCGAGGGCAACCCGATGCTGCACCTCGATCAAGCGAGCCGTTCTGCCCCGATCCTCAAAGACGCGCTCCTCGACTTGCATCGGCCGATCCGACGGGCCGATCAATAGACAGGATGCTTCGGGCGCCGTGTCCCGCATGCGCTTGACCACCGCGCGAAGGTCACGCTCATAGTCTTCGAGCGGCGACTCGTCACCGCTTTCGTTGGTGCCGTACGCCAAGACGATCAAGTCAGGACTTCGCCTCCGCAGCTGCTCCTGGTACGCCTCATCGTCCCAGAGAAGCTGGTAACGGACACGCGAGCCGTTGATGCCGAGCGTATCCACCACGACGCCGGGCTGGTCTCGCTCGACCGCGAGTCCATACACCCAGACGGGACGTTTGCTCAGCGTGCGAATCTCGAAACGATGGGGGGCGTCGGGCACGCGAAACGTGGCGTAGCCTGTCGAAACTTTGGCCGCGCGCGTGGAGATGCGGCGCGCCTTTCTCCCATCGATCAGGACGTCCACCTCACCGCCTCGTGGGTGCTTCATGTAGTACAGCTCGAAGAGGCCCGCGGTACGGCCGTACTCGCCCTCCTCAGCCGTGTACACCGCACCAAACGACCCGGGCCGTTTGCTCATCATCGCAATCCCGGCGATGCCGACGCGCGCGACCTCGGAGTCACCCACGCGAATGCGCTGCGTCTCCCATCGCTTGCCATCACTCTCGATATTGATGTCGCGGTGCCGATAGGTGCGCCACGGATGCACTGGAAGTAGAAAGCCGTGACCGGCGTCGCCATAGCGCGTCTGGAGCTCGCGGCGAATGTAGCCCGTGAAGAGATCGCTCGCGACATGCGACGCGCCGAAGAAGAGCAGTCGAGCCTGCCCCTCGCCCGCGGCGGCGCGTGTCAGGCCCCGATGCAACGCCTCCATCGACTTTCCGTCTCGGTCTTCGATCGCGATGTCGAGGCCGAGCTCGTCGTTCGGGGGCGGTTGTAGGAGCTTCGGCCCCATGCGTTGACCCGAGCGAACCGCCTGCACCACACCACTTTCATCGATCGAGGCGGGGGTCCTGGGAGACGCGTCCGCGGCGGTGGTGGAAGCGCCGTAGCCAAGCGTCCAAACGCTCGCCACCGCTACCCCAACCAGCACGATCGCCAAGGGCGAGCCCCATAGTTTCCCGAGCCGCACGCCCCCACAATGGCGATCCGGCACGATCGAGTCAAATTGACGTGAAACCCTCACAAAAGTCGGCCATGATGCGCGCCATGAAATCGCGCGAGTTGCTCCTCGACACCCCGCTGTTCCAGGTCGCACGCCTGAAGTTCGAGGGCCCGGATGGCGGCGAGATCGTCCGGGATGTCATCGAGCATCCTGGGGCAGCCGTGATCTTGCCGCTGATGGACGACGGCCGGGTGATTCTGATTCGGAACGTTCGCAGGACAGTTGGCAAGGTCCTTTGGGAGCTCCCCGCCGGAACGCTCGAGTCCGGCGAGGCGCCGGAGGCGTGTGCGGCGCGAGAGGTCGAGGAAGAAACGGGGTACCGCGCCGGGACGTTGGCTCCACTCACCGACTTCTTCGCCTCTCCCGGCATCCTGAACGAGCGCATGTACGGTTTTCTAGCCACGGACCTCGAGCAGACCTCGCAAGCTCTCGACGACGACGAAGAGATCGAAGTCTTCCCGATTCCCCAATGGCAGGTGCGAGACATGCTCAAGGACGGGCACATCGAAGACGCCAAGACGATCACCCTACTGCTGTACTGGATGCACCTGTACTCTCCGTGAGCTCTCCCGCCTGAGCGTCGACGTCGATGGAACTGCTGACCCGAATTCAAGACAACTGGATCGTCCTCCTGATCCCGATGATCAGCGCGCTGGTCGGCTGGTTCACCAATGTGGTCGCCATCAAGATGATGTTTCATCCGGTCGAGTTCATCGGCATTCCGCCCTACCTCGGCTGGCAAGGCGTGATTCCCGCCAACGCGCTGCGGCTCGCCAAGGTCTCGAACACGCTGATTACCCAGAAACTCTTGTCCCTGCGCCAACTCTTCGACCAAACCTTCAACGCCGACTCATTCGCGGGAAAGCTCGGCGCCGTCATCGACGACGTGACGGAGCAGGTGATCGACGAGGTCGCGAACAAGCACGCCAAGGCGATGTGGGACAACGCGGGCGAGTTCATGCAGAGCAAAGTGCGTGAGCACGTGCGTGCCGAGGTGATCGAGGTCTCGCGCGCAATCGCAATGGACATGGCCGATGACATCGACGAGATCATGGACATCGAGAAGACGGTGCTCGAAGCCATGGATCGCCACAAGGCGCTCATGGGCGAGATGTTTTACGAAGTGGGCCGCCAGGAATTCAAGTTCATCGAGCGCTCTGGGCTCTACTTCGGCTTTCTGTTCGGTGTCTTCCAAATGGTCATCTGGGTGCTCTACCCCGTGGCCTGGATCCTTCCCGCAGCCGGGTTCTTCGTCGGCTATCTGACCAACTGGATCGCGATCAAGCTAGTGTTCTCTCCGCGAGAGCCCGTGAAGATCGGGCCGATGACGGTGCAGGGCCTGTTTCACAAGCGCCAAAACGAAGTTGCCGAAGCGTTCGGCCGGACGGTCGCAACACGCGTGCTGAACGCGGACAACATCGTGGCCACGGTCATGGACGGCGAAGGCGCAACGCGGATGAACGAAATCGTCGAGCACCGCATCAGCGACTTGATCACGAAGTACGAAGCTCACCCGATGGCCAAGCTGGTCTTGCCTGAAGAGAAGCGCCCTGCCCTCCGGGCCGAGCTCCTCGAACGAATCCAAACCGAATGGCCAAAGCCCGGCGGGTTCTTTCACACTTTCGCTGGCGAGTCGGTGGACCTTCAAGGGGAGCTCGAGCGCCGCATGAAGGCCCTCGATCGTGAGAGCTACGAAGGGGTGCTGAGGCCGGCGTTCCAGCAGGATGAGTGGAAGTTGATCGCCGCCGGCGCCGTGCTCGGCACCGTGGCCGGCGTCTTGCAGCTCGTCTACATCTTCGGCGATGCCATGGAGCGCCTGAGCAGGTAGCGGAGCGGGCGCTGGCCGATCGCTCCCTCAACGGCTAAACACTTAGCTGTGGAACAAACCGCAACCCTGCTCGTCTGTTGTCCCGATCGCAAAGGCCTCGTCGCCGCACTTGCGCAAGTTCTCTATGGGCACGGAGCCAACATCCTCGATGCCGACCAACATACCGATCCGGTGGCCGGCCAGTTCTTCCAGCGCATCAAGTTCGATCTCTCCGAGCTTCACACGGACCGCACGAGCCTAGAGACGGCGATTTCGGAGGTCGCGGCGCGCTTCTCGATGGACTGGCGCATCACGAACGGCCATCGCCGCTCCAAAACTGCCATCTTCGTTTCGAAGTACGACCATTGTTTGTACGACTTGCTTCTACGGCAGCGCAGCGGTGAGCTGGCCACCGAGATCCCAATGATCATCAGCAACCACCCGGACCTCGAGCCAGTGGCGCAGCAATTCGGGATCCCTTTCCACCACCTGCCGATCACCAAAGAGACGAAGCGGGCACAAGAGAACCAGGCCCTCGAGCTCCTCCGGGAGGCGGACATCGACCTGATCGTGCTCGCCCGGTACATGCAGATTCTCACCGATGATTTTTTGCAGAGCTACGAGGGCGACGTCATCAACATCCACCATTCGTTCCTGCCCGCATTCATGGGCAGCAAGCCCTATCACCGTGCGTTCGAAAGAGGCGTCAAGCTGATCGGCGCCACCGCCCATTACGCCACAGCGGAGCTCGATGACGGGCCGATCATCGAGCAGGACGTCGTGCGGTGCTCACACAGCGACTCGGTGCAGGACCTCGTACGCAAGGGACGAGACCTGGAAAAGTTCGTGTTGGCGCGCGCAGTGCGATGGCACCTTGACGACCGAATCCTAGTCTACGACAACAAGACCGTCGTCTTCAGCTAGGGAGTCCGCATGTCCGAACGAGTCCAACTCACCATCGACAATGCCGTCGCGACGGTTCGCATGTCGCGCCCGGAGAAGCGCAATGCCCTCGACCCAGAGATGTTCGACGGGCTCATCCGCATGGGGAAGCGAATCATCGCAGACAAGAGTGTCCGTGCCGTCGTGCTGCACGGTGAAGGCAAAGCCTTTTGCGCCGGGCTCGATTTCGCCTCGTTCCTCGGATCGCCCGAGCTGATGCAGAAGCTGCTCTCGCGGGACGAAGAGAGCCCGGCCAACATGGCGCAGCGCGCAGGGTGGATTTGGCAAGAAGTGCAGGTCCCGGTCATCGCTGCGGTCCATGGCTTTGCCTTTGGAGGCGGCCTACAGATCGCCCTCGGCGCCGACCTCCGCTACGTCACCGCCGATTCGCAGTTCTCGGTCATGGAGATCAAGTGGGGCTTGATCCCAGACATGAGCATCACGCAGACGATGCTACGGCTCGTTCCGCTCGACGTTGCGAAAGAGCTGACGTTCACGGGGCGCATCATCTCCGGCACCGAGGCTGTCGGGCTCGGGCTCGCCACCAAAGTGTCGGAAGATCCGCTCGCGGACGCGCTCGAAACCGCCAAGCTGATCGCGACCAAGTCACCGCATGCCATCCGCGCCGGTAAGACGCTACTCAGAGATGCGCCGGGCATGTCGCGCGCCGACGCGCTCAAGCTCGAGACCGCGCTTCAAGTCAGCCTGCTCGGCAGCCCCAATCAAACGGAGGCGGTGCAGGCAAACATGATGAAGCGTGTGCCTTCGTTCAAAGACCCGGAATAGTCAGTTGCCGCTCAACCCGGCTCGGGTGGCCGCGACACGCGCGGCTGATACTGGCAGCAATCAGGCGGGCACTCGTCACGGTACGGGCCGCGCTTGCCCAAGGCCTGCCGCACGGCAACCTTGCCGAGGCGCTCCTCGATGAGCTCGCGTATCATCGACACGAACGCAGAGTGGGTCCCCACCGTGGGCGCCCGCGTCAGAGTGATTCCGAGCTCGTTGGCGTAGTCCCGTGCCTCGTGATCGAGATCCCAGATCACCTCCATGTTGTCCGACAAGAACCCGATCGGCGCGATCACCACGTCTTTCACGTTGATCTGCGACAGCGCATCGAGATGCTCGAGGATGTCCGGACCAAGCCAGGGGACGTGCGGCGCTCCGCTGCGGCTCTGATAGGCGAGCTGCCAACGCTCGTGGCGGGCGCCCTCGGCCACTAAGCGGGCCGTCTCCGCGAGTTGCTCGGCGTAGTCGGAGGTCTCGGCCATCGCGACCGGGATGCTGTGCCCGGTGAACGCAACCCGGGCGCATTCGCGGCGCTCTTTGGGTAGGGTCTCGAGGGCGGCGAGCAGGCGGTCGACGTTGGCTTCGATGAAGCCTGGGTGATTGTAGAACGCTCGCAGCTTGTGGACGACCGGCGCTCCTTCGCCGAGCTCTTCACGCGCCTTCTCGATGTTCTCCAAATACTGCCGGCATCCGCTGTAGCTGCTGTACGCCGAGGTGATGAACGCCAGAGCCCGCTGTTTCCCGTCGTCGCGCATCTGACGAAGGGCCTCGAGGATGAACGGGTTCCAATTTCGGTTGCCCCAATACACCGGGAGGTCGATCCCGTTGCTGCGAAGCTCTTCTTCGAGCGCCGCAATCAACTCGCGGTTCTTCTCATTGAGGGGGCTCTTGCCCTCGAAGTGATTGTAG
>Ga0316191_10001380_pt1 | contig 17041 bp, 17 predicted proteins | sample Eddworburr2cm_MG_FD_204928 | JGI IMG/M metagenome (GOLD analysis project Ga0316191, IMG submission 204928) | Coastal sediment microbial communities from Maine, United States - Eddy worm burrow 2 cm | ecosystem: Environmental > Aquatic > Marine > Coastal > Sediment | place: USA: Maine...
GTTTACATGGTCGGATCCAGCCGTATCAATACGGCCGGCATCACGGCGCATAACGTCAACTACCTGGCGGACGCGATCGCAGCCACGCTGTAGACCGCTGCCAGCTGCTCTTATCGTTACTGCTGATCAGTTATCCCGGATGATGCGGCTGTGGCCTCCAATCCCCAAGCGGCGCGCCGTGCCTGCATTGAGCTCGAGTACGTAGCGCACTGGCTCGATGGATCCCCGCGAGGCGAGTGTATGCGGCTCGGCACGATGAATGACCGATGACACCGTGCCGTCACTGCGAGCGAATATAATGTCGAGCGGTATGTAGGTGTTCTTCATCCACATGGAGTGCATGTCGTCGCTCTCATAGACGAATAACATGCCGGTGCGTTCGGGCATGCTGCGCACGAACATGAGTCCACGACGCCGCTGCTCGAAATCCTGGGCGATATACACATCGAACAAGAGCCGCTCGCCGGCATCGTTGACGATTTCGAGCTCGGTGAAGTCGAAAGCGCCATCCAGGTCGGGCATCGTGCCCTGCTGCGCCGCGGGTTGCGGACCGCAGGCGGCCAATGCGAGGCAGGCCAGAAGGGCAAGGGTCCTCATCTTCCGCTCCAGTCAGCCACGCCGCTGAAGCTCAGGCTGCGTACGTCGACAAACGCGTCGCCGTTGATCTCGCCCAACGGCACAACACAGGACAATTCGCCGCCGACGACGTAGGTGTCGGTTTCTCCGGGTAGTGGTTCGTGCGCGACGATCTCAGTCCAGCAGGAGTCGAGATTCGGTGTGCTGAAAAAGCGCCCGCTGCCCTCGACCGTGATCGTGACGTTGCTGTCGAATGCGTCACCGGTTGCGCCGATCGTAAGCTCGGGCATCGCGATGATAATGGCGAGTCGCTCGCCTCCGACGTCACTGGAAAAGCGCAGGCGCACGCCTTTGGCATCAGGCCGCGGCATGCTTTCACAGCGCATATTGGCATCCAGCCAATGGATATCGGCAGAAATGGCGCCCGACAGGCTGCCCTGAAGGGCACCCCGTTCGCCGCAGGTCGACGCGACCGGCTGAGGCGCCGCGGATTCCGGCGGGGGAGCTTCAGGCGGCGCGTCATCGCAGGCAGCTAGCGGCCCCACGAGCACCAGCAAGCCTGTAGCAAGTTTGCCCAGGAAGAATTTATTCGTATTGATATGCAATGTATTTGGCTGGCCAAGGTCGTAATGGGAGTCAATAGTACTCAAACAGGCCAGATTATGAGTAAAAAATGCCGCGACCGGTTGGCGTGCCGATGCATCCTCTCTAGAATGACACGCCGCATTTTCCTCCGGAGTATTTAATGAGCGTCGCAGAACAATTTCAAAAGCTCGAAGCTCACGCGAGTGGGCTGATCATTGGCCAGGCTCACCTGATCAACCGCATGTTGATCGCATTGCTGTGTGATGGCCATCTGCTCGTCGAGGGCGCGCCGGGTCTTGCCAAGACTCGTGCGATCAAGGTTCTGGCGGAGAGCATCGAGGGGGACTTCCATCGCCTGCAGTTCACGCCGGATCTGTTGCCGGCGGACTTGACCGGTACGGATATCTATCGCCCGCAGGAGGGTACTTTTGAATTCCGCAAGGGCCCGCTGTTTCATAACCTGATCCTCGCCGACGAGATCAACCGCGCGCCGGCCAAGGTGCAGTCCGCGCTGCTCGAAGCCATGGAAGAACGGCAAATCTCAGTCGGTGACAAGAGTTATCCGCTCGAGGATCTGTTCATGGTTATGGCCACGCAGAACCCAATCGAGCAGGAAGGCACCTACCCGTTGCCTGAGGCACAGCTCGACCGTTTCCTGCTGCATGTGCAGGTCGGCTACCCGAGCGTCGAGGATGAACGCCGAATTCTCGTGCTGAACCGGGATGAGGCAAAGCAGGGCGAGCGTGATGCGTTTCAGCCGCCGGAGCTGCTGTCCCTTGCATCAATCATGGAGGCACGCCAGAACATCCTGAATCTGCACCTTGCGAAAGAACTCGAGGAATACATCGTCAACGTCGTCGTTGCGACGCGTAACCCGGGTGCCATTGATCCTGAGCTGGACGGTCTGGTGCTGTACGGAGCGAGTCCACGCGCAAGCATGGGCATTGATCGCACGGCGCGCGCGCACGCCTGGCTCCAGGGCCGCGACTACGTTGGCCCGGAAGACATCCAGGCCGTCGCGCATGACGTATTGCGCCACCGCCTGGTGCTCAGTTTCGAGGCAGAAGCCGATGGCGTCGATCCGGACACAGTCATCAAGGGCATCCTGGATGGGGTCGGGGTTCCATAAACAAGATGGTTCGTCTCGAACACATCCATGAAGGCGCGTCCCCGGTCAGCGTCAGCCAGGCTGGCCTGATCCGGCTCAGTGGCCCTGCGCGCGCGATCGCGCTCAACGTGTTGCGCGTGAACTCGCTGCAGACCGGTGCTTACGTTTCCCGGTTCCGCGGGCGCGGCATGGAATTTGACGAATCGCGGCCCTACCAGCCGGGCGATGACCCGCGCAGCATCGACTGGCGCGTTACTGCGCGCAGTACGACCGCGTACACAAAGCTGTTTCGCGAGGAACGCGAGCGCCCGGTGCTGATTGCACTGGACCTGCGCTCCACCATGCATTTCGCAACGCAGGGCTGTTTCAAGTCGGTCAATGCGAGCCGGACAGCAGCGCTGATTGCGTGGGCGGCACATCATCGTGGTGATCGGCTGGGCGGGTTGATATTCGGCGACACGACTCATCGTGAACTCAAGCCGCGGCTTGGCCGTCGCGCCGCGTTGCGTTTCGTGCACGAACTCGTCGAGCATCCGGACTGGACCAGGCGTGAAACCGAACCGAGCGGGACGGACCCGCTCACCCAGGCAATGTCGGCGCTGCGTCGTGTCGCAAGACCGGGCAGCCTCATTGTGGTCATTAGTGATTTCGCGGGCTTTGATCGTGCGGCGCAGTCCTACCTGTCGAGCGTTGCGCACCACAATGAAGTGCTTGCTGTATTCCTGAACGACCCGCTTGAGCGCAAGTTGCCGCCGCCAGGCCGTTACCGGATCGTCTCACCAGACGATGAGCTGGCCATCGATACCTACGCCGCACCGGCGCGGCGAGATTACGAGCACGCGTTCGATGAGCGACTGCAGACGCTCGAGAAATTCTGCCAGCGCTACAGCATCCACCTGATGCCGATGTCCACTGACGATGACCCGGTGAGTACCCTGCAAACGGCGCTCGGACGCAGGACGCATTAGGCATGGACGAGAATGCACTGCCATTGCGCGACCTGCACCTGCCCGAAGCTATCGGGTGGTGGCCGTTAGCGCCCGGCTGGTGGGTCGTTCTCGCCATTGTCGGGGCAGTACTCGGCTATGTCCTGTGGCGAACCTACAAACGGTGGCAATTCAATGCGCCGCGACGTTTTGCGCTACGCGAACTGGCGCGCTACGAGGCTGAGTTTCTCGAGCATCGTGACCCGATCAGGTTGGGCAAGCAGGTCTCCGAATTGCTGCGTCGCGGCATGCTTGCCTACGCGCCTCGTGACGAAGTTGCCGGACTGACGGGCGAGGCGTGGCTCGCCTGGCTGGATCGTGGCATGCCAGTGCCGTATTTCCACACCGAGGGAGGCAAGAGTCTCCTGAATCTGCCGTACCGGGATCCCGACGGCGACTTCTCTGACATCGATATCAGCGCGCTGCTCTCGGCCGTGCGCATGCGCCTGGGCGTGCCGTTGAGAGGTACCGCCTGATGTGGTCGCTGGCCTGGCCCTGGGCGCTGCTCGCGCTGCCGTTACCCTGGCTCGCCCGCAAATGGCTGCCGGAGGCACGGGGTTTGTCGGAAGCGGGGCTGCGAGTCCCTGATCTCAACAGTTTCGCTACCCTCAAGGATCGCTCGGGGGCCGAGCAGCTGCTGAACTGGCGATTCTGGGTTGCCGTTCTCGCCTGGTGTCTTTTGGTACTGGCTGCCGCACGTCCTGAACGCATCGGTGACGAACTCGACATTCCTGTCGCGGGCCGCAACCTGATGCTGGCCGTTGACCTGTCCGGCAGCATGGACCAGAAAGATTTCGAACTGGCGGGCCGGCGCGTGGACAGGTTGACGGCGACCAAGGCTGTGGCGAGCGACTTCATCACGCGACGCGAAGGCGACCGCATTGGCCTGATCCTGTTTGGCGAACGTGCTTATCTGCAGGTTCCGCTCACTCTCGATCGCGATACCGTGAAGATCCTGCTGCTCGAAGCCGAAATCGGGCTGGCCGGTGAGAAGACGGCGATCGGTGATGCGATCACGCTGGCCGTGCGCCGCGTGCACGAGCAGCAAGTCGATGCCGGCGAGCAGGTACTCGTGCTTCTTACGGACGGCGCGAATACGGCGGGCGAGATCCAACCTCTCAAAGCTGCCGAACTCGCTCAGCAGGTCGGGCTCCGTGTTTACACGATTGGCATCGGTGCGGATTCGATGAGCGTGTCGTCGCTGATTGGCGGTCGACGTTCCGTCAACCCGTCCGCGGATCTTGATGAAGAAACACTGACGAGGATCGCGCAGCTGACAGGTGGTCGGTATTTTCGCGCAACGGACACGGCCAGCCTGCAGGACATTTATGCGCTCGTCGATGAGCTCGAGCCCGTCGAAGAGCCTGAGTCGGGATTCCGGCCCGTTAAGTCGTATTACTTCTGGCCGCTGGGGGCCGCGGGTGCGCTGGTTGCTGTCCTGCTGCTTGCGAGCCTGATACAACCCGTGCTGCTTCGGCGCCGGGCGGAGGTGCATGCGCATGCCAGCTGAGTTCCACTGGATAAGGCCCGCGTGGTTGCTTGCGATTCCCGTCATCGTCGCAGTCGCCGCGCTGCTTGCGCGGCGCCAACTGGGTGCGGGGCACTGGCGCGACATCATTGACCCGGCCCTGATGCCCTACGTGCTATCACGTACGCCCGGCCGCGGCAGCGATTACCGCTGGTGGCTGCTCGGGCTTGCCGGCATCGTCGCGTCGGCGGCGCTGGCCGGGCCGGCCTGGCAGCGCATCGATCAACCGGTATTTCGCAGCGACCAGGCGATGGTCGTGGCGCTGGACCTGTCTCGATCGATGGATGCTCAGGACATAGCGCCCAGCCGTCTGGCGCGCGCGAAGCTGAAAATCCTCGGCATGCTGGATCGTCGCGAGGGCGGCCAGACCGCTTTGCTGGTCTACACGGCCAACGCGTATACCGTTACACCGTTAACCGACGACACCGACACGATTGGGGCACTCGTCAACAGTCTGAGCACAGACATCATGCCTAGCCGTGGCAGCTATCCCGAGGTGGGCATCCGCAAAGGGCAGTCGCTGCTGGAGCAGGCGGGTGTTGGCTACGGCGAAGTGCTCCTGATTACCGACGGCGGCGCGTCGCCGGCGGCCGAGAAGGCCGCGCGCGACCTCAAGTCAGCTGGCTTCATGCTGTCAGTTCTTGGCGTCGGTACCCGTGAGGGCGCGCCGATTCCGCGACAGTCGGGCGGCTTTGTCACGGACAACCGCGGCAGCATTGCTGTTGCCAGGCTCGAGGAGCGTGGATTGCAGGATCTGGCAGTGGCTGGCGGTGGTCGTTTCGCCGTGTTGACGCCGGACGACAGTGACCTCGATCACCTGCTTTCCGGTGAAGTCCGGGCGGCGACAGGGGCGAGCGATGATTCGGTGGCATCCGACCAGTGGCGCGAAGAGGGCCCCTGGCTGGTCCTGCTGCTCCTGCCGCTCGCGGCACTGGCATTCCGCAAGGGTTGGGTGCTCGTACTAGTCATATTCATAGCGCCTTTCCCGCGGCCGGCCGAGGCATCGCTGTGGGACGATCTCTGGCGTAACAAGGATCAGCAGGCACAGCGGGCACTGGAGGAAGGCAAGCCGGCCGACGCGGCAGCCTTGTTTGATGACACGGAGTGGCGTGGCGTGGCGCGGTACCAATCGGGTGACTACGCGGGCAGCGCAGAGGAATTCGCAGAAAGCGGTGATACGCGCAATCTCTACAACCTGGGCAACGCCATGGCTCAGCAGGGTGAGTTCGACTCGGCTATCGACGTTTACGAGCAGGTGCTCGAAATGGAGCCTGATAATGAGGACGCGCGCTACAACCTTGATCTCATAAAGAACATCAAGGACCAGCAGGAGCAGGAGCAGCAAACCCAGGGTGACGACCAGCAGTCGACGGAAAATCCGGGCGGCGAAGGCGAGCAGTCCGAATCCGACAGCCAGCAGAACCAGGAAGGTTCCGAGGGGTCTTCAGAATCCGAACAGCAATCGAACGAGAACGACGCCTCGCAGCGCGAAGACGAAATGACTGAGGAAGACCTGCAGGCTCTGCAGGAAGAGCTGGAGCGTGCCGCCGAGGAAGCTGAGAAAGGCGAACAACCGCAGCAGCTTTCGGAAGCCGAGCTCGCGGAGCTGCGGCAGCAGCAGGAACAAGAGCAAGCGATGGAGCAATGGCTGCGGCGTATCCCGGATGATCCGGGTGGTTTGCTGCGGCGCAAGTTCCGTTACCAGTACCAGCGCTATGGCAAGGATCAGGAGGGTAAGGACGTGTGGCCCGATGACGAGGTACAACCGTGGTAGGAATTCGCAAGAAGAAAATCCATCAGGTCATTCTGTTTGCTGCGTGCCTGTTGCTCGCAGCTACGGCTTCAGCGGCGGTCACTGCTCGCGTTGACCGGCCGACGGTTGACCTCAACGAGTCGTTCACGCTTGAGATCATTGCCGACTCGAACACGGATATTGAACCCGACCTGTCAATACTTGAGGAGTCCTTCTACGTCGGCCAGGTCAGCAAGCTCAGTAATACATCGATTTTCAATGGCGAGATTCGGCGCAGCCTGACATGGACCGTTGCCCTGATGGCGAAGAAAACGGGGTCGCAGGAGATCCCGCCGATCACGTTGGGCGCGGAGCAAAGCGCACCTGTTCGGATCAATGTTAACGAACCAACCAGCGCACCGCCGGGTGAAGCCGATGTCTTTGTAACGAGTGAAGTGGATCTCGATGAGACTTACGTGCAGGCGCAAATTCTGTATCGCATCCGGATTTATCGAGCTGTCGCGACCCGGCAGCCAGCGCTGCGCGAACCCACGATCACCGGTGCCGAGGCACTCATCGAGTTGGCCGGAGACGAAGGGCAATACGAAGCGGTTCTCAATGGCCGGGCCTACAATGTGATCGAGCGCGTGATCGCGGTGTATCCGCAGGAAAGCGGCGAAATCCAGATTTCACCCGCACGCTTCGAAGCGCGCGTCTTGCGCGATGGGCGTATCACTGGCCGCAAAGTTTTCGAGTCAGAGCCGCATACGATCAAAGTTCTTCCTATTCCCGCACCCCCTGCCAGCCATCCGGATGCCGTGTGGTTGCCGGCCCGGGACGTGCAGCTCAGTGAGGAGTGGTCGCGGTCACCGGACGAGATGAAAGTGGGAGAGCCGGTGACGCGTAACGTCAGTCTGAGCGCACTTGGGCAGATCGAGACGCAGCTTCCGGCAGTCGATGCGCCCGATGTTGCGGGCCTCAATATTTATGTGGACCAGCCAGAACTTAGCCGTACGCTCGAAGCGGGTGGTATCCGGGGTGTGCGCAAGGACCAGTACGCAATCATCGGGCTCGAGGGCGGCGAGGTGCAACTGCCAGCAGTCGAAGTGCCCTGGTGGGACATCGGCACAGGCGAATGGAAGGTCGCGAGCCTGCCTGTGCGAACCCTGACGGTCAGAGGCGAGGCAGTTGCGCCAGCAATTGCAGCACCACCTGCCGCAGAGCAAGCCGCGGAATCAGCTGGCTCAATGACACCTGCCGAGCCCGTCAGGGTGCTGGTCGCCGACAGTTTCTGGCAACGCGCCGCTGAATTGCTTGCGGTGCTCTGGATACTGACAATCGCAGCCTGGTGGTGGTCGTCACGATCGAAACCCCGGCTCAGCCGCGAACCGCGCACGCCGGAGCCGCCACCCGTTCACAAACGCCAGGCACAACTGCTCAAGACGGCGCGCAACGCGGCAGTAGCCGGTGATGGCCCTGGCGTCCGCGTGGCAGTACTTGAATGGGGCAAGCTGCAGTGGCCAGACAATGCGCCGCGTAGCCTCGGTGACCTGTCGAGTCGTGTTGCGTCACCGCTGGCAGAAGAGCTGCTAAAGCTGTCGTCGGCAAGTTACGGCCCGACCGTGGGCGAGTGGAACGGCGAGGAACTGGCGAAAGCGCTGAAGTCGATATCGATCCTGACGCGTGCAGAGGACGTGGCCGTTAGTGAGCCTCTGCCGCCCTTGATGCCGCCGGCCGTCTGATCACCATTTTCCGACGTTGGGCATCGACGCCCAGGGTTCCTTCGAAGGCAGTGCGTCACCTTTTTGCAGCAGTTCGATCGAGATGTTGTCGGGCGAGCGTACGAACGCCATATGGCCGTCACGCGGCGGACGATTGATGGCCACACCTGCGTCCATGAGCTTCTGGCACAATGTGTAGATGTCATCGACCTGGTAGGCGAGATGCCCGAAGTTGCGGCCTTCGCCATATTCCTCGGGATCCCAGTTGTGCGTTAGCTCGACCTGAGCCGCCTCATCGCCGGGTGCGGCAAGAAAAATCAGAGTAAAACGTCCTGCTTCGCTGTCATATCGCCTGAGCTCCGCAAGTCCCAGTTTGTTGCAGTAGAAATCGAGGGACGCATCGACATCGGCAACGCGCACCATCGTATGGAGGTATTTCATCATCTTGCTCCGCTGAGGTCTTGACCCCACAATGGTCGTCGATCTTTCCGGCGCAGGCAAACGCGATCTCACACCAGTGAACGGTATACGCACCATAACGCTCGATCTCGACGACACGCTTTGGGAGATTCACCCAGTAATCCGGCGTGCCGAGCAGCGCCTGTATGCCTGGCTGGCAGAGCACTATCCGCGAATCACCGAGCTGTTCGAGCCACTGGACATTCGGCAAGTACGCTCCCGGGTTGCGAAAGAACATGCCGGCAAGGTGCACGATCTTACGTTCCTGCGCCACACGGTGCTCATGGAGATAGCCAACGCTGCGGGGTATACCGATTTTCTTGTCGACGAGGCATTCGCTGTTTTCGATGAAGTGCGCAACGACGTCGACATGTTCCCGGAGGTGCGGCCGGCGCTGCTTGCATTGCGACAACGTTGCACATTGATCGCCGTAACAAACGGCAACGCCGATCTCGACAAGATCGGCATCCGCGATCTCTTCGATGATCACATTAATGCCGCCATGGCTGGTGCGGCGAAGCCAGAGCGACAGATTTTCGACGCCGCGGTGAAGGCCGGTGGCGCGAGCGCGGCTGAAACCTTGCACGTGGGCGATCACCCGCTGTATGACGTGCATGGGGCGAAGCAGGCAGGGCTCCGTACTGCCTGGGTCAACCGTGACGGCAGCGCCTGGCCGGACGAGTACGAGGGACCTGATGCGGAAGTGACACATATCGGTGAGCTGTTGGCCGTAATCGGAGCGGGCGATGAGTGAACAGGTACACCCGCGGATCATTTTCATTCCGGGATTGTTGCCAAAGCCCGAGCCCACGGTGCATCGTGAAGCGTTACTGCGTTGCCTGTTGGCCGGCGTGCGACGCATCGATGAGGACGTGGCAGCAGCCATCGAGGCCACGCCTGGCTCGTTCGACATCGTGTCCTGGACCTATGATTTTTATCGCACGTACCGGGATATCTCTCTTGATGCCACGGCTATCGATGCCGTAATCGAGCAGCCCGCGGCCAGCGATGCGGACATCGCTGAACTCACATCATGGCGACGCCGGCTCACACGCTGGGTGTATACACTGGGCGACCTGCTGCCGTTCCTCATTCCCCATATTGCGAGCGAACGCGTGGAAGTTCACCTTCGGGACCTGCAACGCTATCTGCGTGATGTTAACGGTATCGCTGAGCATACGAGGCGCATGCTCAAGGTTGCGTTGCGCGCGGCGACGGAGGGGCGGCATCCTGTTTTGCTTGTCGCCCACAGCATGGGCTCGGTCATCGCCTACGACAGTTTGTGGGAGTTGAGTCACAGCGGGCGCGATCGCGTGCTTGTTGACATGCTGCTGACCATGGGAAGCCCGCTGGGCCAGCGCTACATGCAGAGACGCATCAAGGGTGCCGGGAAAGCGGGGTACGAGCGCTACCCCAACAACATTCGTCACTGGAAAAACCTGGCTGCGATCGGTGACATGACCGCGCTCGATCCGTTTCTCGCCGATGATTTTGAAGAGATGCTGGAACTGGGGCTACTGGAGAGCCTTGAGGATCGATCGCTGCTCACCTATTTCCGGCTGGATGGCGAGCTCAACGCGCATGCCGAGTATGGCTACCTCGTGAACGAAAAAACCGCGCGCACCATCGTGAAATGGTGGCGCGGTCATAATATCCCGTCAGGCGTCTAGCTGGTGTCGAGACTTGGTTTGATGACGATATCGATGCGCCGGTTGCGGGCACGGCCGGCTGCGGTCTCATTGCTGGCGACAGGGCGGGTTTCACCGTAACCCGTCGCGATCAGACGATACGTCGGAATTCGCATTGCATTGATCATGTATTGCTGTACCGACTCCGCGCGCTGCTGCGAGAGCTTCTGGTTCATGTCATCGCCACCGAACGAGTCCGTGTGGCCTTCGATGATCAATTCACTGCGCGGGAACACATCGATCGCTTTCTCCACCTTGGCGAGGAGATCGAAATTTTCGGGTTTGAGCTGTGATGCGCCACTGTCGAAGTTGAGCCCAACGAGTCGCATGATGACGTTGTTACCCTGACGGAAGACGCGAGCCTCGTCTGACGAGAACATCTTGTCAATCTGCTCGAATTGTTGCTTGACGCGTGCCTGGGCCTCGAGACGCTGAATCAGTGCCGCACGTTCTTCCGTGGCGCCGCCCAGGCGTTCATCGAGCGTGCGCATTTCTTCTTCCATGTCGGAAATGCGAATGTCGTCTTCCGCGGTCTCTTGCTGGAGAGCCTCTATTTCATTGCGCCGATTCTCGAAGTAGGTGACCAGCTCGGCCGTTAGCGCGTCAGGGCCGGATTCCATGTCTGGGACGATATCGGCTACGCCCGAAATCTGGCGCAGGGAATCTTCCCATTTTAGAACGAGTTGTTCGGCGGTCATATCCTTGTCACGAACCTTGCGCACCACTTCAGACAGGTAAATGGCGTGCTTGGCTTCATAGTTAGCCTGTTTCGCCAGGCTGCGGGGCAGGTCGGTGTCATAGCGGTTTTCATTGAGTTCGCGCTCTGCGTCGGCAAGCAGCTGCTTGGCTCTGCCCAAGGTGATCGGCGCGTACCGTCCCACGCGTGCGCGATCGGCATCCTGGAGCAGGCGGCGAGTCTCATTCAGATACTGCGCCTTGATCGCAACGAGCTCTGCGTCGCGATACAGGGTTGTAGCCTCGATTTTGCGGCGCTCCGAGCCCTTGAGATCACCGCGCTCCAGAAGGCGAATGGCCTCGGAGAACTTGCGCTGGGCCTGCGTCCATAATTCAGCGGACAGCTCCGGCGCTCTGGCGTTAGCTGCATCCTGGCGACTCTTCATGGCGAGTGCGAGACTTGTCTTCGCCAGCTGGGCCTTTTCGGCAGCCGTATTAAAATACGCCGCAGCGTCCGCGGCATTCGAACGAACCGTTTCAATGTTGCGGCCGCGGTCGAGCGCGTATTCTGCGTCGGTGTATTCCTTGAGGCCGCGTTCATAGCTGCGGGGCGCGAGCAACTCGGCATCCGCGGCATCCGCTGCTGCCCTGGCGGCGTCAGCTTCCTTGAAAAATGTTTTACGCAGCTCGTCCTGTGCAAAGCCCTGGCTGGCCGCAAGTAGCGCCACGCCGACAAGGACAAGTTTTGCAAAATTGGTTTTCGCAACCATGTACGTATTCCTCAGGTTGTTATGGTCGGAAATCCGCCCAAGCGAAGGCGGATAAGACTCGATATTACATATGGTAGGACCCGGTTTCTGTGCGCCGTGTCCCCGTAAGTTCCCGATTTTATGCCAAAAGCACCCCATTGCGGCGAAAATTAGTGACCTGTGTCCAACTTTTGACGTCTTCGGCCCTCTTCCCGGGATTTTGTGCTCTGGCTCACAGTCCGGCAACAGGGGCAGGCGTAGTCTAAACCCATGTCCGCCAAGTACTACACCCAGTTCATCCTGACCGACGCTGAGTATCGCGACGGCAACGAGTTCTGCGGTGTTGTTGAGTTGAACCAACCAATGGAACAGACCGACAACCGGAGCGACATCGAGGCAATACTGGCTCGCAACTTCGACCTGCAAAAAAGCGCAGTGAGGTTGCTCAGCTGGTCGAGATTGCACTGAACACTTCTGGCGTCGCCAAAATTTCCCCCTGACTCTCCCGGCTTCGGCCGGGATTTTTTTTGGCCAGGGATGGCCTTATGCCGCGACGCACATGGATGTGCGAGAGCGGCGTTGGCCACCAGGGATGGCCTTATGTCGCGAAGCACATGGATGTGCGAGAGCGGCGCTATATGTGCGACAATGCCTGCCCCCGAATTTCAGCGCACAGCGTTTTATTGCATGAGCAACGCAGACGAAAAACTACGTGGTATCTCCGTCGTTCAAAGCGGCAGCAAGTATCAAACTGATGCCGGCTTTTCGGCTATCAAGAACGGCCAGAAGCAAGGTCGTGAGGCGACACCACTCGTGCGCGGCGACAAGCCAAAGTGGCTGCGCGCGCAGATGCCTTCGGGACAGGGCTATTCAGGCACTCGCAAGATTGTTCACGAACATCGTCTGAGCACCGTGTGCGAAGAATCGATGTGTCCGAACATCGGCGAATGCTGGAACGCGGGCACGGCAACGATCATGGTGCTCGGCTCGGTTTGTACACGGGCCTGCCGATTTTGTGCCGTCGACACCGGCAACCCGAAAGGTTGGCTGGACTCCGACGAACCGAAAAACTCGGCGCAGGCCGTCAAGCTTATGGGCCTCGAGTACGTGGTAATCACCTCGGTTGACCGCGACGATCTCGCCGACGGCGGCGCTTCGCACTACGCCGCATGTGTGCGTGAGATCAAGGCTTTGAATCCAGGCACGGCTGTGGAAGCGCTAACGCCTGACTTTAACGGGGTGCAGGAGCATGTCGAGCTCGTTGTTGATTCGGGCCTTGACGTGTTCGCACAAAACGTCGAGACGGTGCGGCGTCTGACACACCCGGTACGTGACCCGCGAGCGAGTTATGAGCAGACAATTGCAGTGCTGCAGCATGCCAAGGCACATCGTCCTGACGTGCTGACGAAGACGAGCCTGATGCTCGGCCTCGGCGAGCGCGACAATGAAATACTGAAGACGATGGATGATCTGCGAAATGCCAACGTTGATATTCTGACGCTGGGTCAGTATCTGCGCCCGACACCGAATCATCTCCCGGTCGAACGCTACGTGTCGCCCGAGGAGTTCGAAGTGTATCGCCGTGAAGGCCTGGACAAGGGCTTCGTCGAAGTTGTCGCCGGGCCAATGGTTCGTTCGAGCTATCGTGCCGAGCAGGTTCTGCAAAAAAACAATGTCGGTATCGCTATCTAGCGATCGCCGTTTCACCACGGGATAATTATGGCCGAGTTTTTCGCTGAGTACGGACTTTTCCTCCTCAAGGTTATTACGATCGTCATCGGGATCGTTGCAGTCATCGTTGTCGCTGCGTCCGCCGGACGCAGGGCGGGCCACGAGGGGCTCGAGGTGGAAGACCTGAATAATCGGTACAAGGAACTTTCGGACGCACTGCGCAATGCGGTGACGACAAAAGGCGAGCGAAAAAAAGCCGCCAAGGCACGTAAGAAAGAAGAGAAGGCGCAGAGCAAGGAGCCCTCGACAAAGCCTCGCAGTTTCGTCATCGATTTCAAAGGCGACCTGAAAGCCAGTGCGGTTTCCTCACTGCGCGAAGAGGTGAGCGCGATACTCGATGTGGCGACGGGCGACGACGAAGTTATCCTGCGGCTCGAGAATCATGGGGGCATCGTGCACGAACACGGTCTTGCAGCTTCGCAACTGGCCCGAATTCGCGATCGTGGCATTCCGCTGATCGTGTGCGTCGATAAAGTTGCCGCCAGCGGTGGATACCTGATGGCCTGTGTTGCCTCGAAAGTTTATGCAGCACCGTTTGCGATTCTGGGCTCGATCGGCGTACTTGCCCAGATCCCGAATTTCAATCGAATGCTCGACAGTCATGGCGTCGATTTCGAACAGGTCACTGCCGGCAAGCACAAGCGGACCGTGACGATGTTCGGCAAGAACACCGATGAAGACCGTGCCAAGCTCAAAGAGGAGCTCGAGGACGTTCACGTGCTTTTCAAGGATGCCGTCGCAAAGTATCGCCCGGACCTCGACCTGGACAAGATTGCGACTGGCGAGCACTGGTACGGAACGCGGGCTCTCGAGCTCGGCCTGGCCGACGAACTGAAGACCAGCGATGAGCTGCTCGGGGAGAAGGCGAGCAGTCATGATCTTTACCATCTCTCCTACAAGGTCAAGCAGCCGCTGCAAAAGCGCCTGATGGCCAACGTTGAAAGCGCGATCGAAAAGGCAGATGCGGCTGGCTGGCGCCGCAAATTCGAGTCCCGGCTACCGCGCTAGCAGCGGAACCGGCGCGGGGCAGGGCGGTCCAACTTGGAGCGGGTCTGTGGCCTGCCGAGACGCTATAATCCTGCCAGGTAGCAAGGAGTTTTCATGAACACACTTCGACCCCATTTAATGGTTGCAATTGCCTTTGCGGCGTTGTTGTTGACCTCATGTGCGTCTGCTCCGACGCAGCAGTCACGGGCGGAAATGGAGGCCGAGAGCGCCAGGGCGTTCAACCGGATGCGGGCGAGCATGCCCCTGGTGACCGACAGAAAAGTCATCGACTATGTCGCCTGTGTGGCGCAAGCAGTGGTCGAACAACTCGAACCGCCGTACAACGATATCGAGTGGGAACTGGCAGTCTTTGAGAGCGAGTCGGTCAATGCCTTCGCCATGCCGGGCGGCAAGATTGGCGTGCTCAGCGGCATTCTCAAGGTCACTGAAAACCAGCATCAGCTTGCTACAGTCATCGGTCATGAAATTGCGCACGTGACGGCTGGCCACTCGGTCAGTCGTGCTTCGAGAGACGACCTGACCCGGGTCGGGATCAATGTGGCCGCGATCATTCTGGGTGGCGGCTACTCGGGTGCAACCTATACCGCACAGCAGGCGCTGGCAGCTGGTGCCGCTTTCGGTATCAGCTTGCCGTACAAACGCGGCCAGGAATCGGAAGCGGATATCATTGGTCTCGAGTACATGGCGCGTGCCGGTTTCGATCCGCGTGAGTCAGTACCTCTGTGGCAGCGCATGGATGCAGGGGCGGAGAAGAAGCCCGCCGAGTTCCTGTCGACTCACCCGGCCAGCGAGACACGAATAGAAGCCCTCGTTTCCGAGTGGCAAAAGACACTGCCGCTTTACAACCAGGCCAAAGCCGAAGGTCGTGAGCCGCAGTGCAGCATGCAGTAGGGACTGGCGTTTGATATTTCGTCGAGTACTACTGCTATTGCCACTGCTGGCACTGGGTGGATGTGCGGCGCTCGACGACCTCTGGTCGTCGCTCGGCAAGAGCGGCGCTGCTGACGCTGTACCGCTAGAAGACCGGCCGGTTCAGGAGCCGATAGATCCCAACAGCTTCTTCCTGGAAACGGCCGACCAGGCCGTGGTCGGTGAGCCTCAGGTCGTGTTTGCGCGTGATGAAGACACGTTGTCTGACCTTGCTCGCGAGTACGGTCTCGGCTATGACGAGATCATCGCAGCCAACCCCGGAGTGGATCAGTGGCTGCCGGGTGAAGGGACTCCGATACTACTGCCGACGCAGTTCGTATTACCGAACGTAGAGAAGCAAGGCGTCGTACTCAACATTGCGACCAAGCGCCTGTTCTACTTTCCGGCTGCAGCCGAAGGTGAGCTGCAACAGGTAATGACCTATCCCATCGGTATCGGGCGCGTTGGCTGGGAAACACCGCTTGGTGAAACAACGGTCGTATCAAAAGCGAAAGATCCCAGTTGGTGGGTGCCGGCATCAGTTCGTCGCGAGCACGCCGAGATGGGGAATCCGTTGCCTTCGGTTGTTCCACCCGGTCCGGACAATCCGCTTGGACACCGCGTCTTGAAACTCGACATGCCCGGCTACCTGATTCACGGCACGAATACGCCGTACGGCGTCGGCATGCGTGTCAGCCACGGTTGTGTGCGTCTGTACCCGGAGAATATCGAGATCTTGTACACGCTCGTCGACATTGGCGAGAAGGTCATGATCATCAACGAGCCCTACCAGTTCGGTCAGCGTGATGGTCGTCTGTATTTTGAAGCGCATATGCCGCTTAAGGACGATGCGGTACCTGCCGAGGAGCGCCTCGTGTATTTGCTCGATATGCAGGTCGACGCAACGGGCCAGCCGCTCAATAACCATTTGCGTGATCACGTCGAGACACTTGCGGCCGATCCTCACGGCATTCCGGTCTCCGTGGTTCAGTACGATGCAGCCGAATACATGGCGCGCGCACGCGTTGTTGAAAACACGGTCGAACTTGATCCAAATGCGCCGACGCTGACTGAAGTTCGCGAGATGATGGAAGAGGCCGAGGCCGAAGCAGAGGCGGCGGAAGAAGCGCTGTAGCGTGTCGCACCACTGTTTCCGGAGTCACTCGTAGTAGAGCTCAAACTCCTCGGGGATGTTCTCGAGCGATGAAGGTTTCTCTACGCCGACCGGTAGTTCGTGCGAGTTGTAAGTGTTCCAGAACAGGTAGGGTTCGCCGGAATAGTCAGGTGATTGCAGGTCATGCAGCATCGCGGCGAATGCCTTGCCTGTATATGTCGTTTCCAGTTTAAGCCCAAGGGCCGTATCCGCTACCGCAACGCCTTCGGCAGTCGCTTTGTTGACCTTCGCGTAACCGCCAGCGAGGAACTCATCTCGCCAGCACAGGCGCCATGTGTCTTCGCTTGCGTCGAATGATGGATCCAGTCGATTGAGAATGAACCGTGTCTTCAGCATCAGCCGGTGCATTTTCTCCGGGCTCGCGAACGGATTATCGGCGACCTTGATCGCATGCACGGTCGTCTGCAGTCCG
>Ga0316191_10001381_pt1 | contig 17038 bp, 7 predicted proteins | sample Eddworburr2cm_MG_FD_204928 | JGI IMG/M metagenome (GOLD analysis project Ga0316191, IMG submission 204928) | Coastal sediment microbial communities from Maine, United States - Eddy worm burrow 2 cm | ecosystem: Environmental > Aquatic > Marine > Coastal > Sediment | place: USA: Maine | collected...
TCCGAACTACGAGCGCAACGACAAGGTCCTGTACCAGATGTCGCGTGCCTACGACGAAATCGGGCAGCCCGACGAAGCGATGGAGGTCATGGATCGACTGGTCGTTCGTTACCCGTACTCGAAGTATGTCGACGAGGTTCAGTTCCGTCGCGGAGAGTACTTCTTCATCCGCAAGCAGTACCTGGATGCAGAGGATGCCTACGGCTCGATAATCAAAATGGGCTCAACGTCATCGTATTACGAGCTCGCGCTGTACAAGCAGGGTTGGTCGCTTTACAAGCAGGAGCTTTACGAGGAAGCCCTGCACAACTACGTGGCATTGCTCGATTACAGAAATTCGATTGGCTACGACTTCGATCAGAATTTCGAGGAGAATGACGAGCATCGTATAGCCGATACGTTCCGCGTGATCAGCCTGAGTTTCTCGAACCTCGGTGGTCCGGAAGTCGTTAACGACTACTTTTCGACCAACGGGCATCGTACCTATGCGGACAAGATCTATGGCAACCTCGGCGAATTCTACTTCGACAAGCTTCGTTACGACGACGCTACATCCATTTACAAGTCGTTTATTGCCCTGAATCCGTTCCACTCGGTATCGCCGCATTTCGGTATGCGCGTTATCGAGATCTACGGTGAAGCAGGATTCCCATTGCTCGTCGTTGAGTCGAAAAGAGAGTTCGCGACGACGTACGCCCTCGATGCGGAATACTGGCAGCATTTCGACGTGCAGGAATCACCGGATGTCGTGGCTTTCCTGAAGACAAACCTGACCGATCTCGCGGGGCATTATCACGCGCTGTACCAGGCTGCAAACCTGGTCGACGATCGCGGCAGTAATTTCGGCGAGGCGCAACGCTGGTACAGGCAGTTGCTGGCTTCGTTCCCGACAGATCCGGAGACTCCGCAGGTTAATTACCAGCTTGCCGACCTGTTGCTCGAAAATGAGGACTTCGACGAGGCGGCGCGGGAGTATGAACGCACGGCCTACAATTACGCCGATCATGAGAAAGCATCTGCGGCCGGTTACGCGGCAGTGTATTCGTACCGCAAGAGTCTCGAAGTCGCTACAGGCGCGAGGCAACGTGAAGTCAAAATGCTGACCGCCGAAAGCTCGCTGAGATTTGCAGATACGTTTGTATTGCATGATCAGGCGCCGATGGTCCTCGGCGCTGCTGCAGACGATCTATACGAGATGAAAGACTTTGCGCTTGCGATCGAATCTGCGCACAAGCTTATCGATCGCTATCCTGGAACGGATACGGCCCTGTTGCGCTCGGCGTGGGCCGTGATCGCGCATTCGTCAATCGACATTACCGAATACGAAGACGCTGAAAACGCGTACGCGAACCTCCTCGCGTTGACGCCGCCTGATGACGAGTCTCGCGCTGCGGTTATCGACGGCCTGGCCGCGTCCATCTACAAACAGGCGGAGCAGGCAAACCTGCTCGAGGATTACCGGGCCGCTGCGAATCATTTCCTGAGAATCAAGGAAGTGGCGCCGACTTCGAATATTCGCGCTGCTGCCGAATATGATGCTGCTGCTGCGCTGATGAAGCTGCAGGATTGGGAAATGTCGGCCCGGGTGCTGGAAGATTTCCGGGCAGATAATCCGGATCATGAGCTCAATGCCGATGCGACGAAACAGCTTGCTTTTGTCTATCACGAAAATGGTCAGGTCGAACGTGCGGCAAGAGAACACGAAAGAATTTCGCTCGAGGCTACGGACCCAGAGCTGAAGCGAGAGGCGCTCCTGACGGCCGGTGAACTTTACGACAAGGTCGACGTAGTAGAAGACGCAATACGCGTGTACGAGATCTACGTGGCGGAGTACCCGCTGCCCATGGATATCGCCATGGAAACGCGTTCGCGTCTCGCCGAGATATTCAAGCTGCGACTCGACTACAACCGCTATTACGAAGAGCTTGGCGAGATCGTTGCCGCTGATCGTGAGGCCGGCATCGAACGTACTGATCGCAGCCGCTATCTTGCGTCGAAAGCAGCTCTGGTACTTGCAGAGCGCACCTACGAGCGCTTCGCAGACCTGCAGCTGACGCAGCCGTTCGAGGAAAGCCTGAACGAAAAGCAGAACCGCATGGATAGTGCGACCGCGGAATTCGAAGCCCTCGTTGGTTACGAGGTCGCAGACGTCACATCGGCTGCGACCTACTACATCGCCCAGATATACCTGGACTTCAGCGTAGCGCTGCTGGAATCGGAGCGACCAGCAGGCCTCAGCGACGTCGAAAAAGTCGACTATGAAATGGTTCTGGAGGAAGAAGCGTTTCCGTTTGAAGAGCGTGCGATCGAAATTCACGAAGAGAACTTCGAACTGCTTGCTGCGGGCATTTACAACGAATGGGTGCAGCAGAGTCTCGATGAACTCGCGGTCCTCATGCCCGGGCGCTATGCGAAGAATGAGACCAGCGAAGGCTATCTTGGGTCGATCGATTCGTATGCGTATCGCATGCCTATAGTTCCGGAAGTCACGATGATTGCCCCGGACGCGGCCGCCGAGTCGCCGGACGGCTTGGTCAGCAGCCAGGAGCCACAATGATTATCGATCCCTATTCTTGTAAACAATGGCTTGCACGCGCATCAGTTCTGGCCCTGGCGACGATGCTTGGCGCCTGCGCGACGACCAGTACCGTATCGCGGCCAGCCGCGAATATCGCCATTCAGGAAGATGTCGGCTTTACGATTACCGAAGCTGTTCCGGTCGATAGCACTGTCAGGACCGAATACATCCAGGCACTGGGTCATCTTGAACGTGCGCAGCATGAAGAAGGATTGGCAATGTTGCAGAACGTTGCCACTAATGCTCCTGACCTGAGCGCACCGAGAATAGAGATGGGTATTGCCTACCATGCAATCGGTGATCTGGTTGCGGCAGAAGAGAATCTGCTGTTGGCACTGGAGCTGAATCCCGATCATCCGATTGCTCTTAATGAGCTCGGTATCGTGTACCGCAAGACCGGCCGGTTTACGGCTGCGCGAAAAAGCTATGAATCTGCGCTTGCGGTTTATCCTGGATACCATCACGCGCGACGAAACCTCGGCATCCTGTGCGACCTGTATCTTGCGGATCCGGATTGCGCGCTCGAAAACTACGAGGCGTACATGAAAACGGTTCCCGGCGATGATCAGGCAGCGATGTGGATTGCTGACCTTCGCGGCCGGCTGGGCCAATAGGAGGCAGCATGCAAGCTAAATTCATGACATTGGCGGCTTTCCTGTTGTTTCTGTCGCCGCCCGTATTCGCCGAGGAGCCCGCGGATACCAAGGTGACTGACACCGAGACGTCTTCGGAAGCAGATAGCGCCGACCGCGATGACGAGCCATCATCCGGGCCAAGAAAAATGTCAGGCATGTCGGTGCTCGGCAACGAAGAAGCGCCAAAGTCGCTGGTCATCATTCCGTGGAAGTCGTCCGAGCTTGGTGATGACATCAGCCTTTCCGACACGCTTGATGATCGGGCTCGTCCGGTCGACAAGGAAGTCTTCATGCGCGAGCTGAGTTTCTACGAAATACGCTCCGGCGAATAATTTCGCACGGCTGAACCGGCGCTTTTCAATAATTAATTTTCGTTACTCGCGCATCCGCGTGAGGCAGTTCATAACTCTGCAATCAAACTTAATCCAACGTTGCCGAATGTGCGCTCCGTCACATTCACCAGAGTGATCGCCGTCTAAGGTTTCCCGTACTCGCGGGTGAACCCGGGATATTAAGTTAAAGAGGATTTCGAAATGGATTTTTTCTACTCAATAGTGGGCTTCTTCGCAACGGGCGGCGTATTCATGTACCCGATATTGCTTGTATTCGCTTTCGGCGTCGCAATTGCGGTCGAGCGTTACATTACGTTGTCGATAGTCACTAACAAAAACCAGGTTGTCTGGAAGAAAGTACAGCCATTGCTGACGAATGGTGAATTCGACGAAGCGCGTGAAATGACGAGCAATGACGAATCCACTATTTCCCAGGTTCTGAATATGGGGCTGTCATTGCAGGGCGCGGTTCGACGTCGCGAAGACATCGAGATCGCGATGGAAGAAAGCATGATGGATATCGTGCCGCGTCTCGAAAAGAGGACGCCGTACGTCGCGCTCGCTTCGAGCATTGCAACATTGCTGGGACTGCTTGGCACGATCATGGGTCTGATCCAGGCGTTCACAGCCGTTGCTAACGCCAACCCAGCCGAGAAAGCAGACCTGTTGTCAGCCAGTATCTCGGTCGCCATGAACACGACGGCATTCGGGCTCATGGTTGCTATCCCGTTGCTGGTTGTTCACGCCATCCTGACAAGCAAGACAGGCGACATTGTGGACAGCCTCGAGATGGCGACGGTGAAAGCGTTGAACGTGTTCTCCAGAAGGGCCAAGCGCGTAGTTGAGGCCTAAGCGTCATGGCCAGAAAACACCACTACAAGCGCCGCACCAAATCTGACGCGCACGAGATCGATGTAACCACCTTTCTTAACCTGATGGTGGTGCTGGTCCCGTTCCTTCTGATTACGGCAGTATTTTCTCGTCTCACGATCGTCGAACTCGATTTGCCGAGTGCGGCATCCGGATCGAACAACACACCGGACACCTTTCGTGTCGAGGTGATCGTGCGGGATGAGGGTATCGAGATAAGCAACGGTACTGTAATCATCGCGTCAATTCCGAAAAAGGAAGACGAGTTTGATCTCGAAACACTTTCCGAGTTCATGGTGATGCTGAAGCAGCAATATCCTTCACATGATGCGGCGTCGGTGTTGATGGAAGCGCAGATTCCGTACGACTACCTGATCCAGGTCATGGACGTCGTGAGGAATGTCGAGCTGCCAGTCAAGAGCGACGAGCTTGTCGAGGGAGAACCAGAGCTGCAGTTATACGCACTGTTCTCCGAGATTTCCGTTGGAGATGCACCGTGAGAAATTCTCGCCGCATAAAACGCATGTCACGCAACCGGGTGAAGATCACGAAGATGAATCTGACGTCCCTGATGGACGTGTTCACCATTCTCGTGTTCTTCCTGCTCGTGAATTCCGGCTCAGTCGAAATCCTCGAGGCGCCTAAGAACGTCTTGTTGCCGGAATCCAAGGTCGAATCCAAACCCCGCGAAACTGTAATCATCTCTGTCAGTCCGGAAGAGATCATGGTGCAGGGGCAGCTTGTTGCGATGGTTGCGGACGTCATGGAAGGGCGGCCGGGTGCGATTGATCCAATTACTGCGCGTCTGTCACAACTCAAGAACAACATCGTTGGCCCCACTACCCGTGTAGTCGCCGGCAGCCAGGAAGTCACAATCCTGGCAGACCGGTCCGTACCGTTCGCCGTGGTCAAGAAGATCATGTCGACGTGTACCGGTGAGGGATTCGAGAACGTGTCTCTGGCGGTGATCCAGAAGCCGTCGCAAATGGCCGCGAACTAGCTGACGCCACAGGGATGAAGGTGGAAAAGTGAATTCAGAGTTTTCCGAACAAGAGCAGACGTTACTCGAGCAGGTTGAGAAATCTGAGCGAGAGCTTGACGGTCTGAACCGCGAGCTTCAGGGCTTCGAAGAGAAGCTGCAGGAACTGGCGAGTCTCGATCAGCAATATGTCTTGCTGGGTGAGGCTTGTCGTTCACTCGAGGAATTAGATGACCTCGGCGCAACGCATCTTTTCTGGGGCGACCAGGTCGATCCTGCCGGCTCAACGGATCGTATCCGTGATGCGCGCAGCAAGATCGATAGACACTGCGAAGCTATCGTAAATGTCGAGAAGCAACGTTATGCATTGATCGAGAAGATAGGCCAGCAAAACCTGACGCTGGACTGCCTGCACTACGATCTTACTGACCTCCTGGAACGCGAAGAAGAGCGCCAGAACGAGTGGCGCGTCGAACGGGAAGAGGGTGAGCTGCCGCAGTACGAGCAGGTCATGCCGTGGTCCAGGGGTTACGAAGAAGACCAGCGATTCCGCAAGTCACTTGGCATGTCGGTGGCTGCCTCATTTGCATTGGCCGCACTCTTCAGCACCGTGGCATTGCCGATCATTGATCGCAGCACCGAGATCATCGTGCCCGAGCGGGTTGCGAAGCTGGTGCAGGAAATGCCGAAACCGAAGAAACCGGAGCCAGTCATTGAGCAACCGGCCCCGGAAGAAGAAATACCCGAGCCTGAAGAGAAACTCGTTGAAGAGCTTCCGGACAAGATCGTACCCGAGGTTCCCGAAGAGCCAGCGATGGCCGCGGCCGACAAGCCAGACACGAAAGAGCAGGTCAAGACGAAGGGTATTCTCGCGTTCCGTGACAGTTTTGCGAGCCGCGCCTCTATTCGTCCCACAGCCAATCTCGGGTCGCAGGCACGCATCAGCAATGCCGGCGAAAACGCTGTCGGTCGACCGTCACGATCCATGGTCAGCACCAACGCACCAGGCTCAAGTGGGGGCATCAACCTGGCCGATATCAGTCGTGATGTGGGCGGCGGCGGTGGCGGCGGCATGGAAGGCGTCGGCATAGGCCGTGTAGCCAGTTCGATCGGCAGCGGCGGTGGTACGGGCGACCGGCCGACAGCTGGTGGCGGTGCGATGGCCGGACGTACTGATGAAGAAATTCAGATCGTATTCGATCGGTACAAGGCATCGCTGTATCGCCTGTATAACCGCGAGCTGCGCAAGGATCCGACATTGCGTGGGCAAATGGTGATTCGTTTGACTATCGAGCCGGACGGCACTGTGTCGATGTGTGAGCTGCAATCGACGGACATGAGTTCTGAGTTGCTGTCACAGCAGGTGGTCGGCCGCATCGGGACATTCAACTTCGGCGCCAAGGAAGATATTGCCGCCGTAACGATTATTTACCCAATTGATTTCCTGCCTGCCGCCTGATTCACGGACGTAACGTCCACGAATCCAGGGGGTAGCGGAAGACTGTAGACATTAGATGGATCTAATTAACGCAAACAGAGCAAGGACGCGGGGCAGCAAATGGATTGCTCGCCTGTTTGCGCTCGCCTGCCTGTTGGGAGCGACTGCAACAGCCCATGCGCAGGCCGTTGATTGCTCCGACTTCCCTGACGCAACGCTTGACGGGTTTGTTAATCCGAATCCACCGTCGAACATCAACATCGATACGACTTGCCGTGTTCTCAATTTCCCGGCGAGCAATCCGCTGACGACCAACTTCTCGTTCTTCACGAGTCCGGGGCAGAACGACCAGCGCTGGCTGGTTATCTTCGACAACGTTGTTCACACGGGACAGATGGCCTGTAATGCAGTGGCTGGCCACAAGATCTGGTTCACGAACGGCTCTTCGACCACGATCCAGGAAGGTTGCCAGAATTACCTGATCCCGGTCGAGAAAATCGACAAGCGTAATCCGGTGGGTGCGACGACGGCTGCGATCGGCGTTCCGTTTACCTACACCCTGACAATACCGGTGCTGTTCGATCCGGCCACCGATCCCAATACGGGTGGCCCTATTGGTGTGATCGACTGGCAGGGGTCAGTCAATGACCTGCACAGCATCGTTCTCACCGATGATCTGAATGCGACCGGCGTGGACCTTACCTACGTCAGTCACACGATGTACTGGAAGGACTCCGGTGCCCCGGTGAGCCACACGTTTACCAACAATGGCGGACAGCTCACCTACGTTCTCGATCCGATTATTCCGGCAACGGAACAAATCGTCATCGAACTCACGGTCGTGCTCGAGGACACGCCCTTGAATGCGCCGGGGACCCAGTTCATTAACACGGCCAAGTGGAGCTTCGGGCGACTGATTGACGGCGAATTCTTCGCACCCTTGCCGGGTGAATGGGGCATTACGCAACCGCTGACGATTGCGGCACCGGAACTCGTGATGACGAAGACCGGCCCGGCAACACTCAACCGCACGCTGAACCTCGGCGAGTGGGGCATGTTTGGGCTCGATGTGCAGAACACCGGGCTGAGCGATGCCTGGGATATCACGATTCGCGACCTGCTGCCGAACGGACCGACTGGCGGCATGTGTAGTGTCACACCGGAAATCCTCAGCGCACAGGTATTTGCCTCGGATGGAACCACACCAGTACCTGGAAAAGGACCTCTCACCGCAGGGGTCGACTACACACTGAATTACAGCGGTGCGCCTGGCTGCGAATTGACGCTCGCTATGCTGACCGACCAGGGCGTAATCGGGGCGGGCGAGCGCCTGGTCATCTCGTACCAGACACAGCTCGACTCCGACAGCCAGGATGGTGCACTGCTGACGAACATTGCCGGTGTAACGCAATGGTTCAATGGTGACGCGAGTAATGCAGATCGCATCGTCTTCAATCGCACGTTGACCGATGGAACACCGGGAACGCTCGATCATGAGGATGAACATACGGTTGAAGTCGGGCTCTTCGGCTGGTTCTTCGAGAAAACGGTCGAGAACCTGACTTCGGGCGATTACCCGGCAACGATTGCCGGACCAGGCGATGTCCTGCGGTACTCGCTGCGCCTGCAAACTACAGACGGCGCGCTGACTAACTTCCAGTTTCTTGATGACCTTGGCGCGCTGAACTCGAGCGCTGCGTTTGTCCCGGGATCGCTGACTGTGGTTGCCGCGACCGTACCCGCCGGCGCAGTTACAACGGGCACCAATGCGTTTGGTGGCAGTAATGGTGACGGTCTGCTGGATATCAGCAACCTGGACCTGCCGGCCTCTAGCGAGGTGACGATTCAGTACGACGTAACCCTGGCATCGAACCTGATCGATGGCACGGTAGTCACCAACCAGGCGGGGCTGTATGGCCCGGGATGGCTGGCGGACAGTGACGACCCGTTTGTAAACGGGCAGTCTGATCCCGCGGTCCAGGGTGACGAGGACCCGACACGAGTCCTGATCGAAGCCGAACCGCCGCAGCCGCTGACCAAGGCGAATACCCAGCCGACGGCGACGATCGGGGAAGAGTTCAGCTACCTGGTTACGGTGCCGTCGGTCGCGCACACAGCCGACATCTACGATGTTCGTATCCTTGATGACCTGACCGCATCGGCTGCTGACCTGCAGTTTGTGAATGCAACCTTCATATCCGGCAACGGCAACGTGGGTAATTCGGGCAGCGACACGAATCTCATCCTAGAAGGTAATGGCAACGGCATCGACATCCAGGCCGGCGAACAGGCCGTCATCGAGATCACGGTGCGCCTGCTCGATACCAGCACCAATGTAGCTGGTTTGGCATTCACAAATACTGCCTCGTACACCTACAACCTGCTCAATAACGACCCCAGTACACAGCGACTTGGTGACCCGGGTACAACGCAGCCCATGACCATTGTCGAGCCGGATCTGACGCTAGAAAAGACGGGTCCGCTGCGGACGCGGCTCGGTATTCCCGGAACATTCACACTGAATATTCACAACACCGGCGACTCGCCGGCGTGGAATGTCACGATCAACGATCTGTTGCCCAACCTGGCTGACGGTGGCATGTGTGATGCTGCGCCGCAGAACATAACGGCCCAGGTCTTCGAGGCCGATGGCATCACGCCCGTATCAGGTCCGCTTGTCGAAGGAACTGACTTCACGGCGACGTTCGCAGGTGACCCGGTCTGCACGATGACATTGTCGATGCTGACCAGCGCCACGGGAATCGATGTGGACCAGCGGCTCATCGTCAACTATGACGCCGAACTCGACGCGGGCAGTCTCGAGAACACGGCCTTGACCAACGTTGCGGGCGCAACCGATTGGTTTGGCCTCGATGTGTCGGATGCGGCGCTGCAGCCCTATGCCCGGACCTACACGCGCGCGATTACCGATGGCACGGTCGGCATACTCGATCACGAGGATGCACATACGACCGCGGTCTTTACGCCGACGCTCATTTTCGAGAAGTATCCCGTCAATGTGACGACGGGCGACAACCCGGCGGCGACAGCAACACCCGGCGACACGATTCGCTACGTGCTGTACGTCGAGAATGCCGGCGATACGCTGATCGACAATTTCAGTATTGTTGACGAACTCGACAGCTTGAACGGATTGCCGGCGTTCCAGGCGGGCACGCTCAATGTTGTTGCCGTTCCGGATGGCGCGGACGCAAGTAACTCGAACCCGAACGGCGGAACGAGTGGTACAGGCTTGCTCGATGTTCGCAATCTGAGTCTCAATGGCCTGGGCGACAGCCTGCAAGTTGAATTTGAAGTTATCCTCGCGCCTGTCATTGCCAACGATACGGTTGTGCTCAATCAATCCGTGGCGATGTACTCGGGCTTCCCGATCGCACTCAGTGACGATCCGAATGTCGATGGCGCAGCCGACCCGAATGTCGACGGGGATGAAGACCCGACCGAACTACTGATCCAGTCCGCTCCGTATTTCGATATCGACAAGGTGTCCAGCTACCTGACCGGTGACCCGAATGTCCTGCTGGCCGGTGAGACGCTGCGTTACACGATTACGGTGCAGAACATTGGTACCGATAATGCCATTAACGTCGAGCTCGCCGACCAGGTGCCGGCAAACACGACATACGTCGCAGGCAGCACGACGCTCAACGGCGTTGCCGTGGCGGATTCGGCAAACGGTGGTTCGCCGCTGATCGACGGCATACTGATCAATGCGCCCGAAGATCCGACACCGGGTGTCCTGAACGCAGGCATCGCGGATAACACAGCGACGATTACGTTCGATGTCGTTGTCTATCCGAATGTGCCCGATGGCACGATCCTTTCAAACCAGGCGTTCGTCAGCGCAGTCGACTATAACCTTGCCGACTTGCCGTCGGATGATCCGCGTACCGACGTGCCAGATGATCCGACGCGTGATGTCGTTGGTAACTTCCCGCTGCTGTTCGCCGAAAAAACCGCGGCTCTGCAAGTAGATAACGGCTCGCCAGGCATCGTCGATCCTCTTGACGTTCTTCGCTACACGATTACCGTCTACAACAACGGCAGCGTCCCGGCGACGATGGTCGAGCTGTTCGACAACGTGCCGGCGGATGTGACCTATGTTGCCGATTCAACAACCCTGAACGGACTACCGGTCGGGCAACCCGACGGTGGCGTGTTCCCGCTGGAAGCGCGACTGCCGATCAGTTCCGCGGATCTCACGCCGCCACTGCCTGGCGTCGATGAAGGTGTCCTGTCACCTGGAGAATCGGCTGTCGTTCAGTTCGACATGCAGGTCAATGACGCCACGCCGCGCGGCACGCTGATCACCAACCAGGCAACTGTGTACAGTGATGAAGTCGAAAACCTCCTGACCGACGGGGACGGTAACCCGGCAACCGGTCCGGAACCCACCGTCGTTGTCGTCGGTGACGCTCAGCTAGTGACAATCGTCAAGGAAGTTTCGGTCGTCGATGGCGGTCCGGCCATTCCGGGCGCCACGCTCGAATACGTTGTCACCGTGCAGAACGTCGGCACCGTGCCGGCCCTGTACGTCACGCTTCGCGATGATCTCGATGAAGTCAATCCGGGCTACCTGGCCTACGTCGACCAGTCAGCGACCCTGAATGGTCTGATGGCTGGCGTGGACGTAGATGTCACTAATACCGTCATCACGGCGGACTATTTCACCGAATATGGCGCGCTTCCTCCCGGGGAATTCGCTGTACTGCGCTTCCGCGCCATTATCGATCCACTTCTCGTCGAAGGCACGACGATTGCCAACACGGCGCGTGTCTATTGGGACGATCCGCAGCAACAGGCTGAAGCAACAGTCTACATCGATGTGGGCGCGATGCCGGATGCGGGCATGCTTAGTGGCTACGTCTGGCATGACGCGGATCACGACGACGTTCCGGGTGGGCTGGAAACCCCGCTGGCAGGCTGGACCGTGGAGCTATTGCTTGACGACCAACCCGTGCGCTCGACCCTTTCGGATGATGATGGCTACTACCTGTTCATCAACGTGACCCCGAATTACGCAATGGGTGAGTTCTACTCATTGCGTTTCAGTGCACCGGGTGCCGGCATGATGACGGCTGTGATGGGCGATACCGATTCCGATTTCACGGATGGGCCGCAGCGCATCGATGAAATTGACGTCCAGGAAGGCAGCAACCTGCTAGCGCTGAATATGCCGGTCGATCCGAACGGCGTAATTTATGACTCGATTACGCGTGGTCCGGTAACCGGTGCCACGGTCACCTTGCTCGATGCACGCAACAGCGTGCCGCTGCCGAGCGGCTGTTTCGATGATCCGAATCAGCAGGGCCAGGTCACCGTGCCCAACGGCTACTACAAGTTTGATATCAACTTCTCCGATCCGGTCTGCCAGAGTGGCAACAGCTTCCTGCTCCAGGTAACTGCGCCGGACTCGGCTTACGTTCCGGGTGTGTCGCAGATGATACCGCCGACGTCGGATCTCTCGACGTTGCCGTTCGATGTTCCGAGTTGTCCGGGTTCGGCGAACGATGCGGTGCTGACGACGGCGCAACATTGCGAGGCACAGGCCTCCGAGTTTGCACCGGCTGTGACAATACCGGCGCAAAGTCCCGGCACTGCGTACCACCTGTTGCTTCGCGTCGACGGCACACAGCCGCCGGGTACGAGCCAGTTGTTCAATAATCATGTGCCACTGGATCCGCGCCTGGACGGCGCTGTCGCCGTCACCAAGACGACGCCGATGCTCAATGTTACCCGCGGCCAGTTAGTGCCGTATGTCATTACGGTCAGTAACTCGTTTGGCGCCGATCTGCGAGATGTCGTCGTTGTCGATCGCTTCCCGACCGGATTCCGGTATATCGAAGGCTCGGCGCGCTTCGATGGTGTGGAAAACGAGCCGGTCATCACGGGTAATGAACTCGTGTGGTCGGATATTCTCCTCACCACTGACGGCACGCACGAAATCAAGCTGCTGCTTGCAGTTGGTGCCGGTGTTACCGAGGGCGAGTTCGTCAATCGTGCGCAAGCCATGAATGAGATTACGGGATCCGTAATGTCTGCAGAGGCTACCGCCACCGTGCGCATCGTCCCGGACCCGACATTTGACTGTACCGATGTCAGCGGCAAGGTTTTCAACGACTTCAACCGCAATGGTTACCAGGACAACGATGAAATCGGTCTGCCGGGAGTGAGGCTGGTAACAGCAAGAGGTCTTGCGGCGACCACGGATAGCCATGGCCGCTACCACATAACCTGCGCGATCGTTCCGAACGAAAGTCGCGGCAGCAATTTCGTGCTCAAGCTGGATGACCGCACTCTGCCGAGCGGGTATCGCGCGTCCACACGGCCGGTGCAGGTACAGCGCGCGACGCGCGGTAAGGCACTGCGCATCAATTTCGGCGCATCGATCCACCGGGTCGTCGGGCTCGATATTGCCGATGCCGTGTTTGAGCCTGGAACGACCGTCATACGCAGCCAGTGGCGCTCGCGCGTTGGCATGTTGCTCGATGAACTGCAGAAGGGCCCAGCCGTATTGCGGTTGTCGTATGTCGCAGACGTTGAAAGCGAGTCGCTTGTGAACGAGCGCCTCGAACTCCTCAAGGACCAGATCATGGGCGCCTGGGAGGAATTGAATTGCTGTTACGAGCTCGTTGTCGAGCCTGAAGTCTTTTGGCGTCTTGGCGGACCCCCGCCAAAACCGAAGGAGGCAGGGCAATGAGTAATGTGACGAGAAAACTCGGTTACGTGCTGATTTCTTGCCTGGCGACCATCTCGCTGCAGGTCGTCGCTGCCGATGTGGATGAGGCCCCGCTGGGCGAAGTCGTCGAGCGGCACCTGTCTGCGGACGTGCCGCCAATGCAGTGGGTGCAGGACCCGGACCGGATTGAAGAGGAACTGGGTGATTCATTCGAAGTTCGCGAGACGCTTGGCGACGAACTCGAAACGATCAAACTGAGTGGTCTCGTGCCGTCGATTCACTTCGAATCAGGTGTAGCCAAGATCCCTGATTCAACAGTGGTTTCGCTTGCCGAGATCCTGGAACGCATGCGTGACCGGATGAACGTTCGCCTGCATCTTATCGGCCACGCGGACAACCGGCCGTTGTCGCCGGCCCTGCAGGAAATCTATGGCGACAACGCAGGATTGTCACGTGAGCGGGCCGGACAAGTTGCCGAGCACTTCCAGACATCGCTTGGCCTGCCGCCGGAAGCCATTTCCTACGAGTGGGCCGGAGACCTGGATCCTGTTGCCTCGAATCTGACCGAGGCTGGTCGCGCCTTGAATCGCCGTGTGGAGGTTGAGGTCTGGTACGACGAAAGCAAAGAAAAGCTGACGCTTGAAGAAGTGCTTGTTCCGCACGAGATTTCGCGCGTCAAGGTGTGCCGCATGGAGACTGTGTGCAAGCTCCGCTATGTGGACGGGCTTGCGCGACGTGCACGCGTGCAAAACCTCATCGCGCCGTTGCGTTACGAAGCAGAAACGATCGAGGTGGACGACCAGTTCGTTGAACGTATTCGTCAGGGCTTCGAGAATCTTGGCAACAAGCAGAATGTCGTCGTCAAATTTGTCGGCTATTCTGACGACCTGCCGCTTGCAGGACGCACTGCACGAATTTACGGCGATCACGTTGGCCTGACAAAAGCACGCGCCCGGCGCGTCGCGTTGGCCGTACAGGATCAGCTGGGGTTGCCGACCTCGGTCATCCTGAGCGATGGTCGCGGAGCGGAGCGTCCGATTGGTTCCAACGAAACGGAACGCGGACGCGCCTTGAACCGACGCGTCGAGGTCGAATTCTGGTACGACGATCCGCTACAGGAACTGCCGGACGAGCCACAGTTGTGTCCCGAGTCGGCGGGCGCCGAAATGGTGACCAAGGTTTACGATCCGCCCTGGGGCCGCATTGCGGACATCAACTTCGAAGAAGGCAAACCGGTATTACCGGCGGGCTACTCCGACGTGCTTGCGCGCGCACTTGCGGACGTATCTGACAAGACGAAGCCGCGCCTGCGTTTCATCGGTTACACGAGTAATGAACGACTGGCTCGACGCACGGCGGACGTGTACGGCGACGACATCGGGCTTTCCGCCTCACGAGCGCGCCGCGCGATGGAACTGGTCGCTGAAGGCATGCAGCTCGAGCCTGAGCAACGCGAATTCGAAGGACGCGGCTACGTGCATTCGGACGACGTCGTCAACGCCGGCTTCGTTCAAGGTGAGACATCGCATGTTGCAGTCCAGGTTGTCTACGATGAGCTGGCAATTCTCGACGACTATGAAGGCGTTGATATCACGCGTGTGACTCGCGAACTCAGCCCGCAGAATCCGCTGGCCCTGAATCTCATGCGCATCACGGTCGACGGTGAGCCGATCGATGATCCGAAACGCAGCTCGTCCGATATTCAACGCTGTACCGACGTAGCGTTCGACGGCGCCGATATCCAGTTTGGCTACGACAATATGCGGTCGGCGCCGCGGCTCAGCGTTGCGGCCGAGCCGGAACGCGTTGCGGTGGCTGGCAACGACGGTGAGCCGCGACGTATGTCGCCCGTGCAATTCCGCATGTACACGAATTACTCCTACTTCATTGACCGTGCCGAAGTCCGCATCTTCGAAAATGGACAGTCAGTTGAAACTGAACCGCTTGACGTCATCGAGATAAGCGAGGACGACGCGGTGGCGTGGCAGGGGCAGCCAGACTGGTTCGAAGGACCCGTACATGAGCTGGCTTATGTGCTGCGCGCTTACGGGAGCGATGGCAATTTCGACGAAACCGAACCGCAACCGCTATGGGCCGTGCACGGCGATGTTGAAGCGCCGGCTGAGGATGACGGGCACGATGAGTTCGAGTGGAGTTCGGGCCTGTTCACCGCCTATGGCGAGAACAGCCTGACTATGCACAATATTGGTCTCAGCAGTGGCACGGTCAGCGTGCGCGGCAATGTCGCACCGGGTGAGCAGGACGTATGGGTAGCCGGACGACCCGTACCTGTTGATGAGGAAGGTAACTTCATCGCCGAGGAGATCCTGCCGCAGGGCGCTCATACGGTAGAGGTCGCGGTTCTGGACAAGGAAGGCAACGGCAAACTGTATCTGCGTGATCTCGAGCTGGAGAGCAACGACTGGTTCTACGTGGGCATGGCGGATGTGACGTTCTCGGAAAGCAGCGCCAACGGCCCGGCCGATTTGTACCAGGGCGCCAATTCCGACCAGGATATCGATTCCAGCCTTGATGGGCGTCTGGCTTTCTTTGTGAACGGCAAGTTCGGCGACCATTGGAAGCTCACGGCAAGCGCGGATACGCGCGAAGGCCCACTGGAAAATATTTTCAGCAATATGATGGAAAAATCGCCGGATGCGCTGTTCCGTCGAATCGACCCTGATTATTACTACCCGACTTTCGGCGATGACAGTACGGTCCAGGAACTGGCGCCGACAATGGGCAAGTTCTTCCTGCGCGTTAGCAATGACGACAATCACGCGCAATGGGGTAATTTCAAAGTCGGCTACATGAATAACGAACTCGCGCGCGTCGATCGAGGGCTCTACGGTGCGAACCTGCACTACCAGTCCGATGCGACGACGAGCTTTGGCGAACAACGCTATGTTGTCGACGCTTTTGCCGCAGAGCCCGGCACGGTTCCGAGCCGCGAGGAATTTCGTGGTACGGGTGGATCGCTTTACTACCTGAATCGACAGGACATCCTTACGGGATCTGAACGCGTCCGCATCGAATTGCGTGACAAGGACTCCGGCATCGTGACCGGTGTTCTTAACCTCATGCCGGTGATGGACTACGACATCGACTACCTGCAGGGCCGGGTTCTCCTGACAGAACCGTTGGCATCCACCGTCGATGACAATTTGCTGGTCCGCAGCAATGCCGTGAGTGGCGATGAGGCCTACCTGGTTGTGCGCTATGAATACACACCGGGATTCGGTGATATTGACGCGGTGTCCGTTGGTGGCCAGGCGCACGCGTGGATCGGCAGTCACGTAAAGGTCGGCGTAACATCGAGCGTCAATGACCAGGACGATGTGGAAGACAGCCTGAATGCCGCGGACCTGACTTTACGGTACGCGCCGGAAACCTGGCTCAAAGTGCAGCAGGCCGAGAGCGAAGGCCTTGTCTCGATGCCGATCATGTCGAACGACGGCGGCTACGAGTTCAACTCCTATGACCCGGGCTCTTTCGTCAACGCAAAA
>Ga0316191_10001382_pt1 | contig 17031 bp, 13 predicted proteins | sample Eddworburr2cm_MG_FD_204928 | JGI IMG/M metagenome (GOLD analysis project Ga0316191, IMG submission 204928) | Coastal sediment microbial communities from Maine, United States - Eddy worm burrow 2 cm | ecosystem: Environmental > Aquatic > Marine > Coastal > Sediment | place: USA: Maine...
GTGGATAACCTTCGGAGAATTCAATCGTTGCACTCGTATGCGGCAGGCTGGCCGCAACAATTTCCGTCATTTTAGCCTGGGCGCGATCCAGCTGATCCTGCGAAATCGTGCGTATCCCGCCGTGCACGACCGTCACGCGGGGCACAACATTGGTTTTGCCGAACGTCGTCCCACGATTCTGTTCCGGCGAGTATTCGACGTCCGTACCGCCCTGAATCGTTCCGACGTTGAATGTGAGGTGTTCTTCACCTCGTACCTCATCGTAAAAACCGTTCAGAATGCGTGCAGTTTCAAAGATAGCGCCAGCGCCAACATCGGCACCAAAAATTCCGGACGAGTGTGCCTGCCTGCCTGCAACGGTCAAGATCCAGCCGGATGAGCTACGTCGTGCGATCGTGCCCCAGTCGGCATCGTCATAATGTATCGCGGCTTCGAACCCGAGACCGTAGTCCGCCCATTGACCGGCTTCCACCAGATCGCGCCGCGACACGGACAAGGGCCTGCCCATCTTCTCTTCCTCGCCCGTGTAGGCGACAACAACAGGAATGTCCTGTAGCGCGCCGATTTCCTGCAATGCCTTCAGCGCATAAATGATGACCGCATTACCGCCCTTCATGTCCTCAACACCCGGCCCCGTGGCAACATCGCCGTCGCGACTGAATGCCTGGAAAGCATCGTCTGCCTCGAACACCGTATCGAGATGCCCTATCAGCACGAATTTTTTCCCCGACCCGCTCAACTTGCGACCGAACAGGTGGCCCGCTCGCTCCATCTCGGGCGGCAACTCGATCCACTCGGTTTCGAGGCCCAGCGAATCCATCTCCCGTTGCATCACGTCGCGCACCTCGCGAACACCGTCGTGATTCATCGTGCCACTCGAAATATTGACGGTCTCCTCGACCAGCGAGATCGCATCCTCGGCGTGCGCGTCTATCCACTCGACCATGCGCTGTTCGTTTTCGTCGAGCGGACCCGCCCACGCGGGCAGGGCAAATGTGAGGTAAGCCAAACCGAGCAAATTACTGAGTGCGTTCCTGTGCATGATCCCGCCAGTTCCTGATAAGGTCGCTCAATGTATCAGGGAGATGGCGATGATCTCAACGGCGGAACACGACAAGCAATTTATTGACGTCAACGGAAAGCAGATCGCCTACGTCGAAATGGGTGAAGGCGACCCGATTGTGTTCCAGCATGGCAACCCGACCTCGTCCTATCTTTGGCGCAATATCATGCCGGCACTCGCATCCAGTGGACGTTGCATCGCAGTCGACCTGATAGGCATGGGTGACTCGGACAAGCTCGATGACTCCGGGCCCGACAACTACCGTTACGTCGAACACCGCGATTACCTGTTCCGGGCCTGGGAACAACTGGGCGTCACGGACAATGTCACCCTCGTCATTCACGACTGGGGCTCCGCACTCGGTTTCGATTGGGCGAGCCACCACCCGGCACAGGTCAATGGTATCGCTTACATGGAAGGTATCGTTTGCCCGATGAGTTGGCAGGACTGGCCTGACGTAATCCGGCCGCTGTTCGAGGGATTCCGATCCGCCGCCGGCGAGGCGATGGTGCTCGAGAAAAACGTGTTCGTCGAAAAAGTACTGCCGGGCTCAGTGTTGCGTGGTTTGACCGACGAGGAAATGGCCGTGTACCGGCGACCTTTCGAGAACGCTGGCGAAGACCGTCGCCCTACCCTGACCTGGCCACGCCAGATCCCGCTTGATGGCGAACCCGCTGACGTCGCTACCGTTGTCGCGGAATACGGGAAGTGGCTGAGGGAATCCGACGTACCGAAACTGTTCATCAACGCTGAGCCAGGCGCGATCCTGACGGGAGCGCAACGTGACTTCTGCCGAACGTTCAGGAACCAGGCTGAAGTCACTGTGGCGGGCAGCCACTTCATCCAGGAAGATTCGCCCGACGAAATTGCATCAGCGATCGCTAGCTGGCTGGACTCGATTTAGAGGCAACGGCGGCCGTAAACACAACATCGGTCGAACTGTTCAAGGCGGTCTCGGCAGAATCCTGCAAAACACTAATCACGAAACCAACCGCGACAACCTGCATCGCCACGTCGTTCGAAATGCCGAACAGGCCGCAGGCAAGCGGAATCAGCAACAACGAACCGCCAGGGACGCCCGACGCGCCGCACGCCGACAACGCAGCCACCACGCTGAGCAACAGAGCGGTAGGCACATCGACACTAATACCCAGCGTGTGCACCGCGGCGAGTGTCAGGACCGTGATCGTAATGGCGGCACCGCCCATGTTGATCGTCGCGCCCAGTGGTATCGACACCGCATATGTGTCTTCTTCGAGATCCAGGCGCTCACACAGCGCCAGGTTGACCGGGATGTTCGCGGCCGATGAGCGCGTGAAGAAGGCAACCATGCCGCTTTCCCGCAATGCTGTGAACACGATGGGATACGGATTCTTCCCTGTTTTGATGCCGACGATCAATGGATTGACCACAAGCGCCACGATGACCATGCAACCCAGCAATATCGTCAATATGCGCGCGTAGTCACCTAAAACGCCAAGCCCACCTTCAGCCAGGTTGCCCGCGACCAGGCCAAAAATACCGATTGGCGCCAGGCGGATGACAACGCGCACGATTTTAATCACCGCATCCGACAGGTCATGCAGAGCGGTTCTTGTCGTTTCTGCCGCGTGGTGAAGAAATATGCCAAGCAGTACACCCCAGACCAGGATGCCAATGTAGTTGGCGGTCAGCATTGCGTTGATCGGATTATCGACCAGCTTGAACAGCAGTGTACCGAGAACCTCGGCGATGCCTTGCGGCGCACTCTTGCTGACCTCGGTCACCTGCAGCACCAGCGTCGTTGGAAAAAGCGTGCTGGCGATCACGGCCACCAACGCGGCAGCGACAGTGCCGACAAGGTACATGATGACGATTGGCCGCATTTGCGCCGTATGGCTCGCCTTGCGATTCGCAATTGCCGATGCGACCAGCACGAGCACGAGAACTGGCGCGACAGCTTTCAATGCCGATACGAACAAGTTGCCGAGCAGCATGGACGATGCAGCCCATCCAGGCTTAAGTAACGCCAACGCGATGCCAAGAACGATACCGATCAATATTTGCAACACGAGGCTGCCGGACAGGATGCGATTAAGCAGGGATTGTGTACTCATACTGCGATTGCTACCTCTTGCATCGATACGGCATCACAACGGGCTCGCCACGTTCTATGCCCTGGTTTTCAAGCAACGCCATCAGGTTCGGGAACGGCCGCGGATCGAAAGTGCCGTACGTCAGGAAGTCAGAAATTCCCTTCATGTTCCCCGCCTCGTCAAATTTCATCAAGACCGCATTCGCAGCGACCTCTTCACCCATGATCAAATGACTGATCCACATTATCGATGCGTCATCCACGAACTTCTCGACGCCACGCTCGTACATTCTTAACGCGTCGCCGACGCGATTATCGGCACAGGCCTGGCGCAACAAGACCAGGTGGCGGGAAGACTCCGGCAGGTCACTGGACAGAATAATAGGCAACAGCTGTGCCGCCCCATCGATGTCGCCCGCCGAGAGTAATGCTCGGTGCGCCTGGTACTGGACGAATATCTGGTCCGGGAAACGGGCTACCGCGTCTTTTGAGAATTTACGCGTGTACTCAATCTCGCCGACATAGGTAAGCCGGGTAATCGAGTTCTGCGTAACGACTACATCGTGACCGTCGCGCTCCTGATATTCGGCAACCGCATGACGCACGCCCTCATCGTCACCGACGGTTGCCAGCAGCGTAAGTTGCAGGTCCTGTGCTCGCTGGTCGTTTGGACGGTGTTCCAGGTACTCGGTATTGAGTCGCAGAGCCTGGACAAACTTCAGTTCATGTGACGCCTTGTGCGCGCGAGCAAAGAGCTTGTCTGCGGGATCCCTTGTGAAACGAATGGCATTGTCGATGGCTTCGTCGAATAGCGGCCGCATCTCTTCCGCAGTAAGCTGGGTGATACCGCTGATAATGTTGGTTTCAGAAAGCTGGATGTCCCAGTACTGGGCCAACTTCCAGTGCGCTTCCGCAAACTCGGGATCGATATCAATCGCCCGTTCAAAAGCATCCTGTGCGCTCAGAAACTCGTAGGCGTCACCAGTTGAGAGCGTAGATATGCCGGCGGCCAAGCCCTGCAGATAGGCCTCGTAAGCAGGAATCGACGCTGTGCCTGCCGAAACCATTTCTGCCAGTGCCTCTGGATCCATCGCTGTCTCGAGCGCGTTGGCAATCGCGAATGCGACATTTTCCTGAATATCGATGAGGTCCGCGAGATCGCGATCGTAGTTTTCAGACCAAAGATGAAATCCGTCCTTTGCCCTGATCAACTGCGCCGTAACGCGAAGTCGCTCGCCGCTGCGGCGTACGGATCCCTCGAGGACATGCGCTACGCCCAGGGCATCGGCAATTTCCGTGATGTCCTTCTTTGAACCCTTGTAGGCAAATGATGATGTCCGCGCACTGACCAGGAGGTCCGGAGTCCGAGCCAGCGAGTTCAGGATCTCTTCAGTCAGGCCATCGGCGAACCACTCCTGCTCCTTGTCTGATGACATGTTCACGAATGGCAGTACGGCGATGGTGCGCGCGCCCGGCTCCTCGGCCTCGGCGGCCACCGCAACCGGTGCGACAGCCTCTTGCTCGACAGCCTCTTGCTCGACAGCCGCAATTTCGGCCGGTTGGTCGACCTCGTCATCGCCCGACTGGCGCTCCCAGATGAAATAGGCCAGTGCGACCACAAGCGCAGCGATAGTGATGCTGTTCAGCTTCTTGCCCGTGCTGGGCGTGATCGACGTCGATGCGTCGACTTCTTCGGTCTTCTTGATTCCCTCGGGTGTCAACTCGAACGCCCAGGCAAACAAGAGCGCGAACGGAAAACCCAGGGCGATGAGAAGGATGAGCGACTTGAAAACCCAGTCCGGCGCGCCGAACGTCGGGAACAGCACCTCGCCGACTTGAAAGACCAGCCACCCGACGACCAGGTAGGCAAACCCGACGCGCACGACATTGCGTCGTTTCAGTTCATCGAAGAACTGCTTCATCCCTGAACTCCCCCAGCTTCTCGCGGCTATTGCGGGAACCATAACAAAAAAAAAGCGGCTTCTTGCGAAACCGCTTTTTCCAAACCTACGTTAGCACGTGGTCCTGGCCCCCTGATTCCCCCGCCAAGTCGTACCTGAAGGTGTCTCTTTTTCGGCAATGCAGTCTATCTGTTGTGGAAAGACTACGCTTGCTGAGGGTAAAATTCGCAGAAATATCGACTAATGTCAATCCTTTAGACCATTTCTGAGCTCTACATCCAAATTGCTGTTGTTTTTGTGGCACAAATGCAACAGGCCTGACTGACCCGCTTTTCTTGCAAAATCAACGCGTAAGGGCGTTTATCTCAGGATTCGTCCTGTACGGGGTTCCGCAGCACCCCGATACCCGATATATCCACCTCGACCAAATCCCCGTCCCTGAGCCACACAGGCGGCGTACGGGCCGCACCTACGCCGCCCGGCGTGCCGGTCGCGATGATGTCGCCAGGCTGTAGTTCCGTGAACGTGGAGCAGTAATCGATGAGCGTCGGAATATCAAAGACCAGATCGGCCACACTGCCCCGCTGCATGACCTCGCCGTTGACCCGGGTTGTCAGTTCGAGCGCCTCCGGATCCGGGATGTCGGCCGCAGGAACCATCGGACCGATCGCACCACTGCGATCAAAATTCTTGCCCGCCGTGAATTGCCCGGTATGGCGTTGCCAGTCCCGCACGGACCCGTCCAGGAAACAGCAATAGCCTGCGATGTAATCAAACGCATCGTCGCGTGACACGTGCCGTGCCCTTTTGCCGATCACGAAAGCCAGTTCGCCTTCGAAGTCGAATTGCTCCGACGCTCGCGGGCGGATGACTGCTTCGTCCGGCCCGACCAGGCTGCTTGCGAAACGCGTGAAGACTACGGGGTAGTCCGGAATTTCGCGTCCCATTTCTTCGATGTGCGGCCGATAGTTGACACCGACACACAGTATTTTTGCCGTGCTGTCTGACTTCATCATGGGGCTGATGGTATCGTGTGTCGCACAACAAAACGAATAGGAAATCCCCGGTGAAAGTAAGCAGAATTCTTGTTGCCACGGTTGCTGCCGTCGTATTTTTGATCACCACGGCCGCTCGAGGCGAAACCGCTCTGCACAACATCTCTGGATACACGTCCAGCGAAGACGGCTTAATCGAGTTTTCGGTGCTCGTCTTTGACGAAGCCGGACGCGTCGTCGCGACCGGCGACGATGCGTTGCTCACAGCGCATCCCGATGCCGACCAGATCGACGGCGGTGGCAAAACCGTTCTGCCGGGATTGATTGACGCGCATGCGCATGTCGCCGGTCTTGGTTTCCTCAAGACCAGCCTGGACCTGACAGGCGTTCCGAGCGTTGACGACGCCGTCGCACGCATAGCCAATTACGCCAGGGAAAAACCGCACGTTCGCTGGATTACCGGCCGCGGCTGGAACCAGGTTCTCTGGCCTGTCCGGGAGTTTCCCAACGCGTCCCAGATCGATGCCGTCGTTAGCGACCGCCCCGTGTGGTTACGCCGAGTCGATGGGCATGCCGGCTGGGCCAACAGCGCCGCCATGCGCCTCGCGGGCATCGATGCAGATACGCCCGATCCGGTCGGCGGGAAAATCATCCGGGACGACAACGGTCACGCTACCGGCGTCTTCATCGACAAGGCAATGGGCCTGATCGGAGCCCATGTTCCCCAGCCGAACAAGGCGGAAGGACGGGCCGCGATCAAGGCAGCCGTTAAAACTCTGCTATCCGAGGGCATGACCAGTGTTCACGATGCCGGCATCGGCATTGAGAACGCCGAGATCTACATGTCGATGGCCGACGACGGCGAACTCGGTATGCGCATATACGCGATGACCGGCGGCGCCGACGACGTTCTCGACGCAATTGGAAAGCCAATCTACGCCTACGGAAACGATCACCTCGATATTTCGTCGGTCAAGCTTTACACCGACGGTGCCCTCGGCAGCCGAGGCGCCGCGATGATCGAGCCCTACTCCGATGACCCGGAAAACCGCGGCCTGCCTTTCTGGACGCAGGACGAGCTGGACGCGATGGTGCAGAAGTCCAATGACATGGGCTTCCAGGTCGGCATTCATGCGATCGGCGACCTCGGCAATCGCATGGCACTTGATGCCTTCGCCCGGGTCCAGGGCGGCGAGCCATCGGCATTGCGGAATCGTATCGAGCACTCGCAGATCGTGACGCTGGACGATATTCCGCGGTTCGCAGAATTGGGCATCATCGCATCGATGCAAGCGACTCATGCAACCAGCGACAAGAACATGGCCGAGGACCGCATTGGCCCGCAACGCATCCTCGGCGGATACGCCTGGCGACGCATGCTGGATGCGGGTGTGGTGCTCGCCAATGGCTCCGATTTTCCGGTCGAATTATCCAACCCGTTTCTTGGCCTGTATGCCTCCGTGACACGGCAGGATCGTCAGGGAGAACCTGAAGGGGGCTGGTACTCCGACCAGGCACTTACCCGCGCTGAGGCTTTGCATTCGTTCACGCTCGCGGGCGCATTTGCGGCACGGCAGGAAGACCGGCTAGGCAGCCTGGAGCAAGGCAAGTGGGCGGACTTTATAGTCATCGATCGCGACTATTTCACGGTACCAGCGGCCGAGATCGACGATATCGTTGTATTGGAAACATGGGTGGCCGGCAAGCAGGTCTACGCAAAACAGGACGACCCGGAATGATCGTCGAGCAGATCTGGACCGGCAACGCCTACCGGAACTTCAATTACCTGGTCGCCTGCCCGGAAACCGGGGATGCGCTCGCGATTGATCCGCTCGACTTTAACAAGTGCCTCGGCGTCGCCAGGGATCGTGGGTGGACGATTACCCAGATTCTCAATACTCACGAACACGGCGATCATATCGGCGGCAACAAAGGTATCGTGGCGGCCACCGGCGCCAGGATAGTTGCACACAAGAATGCGGGCTCGCGTATTCCGAATATGGATCGCGGTGTCGCAGCCGGCGACGTGATCAAAGTTGGCACAACGGTCGAGCTTGAATGCCTCGACACGCCGGGACACACGATGTGTCATATCTGCCTTTTGTCGCACACGGACCAACCGGGTTTGTTCAGCGGCGACACCTTGTTTAATGCGGGTGCCGGCAATTGCCACAACGGTGGCCATCCGGAAGAACTCTACGAAACCTTCGAGCGCCAGCTGGAAACACTGGGTGAGGACACGCGCATATTCCCGGGACACGATTACCTGGTCAACAACCTCGAATTCACACTCGACCGCGAACCGGACAACGCAACAGCGAAGGACATGCTTGAGAACTACCGGGACCAGGATCCCGACGCTGCCCTTGTCACAACGCTTGCGATAGAACGAGAGATAAATTCGTTCTTCCGATTACAGAGTCCGTCTGTTATTGCCAGGCTGACAGACCAGTTCCCGGATCTCGGCGACAAGCCGGACCCGAAAGCCGTATTTCTCAAGCTGCGTGAACTGCGTAACAGCTGGTGACTACCGGCTACGGATGCGAGCCGCAACAGCTTGCAGTTCCGCCTGCGATCCGTCCGGGCGCGACGCAAGCCACAGCCAATAGAGCGCAAGGTACAGATTTCGCTGCTCCTGTAACTTAGGCCACCAGCGTTGGCCATCACCATCGAAATAGGCGTCGAGGAGGCGCGCTGACACTTCCTCGCTCAATTCATGGTGTTCGACGATTGTCGCGAGATCAAAGAACGGGTCGTTGTCGCAAGCGTATTCCCAGTCGAGAAACATCAGATCAGGCGTTGTTATGATATTGGCGGCAACCAGATCGTTGTGGCAACAGCACAGGTTGTGCGGCAGACGCATCGTCTCGATCACTTGCGTGCAGTGGCCCACCAACGCCGTATCTGCATTTTCGATCTTCGCGACGTAGCGTTTCGCAGCGACAATCGAATCGAATGAACGTCCGGACAAGGGCATCGCATGCAAGCGGCGCAAAGCGTCCGCGACAAGTTCTATATTGCGGTTACGTTCGAGACAGGCTGCCTCCCAGACCTCGCCTTCGACGTACTCGGTCAACAGGGTTAACTCATCGGCGTAAAGTACGCCGTTCGCCAGCCCTTTCTGCGCGGCAACTGCCTGGATGCTGGCCTCGGCCGACCGTGAGTTATAAGGTTCGCCTCGGGGCAAGGCATCGATCTTCAGGACAGCCTTGCGATCACTCGTTTCGACCAACCAGGCGCGGTTGGTCAGCCCCCCCGAAATTTCTCGGACGTCGGCGCCTTCCCAACCCTCGATCTCCGCCAGGGCATTCTCCGGTGTGCGTGAAATATTCACGCCGACTGCTCCCGCCAGGACTTTGTCCAGCTAGCGATGCCAAACGGAATCATGATGACGTAGAGAACAAACAGCAGTGATGTCAGTTCCAGGCCGCGTGACCAATAGATGAATATCGAGGCTGCGTCGATAAGCAGCCAGTACCACCAGTTCTCCAGCACCTTGCGCGCGACCAGGAAGGTCGCCCAAATCGCTGCCCAGGTCGTCAGGGAATCGACATACGGAAAAGCGGCATCGGTTCGCGTGCTGAGGACGTACCCGCTGAACAGGCTGGCTACGACAACAGCCACAATAGCAATGCCGTGTGTACGCAGAGGCCAGGTAACCACCGGGCGTTCGTGGCCATCGCTGCGGCCCGAGGTCCACACGTACCAACCGTAAACAGCCATCACGAAATAGAAGGCGTTGAGACCGGACTCCATGTAGAGCTTCGCTTCGATGAACAACCAAACGTAGATCGCCGTGCTGATCCCGGCGCAAACCCAACACCAGATGTTCTGGCGGATGGCGAGTAACAGGTACGCCACCGCCATGACCACCGCAAGTATCTCGAGCGGCGTCAATGCTGTCCCGGATGATTGAACATCTTGATGACGAATACGCCTTTCGGTATCTGCTCGAATGTCGTGCCAATTTCCTTTTTCAGCGCGTCCATGACCGTGTCGAAGTCACCAATGACTTGTGTACTCATCGCGTTGGTCCAGACTTCCAGATCATCGTGTGAGTTCAGGCGATCGATGACGTTCTTTATCGGCGGAATAAAGTCTGCATCCAGCGGGTACAGACTGATATCAACAGCAACTTTCATTAGTAAAATCTCCTTTCGATCGTCACGCCGAGCTGGCGTGGGTCGCCGAGGCGCGTGTAGAGCGTAGGCGGAAAATCAGGCGGTTCGTTTCCGAAGTAGAACCCGCGAACGGCATAGCTCTCATCGGTCAGGTTGCGTACCCAAATGTGCGCAGCCCAGTTGTCGCCTTCGAAGCCCGCACGGGCGTGCAGGAGCTCATAGGACTCGGATTTCTGGTTGTGGCTGACATCAAAGTAGAAGGCGTCGCGTGCTGTCGCGTCGAGGCGTGCGAAGAAACCGCCGGTACTGCGCCATATAATTCCCGTCGCCATCGTGTAGCGAGGAGCATGTGCCTGGTCACGATTATCAAGCCAGGGAAACTCGTCGACCGAGTCCGGAAACCCACCATACAAAAGGCCCAGGGTCGCATACACTTCGACTTGTTCGGACAACACCCAGCGCAGGTCAGCTTCGCCGCCGTAGGTTTGGCCACCGTCGATGTTGATTGTTGCGAATCCGAACGATGCCGGATCGTTTGGAACGAGTTGAAACGATGCGCGCACCTGTTGATCGTCTCGCCAGGAATAGAACACAGACGCATCCAGCGCGAGCGCGCCCCCTGCCAGCACCGACTTGATGCCGGTTTCGACCGTCCACATCGACTCCGCATCGAAGTAGCGCCAATTATCCGGAACCGCGCCGAGGTTGAATCCACCTGCCTTGTAGCCCCGTGACAAGGTGGCATACCCAGTCACATCGCCGCTGAAATCGTGGCTGATGCTCGCCTCACCACCCCATAATGAGTCTGACGGACTTGCTGAAAATCCGTCGGTGTCAGAGTAGTCGGTCATCCTATGTTCGACACGCAGGCCTGCGGATAGACGGGTTACGTCGCTGAGTTCGTGCTCGTACTGCATGAAAGCCGCGACGTTAGTTGACTGGAAGTCACTGTCAAACGGATAGTCGAGACTATCCGCAAAATCGTAACCAGGATCGTAGTACTCGCCCTGATTCAGGGTCACGAGATCCTCGGACAAGTGCAGTGCGTAGAATCCGAACAGCCAGTTACTGGTCATGTAACGAAATTCCTGGCTGATCGTATCGCGCTGGCGATTACTGACAGAAATGTAGTCGTACAACACGGGTGCCCAGCTGTCGTCATTACCCCAGTCTGCGTCGAAACCGAAATCGATGTCCGAACTTGCCAGCGCCGTTATCGAAGTCAGACTCCCGTTCCCGACATCTTCCCAGTCAAAGCGCAGCGAGGCGCCAATACTTTCCTGTGCATCCCTGCCGGGCTTGTCCGATAACATCGTATAGGTGTTGTCGAGCGAAAACGCATCGTAGCCGTCGTCGACATCGCTATAGATCACCGACAATCGCCCGTCAACGGAACTGGAAGGCTTGAACGCCAGCCCAAAGCGCACACCGGTCTCGTCCCGTTTGTTCGTGTCCTCGCGACCCAGGTAGGGATTGCTACGAAAGCCATTGCTTTCGTAACGTTGAGCACTCAGTCGAAAGACCGTTGTTTCATCGTCATTCAAGGCCCCGCCAAAAGCGGCGCCGAGGGCGACCGCGTCATCATCGCCGAGCGTAAGCTGAAGACGACCGTCGCGCTGCGCGGACGGTTCAGTGCTCCGCATGTAAATGAGACCGCCAAGCGCATTGGCACCGTAGCGACTCCCCTGCGAGCCACGCAGGACCTCAACCGAACTGACATCAAACAGCGTCGCGATCGTACCAATGCCGCTGAAATCGATGTCGTCGATCAGGAACCCGACCGACGGGTTGGGAGCACCCTGGTACTGCTCGAGCTCGCCGACACCGCGAATCTGGAAATAGCGTGCGCGGTGCCCATCTCCCGACCAGTTGAGATTCGGTACGATATTGATGAGTTCCTCGAAGTGCTGCACGGCGGCCTCATCGATGAACTCGGCGTTGAGGACCGTGACGCTCGATGCCAGTTCCTGCAGCGCCCGGCCGCGAAAATCGGCCGTAACGACTATCTCGTCGATGACCTCTTCGGCGACCAACGGAAGTGCAAAAAGAACAGCAAATAGCGCGGTGGATACTCGCGCGATGGACAGTGATTTCATGAATCCCTTCCTACGCCGGCATTAACCGGATCAGGTTCTAAGGGTTCCCAATATGGATCTCAGGCCCGCGGCCACCCCTGTGAGGGAATGGATTCTACACTTATTCGAGGCGTGAGATCAGGCTCGACGTATCCCAGCGATTGCCGCCAAGTGCCTGTACTTCGGCATAGAAGCGGTCCACGAGTTCGGTCAGCTCAAGCTGCGCACCGTTTCTCTGAGCTTCGTCCAGTGCGATTCCGAGATCCTTGCGCATCCAGTCAACTGCGAACCCGAACTCGAACTCGTCGTTAACCATGGTCTGCCAGCGATTCTCCATCTGCCACGACTGCGCCGCGCCTTTGGAAATCGACTCGATTACGACCGCCGGATCGAGACCGGCGCGCTGTGCGAAGTGCAGTCCTTCGGAAAGACCCTGGACCACACCCGCGATGCAGATCTGGTTGACCATTTTGGCCAATTGGCCCGAGCCAGCCGGACCAATACGGGTAATGGCCTTGGCGTAACAGTCGATAACGGGTGCCGCGCGGGAAAACACTTCCTCGTCACCCCCGACCATGACGGTCAACTGGCCGTTTTCTGCGCCTGCCTGGCCACCGGATACCGGTGCGTCCAGGAAACCGACGGACTTCGTCGCTGCGGCTGCGTAGATTTCCCTCGCAATCGTCGCGGACGCGGTGGTGTGATCGACAATGACAGATCCTTCACCCATTCCGGCGAGCATGCCCGCATCGCCCAGAATAACCTCGCGAACATCGTCGTCGTTACCGACACAGCAAAACGCGATTTCGGCATCGGCTACCGCAGCTCCCGGTGTCGCCGCGCTCGTGCCGGCATACTCAGCGACCCATTGCTCTGCCTTCGCCGCTGTTCTGTTGTATACAACTGTGTCATGACCCGCCCCGGCAAGGTAACCCGCCATCGGGTAACCCATGACCCCGAGTCCAACGAATGCAACGCGCATGATCTAGCCCTTCTTGCGTGGATCCAGGCCGATCGACCTGGCGATAATTTCTTTCATTATTTCCGACGTACCGGCATAAATTCGCGACACACGAGCTGCCGCGTGACGGCGGCAAACCTCGTACTCCATCATGAATCCATTACCACCGTGGAGCTGCACACATTCATCCGTAGTACGACCTTCCATCTCGCTGGTCCAGAGTTTTGCCTTGGCAGCATCCTCTGCCGTCAGTTTGCCCTCGTTGTGTTCTACAACGCACCGATCGACAAATGCATAGCCAACATCCAGTTCGGTTTGAATCGCGGCAAGCTTAAAGCGCGTGTTCTGATAATCCGCGAGCGGTTTGCCAAAGACCTTGCGATCCTGGACATATTCGACCGTCGCATCAAACGCCGCGTGCGCATTGGCCATATTGCCGCACGCGAGGATCAGGCGTTCCTCGGCCAGCCCGTGCATTAAATGATAGAAACCACGGTTTAGTTCACCTATCAGGTTTTCCTTTGGAATCCTGACATTGTCGAAAAAGAGCTCAGCCGTGTCCTGGGTTTTCATACCCATCTTGCTCATGTTGCTGCCGCGCTCAAAGCCTTCCATGCCGCGCTCAACCATGAACAGCGACATGCCGTGGCGATTGTCGGGGTCAGTGCGCGCGGCAACGATAACCAGGTCCGCAAGAATGCCATTCGAAATGAAGGTTTTCGAACCATTGAGCAGATAGTGATCGCCCTTGTCTTCCGCCTTACAACGGATTGCGGAGAGGTCACTACCCGCCCCCGATTCGGTCATCGCGATAGCAAGGATATTCTCACCGCTCACGCACTTGGGAAGCCAACGTTGCTTCTGCTCCTCGGTACCGAAGTTCCCGATATACGGGGCGACAAGCCGGCTGTGTAACGTGAAGAAAACGCCCGGATCACCGAATCGCGTTGTCTCCTCCATGACTATCTGTTCGTAAGCAAAGTCGGGCATGCCGATTCCACCGAACTCCTCCGGCACCCACATGCAAAGAAGTCCCATTTCTCCGGCCTTGAGGAACGCGTCACGATCGACAATGCCCTCCTCATTCCAGCGTTCCGCATTCGGTCCGATCTCGTTCTTCATGAAACTCCGCACCGAGTCGCGGAACATCTCATGCTCTTCTTCAAATATGTTTCTATCCATCGTTATTTGCCTTTGAATTTCGGCGCACGCTTCTCAAAGAAGGCCTGGATGCCCTCTTTGTTGTCCTCACTTGCGAGCAATTGCCCCTGCAGTTCTGCTTCCAGATCGTAGGCGGATGACCAGTTGTGATCGGCGGCGAGGCGCATGACTTTCTTCGTTGCCGCCACCGATAGCGGCGCACGCGCCGCAAGCGATCGAGCCCACTCGAGTGCCGCGTCCATGAGGTCGTCTGCCGGAACTGCCTTGTTGGCCAGGCCCAACTCGACACACCGCGCCGCAGGAATCCGTTCAGACTCGACACTGAGTTGAAATGCCCTGCGGTAACCGAGCTGGCGAACGAGCAGCCAATTGAGTCCGCCGTCCGGCACGAGAGAAATCGTTGTGAATGGTGACAACAGGAAGGCGTTGTCGGCCATGATCAGAAGATCGCACTGGAGCGCCATCGACAGGCCGATGCCGGCTGCCGAGCCCGGAATCGCCCCAATGACAGGCTTTGGAATCTCGGCGATCGCTTCCAGGACCGGCCGGTATTCTACCTGCAGAATTTCACTGACATCCCTGTCGATCCCGGCCTTAAGGTCGGCGCCCGCCGAAAAACACCGACCCTCGCCCGTAAAAACAACGGCACGTACCGCGTCATCGTCACGCGCTTTCGCGAACGCATCCATGACCGCTGCCCGCAGTTCCGTGTTGAAGGAATTCATGGCTTCGGGCCGGTGCAACGTAATGACTGCCACCCCATCATGCAGGTCGTACTTGACGATATCGCTCAACAGAGGCTCCTCGAATTACATGTTGCGGCGGTATTCGCCGCCGACGCCATACAGAGCACCGGAAATCTGGCCGAGCGAATTGGATTTGACGGTCTCCATCAGCTCCTCGAACACGTTGCCGCGATCCCGGGCCACAGCCTGCAGCCTGACCAACGCCGCCGCGCCCACATCGGCATGGGTCGCCTGGAAAACCCTGACGTGACGAATCTGGTCCTTCTTTTCCGCATCCGAGGAGCGAATGAGTTCAAGTTCGTGAACCTCGTCTTCCTGGCCTTCTTCGGGCAGGAACGTATTTACACCCATGAGCGGCAATGAGCCGTCGTGCTTCTTGTGCTCGTAGTACAGGCTCTCTTCCTGGATCTTGCCACGCTGGTACATCGTGTCCATCGCGCCAAGAACACCGCCGCGCTCCGAGATGCGCTCGAATTCCTGGTAGACCGCCTCTTCGACGAGATCGGTAAGTTCCTTAATGACGAACGAACCCTGCCACGGGTTTTCGCAAAAGTTGAGGCCAAGTTCCTGCGAGATGATCATCTGGATCGCGACCGCACGACGCACGGACTGTTCCGTCGGTGTTGTAATTGCCTCGTCGAACGCATTCGTGTGCAGGCTGTTGCAGTTGTCGAACAGCGCATACAGCGCCTGCAGCGTCGTACGGATATCGTTAAAACTGATTTCCTGGGCGTGCAGGCTCCGACCCGAGGTCTGCACGTGATACTTGAGCATCTGCGATCTCGCGCTCGCGCCGTAGCGTTCCTTCATCGCCCGCGCCCAAATACGTCGCGCGACTCGACCGATCACCGTGTATTCCGGATCCATGCCGTTGGAGAAGAAGAAGCTCAGGTTTGGCGCAAAGGCATCGATGTCCATGCCGCGTGCGAGATAGTACTCGACAATCGTGAAACCGTTCGAAAGAGTAAACGCAAGCTGGCTGATGGGATTCGCGCCGGCCTCGGCGATATGGTATCCGCTGATCGAAATGCTGTAGTAGTTACGGACATTGTTCTCGATAAAGAACTGTTGCACGTCCCCCATCATCTTCATTGCAAACTCAGTGGAGAAGATGCAGGTATTTTGAGCCTGATCCTCCTTCAGGATATCGGCCTGCACCGTGCCGCGGACCGTCGATAGTGTTTCGTTCCTGATGCGCGCGTAGGTCTCCGCATCGACAACCAGGTCGCCGGAGACTCCGAGCAGGCCGAGTCCCAGGCCATCGTTGCCTTCCGGAAGGTCGCCTTCATAGGTCGGGCGGTTCTTGCCCTCGAAATAGGCGTCTACTCTCTTCAGTGCGTCGTCCCAACCGCCTGTCGCGCGCAAATGCTTCTCGACTTGCTGGTCGATAGCCGTATTCATGAAAAACGCCAGAATTATCGGCGCCGGGCCGTTGATGGTCATCGACACAGAGGTCGACGGCGCGCACAGGTCGAAACCTGAATACAGCTTTTTCATGTCGTCAACGGTCGCGATCGACACGCCCGAGTTACCGACCTTGCCGTAGATGTCCGGTCGCTCATGCGGATCTTCGCCATACAACGTGACCGAATCGAAAGCTGTCGACAGCCGCGACGCAGGCTGGCCCTGCGACAGGTAATGGAAGCGCCTGTTCGTACGCTCTGGCGTGCCCTCGCCCGCAAACATCCGGGTCGGATCTTCGCCGAGTCGGCGATACGGGTAGACACCGCCTGTGTAGGGATAGCCGCCGGGAAGGTTCTCCTTCTTGAGGAACGTCAGCAACTCACCCCAATCGGTGAAATCGGGCGCCGCGATTTTCGGAATCTTCTGGTGACTGAGCGACTCGCGGTAGTTGTCGCCCGTAATTTCTCGCCCACGTACCGTGTAGCTGAACTGTTCGGAGCGCACACCATCCCGTCGAGCCGGCCACTCGC
>Ga0316191_10001383_pt1 | contig 17030 bp, 12 predicted proteins | sample Eddworburr2cm_MG_FD_204928 | JGI IMG/M metagenome (GOLD analysis project Ga0316191, IMG submission 204928) | Coastal sediment microbial communities from Maine, United States - Eddy worm burrow 2 cm | ecosystem: Environmental > Aquatic > Marine > Coastal > Sediment | place: USA: Maine...
CGCTCAATTTATGCTGTTGCCATAACGACCTTGTCGTTGAGAACATCGTCAATACGCCAGAGGTTCGATTTCTTGATTGGGAATACGCGTGCGACAACGATCCGTTCTTCGATCTCGCGACAATCGTTGCACATCACGGTCTCTTGCCAGTGCAAAGCGACTACCTCCTGGATGCTTACTTTGACGGCGACGGCCAGCGTTGGCGCGAACAGCTTGCGCGACAGGCGCGTGTGTACGATGCCTTGTTCTGGCTTTGGCAGACGGCGCGCAAGGGTCGCGGTTAAAGCTGCGTCGAGCTACCAGGAATTTCTTAATTCGCGAAGTTTGAGAAATACCGCCTGTTGATCAGGCTGGTCGCCGATCTCCGGGAACTGCTCCTGCAAGCGCGCGATGATGGACGGGCTATCCAGGCGAAAGAACGTATTCACGTCGCGTTCCTCCGCCAATGTCGTTACGAGCGCGTGTTCGGGATCCTGGTTTTCAAATTTGGCGAGCATCTGTTTCGCGACACTGTTGTCAGGCTCGCGATCGATTGTGAACTGCAAATTGTTTATCAGGTAATCATGCCCGGGATAAATTCTCGTATTTTCCGGCAGTGTCGCCAATTGATCACGAAACGTCAGGTATAGCTCATTGGGGTGGCCGCCATTGTGGCAATTGCCCGCGCCGGCATTGAACAGTGTATCGCCACTGAACAGCGCAGGCTGATCGGTTTTCGATAACAGGCAGATGTGGCTCATCGTGTGTCCCGGCGTGTCGAGGCATTCGAGATCGACAGACTTGCCAACATGGATCACATCACCTGCGCCGACGCCGCGATCCATGTTCGGGATGCGATCTTTCGCGTTCGCATGCGCAATGACAGATGCGCCGGTGGCTTTGACCATGCCTTTATTGCCGCCCGTATGATCGCCATGCTCATGCGTGTTGAGTATTTGTGTGATCGTCCAGCCATGCCTGTTCGCCACCGCCAGGCACTTGCCGAAATCCAGCGGATCGATGGCCAGCGCTTCGCCACTTTCTGGACAAGCGATCAGGTAATTAAAATTCCGGTACGCGTTGCCGGTCCACACTTGTTCGACGATCATTGCACTTCTCCGCTAGTAAATGCCCGTTTTCCGCCAACCCAGGTTTCGAGGACCTGGATGTCATCGATCTCGGCGGCTGGCACCTCGAAATAGTCACGATCAATGATGATGAAATCTGCCCATTTACCGGGTTCCAGGCTACCAAGGCGATCCTCCTGGTGTGCGGCAACGGCCGCCGCCAGCGTAAACGAGTGCAACGCCTCAGCTCGGTCCAGCGCTTGCTCGGCGTACCAGCCGTCCTGCGGCTCCCCGGAGCGGCTTTGTCGCGTTACAGCGGCATACAGTCCGTGCCAGGGATTGGCCAGCTCGACCGGAAAGTCAGAGCCACCGGCCAATACCGCGCCTGAGTCAAGCAAGCGCCGCCAGGCATAGGCGCCCTTGATTCGGTCCGCGCCAACCCGGTCCTCGGCCATGTTCATGTCACTCGTGGCGTGCGTTGGCTGCATGGACGCAATAACGCCCAGCGCCGCGAAGCGGGGAATGTCATGCAGTGCGATGACCTGCGCATGTTCGACCCGATTCCGCAGCGGCGATGCCTTACCGTGCTGCACATGGTCGAAGGCATCGAGCGCCATGCGATTGCCCCTGTCGCCAATGGCGTGTATGCCGACCTGAAACCCCATGTCATTGGCTTTTTGTGTGAAGGCCGTCAGCTCATCGGTAGTGAAGAAGGGCAGCCCGCGATTTTCTGCATCGTCAGAGTATGGTTCGAGCATTGCCGCACCACGACTGCCCAGCGCACCGTCCGCATACAGCTTCACAGCGGCAATATCCAGACGATCATCACCGTACTGCCGTATGGGTTTACCAAATCCGTCGAGGTTCTCGCCAGCGCCACCCAGCATCGCGTAAATACGCATGTTGAGTTCATGATCATCGGCCATCGACATATAAACCTCAGCCTCACGGATGTTGATGCCAGCGTCGTGAACGCCCGTGATACCCAGTGACAACAGGTAGGCACTCGCCCGCGAATATGCGTTACGAATATCGTCTTTGCTCGGCGGCGGAATATGCGCGGTAACGAGTCCCATCGCTTTGTCGATAAGCACGCCGGTTGCCTTTCCTGCCCCGTCACGGACAATTTTTCCGCCGATCGGGTCCGGGGTGTCGTCATCAATGCCGGCGATCGTCAGCGTTGCGCTGTTGGCCCATCCTGCGTGTCCGTCAACGCGGCGTAACCAGACCGGCCTGTCGCTGACGACAGCATCGATATCGGCAGCCGTCGGGAATTCTTTTACGGGCCAAAGAACCTGGTTCCAGCCGCGTCCCTGAATCCAGCTCGAGTGCGGCGCGGTCTCTGCATATTCGGCTATCTGCCGGACGGCATCGTTTACGCTCGGCACTCCGCTCAGATCAAGGCTAATGGCCAGAAAGCCAAGTCCGGACATGTGGGCGTGCGCATCAGTCAGGCCTGGCAGGAGGGTGTGCCCCTTGCCATCTATACGTATGGCATCTGGATATTCCGCGAGTAATGATTCGTCGCCGGTCGCGAGAATTTTGCCCTCGTCCGAAAATACGAGAACATTGAACTCCCGGATGCCTGTTGTAGTCGATGTATAAGCAGTAATATCGTGCACCGCCGTCTCGGCGGCGACCACAGACCCGGCCATCAATAAAAATATTAGAATTCGCATATCTGCATTGTAATCAGATCGGAGTACATGATGAAAAGACTAATCACCGCTATATCTCTGGCGCTTCTCCTCGCGGCCTGCAGCCAGGACGCGGAATCGCCTGAAATGGAGATAGCAGACGGGCCCTCGAAAATCTTCGACATGCCGTATCTGATGCGCGATCTCGATAACGGCCTGCGTGTAATTGTCGTACCCACGGATTACCCCGATATCGTGACCATACAGATTCCAGTGCAGACGGGATCACGCAATGAAATAGAGCCCGGTAAGACCGGTTTTGCGCATTTCTTTGAGCACATGATGTTTCGAGGGACAGAAAAATATCCAGCGGACGTGTATGCCGACGTTCTCAAGAAAGCCGGTGCTGATCAGAACGCCTACACGACAGATGACTACACGAATTATCACATCACGTTCACCAAAGACGATCTTGAGAAGATGATTGAGGTGGAGGCCGACCGTTTCCAAAACCTCAGTTATAGCGAAGAGGCGTTCCAGACCGAAGCTCTGGCGGTCAAGGGTGAGTATCTGAAGAATTTCTCGAACCCAATATCCAAGATGTTCGAACGCCTCAGCGACCTTATGTATACGGAGCACACGTACAAGCATACAACGATGGGCTTTATCGAAGATATCGAGGCGATGCCGCAGCAGCTCGAGTATTCGAAAACATTCTTCGATCGCTGGTATCGACCGGAGAAAACAGTGGTGATTCTGGTTGGAGATGTTGAGCCAGAGCCGACTTTTGAACTCGTCAAGAAATACTGGGGCGACTGGGAACGTGGCGATTACAACATCGACGTTCCAGTCGAGCCTCCTTTAGGTGGCCCAAAGTACGAACACATGCAATGGGATAGCCCGACTCAGCCCTGGCTGGTCATGGCGTATCGCGGTCCGGCTTATGATCCGACCAAAAAAGACATGCCATCGCTCGATTTGATTTCCTCCATCTATTTTTCGGATTCATCGGAGTTGTATCGCCAGCTGGTTATTGAGGATCAATCGGTTGATCAGCTGTTCAGCTATTTTCCTGATGCAATAGATCCCGGCATGCTGGTTATTGCGGCGCGCCTGACAGATGCTACCCATGCGGTTGCTGTGCGTGATGCGATCAACGCCACGCTTGTGGCCACACGCACGCAGCTCGTTGATGCGAGTAAGGTCGAGGAGACTAAATCGCGGTTACGTTATGGGTTTACGGCGCAGTTGGATAATTCCGGAAGCATCGGCTCAAATCTTGCGAGCTTTGTACAATTTTTCCGTACGCCGGAGACAATCAACGAAGTCTTCGCAACCTACGATTCGCTGACAGCAGAGGATCTTCGCAGAACTGCAAATCAATATTTCGTGGATGACTCACGTGTCACATTTTCGTTATCCAGTGACGCGTCGTTGCCAGGAACTGACGGCATGTGGTCAGTCGATGAGCTTGTCGCGGCCGCGGGAATGGCCGAGGCATCTGAGGCGGAAGTTGCAGCAGCGGAGGAGGCAGTGCTCACGGTGGCGAAACCCACTGAGGCTACGCCGGTATCCTTCATCACCAAGCCATCGGCATCGTCACCGCTCGTGGATGTCGCGTTTCTCGTGCATGCTGGCGCCGGCTTTGACCCGGGCGGCAAAAAGGGCCTGGCAACGTTGACGGCGGCGATGTTGACCGACGGTGGTTCGCAAGCGAAGTCGATAGAAGACATCAACGCAGCGATGTATCCGATTGCGGCGGGTTTCAACGCGCAGGTCGATAAAGAAATGACACGCCTGTCGGGTCAGATGCATAAGGACAATCTCGATCTCTGGTATTCCCTGGTGCGTGGCCAACTGCTTTTCCCGGCCTGGTCGGAACAGGATTTCGAGCGCATTAAGACGCAGGTCGCAAATTCAATTCGCACCGACCTTGTTGGCAACAATGACGAGGAACTGGGCAAGGAGTACCTGTATGAGTCGATTTATGGTGCTGAGCACCCCTACGGCTCGCTGAATCTTGGCCATGTTGCGGACATCGAATCCATAACGCTCGATGACGTGAAAATGTTCTATCGCGAGTACTACACAATCGCGAACATCACTGTCGGACTATCTGGTGGCTATCCGGAATCGTTCCCGACGACGATTAGTGACGACTTGCAGAAACTCGAGCCTGGCGTCAAAGCACTGCTCGATGCGCGTGCGGCGCCTTTGCTCGAGGGCCGCAATGCATTGATTATTCAGAAGGAAACGCCGGGCGTCGCAGTCTCATTTGGATTCCCGATCGACCTCAAGCGAGGTGACAAAGATTGGGTCGCATTGTGGCTGGCGCGTTCGTATTTGGGCGAGCATCGCAGCACTAATGCGCATTTATTCCAGCGCATTCGCGAGACTCGCGGCATGAATTACGGTGATTATGCGTACATCGAGTATTTCCCGCGCGGCATGTTCCAGTTTCATCCGGACACCAATCTTGGTCGACAGCAACAGATTTTCCAGGTCTGGATCCGCCCTGTGCGCAGCAACAATGATGCGCATTTTGCGACACGAGTGGCGATGTTTGAGCTCGAGAAGCTCATCAACGAAGGCATGACCGAATCGGACTTTGAAGCGACGCGGGCGTTCCTTGGCAAGTTTGTCAGTCTTCTCACTGATGGTCAGTCGCGACAACTCGGCTATGCGATGGACAGCCAGTATTACCAGACGGATGAGTTTTCCAACTACGTGCGTGATGCCCTCAATGGCCTGACGCTCGACGACGTCAACCGCGTCATTCGTGAGAATCTGGTTACAGAGAACATGCAGTACGTGTTCATTACCAGGGATGCCGAGGATCTGCAGCAACGGCTGGTGTCTGAGCAGGCATCGCCCATGACCTACGATGCCGACTTGCCCCAGGATGTGCTCGATGAAGACAAATTGATCGACGGCATTCCGCTAGGATTCAGCGCAGACAAGGTCAGCATCGTGCCGGTCGAGGAAGTGTTTAACTAGGCGGTGCTGGAGGTATAGCCATGATTAGGCCGCGAAGGGCTGGCGAAAACTGTGGCGAAAATGCCACAGACGGCCAATAGAGCGCCGGAGTTAATTTGAATCCAGCCTAAAGAATTGACAAATGGTGGTATTTCTGCGAACTTTTGCTTTCGAAAGCGTAGCCTTTGAGCAACAAATGCTACTGCTAGGAACAGCAAGACACCTTCAGGTACGGCTTGGCGGGGGATTCAGGGGGCCAGGAACCACGTGCTAGCGTTGGTTAAAAAAGCGGCTTCGTAGGAAGCCGCTTTTTTTGTGCCCGGTACTTTTTCCAGAATCAGTGGGGGTCTTAATGCCTTCTGAAAACCGACTGGCTTACTGGCGCGCAAATCTCAGGCTTGTTGCGCTCTGCCTGATTATTTGGTTTGTCTGTTCCTTCGGCTTTGGCGTGATCTTCGTCGAGCAACTCAATCGTATTCGTTTTGGTGGGTTCCAGCTGGGCTTCTGGTTTGCGCAACAGGGCTCGATCTATGTCTTTGTTGCGCTGGTCTTCTTTTATGCCTGGCGCATGAACCAGATCGATCGAAAATTCGATGTGCATGAAGACTAGGGCGCAGTGATGAGTCTTCAGGCGTTAACGTATCTCGTTGTCGGGCTTAGTTTCGCGCTGTACATAGGCATTGCGATCTGGTCGCGTGCGCACAATACCGGCGATTTCTACATCGCCGGCAAGGGCGTGTCGCCGCTTGCAAACGGTATGGCGACGGCAGCGGACTGGATGAGTGCGGCATCCTTCATTTCGATGGCGGGCCTGATCGCATTCCTGGGCTACGACGGGTCGGTGTACCTGATGGGGTGGACCGGCGGTTACGTGCTGCTAGCCTTATTACTCGCGCCGTACTTGCGCAAATTCGGCAAATTCACCGTGCCCGAATTCATCGCGGAGCGCTATTACTCAAAGACGGCTCGTATTGTTGCCGTTATCTGCCTGATCTTCATATCGTTCACCTACGTCGCCGGGCAAATGCGTGGCGTCGGCATCGTCTTCTCGCGCTTCCTGGAAGTGGACGTAACCGCCGGTCTGCTGATCGGCATGGGAGTGGTATTCGTGTATGCCGTTCTCGGCGGTATGAAAGGCATTACCTATACCCAGGTGGCCCAATATTGCGTCCTGATCTTCGCCTATACGGTGCCCGCGATCTTTATTGCAATCCAGCTGACCGGCAATGCAATTCCGCAAATCGCATTCGGCAGCGAAGTGGCTGACAGTGGGTCGGCGTTGCTCGACAAGCTCGATGACATCGTGACCTCGCTCGGGTTCAATCAATACACGACGGGCACCAAGAGCAAAATTGATGTTTTCTGCATTACGATGGCGTTGATGGTCGGCACGGCCGGCCTGCCACACGTGATCGTACGATTTTTCACGGTGCCCAAGGTCCGTGATGCCCGTCTTTCTGCAGGTTACGCGTTGCTGTTTATCGCCATTCTCTATACGACCGCTCCCGCTGTCGGGTCGATGGCACGTTACAACCTGATCAACACCATTCAAACGGGCGAGGTCGGTGCGGTCGACGGCAACCTTGCCTACGAGCAGCGGCCGGACTGGTTCGAGACCTGGGAGCAGACTGGCCTGCTTAGGTTTGATGACAAGAACGACGATGGCCGTATTCAATATTACAACGATGCGAGTCCGGACTTCGCAGCGCAGGCCGCCCAGTACGGTTGGGAGGGTAACGAGCTTAGTGTTGATCGCGACATTATGGTTCTGGCTAATCCCGAGATCGCCAGCTTGCCCAATTGGGTCATTGCGCTGGTGGCAGCGGGTGGCATTGCAGCGGCTCTCTCGACAGCGGCCGGGTTATTGCTTGTGATTTCAGCAGCGATATCTCACGACATCATTAAGGGTATCGTGATGCCGCATATCTCCGAGAAACACGAACTAATGGCCGGCCGCATCGCCGCCGCCTTCGCGATTATGATCGCGGGCTATCTCGGCTTTGATCCGCCTGGCTGGGTGGCACAAGTTGTCGCCTTTGCTTTTGGTCTCGCAGCCGCTTCGCTGTTTCCCGTGATATTGCTTGGCATATTTTTCAAGCGGGTGAACAAGGAAGGCGCGATTGCAGGCATGTTGACCGGACTGTTGTTTACCTATGCGTACATTGAATTTTTTAAAGGCTTGTTTCTCAAATGGGCGGGTGCGCCATGGGGCGAAAACGTGGCGGAGCACTGGTTGTTCGGAATCTCACCCGAGGGCATTGGCGTGATCGGTATGTGCCTGAATTTCATTGTCGCTATAACCGTCAGTCACTTCACGGCCCCGCCGCCAGATAGAATTCAACATATGGTCGAGCACATTCGGGTGCCGCGGCATTTTGATGAGGATCATGCATGAATGTTCGAACTTCACTGTCTGTAGTGCTTGCGTCGCTTCTACTTTTGGCTGGCGCCCGCGCTGCCGAGTTGAACGATGACGAACGACGCGTGGTCGACTGGGTCGATGCACATGCCGAGGACGCGATTGCCTTGCTTGGCGAAACCGTCAGCATCAGCAGTGGCACGATGAATCACGACGGCGTTCGCGAAGTTGGCCAAGTAATGCGCCGTGAACTCGACTCTCTCGGCCTCACGACAGAATGGATCGACATGCCGCCTGAAGTGAACAGAGCGGGGCACCTGGTTGGACGAAAGGACGGTAAGGGTAAAAAGATTCTGTTAATCGGCCATCTGGATACGGTTTTTGAGGCGGACGATGCGTTTCAATCCTTCGTGCGAGATGGCAATACAGCATCTGGTCCGGGTATTGATGATATGAAGTCAGGCAACGTCATAATTGTGTATGCCCTGAAAGCATTGCAGGAAATCGGCGCGCTCGATGACATCGCAGTACAGGTCGTTTATTCGGGCGACGAAGAAAAGCCCGGTGAACCGATGTCGATCGCCCGCAGAGACCTGGTTGCCGCTGGAAAGTGGGCTGATGTTGCGCTTGGGTTTGAGTCAGCCGTCAACTATGACGGGCAGGACTGGGCCACGATTGCACGGCGTAGCTCTAGCAGTTGGGTGCTCGAGGTTGAAGGCCAACAGGCACATTCCTCAGGCATTTTCAGTGAACATACCGGCGCCGGTGCGATATTCGAAGCGGCGCGCATTCTTAACGGCTTTTATGAGGAGGTTCGAGGTGAAGAACACCTGACCTTCAATGCCGGCACGTTTCAGGGCGGCACAGACGTTGAGTACGACGTCCAGCAGAACAGGGGTAGTACCTTCGGCAAGACCAACGTCGTGCCCCGTAAGGTTATTGTTCATGGTGGAATACGCACGATTTCGCTAGAGCAGCTGGAGCGTACTCGCGAGAAGATGCGAGGTGTAGTAGCGGGCAACCTCCCGCTTACTTCAGCCACCATAACGTTCAAGGATGGCTACCCGCCAATGTCGCCGACCGAAGGCAATGCGCGGCTGCAGGTTGAGTTCTCAGCAATCAATGAAGCGCTTGGACGTGGGCCAATGCCGGCGCTCGATCCATCGCGACGCGGTGCCGCCGATATTTCATTCGTCGCGCCATATACAGATGGCCTCGCCGGCCTGGGCGCGCTGGGTAGCGGTGGCCACACGCCTAACGAAAGTCTGGATCTGACGACGTTGCCGCTCGCCATCAAGCGCGCGGCTATCCTCATATACAGGCTCGGAGCCGGGCCATAACCGTAGTAGAGTAGCGGTCGATGAGTCACGTTCACCACAACAGCAACATGCGTCGCGTAATGGTTGCGCTCGTATTAACGGGCCTGTTCATGATCGTCGAGGTGATCGGCGGAATCCTGTCTGGTTCGTTGGCGCTGCTCGCCGATGCGGGCCATATGTTGACAGACACGATGGCGCTTGCACTGGCAGCCGTCGCATTTCATGTGAGCAAGCGGCCGGCGGATGCCCGACTGACCTACGGCTATCAGCGCTTTCAGATTCTTGCAGCCTTCGTAAACGGACTGAGCTTGCTGCTCATTGTCGGCTGGATTCTATACGAGGCTTTCAATCGTTTTATGGTGCCTGAAGTCGTGCTCGGCAAAACCATGTTGTTGGTCGCGGCGGCAGGCCTTGTTGTGAACATCATCTCGTTTATCGTTTTGCACGGCGGCGACAAAGACAATCTCAATATCAGCGGTGCAGCGTTACATGTGGCGGGTGACTTGCTGGGCTCGGTTGCCGCAATCGTTGCGGCTGTCGTTATCATCTATACCGGCTGGATGGCGATTGACCCAATTCTGTCCATTGCCGTCGCACTCCTGATTCTCAAGAGTGCCTGGGCCCTGGTAAAACGCAGCGCGCATGTGTTGCTTGAAGGCGCACCGGACTGGCTCGACGCCGATTCAATGCAGGAAGAAGTTGTTGCCCGGGTTCCCGAGGTTGCCAGCATTCATCATGTGCATGTATGGGGATTGACGCCACAGGACCTGATGCTAACGATGCATGTCTGTGTCAAAACCGAACCGGGCAATCCGACAGATATCATCCGTCGGGTCAAGACAGTACTACGCGAGAAGTACGGGATTGGGCATTCGACCGTCGAAGTCGAAGTCGACGACTGCGCCGATCATTAGCGGGCCTGGCTAACTGTCGGTGGGTTGTACATTGCCGATATACGGCAAGGTACGATTTTCCTCAGCGTAATCCAGGCCGTAACCAACCACCCATTCGTCACCAATTCCAAAGCCGACATAGTCGATTTCGACATCAACCTCGGCACGCTCGGCTTTGTGCAGCAGTGTGCAGGTGCGAATAGAGGCCGGTCCATGCGACTTTAGCATGCCGATCAAATAGCTTAGCGTATGCCCGGTGTCGACAATATCCTCGACGATGAGAACGTGGCGGTTTTCAATGTTGCCGCGCACGTCCATGACCAGACGTACCGCACCGCTTTGAACACTGCCGTTGCCGTAGCTGGAAACGGCGATGAACTCAATTGTCCTGGGGATGGTCAGTTGCCGGGAGAGGTCGGCCAGAAAAATAAACGAGCCTTTCAGCACACCAATCAGAACGAGATCGCCCCGGTCGGCATAGTCCTCGGAAATCTGTTGCGCAAGTTCGGTGACACGTTTTTGGATGTCTGCTGCCGAAATGAGTTCAGGAGGGAGGCCGTCGGTCACGATGTATTTCCTTGAGCTGTGAATGCGGTAAGGTAGCACAACATGAAACGTTCAATCGCGATCGCAGGCAATATGGGTTCGGGTAAATCGACGCTCGTTGATTTCCTGTCACGCACCTACGGCGTCACACCGTTCTACGAGCCCAATGACGAAAACCCGTATCTGGCCGACTTTTATAAAGACATGAAAGGCTGGGCATTTCAGTCGCAACTGTATTTCCTGAGTAATAAATTTCAACTTCACCAGGAGCTTGATCGCCAGGATGGGGTAGTCGCGCTTGACCGGACCATTTTCGAAGACGCCGAAATCTTTGCGACGGCCTTGCATCAAATGCGCAAGATCTCCAAACGTGATTGGGAAACCTACCAGGCGTTTTATGCCGCCATTCTGGATGCAATTCGTCCGCCCGATCTATTGATTTATCTGCGCTGCTCGATGCGCACGCTGCGCAAACGCATTCGCCTTCGCGGTAGAAAGATGGAAGAGGATGTTCCTCTGGCCTATTTGAAACGCCTCGACGGCCTGTACGAAGGCTGGATCGCGTCCTACGCAATGAGTGACGTTCTGGTGCTCGAGACGGATGATCTCGACTACATTCACGACCTGGTGCATCGACTCGACGTGATGCGGCGGATCGAGGCAGTCCTACCTGTGTCACATTCCTGATACATGCGTACATTCCCCTATTGCAATTACTAATGCGAATCATTATCATTTGCAACCAATCAGGGAAATTGCTGGAAAATCCAGTAGTTAGCGTGAAGGCAGGCAGACAATGAAGGGCAATGGCAATACACTCGCAGCCTTAAAACGCGGCCAAAAAGGTATTATCTCGTTCGTTGACGCGAGCGACCCGCAGGTGCAGCGCCTGATGGTACTTGGCCTTGTCGAAGGCGCTGAAGTCGAACTGGCGGGCAGTGCGCTGGGCGGCGATCCCATGGAATTCCGCCTGTTTGGATGTGGCATTTCCTTGCGCCAGGAACAAGCGCGTCACTTCACCGTATCTGCCCTCGAAGCTGGTGGCTAAGCCTGCCGAAACGCGAGTTTCGATCACTGACATAAGCGTTCGCCGGCAACCTTCTGCCAGCATTGCGGTTGTCGGTAGTCCGAACTCTGGCAAGAGCACGCTTTTCAATCGCCTGACTGGTCTGCGGCAACGCATCGGCAACTATCCCGGCGTAACGGTGGAACGGCACATCGGTACGCTCAAGACGGATGACCGAGTCGTCGAACTCATAGACCTGCCGGGCACGCACGGGCTTAGCGCCCATTCCTATGAAGAGCAAATTGCGATCGACGTCCTTTTCGGTCGCATGGAAGGCACGCAACCACCAGATGCCATTCTCGCTGTTGTTGATGCAACCAATCTCTATCAGGGACTGTATCTCGTGCAGCAGTTACTCGAGCTCGAGCGACCGGTTGTCATCGCATTAACGATGTCAGACGTCGCCAGAGCACGCGGGTTGGATATCGACACCGACTTGCTCAGCGAGCATCTAAGCGGCATCGATATTTGCAGCGTCGTCGCGACAACCGGGGAGGGTATTAATCAACTACGTAATCTACTGATCGATCTCGCCGAGCGTCCGGTGCCCGGTCCGACATCAGCGTGGCCGGAGCTGGCGGCAGCGGCACACGAGCTTGCAGAGTCTGCAACCGTACCGCTGAGCATCGCCGAGATCGAGCGCGTGCTTGTGGATGGCGCGACCGGCGCAAATAAACACGTCCTGGATTGTCTTGGCCCTGATGCTGCCACCCGGGTTGAGCACTTTCGAGACGATCTTTTCGGTCTGGACCCGCCGCTGGCCTGCGAGGCTCGTGTGCGTTACCACTGGGTTCGCGAGGTGCTTGCAGAAGTACAGCAAAAAGCACCCCCCTTCTATTCCTGGCGAGCCCGTATCGGCACGTTTCTGAATCGGCCTGTTCCGGGGACAATCGGTCTGTTCCTGGTCATGGCGATCGTATTCCAGGCAGTTTTCGCCTGGGCGACACCCGTTATGGATTTGATCGACAGCGGTGCAGCGGTACTGGGATCTGCTACTTCAGCGAGGCTCGGCGACGGCGCTTTCTCCAGTCTGATTGCCGACGGCATTATTGCTGGCGTCGGCAGCGTGCTTATATTTCTGCCGCAAATCATTATCTTGTTTCTGTTCATCATCCTTCTGGAAGACTCAGGATTCCTCGCTCGTGCCGCGTACTTGATGGACCGTGCCATGCGTGCCGTTGGTCTGTCGGGACAGTCGATCATCCCGATGATTTCAAGTTTCGCCTGTGCTGTGCCTGGAATTATGGCGACACGCGTAATACCTAATCGGCGTGACCGTATTGCGACGATTCTTGCGGCTCCGTTCATGACCTGCTCGGCACGATTACCGGTTTACGCGTTGCTAATTGCCGCGTTCGTCCCGGCGACAAAAGTCGGTTTTCTGAATTTGCAGGGACTTGTACTTTTCGGCTTGTACATGTTCGGCATTGTCGGCGGTGTATTGACAGCATTGCTTATTCGCAAGACTGCACTGCGCGGCCCCAAGCCATCGTTCGCGTTAATGTTGCCAGAGTTCAGGCGACCCAATATCCAGACAGTACTCATGCAGCTATGGGGTCGTGCGCGCGTATTCCTGTACCGCGCCGGCACGGTTATATTTGCGGTAGCTGTTCTCGTCTGGGCCCTGGCGTATTATCCGCGTGCTACGGATATTGACCCACTGCTAACAGAGAATGAGGTGGCCGCAGCACAACTCGAGCAGAGCTGGCTAGGTCGCGCTGGTAAGTTCGTAGAGCCTGCGTTCGAGCCTCTTGGCTGGGATTGGCGTGTCTCATCAGCGGTTATTGCGGGGTTCCCGGCGCGCGAAGTCGTTATTGCCGTAATGGGTACTGTTTATGCGGTCGGTGATGAAGCCGATGAGGCGACCCTGTCAAAAAGACTCCGCGCGGCGACCTGGCCAGATGGGAGAGCGGTTTTTACATTGCCGATGGTCATTGGTCTTCTGATTTTCTACGCTTGTTGTCTGCAATGTGCGGCGACGCTCGCCGTAATCCGTCGGGAGACGGGGGGATGGCGCTGGCCAGCATTCGCGTGGGTCTATATGACCACGATCGGGTATGTTGGTGCGCTACTGGCGTTTCAGCTCTTATAGCGTTGCAAGTTTCGCTGCCGCTTTAGTGAGCGTCGCATCGTCCTTGGCAAAACATAACCTCAAGCGAGTGCCAGTAAATGGCTGCTCACAGAACACCGACAGCGGAATTGACGCTACACCGATGTCCCTGGTCCATTTCCGGGCCAGCACTAAATCCTGCTCGTCGCTGATTTCAGCATAATCGACGATTTGAAAAAATGTGCTCCTTGCTGGCGCAAATCGAAATCGCGTGTTGCGCAGCTGTTCACAAAAAAAGTCTCGCTTCTGTTGATAGAACGCAGACAGGGACTCATAAAAGCCCGGATCGCTGACGAGAAAATCTGCCAGGCCTAATTGCATCGGTGTACTAACAGAGAACGTTGTGAACTGATGCACTTTACGAAATTCCCGACTTAGCTCGGGCGTCGCAAGGCAGTAGCCAATCTTCCAGCCTGTTGCATTAAATGTCTTGCCAAATGAGCACATGACCAGGCTTCGTTGCCATAGTTCTTCGTGACTAGCGAGACTGATGTGCTTTTCATCGTCAAAGACTATGTGCTCATAGACTTCATCGGAAAGCACATAGGTGGGATAGCACCGAAGCATATCGGCAAGGCGATCGAGGTCGCCGGCCGCGAGAATACTGCCCGTCGGATTGTGCGGAAAGTTGATGACGAGCAAACGAGTATTATCATTGAGCGTATCTTCGAAACGTTGCCAGTCGATACCAAAATCAACGCCGTTTGCCGCGACTTTGAGTGGCACATGCCGTGTAATGCCGCCAGCCAAAGCCACGGATGGTTCATAGGAGTCGTAAGCGGGGTCAAAGACAATTACCTCGTCTCCTGGTCGAACAAGAGCCTGGATTGCACTAAACAAACCTTCGGTCGCCCCAGCGCAAATTGTTACTTCATTATCCGCGTCGATGACTTTGCCCTGCATATGCAAGGTTTTTGCGGCGATTGCGTCACGCAATCCCTGGACTCCTGGCATTGGCGAATATTGATTGCCGCCATGATTAAGGTGATACGAGATTCTGTCGATTAGTGCCGATGGCGGATCGAAACTCGGAAAACCTTGCGACAGGTTGATGGCTCCGCAACTATTGGCGAGTTCGCTCATCACCGTAAATATGGTGGTACCGACGTCCGGTAGCTTGCTGTCTATGGGCGATTGCATGGCGAGCCGACAATGACATTGCCGGTTGCCAGGTGTCAATCAGGTGCGTCCCTGCTGTGCTGCCGGCGGGTCCGAGAATGCGCGTCGCTGACTGCGTCGATCACCGTAAGAGCGAGCTTCAAAATGTTGCAGCCAATTAAGCATATCGTTATTGGGCAGGGGTTTGCTCAAATAGTAGCCTTGCGCCTGTTCGCAACCGAGCGCCGCAATTCGACGCATCGTAGCCTCATCTTCGACCCCTTCTGCAACTACTCTGAGGCCCATGCTGTGAGCGAGTTCTATGGTCGTGCGCACGATCGCATCGTTATGCGTGCCTTCACACAATGTCATGATGAAGGACTTATCGATTTTTAGTTCGTGCAAGGGAATATTTCTAAGCTGTGCAAGAGAGGAATGCCCGGTACCAAAGTCATCCATCGAAATGCTCACACCGATGTCCTGCAGTAACTCAAGCACGGTAATCGAGCGGCGCAGGTCTTCCATGATCGAACTTTCGGTCACTTCGAGAGTCAACCGATCCGGCGGCAGCTGATTTTCCTTAAGTATTTGCATGACGTGATAGGGCAGGTACTCGTCCAACAGGTCGCGCGCGGACAGATTGACAGAGATTTGGAGTATGTGACCGGCATCCTCCCAAACTCGGCACTTGCGCACAGCCTCGGCGATCACGTGACGTGTAAGCAGGACGATGGTTCCGGATTGTTCCGCAGCTGGGATGAAATCGTCCGGGCTCAGGAAGCCGAGCTCTGGATGTTGCCAGCGCACCAGCGCCTCCGCGCCACATAGATGTCCATCCGGTAGTGCGATCTTGGGTTGAAACCAGGTCTCAATTTCTCCACGTCGCAAGGCGGACGGAAGATCGTTGACGATACGTAGCCGGCGCAGAAACTCGTCTTCCCGGCCTGGCTGATAGACGCGAACTCGCTCATTGCTGGTTTCTGCCTCTATCCGGGCAATTGACGCGAACCGCAGCAAGTCATTCGCGGCACTACTGTGACGCGGAAATACGGCAATTCCGACCTCGGTCTGGAGCATAATGTCCACACGCCCGAGCGTTACGCCGGAGCCGAGCAGCTTCTCAATGCGATCGACGTAGGACAAAGCGTCTTCAATGTCGTGCTCGGGCAATACAAGAACGAATTCGTTGGTGCCGGTATGGCCGAGAATTTCGACATCGGTGAGACTGGTCTGCAAGTGCCGTGCAGCCATCTTGATGAGTTCGTCAGTAGCGTTGTGGCCCAACGTCGATGAGATCTCACTCATACGAACCAAACCAATGGACAGGACTGAGATTCGAGTGTCATTTTTACGCGCTTGTTCGATCACCCGCGTTAGCTCAATGACAACCTTGGCTCGATTGGGCAAGTCCGTCAGTGAGTCATGCAGGGCGTGATGCGATATACGCTGCTCGCGTTCCGAGATGGCGGTCTGCATGGCGTTGAAGCTGGACGCGAGTTCACCGAACTCATCGTCTGACCGGACCGCGACTTTGGTCGCGTAGTCTCCCGAAATCATGCGTCTTGCCGCCGCGCCGAGTGTGCGCAACGGGCTCGCTATGGTTGTGGAAAACCAGCCGCCGGCGACCGCAACGAATGCCAGCAGTACCGCGCCAAAAACCAGCAGCCCACGCCGCGCCTCAACATAGGGCAACATCGCTTCGCGAACGGACCGTTGTAACACCACGAGTACGCTGTTATCACCGCGAATAAAAGGCGTCTGAATTGTCAACGACTGGTCGGCATCTCCGCTGGCCATATAAACCGTGTCGACGGATTGCCGCAGGTCGATATCTTCAGGGGCAGCGCTTTGGCTGGTCAGAATAGTCGGGAAACCCGCATCGGAGTGAAGCAGCGATATGTCCAGCCCGGTCAGGTCGGAAATTCGCTCTGTCAGTTGCTTGTCAATTTCAAATCCGACTACAACCCAGCCGATAGTGAC
>Ga0316191_10001384_pt1 | contig 17029 bp, 12 predicted proteins | sample Eddworburr2cm_MG_FD_204928 | JGI IMG/M metagenome (GOLD analysis project Ga0316191, IMG submission 204928) | Coastal sediment microbial communities from Maine, United States - Eddy worm burrow 2 cm | ecosystem: Environmental > Aquatic > Marine > Coastal > Sediment | place: USA: Maine...
CCTTCAACCAGGTCATCCAGGCTCTCCGGCTTTCCGAAGTAATGCTCAATCATATCAGGCATCAGCCAGCTATCCCCTACCCAGGCATTGTAGGCATGGTGACTTTCCCAGGATGAGCCCGGTCTGGGTGGCCACAACTCATCTTCCGGTAGTATTGCCTCCAGGATTTCCACCCGGGAAGGTGCGGGCACTCCAAACTCGGTATAAGCTGTATTGCTGGCCCGGTTCATGGTGGAATACACCTCTTCTCCAGATCCGGGATCGCGGAATACATAATGCCCGTGGGCCATTCCATACAAAGGTGAAGTACTGATAAAAGGAGTCTGGGGATCCATCTCCAGGCAGAGCCGGTTCAGTGTTCTGATGGCCAGGGACTGATCGGTCATTCCGCTCCAGGAATTAAACAACTCATTACCCCCCGACCACATAGCCAGCGAAGGATGCTCCCTTAGCCGCCCAATGATGGATGTCGACTCTTTTTCCAATACTGCCAGGAAGTCAGGATCATCTTCATAGTTGTTGCAGGCCAGGGGAAATTCCTGCCAGACCAGGATTCCCTTTTGATCACAGAGCTCATGAAAAGATTCCTTGTTCACAATGCCGCCTCCCCATACCCTGAGCATGTTGAAATTGGCCTCCAGGGCCAGATCTATAAGATCGGCATAGCGCTTTGGGCTAATGATTCCCGGGAAGATCTCCGGATTCACCCAATTTGTTCCTTTACAAAATATCTTTCTTCCGTTGATCTCGAGCTGGATGGGAGGCACAGATCTTGACTTGGGAAATCCCACTGGTTCTTGCCATGCCCCCTGGTTCATTACAAGCTTGACACGTCTGAACCCGATCTGGTCTTCCAGGGTCTGCAGTAAATTTCCGTACTTATCGCTAAGCTCCAGTGTATGGGTATAGAGGTAGGGATCACCATGGTCGTGCGGCCACCACAGTACCGGATTGAGAAGCTCGAGGTAGAGTACTCCCTTGCCCTGGTAAGGAATGAGGTAGCCCATATCGGCCAGGGTACCGGTAGAATCTTTCAGTTTCCAGGCTATCCTGCACCCCTCAAGCTCCCTGCCCACGGCTTCCACCCTGATAAAAGCCTTGTCCAACTGCTCACTCAGGGAGTATTGTACCGAAAGCTCATTCACATGTGAGGCGGGAAGCACCTCAAGCCAGCTTTGGCCCCATATCCCGCTGGGCACCAGCCGGGGGTGCCAGTCCCACCCGTAGGAGACTGCTGGCTTAAAGGAAGCTGCGGCTTGAGAACGATCCTGTGGGGCAGCGTGTTTCTTGGGAATGGGAAATATTTTGATTCTTAGCTCATTCTTAACCTTTAGAGAAGAAGTTATATCGAGCCGGACCGGAGTAAACATGCCCTCCTGCTCCAGCACCTTAAGCCCATTAAAAGTGATTTCAAACTTATAATCTATGCCCAGACATTGGAAAATAAGTCGCTGACCATTTTCCAGTGAGGGCTTGATAAATCTGGCCACATATTCAAACTCCCGATCTTCCATCCAGAGGTAATCCTTCCAGTTCTCGGCATAGTAATATGGGCCATAACCCTCGGCTTTTCCAATATCGAGCTGTACTGCTCCCGGCACCGAAGCTTCCACCTGTTTTAACTCGCCCGGATCATTTTCGGATCCGTACTCGAGGGTCCAGCTCATCTCAGGAGCTTCCTGGGCTAAAAGGTAAGTGCAGGCTGCGGCGGTAAGCAAAAAAGTGAAGAATCTGCGCATAATGTTGATTTCAGGCACTGGGTGAAGGTATAATTTTCCGGAACAGCAGAATTAGCAGAACCACACTGGAGATTGAGAGTATACCAAATACAAAGGCTATGGTATTATCCTCGCTGATTCCCCTGTTTACCAGCATCAGAACCATGGCTGCCAGCGCCAGGGTCAGCAATACCATAAAAACCAGAGCAATCGAAGAGATGATAAATCCTACGCCCTTTTTGCGCCAGATCAGTACCGATCCAATAAGTATCCCCGGCAATGCAAACACCAGGTCGATCACATGCACCGGATTCACCAGCAAATTATAGTCCGATACCTCTTTGGGAACCTCGTTGTGGATGATAGCCGGCACCACCGATTTCAGCCACAGCACATAAAAGACCAGGGCAACGAAAGCGATGTACACCGAGATCAGTTTCACAGGAGCCTGCTCAAACCATGACTCCACCTTCTGTTGTTTCAGGTCTGAAAAAACCAGGATGAATGCATAGAGAGACAAACTCAGGGTGAGGCAATAGAAGAGAAAGAACTGGTTGAAATAAACGCCGAAGCAATAGATAATAAAAGAATACATGATGTAGCCCAGGGTGCCGGCATAGAGAAGGACCGCTTTCCTGTTTCCCCTGGAAGCCAGGAAAAACGTCACAAGCAATAGGGGAACACCCACAAAGAGATCCACCAGGTCCTGTCCCGCCCCCTGTGCTGCGATGGATGCACTGTCCCTGTCATAGGTGTTTGGGAAAAATGCGCCCGCGATAGAGACAATGGAGAGGGAAAGAGCAAGCAGGATGGTCAGGATCCTGAGTATTTTCAAATGTTTGAATAGCATGCTAAGATCTTTACGGAGTAATGAAAATACAAAAAATCCGCGTAGGAACTGGACTTAGAATGCAATGGCATAGCCTTCGTGGTCAGTCAGGCACCTTCAAATTGAAAATCAACTTAAGTGTGAAGATCATGCCATCTTTGAAAGTGACATTTTTGGCCACGCGGTCGTCTCCAAAGTTAACAAGCGGGATACCAAAGTCGATTTTCTGATCGCCGGCGTACTGCTTATAGCTCCTTCCAAATGTCCTTCCAACCATGCCCTCGACGTAAAAGTTGCTGAACAGACGCTGTCTTGCAAAAAGGGAAAGATCCACGCCGAACCTCTCCATGTAATCACCGGCATAATCCTCATGACCCAGGGCGTAAGTAGTAGTCAGACCAAAATGGTTGAATCCCACATCCAGTCCCTCGCTTACCCGGAAATGCACTTTGAAAGTCACCGGTATCATGCCCTCAATAAACCATCTTTCTGAGACTTGCCAGTTGAGAAGGAATATGGGCAGAAAATAGGGCCCGAATAGTTCCTGGTTATAAATTCCACCCACTCCCCAGGAAAAGTCACTGGAACTGGCTTTTTCATAAGAGATCACACCTCCCAGCTGGAAGCTGTTCCCGTCCATGTTCTTGAAATCGGACATCAGCCTGGGGGCAATCAGCAAGTTCAGTTTTCCTGCATCTCCCACCTGCTGGACTATCCCGGTCCGCAGAATAATTCCGTTAACGATAATGGGACTGGCAATCCCCTGTGGCATATCCACACCATCCTTCACATTGAAATAAAAGTGGTTCACATTGATGGCAAACATGGTCCTCGGTGCCAGCTTGAAACCTGCAGTAAGTGCATTCAGCATACCGATTTCCGTGGCTTCACCGGTGTAAATCTCCTTATATTCTCCGGGCAAGCCATAACGGCCCGATAGGGAAATGATGTCTTTGGTGCCCTTGTCCTGAGCCAGGAGGGACATGCCCATAAGGAATACCATGGATGCAATGATAGTGTGTTTCATAGGGATCAGTTTTGCTTTGTCACTAAAAATAAGTTAAAAATTCTCGCCAGCCAACTTCCTGGAGTCAAGCCGCTATCTGAGACGCTCCTGGACCCTTCTCAGGGCCGAGAGAACAAAGTTCCTGGGCAGGAAGCGAGGCAGCAGGGCCATGACTTTGTTTGAAAATCCCGGAATGACCCTGATCTTCCCCTTCATCATTCCTTTGAAGGCCTTACGTGCCACCTGTTCCACAGTGGTATTGGCTACCTTCTCCTGCCTTTCTGCCGATCCGGAATTTCTGGCTGCAGTGCGGGCGAAACTGGTATTGAACAAGCCCGGGAGCAGAACGGTAAGGCTCACTCCTGTTCCCTTCAACTCGTTGGCCACTGCCTCCGAGAAATATAGCATGTATCCTTTGGATGCATAGTAAAGTGCCATGGTCGGGCTGGGCTGAAAGGCGGCCAGGGAGGCCACATTCAGGATCCGTCCCGATCCCCTTTGGATCATCTTCTGAAGAACCAGTTTGCAAAGATGGGTTAGATTCAACACATGCAATTGAAGCATGGCTTCTTCAATTTCCCAGTCTGTTCGGATAAAATGACCATAGAGACCGAATCCGGCGTTGTTGATCAGGACATCAAAATCCCGCTCTCCCATCTCCATGTATAGTTCTGCAGCGGCCAGGTTCCTGCCAAGGTCCTTTACATAGCTTTCGATACTTATGCCGGAGGACTGTTGTAGTTTACGGGAAGATTGATCAAGGCCTTTCTGGTCCTTATCGACCATCACAAGATCATAGCCTTCGGCAGAAAGGAGCCTGCAAAACTCAAAGCCCAGTCCGGATGCAGCTCCGGTAATTAATGCAAGTTTTCGGGACATAGAAATTGAAAGGTAAGCACTATATTTATGCTACACAAGATTCCCCTTATGCGCTTAATACGCCTCTCCATACCGATTTTGATTTTTTGCATCCTTGCTGCCTGTTCACCTGCAGCCGACGAACAAATGATCGGAGCAAAGATCTATGAGCACAATGGATCCTATGATCTCCTGTTTGAAGCCTGGAACGACCTGGGCATTAATACAGGATTCTGCAGCCAGGAACTCATTTCTGACCAGGACTTCATGAGACAGGCCCGTGACCATGGGATTTCCACCTATCTGATCTTTCCGGTCTTTTTTAATCCGGAAGCCCTTGCCCACTCCCCCGATCTTGCTGCCATTGACAGAGGTGGTTTTGCTGCTGTCGAAGAATGGGTGGAGTTTGTCTGCCCTTCCAGGGAAGAATATCGACACGAGATAGTGGAAAAAGCACGGCAAATGGTGCGCGAGCATGCCCCGGACGGGATAAGCATTGATTTCATCCGTCATTTTGTCTACTGGGAAAAGGTCTACCCCGACCGTGACCCGGCCTCGCTGCCGGTGTCATGCTTCGATTCGCTGTGCCTGGACCATTTTCAGCATGAAGCAGGCATTAAAATCCCCCCCTCACTAATCACCGTCCCGGATAAAGCCGAATGGATTCTGCTAAGCCACCCTGAGGAGTGGACCCAGTGGCGTTGTGAGCTAATTACCTCCATGGTGGAAGAGATTTCCAGAGCTGTCCGGGAGGAAAAACCCGACATCCTGGTCAACATCCACCTTGTGCCCTGGAGTGAGAAAGATTTCGATGGAGGAAGGATGCGGGTGGCAGGACAGGATGTGGCCGCATTATCGAAATATGCCGATCTTCTCTCGCCCATGACCTATGCCCATATGGTCAAACAGCCTCCACCCTGGGTGCATAGCATTACAGAGGATATATTTTTGAAGACCACCCTTCCGGTCATACCAAGCATCCAGGTAGGCAGGGCCTACCTGGATAAGGAATTTGGTCTGGCCGAATTCAGGGAAACTGTGGAAGAAGCTCTCTTAGCTCCCTCAGGAGGTGTGATCCTCTGGTCCTGGGAGCGATTAATTGCTGAACCTAAAAAAGTCGAACTGTTCAAAGAAATCCTGGAAGAATACTGACAGTTTTTTCAGGCCGCACTCCACGAACCTGACATCAATTCTTCTCCTCCTGAATAGTAGGCCCATGTTCCATTCCCAAGGGCATCCCATGCCATCTCATACACCAGGTAGCCCATGAGCCAGTATTCAATGGAACCCGATCCATCGTCATTGACAAGAACTTCGTAGCTAAGGTAGTAATCCTCCATTCCATCATCGGCATCCCAGGTCATTGTAAAGTGGTAATTGCCCGATCCATCCAGAGTCCAGGTGTAGGTCCAGTATATATCTTCGTATTCTGTGGATTCGTAAGCAGCTGCGACCCAGTTAAAATTATACTTCACCTGGCCCCCTGATCCATCCTTATATTCCCAGGCCTGAATGTATGCATACTTTGAAGCCCCTTCCACCTCGATCTCCATGGTCCAATAGTGTTTCGTGGCGTCTTCACTGTAGGTCCAGTAAAAAGTGTAGTTGTAGCCATCCGCATAGAAACTCCATCTCCAGGTATTGCTTGAAGACTTTTTGGCAACTTTCTCAGCCCCTTCGGGAACATCCATATTCTCGATGAATTGGGACATATCCAATGCATCTTCAATCATGGATATACACTCCTCTGCGTGTTCATCACTGGAATTAAGGAGCCCTGCCGGAAGCTTATCCAGAACTTCCTGGCTTTCGAAGGTCATATTCTGAAACTCGGGATTGACTACCTCATCCTTCCCGCAGCCGAACAGAATCAAAGAGATCATTACAATCCCCACACATCCTTTCACATGAGTTTTTGTTTTCATTTCCGCTACATTTAAGTTTATATTAAGCGATTGATTATGAATGTTTTGATATATTATCAAAGGTAAAGGAAGGATGGAGCAAAGTCAATATCACCAACATCCCATGATCATGTTATATTACATGCCCGGGAGAATGCTGGACAATAATTTCTACTTTTAGTACTTAAACCTGAAACTCCATGAAAAAGATCCTTTTATTCGCAGTATTGATCGGAACTCTACTCTCCTGCAATGTCAATATTGAACAGGAAAATGAAGCTCCCCTGATCTCAAAAAGTCAACTGATGCTCACCTCCGACATCATGACACCCGAAATGCTCTGGTCCTTTGGCCGCCTGGGCGATGTACAGGTCTCCCCCGACGGAGAAAAAATTCTCTACGGGGTAACATATTACAGTATCCAACAGAACCGCAGCAACCGGGAACTCTTTGTGATGAATGCCGATGGGTCGGACAAGGTGCAGCTCACTGCAACACCCCAGAATGAATTTAATGCCATCTGGCACCCCGATGGCAGCAGGATAGTATATCTATCTTCTGCCTCAGGCGAGGTGCAGGCCTGGATCATGAACGGGGATGGTACCGCTAAGAAACAGATCTCGGAAGTGGATGGTGGAATAAGCGGACTTGCCTTCTCGCCCGATGGCAGCAAGGTGCTCTATTTGCAGGAAGTGCAGACGGACAAGACCACTTTAGACCTGCACCCCGACCTGGATAAGACGGATGGAAGGATCATTAACGACCTCATGTTCCGTCACTGGAATACCTGGGAAGACGGTGCCTACAGTCACATTTTCGTGGCTGATTTTGAGGATGGCTTTGGTGCCGGGATCGACCTTATGCCAGGGGAGCCCTACGATTCGCCGATGAAACCCTTTGGTGGTTTGGAAGAAGTGGCCTGGACCCCGGACGGGAAAGGCATTGCATACACCTGTAAGAAGCAAAGCGGCCTGGATTATACTTTCAGCACAGATTCAGACATCTATTTCTACGATTTGGAAAGCGGAAAGACTTCAAACCTGACCGAAGGTATGCCCGGTTACGATCGCGTACCCTTCTTCTCTCCCGATGGCAGCAAAATGTACTGGCACAGCATGGAACGGGCAACTTACGAAGCAGACAAGGAACGCCTCTTCGCTTTGGACCTGGCCAGTGGGGAGAAACGCTATCTCACTCCGGACTTTGATTACTCCCCTTCCGGCGAAATCTGGGCCGATGACGGGGAACACCTTTATTTTGTTTGTGCGGTGAATTCTGAACACCACATATTTAAAATGAATGTACAGACCACCGAAATCATTGCCATTACCAAAGGCATGTTTGATTACCACAGCGTGGCCATTGCCGGCGATCAGCTTATCACAACCCGGGTGGATATGACCAAGCCCCAGGAGATCTACAGCGTGGATCCAGGCTCTGGTGAAGCTAGCGAACTCTCCTTCGAAAACAAGCACCTGCTGGAGAAACTCACAATGCCCACCGTGGAGAAGCGCTGGGTCACAACAGTGGACAATAAGCAAATGCTGGTATGGGCTATCTACCCGCCTCATTTCGACAAGAATAAAAAGTATCCGGCCCTAATGTTCTGCACAGGAGGGCCTCAGGGTGTGCTGGGGCAGTTCTGGAGCTATCGATGGAACATGAGCCAGATGGCCTCCTTTGATTACGTGGTGATTGCCCCTGCCAGAAGGGGTGTCAGTAGTCACGGACAACTCTGGACAGACCAGGTCAGCAAGGATAACAGCGGACTGGCCATGCAGGATTTGCTTAGCGCCATTGATGACATCAGCGCAGAACCTTACGTGGATGAAGAACGCCTGGGTGCCGTAGGCGCCAGTTTCGGAGGCTTTTCCACATTCTGGCTAGCCGGCAATCATGAGGGACGTTTTAAGACCTTTATTTCCCACTGCGGGGTTTTCAATGCAGATATGATGTATTCGACCACAGATGAAATGTTCTTCGATCACTGGGAAAAAGGAGGAGCTCCCTGGGAAAAGGACAATCCGGTGGCCCAAAAGTCTTATGCCACTTCTCCCCACCACTATGTGGAGAACTGGGATACTCCCATAATGGTGATCCAGGGAGAACATGACTACCGCATTCCCTATACCCAGGGCATGGCCGCCTTTAACACGGCACAAATGCTGGGCATACCCAGCCGAATGCTCTTCTTTCCATCGGAAACCCACTTTGTTCTAAGTCCGCAGAACGGGATCCTATGGCAAAGGGAATTCAAGGGATGGCTGGACCAGTGGCTAAAAGATTAAGGCGCCTATGTTAAAACAACTTCTACTGATCGGACTTGGAGGCTTTGTGGGAAGCGTAGCCCGCTTCCTGGTTTCCAGACTGAATACGAGGGTCGACTGGTTCTCCATTCCCATCGGCACCCTTACAGTGAACGTGGTGGGAAGCCTGCTCATAGGTTTCCTGATAGGAATTTCCGAAAAGAGTCCCGTCCTTACAGTCGAATGGCGAATGTTCCTGATGGTGGGACTCTGCGGCGGCTTCACTACCTTCTCTTCCTTTTCCGGGGAGAACCTGATGCTGATGCGAAACGGACAGTTCCTTCCCCTGCTTCTTTACACAGGATTGAGCATCCTGCTGGGATTCACCGCGGTATACCTCGGGTACATTTCCACTAAACTCATGGGATAAGATGTCGAACATAAAGAATAGCCCGGAGTACAGTACGATGAAGGTGCATGCCAGCACCACCGATAAGATTGGGTCCAAGCTGCTATACCAGCACCTGGTAGAGCTGGCACAAAAAAAAGGAATCAATGGTGCTACCGTGTTCCGGGGAATCATGGGCTACGGGGCAAGCAGCACCATCCAGTCCTCCAGGTTCTGGGAACTCACCGAAAAGCTTCCTGTAGTCATCGAGTTTGTGGATCTGACAGAAAAGCTGAAGGAATTCTACACCCAAATTGAAGAGGAGCTTCTCAGCATGCCAAAGGGCTGCCTGGTGACCCTGGAACCCACCGAAATCCTGCTACAGAAAAAAGGCAAGTAGTCCTACTTATCAGCAAAGTGTGCTATCATCAGAATGGCTCCGGCGGTGCCGTCCATGGTGGGTTCGTTGGTGGAGAAATCGCCCACATCATCGTGATAGACCACGAAGGGATTCTGCAAATCTGCAAACTCATCCTCCTGATGCAGGACAAGGCCCAGCAAGGAACGATAAATGGTACCGTAAACCGGACCGTCCACCAGTCCCCCGGCCACCTCTGTCCCTGTAAGCGCATAGATGCTGGTATGCACATCCACCGGATACTTGCCTCCCTCAGGCATGGCGGTAAACATGGAAGTCCCCCAGGGATTCCTGCCAAAGAGCCAGTCGCGCTGCTCCTGCAGGAACTGCTGATAACTCATGTCGCCCGTCATATGCTCATACAAAATGACCTGGGCGCCCAGGCTGGTGAGCAGGTTGTTGGAGCACCAGATAAAAGGAATGCCTATTCCATAGGGATTTCTTCCCCCCCTGTCCAGACAATTCTCTATTCCGGAGCGGTAGTACTGTTCGAGGGTATCTCTGAAAGCTCCCTCAACCGACGAATGCAGGGCATAATGTCCCAGATTCACAAAGGGATAGTATTGATAATGCCTGGCAGTATCGAGGGGCATCCACGAAACAGTAGCAGCCATCTTTGCATACCTGATGGCATCTTCCAAATAAGTTTTCTCCCCGGTGCTCTTATACAATTCCGCAGCCCCCCATTCCATATCATCTGCCCAGGTCACCTCTCCGTATCTGTATGGTGCGCCGTAGGAATTCCCCTGCTGGAAGCCTTCCTTCTCCTTCCCCATCTGGTAGAGGGTCCGGGCACTCTCCAGGCACTTCGCCGCAAAAGCAGAATCCTCCATGTCCTCGTCCCAGATACGAGCCGCCAGTGCCATAGCTGCTGCCGAACGGCCTGCCAGGTTGGAGACTCCGGTGGCCTCGCTCTTGTATTTATGCAGTCCCTGCGGCTCCCCGCTGGCAAAATAAGCAGCCCGGTAGCTATTCTGGCCCCAGCCATAATCTGAAGGATCCTTGTGAGGCCACTTCCAACCCAAATGATCACGGTCGTCGGCTACCTGGTGCACCAGCTGATCCGGTGCAGCATGCAGTTTATGGATCCAGTCCAGCCCCCATTTTGCTTCATCCAGCACATCGGGAATCCCATTGGATCCTGGCTGTCCCAGAGCATTGCAGAGGTCCGAAAAGCGATCGGGATAAAGTTCATAGGCCAGTAGCATATGCCCCGTGGCATAGGAACCTGTAATCAGGTATTTGAGCTGGTCACCGGCATCGTGCCATCCTCCGCTCACATCCACGTAGGTTGAGTCTGGCATAGGACCGTAAAAGGATCGTCCGTCGTGCTGATGACAAACCACATCCAGGAAGGGATTGTAGCCGCAACGTTGTTGACGCATAAAGCCAAGCAGCGTCTCCTGCTGATGATTGTAGGCACCTTCAGAAATGGCAAAGGTCCCGGATCGGCTCTTCGATTTCACAGACTCCAGATAGTACTTGCCTGGATCCTCCACCTGAGAAAAATCGAGCTCATAGTAGTAATCGAAGCTCCCCCAACCTGGTGCCTTGCTTTTCTCAGCTTTCAAAGTGAGTACCACCTTTCCGGTCCCTTCCTCCAGCAGCTGAAATTTTTCCCGGATCGGAGCCCTGGAAAAGACAATTCCCGATTTGAAGTCCTGGGGTAAATAACCTGCCTGATTTACTCTGACATGGACAGTTTCTGTCTCTTTGCTCTCGATGGTGGGGACACTCAGTGCTGAGGACAGCAAAAGAATGTAAATGTAGCTTTGTATCATGGTCCTTAAATTTAATCCACATCCCGCTTAATTCAAATACTAATTCCTTATTTTTGATTGAATCCCCATATTCTGAATTATGAAATCCTCCAATCCGAAGCTGAGCACCTGCCTTTCCATCCTTTTGCTCTCAACCTTTTCTCTCTTTAGCCAATACTCAGGAGGAGGTGAAGCCAATCCAGGCCTGACAACCCACGCCGAAGCCCTGAAAGATTTCCAGGACATGCGCTTTGGTATGTTTATTCACTGGGGACCGGTTACGCTCCGGGGGGAGGAGATAAGCTGGTCGCGGGGAAGAGAGATCCCCATTGAGGAGTACGATCAACTTTATAAGGAATTTAATCCCGAGCATTTCAATGCGGCTGAGTGGGTGGGAGCCGCTAAAACTGCCGGCATGAAATACCTGGTCATTACCAGCCGTCACCACGACGGATTCAGCCTCTGGGATAGTCCCTATACCGATTATGATATGGCTGCTACACCTTATGGCAAGGGCGTATTGAAAGAGCTGGCAGAAGAGTGTCAGAAACAGGGAATCAAATTCGGAACCTATTATTCCATTTGCGACTGGTACCGGCCCGATTACCCGGTGGTCTATCCCGATCCGGGATATACCTTCAATGAGGAAAAGAGCATGGATGCTGCCACCCAGGAACAGATGAACCAGTATATCACCTTTATGAAAAACCAGCTCAGGGAGCTAGTGGAAGAGTACAACACCTTTGTGATCTGGTTTGACGGAGAATGGGAATGGGCCTGGACCCACGAAATGGGAATGGACATGTATGCCTACCTGAGGGAAATGAAAGACGATTTGCTAATCAATAACCGGGTGGACAAGGGAAGAGAAGGAATGGAAGACAAAGCCAGGGATTCGCGCTTTGCCGGTGATTTTGGAACTCCGGAACAAAACATAGGAGCCTTTGACAGGCTCTGGGCCTGGGAGACCTGCATGACCATCGGAAAGCAGTGGGCCTGGAAGCCCGGTGAAGATCTGAAATCCAAAGAAGAATGTATTCACACCCTTTTACAGACCATTGGAGGAGACGGAAACCTTCTGTTTAATGTGGGTCCCATGCCCGATGGAAGCCTGGATCCAAGACAGATGGAGGTCCTTGATGAAATGGGTAAGTGGATCTCCCTGAACCAGGAAGCAGTATACGGCACACGAGGCGGCCCCTACATGCCCACCAAAACGATGGTAAGCACCCACAAGGAAAATAAGGTATACCTGCACCTCCTGAAAGCTCCCGGCAAAAAACTGACGCTTCCCCTGGAAGAAGGAATCGGGATCAAATCAGCCAAAGTCCTGGAGAATGGCCAAGCCATTTCATTTAAAAGAAAAGCCGATACCTTCACCCTTAAGCTACCAGCTTCCCTGCCCAATGAAACGGCCACTGTGATCGTACTGGAAATGGATCAGGCTGCCAGCGAAATTGAAGCCATCAAACTTTAAAACCCAAACCATACAAAATGAAAACTACTCTGAAACAAGTCTTTACAGCACTCCTTTTTGCAAGTCTCCTCCTGGGAACTGGAGCCTGTGATTCCACCCAAACCCAGGAAGAAGCCGCACCCTTTACAGCCAGGGAACTCTTCCCAGAACCGCCCAGGCCCGAAGGTCAGACAGATGTCATAGAGCTCCGTTGCGATCCCATCGATACAGTACATGTGGCTTTCATTGGTCTGGGGGGCAGGGGCAAAGGAGCAGTCCGTCGTTACACCTTTCTGGAAGGAGTGAAGATTGTAGCCCTTTGTGATTTGGTTCCCGAAAACCTGGAAAAGGCACAGGAAATCCTTTTGGAGAAAGGTCTTCCGGAAGCAGATACCTATTCGGGTACGGAAGACTGGAAGAAAGTATGTGAAAGAGAAGACGTGGACCTGATCTATGTATGCACCCACTGGGACCTTCATACCCCCATTGCAGTGTACGCTATGGAACAGGGCAAACACGTGGCCACTGAGGTTCCGGCAGCCATCTCCATCGAGGAGTGCTGGCAACTGGTCAATACTGCGGAAAAAACACGGCGTCACTGCATGCAATTGGAGAATTGCAACTACGACTTTTTCGAGCTGGCCACCCTGAACATGGTCAGGCAGGGATTGCTTGGAGAAATTGTGCACGCCGAAGGAGCCTACATTCACGATCTGAGAGCTTCCAATTTCAATGAGGAAAATGGATACTGGGATATGTGGAGGCTCAGGCACAACCAGAAACGAAATGGCAACCTCTACCCCACCCATGGTTTTGGTCCCATTTGTCATATTCTGAATATCCATCGGGGGGATAAAATGGAGTACCTGGTCTCCCTGGCCAGCGATCAGTATGGGATGAGCGAATTTGCCAAAAAGAAGTTTGGCGAAGATTCAGACTATGGAACCAGAGAGTATGCAAGAGGAGACATGAATACCACCCTGATCAAGACTGCCAAGGGCAAAAGCATCATGATCCAGCACGATGTGACCAGTCCGCGACCCTACAGCCGGATCCACTTGCTTAGTGGCACCAAGGGATTTGTGCAAAAGTGGCCCGTGCAGGGAATAGCCCTGGAACCCTTCGGACATGAATTCCTGGGCGAAGAAGAGATGGCACAGGTGCTTGCCGATTATGAGCATCCCATCACCAAAGAGGTGGGTGAATTGGCAAGGAAAGTGGGAGGACATGGTGGCATGGATTTCACCATGGATTACCGCCTCATCCATTGCCTGAGAAATGGACTCCCCCTGGATCAGGATGTATACGATGCAGCTGAATGGTCTGCAATAACAGAACTATCGGAGAAGTCCATCGAAAACCAGAGCATGCCGGTTAAGATGCCAGATTTCACAAGAGGAGCCTGGCAAAAGGTGGATGTGGTCACCTATCATTGAGTTTCAACCCTGCTGATCTCGTAGATTTTTGCATCGAAAGGATCGGTCATGCGAACTGTGAAGCCTTTGTTCATAAGATCGCTGCCGGTAGCTCTATGGATCGCTGTACCCTCCGGGGCCAGTTTCACCACATAGTCAGCCTGGGAATCCAGCCCCTTCAGGACGACCTGCCGTTGCATCTCTTTGGCCTTCTGTTTGAAAACCCCAACGATTCCTCCGTCACGGGTGTCGTTATTGATTCGCATCCAACCGTCCCAATGCCCTTCCCTGGGTTCCCCGAAACCGCTTAGGTCCCTGCGGTAGGACATGTAATCGTACTTATCCTGCATCTCCTGCATCCATTCCGACCACTTCTTGATGCGCATTCGCTGATCAGGCTCAATCAGCCTGGGATCGCCCAGCACGATGGGAAGGGTGCCAATCAGCGATTTCAGGGCAAATTCAAAGCCGGGATCGTCCATGGGAGTATTCCCGATAACCAGCGAACTGGCTGGAACAGCCGGCGTACGCCACCAGGCCATCTGCCGGATCCGTAAGGGACCTGTGGGATAGGGTTCTTCGAAATTGGAGAGCCAGTTGCCATCGGCATGATTGGCAATGGCATAATCCATCAGTTGCAGTTTCCCTGCAGTCTCGAAGGTGCAATCGAGGAATAGATCCGGACATTCCCGGTGCAGCTGATCAAACAATTCCAGAACCCTCTCGTAAATCACCATGAAAGATTCCTCGTGATCTTTGTGCAGAGGATGATCGGTGGCATAACACCCCGATCTGTTCGGATCATTTACATAGGCAGAGGCTGCAATGGCAAAATCGAGTTTGGCGTAGGCCAGTCCATGCTCACTGGACATGCGGACCAGGACCTCCTTGATGTAGTCAAGCCACCCGGTACCAAAGCAGCTGGTAAACATAAACTCCCCGTAGCCATGTATGTTTCCGTGTTCTCCCTGGCTGTTTTTCACAAACCATTCGGGATGCTCCCGGTAAACGACCGACTCTGAGGTGGCCGATCCCACACTCATCCAGAGTCCCGGCTTCATCCCCAGCGAATCGATGAAATCGAAGGTAGGCTTCAGTCCCCCGGGAAATTTTTCTTCATCTACTATCCAGTCACCGTAATTGTTTCCCCAGGCTTCGGCAGAGCTTACCGATCCCTGGTTTACCTGCCAGCCATCGTCAATCACAAATTCTTTGATCCCGCATTCGGCAGCCGCCAGAGCCACCTCCCTCACCAGCGAATCGCTTACAAAGGTCCGGAAGGGATTCCAGGTATTGTAAACAAATACTGGCTTGTGTTCGCTGCGAATAATTTGAGGATACATATGTTTCCTTACAAAATCATTGACTTGCCCGTCCACCACCGCAAAGCCATCATCGCTGCCAGAGTAAAGACAGAGAAAGGTTTTGGGACTCTCCCACGATTCACCGGATTCCAACCAAAGCCTGAAAGGGTAGTCCTGTCCGGGATGGGTCAACCCTGCCTCCAGGTTTTCCTGCACAGTATGATAGGCTGTTCGTTTCAGGATTCCGGGAGCTTCGTTGCCCACAGCCATTCCTATGCGGTCACTCTGGTGATGCAATACTATCACCGGGTCATACCAGCTTCCCACAAATCTACCCAGGTGTTTCATCCGGGCATAAGAGTGATATACCACCGAACTTACCTGTGAAAAGCTGGTCTGCAGATCTTCCACGTTAAGAGCTTCGATCTTCAGATCCTCAGCCGTATTGTTCACCAGTCTGATCCATTTCCGAACCAGGGGCAACTCGGGGTAAAGAAGGTAGTTGATCTCTACCTGCAGGCCCTGCCATGGGCCGGTTCCTCCTAAAATCACTTTGACACCCTGTCCCTGGCGATCATCAGCGATGGCTTCGGTGCCGACCAGTTCCCAGGCTGAATTACCATCCAGCACCTGGCCATTGGCCAGGAAAGAAAATTCCCGGGAATCCCTGATGTAGTTACGATCCTGCCCACTTATCAATAATCCGGTGGAGGACAGGCTGCCATTTTCCATTCGTATTTCACGGACCAGCTTTCCATTGTTTAGCTCCAAAGTGCTCCCTGAAACAGATACATAGTCCTGGGCAAATAGAGCGCTTGAAATCGAGGCGACAAGTACTAATAGGAGTGTTTTCATGGTAAAAGCAAGGTAGCATTTTTCCGATTCATCTCCTCAATTTACCATTCATCCTGAAGATTTGCAGCTTGGGACATTCACTTTTTCCCGGGGCAATATCATGCCCTAGATTTGTCTTAGAATCAATTTGCCGAAAAAATGAGACAGACCCTCACCATACTTCTGATACTGGCAGCTGCAAGTGTCAGCGCTCAACAAACCCTCTCAGGTACAGTCACCGATAAGAAAGGGGAGGCAGTCAGCTACGCCAATATCTACTTTGAAGGATCCTACGACGGAACCATTTCCGATACTGAGGGGAACTTTTCACTTAGTACAAATCTTACCGGAGAGCAACTGCTTACCGTGAGCTTTATGGGCTATGAAAAGTACTCCCAGCTGCTTCACCTGGATGGAAAAGATACTATTCTGACTGTGGTGATGAAGGAACAACTTAGCGAAATCGATGAAGTTACCATTACAGCCGGAGTATTCAGCGCCAGCGATAAGAAGAAATCTGCCACACTCAATTCTTTCGATATAGCCAGCACCGCCAGTGCCATGGGCGATATTTACGGAGCCTATGCAACGATGCCCGGATCCCAAAAGGTAGGGGAAGAGGGCATGCTCTTTGTCAGAGGGGGAGACAGCTATGAAGTGAAAACTTTCATGGACGGCATGTTGGTCCAGTCACCCTTCTTTGCTAAAATGCCGGATATCCCCACCAGGGGCCGCTACTCTCCACTGCTCTTTTCGGAGACGATTTTTAGTACAGGAGGGTACTCCGCTGAGTATGGACAGGCCCTTTCTTCGGTGGTGGATCTGACCACCAACGGGATGGAAACTGATAACAAGACCAGCCTGGGACTGATGACCGTGGGAGCCAGTGCATC
>Ga0316191_10001385_pt1 | contig 17023 bp, 13 predicted proteins | sample Eddworburr2cm_MG_FD_204928 | JGI IMG/M metagenome (GOLD analysis project Ga0316191, IMG submission 204928) | Coastal sediment microbial communities from Maine, United States - Eddy worm burrow 2 cm | ecosystem: Environmental > Aquatic > Marine > Coastal > Sediment | place: USA: Maine...
GACTGGCGCAGGGAAGCGAGGAGAGCTACACGGTTCGACTTGCGGCCGCGGGTACCAAGCGCATCGCACAAAAAGTCGGCGAAGAAGGCGTGGAACTGGCCCTCGCGGCAGTAGCTGGCAACCAGCAGGAAATAGTTGATGAAGCCGCCGACCTCGTCTACCACCTCATCGTGTTGCTCGCCGACAAAGGTCTGAGTATCGAGGATATTGCGGAGCGCCTGAGAAGCCGTCACGCGCCCTGATCCAATCACGCAAAGTACGTATTGCAGCTTCCAGCGACCCGCAGGATAGTCTCCGCAAGTCCACAACGTGGAGAACAGCAAATGAACTCATATCACTGGCTTCGGGCATTCCTGACCCTGCTGGCGACGTGCGCTATCGTGATCGTCCTGTCCTCGGCCGCTTATGCTGAATGCAAAGGCGAGTGCAAACATCACAAACATCAAATGCCAAGCTATAGCGAACTCGACGCAAACGACGATGGCGCCGTATCAGCCGAGGAATTCTACGCATTCCGCGGCAAGCGAATGGCTGAACGCGCTGAAGCCGGCGGCAAGATGAAGAATGCCAAGAACGCCCCCGCGTTCGAGGATCTCGATCTGGACGATGATGGCAACTTGTCAGCAGAGGAATTTGCCGAGCATCAAGCCCAGTGCCCCATGAAGGGCAAGCACAAGGGCAAAGCAAGCGAGACCTAGGCGGCACCTTTTTCGAGTGCGCGCTGGTTCGCCGGTCGTGCCAGGCACCGATCCGCGTAGTCGGAAAGATTCCGGCTATCGGGCAGCATTTCGAACATTCGCATGAACACAGCGCTGGATCCGAGCATGACATCGGCCGCCGTGAACTGGTCGCCAAGAATCCAGTCCTTGCCGTCCAGCGTTTTATCCCAGGTCTCGATCATGAGATCGAAGTCGCCCCAGCCACTTCGCTGCCGATTGCTTTTCACCTGGTTGAATTTCTCCGACATGGCAGGCTCGACGACGGCTGGGGTGTATAGCGTCCAGTACAGAAACTTGCCACGCCGTGGATCATCGATTGCCGGGGCCAATGTCCCCGGACAGTAACGGTCCGCAACGTAGATACAGATCGCGGCCGACTCTGCCATGTGCGTATCACCATCGACTATCGCAGGAACCTTGCCCATCGGACTCGCCGCGAGAAATTCCGCACTTCGTATGCTGCTGCCAAGGTCGATACGCTCCATCTCATAATCGATTCCTGCCTCTTCCAGCATCCAGATTCCACGCTGCGCGCGAGTTTGTGGCGCCCAAAAAAGTTTCATACGACGATTTCCTTTGCGACTTCCCGCATATTGTAGGCTGAGCTCATGACATAGCCGTAGGCGCCCGCGTTGGCGATCAGGAGCACATCGCCTTCCTGTGTCGGCGGCAACAGACGGTCACTTCCGAGCCGGTCTCCTGATTCACAAATCGGCCCGACGACGGTTACTGTTTCACTGGGCGCCTCATCGGCACGCGTCAGGTTCACAATCTCGTGGTAGGCGCCGTACAGGGCAGGACGAATCAGCGAGTTCATGCCCGTCCCGACACCGACGAAGCGCATCTCACCCTTCCCCTTCGTTTGCGTTACGTGCGTCAGCAGGACGCCTGCTCGTGCGACGATATACCGTCCGGGTTCGAGCCAAAGCTTGTACTGCGGGTAGGTTTCCTTGATCTCGGCGAGCGTGGCATCGACGGTCGCCAGGTCGATCGGAATATCCCCCGGTTTTTCCGCGACCCCAAGACCGCCACCGAGGTCAATTGTCTCGACGCCAGGAAACTGCTCGGCAATCTGCACCAGTTCGCCGGCAACCGTACGCCAATTGTTGGGATCGAGGATTCCGCTGCCGCTGTGCGCGTGAATACCGATGACCTCTGCCCCAGCCGCCGCAACCAGTTGCCGGAGCTCCGCCACTTCAAAGCGAGGTATACCAAATTTGGAATGGATACCGGCTGTTTTTACATGTTCGTGATGGCCCCTGCCCTGGCCCGGATCGATGCGCACGAAAAGCTGCTTGTCCCTGAAAAGCTCCGGCCAGGCCTGCAGCGGATACAGGTTGTCGAGCGTTACCTGCAGGTTCTCCTCGAGAGCCCACGCATATTCCTCACGGGGTGCAAAATTGGGCGTAAAAAGGATCCGCTCATGATCGAGATCCGGGATCACTTTCCTGAGCTGTTCAACCTCGCCCGGGGATACACATTCAAAATCGACGCCGACCGTATCTACGGCACGCAAAATGTCTTCGTTGAAATTTGCCTTGATCGCATAAAGGATGCGATCAACGTTTTGCAGATTCTTCAGGTTCGTAGCAGCCTCAATGACGCTATCGCGATCGTATACATAGGCATTCGAACTTGAGTCGGCCAGGCGCAGGAGCGTGTCCCGTTTCTTCATCCACCACGCATCCGCAGCCCGGGTAACGGGCTCGTCACCCGCAAAGAGGCGCTCCCAACTCGGCCCGAAAACCGTTGTACCGCCTTTCTCACGAATAATGCTGGTGTGCAATTTGGTGACAAGGCGCGGCCCCTGTTGTTTGTCGACGACGAAACTCAGGTTCAGGTCATTGGCCGCCTGGGACATCAGGTGGATGCGCTCCTCTTCGAAGACCTCCAACGCGGGCGCCATGCGCGGGATGATAGTCCGAATCTTGCGCCCAACAAGACTGACGGCCGAGCAATTCGAAATAACACTGACGCGACACAACTTTTCGAGATCATGAACGAGCGACTCTTCGACGTCGTCTGGCAACATGCCGTCGCTGGTGTCGATTGAAACGGTGACATTTGTTTCCGATGTCGAAATGAGGTCCACGGAAACGCCATTCTCCGCGAAGGCGGCAAACGCCTTGGACAAAAAGCCCACCTCATGCCACATACCCACGGTGGTCATTGAGATAAGTGTCAGCCCGTTGCGAATACAGATCCCTTTGACCTGCGGCTCGACTTCATCAGTAACCGAGGAAATGATCGTGCCCGCAATTTCGGGGTTTTCGGTGCTGCGAATGAAGATCGGAATGCCGTGATCCCGTACCGGTGAAATACAGCGTGGATGAAGCACTGAGCTTCCGGCAGAGGCCAGTTCCTGCGCCTCGTCAAAATGCAAAGCGACCAGCAATCGCGCCGACGGAACTACGCGCGGATCGGCCGAAAACATGCCTGGCACATCTGTCCAGATCTCGAGGCGGCGAGCCTGAAGCCGCCCCGCAAAATAAGACGCGGATGTATCGGAGCCACCGCGTCCCAGCAAGACCGTTTCGCCAGCGACATTCCGGGCGATGAACCCCTGTGTCAGCACCACACCACCCTGTTTTGTGAGTGCGGAGGCCAACTCGGGGTCGTGGGCATATTCGCAGGTCGCGGAGAGGTAGCTGGAAACGGGGTTACGCCCTGGCCGCGAGCGACTGGTCAGGAGGTCGCGCGCATCCATCCAGTGAACCGGCAAGCCTGTGCTCGCCAGGTACGCGGCACCCAGGCAGGTGGACATCAACTCACCGAGAGCCATGATTCGAACCCGAACCCGAACGCTGACTTCTCTTACAAGGCGCACACCGGCGACGAGCTGTTCCAGTTCATGCAACCGGTCCCGAAGTAACACCGGCCCGTCGAGCCCCAGTGACTCCGCAAGTTCGAAGTGCTGCGCGCGTATTTCGTCGAGCTTATCTGACGGATTACCCGCTACCGCACTTTGCAATATTGCTTCGAGTGCATTGGATACGCCACCAAGCGCCGAATGTACGATGACCGGACGCAGCCCGGCCTCCAGTCGTGCCTGTACCAGCCCGGCAATAGTCTTCCAGTGTTTTGCAGTCGAGACACTCGATCCGCCGAACTTCATAACCACCCAGGGTGAGTCGGCTACCGAATCCGGCGCGCCCAATGCCGCGCTACTTTCGAATTCGGCTTCAGCGATACTGGTGTTCATCTAATCCCTCGACCGGACGACGCAAAAAAAAACCCGCGAGGATGATCCCGGCGGGTTCGTTGACAATGTCCAAGCTTTATTACTAGCTGGTACAGTTGCCATTCGCACCCACGCGCCTCTGGCGCGCCATGTATTCTAAGTGTTTTTCCATATCGAGTGATTCGATAAGTTGGCACTTCACGTGGGTGTCGGAAAACTTCATCATCGGAGTAAATCGAACCTTGGGGTCAACGTCAAGTCGCCGCAGGCCACGGCGTCGGGGCGAAAGCGGCTTAATCCCATTCTGGCGGGATGGTTACGGCTCCTTCCGATGCCGATGAGACCTCGTTGCGGTACTTGGCCAGGACACCCCGTTTGACCGGCGAAGGTGGCCGTTTCCACTCCGCCTTGCGCCTGGAAAGTTCTTCGGCGCTGACCTCGACGTTGATTTCCTTGCTCTCGGCGTCGATATGGATTGCATCCCCATCCTGGATCAGGGCAATAGGTCCGCCAACGGCGGCTTCCGGCGCAACGTGGCCAACGACAAAGCCATGACTGCCGCCTGAGAACCGGCCATCGGTTATCAGAGCGACATCGGCCCCTAGGCCCTTGCCCATGATCGCCCCCGTCGGACTCAGCATCTCGCGCATGCCTGGCGCGCCTTTGGGGCCTTCGTAGCGAATAACGAGTACGTCGCCCGCTTGCACGACGCCATCGAGGATCGCCTGCAGCGCATCTTCCTCTGAATGGAAAACCCGGGCGGTGCCATCGAAGCGCAGGCCTTCCTTGCCCGTGATCTTGGCTACAGCGCCCTCGGGTGCGACGTTGCCGTAAAGAATTGCAAGGTGGCTGTCCGGTTTAATGGGATTGCTGAAGTCGCGAATAATGTCCTGACCTTTTGGATAGTCCTCGACATCGGCGAGATTCTCCGCCAGCGTCTTGCCGGTTACGGTCATGCAATCGCCGTGCAACAAGCCCTTGTCGAGCATGCGCTTCATCAGCGGCTGGATTCCACCGATCTCGATAAGCTCTGACATCAGGTATTTGCCACTGGGCTTCACGTCAGCCAATACGGGAACCCGCGCACCAATCTCGGTGAAATCGTCAAGTGACAAGGAGACACCGGCTTCGCGCGCTATAGCAAGCAAATGCAATACCGCATTGGTCGAACCACCGAGCGCAATGACGACCGAAATTGAATTTTCGAATGCCTTGCGCGTCATGATGTCGAGCGGTTTGATGTCTTCTCGAATCAGGTTCATGACGGCATCTCCAGCACGGCGGCAGTCGTTGACCTTTTGCTCGGACACGGCTTCCTGGGCGGAACTGTTCGCCAGGCTCATGCCAAGTGCTTCAATGGCGGACGCCATCGTGTTCGCGGTGTACATTCCACCGCAGGCACCGGGACCCGGAATCGCCGTCTGCTCGACCTCCAAAAGCTCCGCGTCGTCGATCTTGCCACCCGATCGCGCGCCGACTGCCTCGAATACCGAGACGATATCGCGTCGTTTCGCGCCGGGTTTAATCGTACCGCCGTAGACAAACACCGCGGGTCGATTCAAACGCGCCATTGCCATTACGCACCCCGGCATGTTCTTGTCGCAACCGCCTATCGCCACCACGCCGTCAAAGCCCTCGGCTCCGGTCACGGCCTCGATGGAGTCGGCGATGATCTCGCGGGATACGAGCGAATACCGCATGCCCGGTGTGCCCATCGAGATGCCGTCGGAAACACTGATCGTGTTGAAAATGACGCCCTTCCCGCCCGCCTCATCAGCCCCTTTGGCGGCTTCCGCAGCGAGTCCGTCGATGTGCATATTGCAGGGCGTAACCATGCTCCAGGTCGAGGCGATACCAATCTGTGGCCGCTGGAAATCGTCCTCTGAAAAACCGACAGCGCGCAACATTGCGCGACTAGGGGCCTGCTCGACACCATCAACAACGACGCGTGAGTATCGTCGTAGTTCTTTCTCACTCATGGGACTGATTGCTCCGGGTATTGATACGTTGCCCTTCGGGCCGGAGCGAAAGTCTAGCAGTAATTATGTAGTCAGTTCAGCCGTCTGGGGTCGCGGCTAGAGTTCGTCATCGCGAATCATGATCGCGATATTCGGAGAGACTCCGGTCGGCAGCATTTCATTGTCCACGATGAGCTTGACGGCAAACGCCTCATCCCCCTCGGCAACCGCATCCTGCACAAGAGGAATAAGCAGCCTCGCGGATCGCTGACCGGGTCCGAACGAGATGGAGTAGCTCCCCGGCGCGAAGTAGTCCTCACCTTCTGTCGCAGTGAGATCTTCGACACGAAACTCGACAACCATTGATGTGTTGTCGGGATTAAACCGAATGATGTCGATTTGAACGGCCGGATCGGCCTCGCTGACCGAAACCTGGCTCGTTGCGAATGCAACCGTGTTCGCCGGCAAGCGTTCTTCGAATTTGCGTTGATCGTCGTCCTGCAGCGAAACATCGATGATTGCGAGCTCGGATTCGGCGGTATCCGCCAGGCGCAACCGCAATGTTGATTGCTGATCTGCCTCACGACGCGGATCCGACGCGGCCCGAAGTACAATGCGTGCTCTATGCTGGCCGACTGGAAATACAACAAGGCCCGAATTTGACAGCGCATATTGGCCCGAAGCCCACGGCGACCGATTGCCACTGAACCCGATCTCTTCGAGACGCAGCGTCAGTGCGGTGGCGAGGTCTCCATCACGAACAAAATCAACGATGACCGGATCGGCATCCTCAAGCAGAACGACCTTTGTTGGTGCACCCACTGGACCATCCACCGAGAAATTCACTATTGCAGAAGGCGGCGGCAACGTTGAAAAATCAACGAGATCGGCCGCTCGAACTTCCGGTTGCGGTATTTCAACTTCGACCTCGGGTTCTGCGTTGACGACAGCAGATTGCTCGTCCGCAACAGCGGGTTCCTCGGCAACAAGGTCCTCAGGCACCATCGCGTCAGTGACCTCGTCGGGTGTCGCCAATGCCGGTTCGGCTATGAACTCTTCGACAATTTCCTCGGGGGGGCCGACCTCAATAATCTCGTCCGTCGCCTGGAATTTATCCAGCCACGGGTCGAGGTAACCAAGCTGCTGTGCGCCAATCCCTGCCAATCCAAGCAGGACGACGATGACTGCAATCCATTTTCCGGGCGATGTATCGTTGTCTTCTGCCGGGAATCGCTCCGGAGCCTCAAAACTGATGGTCTCTTCATCGCTATCCGCCAACGCATCGGTGAATTCCCTGACCGACTGAAAGCGCGTCACTCGTGAGTAAGACAAGGCCTTCTTGAGGGCTTTCCACTGACCATCGTTAACCCCCTGCGGACGCTGCGGTGTCATACCTGCTTGCGAGGCTTCCGCGGCATTTCGCGGCCCAAACACGCGGTAGCCTGCGACCAACCGGTACAGGAGGCAGCCAAGTGAAAACACGTCATCCGTGGCAACCGGGTCCTCGCCACCCAGAACCTGCATGCTCGAATAGGCCGGTGTCAGTGCCCCAAGTACGCCCGGATCGAAATCGCCGTCAGCCTGTTGCTGGCGCACACGCGCCACGCCGAAATCGAACAGCTTGGCGTCGCCGTTGGGCATGATCATGATATTGCCCGGCTTGATATCTGCATGGACGATGCCGCAACGGTGCGCGTAATCGAGCGCATCGCCTATCTGCCGGACAATGCGAAACGCGGCTTCAGAATCAATGCTTCGAGCATCAGCCGAATCCAGGATATCGGCCAGTGTCCGTCCCTCGAGCCACTCGAGTATCAGGAAATACAGCTCATCGTCGCGGTCCAGGTCAATGAACCGCACGATATTCGGATGCACCAGGCATCGTGTCTTCGAGGCCTCTTGCTGCAGTGCGCGCAATGCATGACCGTTTGCAGCCAGCTGCGGCGACAATACCTTGATGGCCACGCTGGTCTGATCGGCGCCAGCTTCTGCGAGGCGGCGATCAAGCGCCTTGTAGACAACGCCCATGCTGCCACCCGAGACCTTCTTTTGCAGCAGGAAGCGGTCGCGCAGGACAGAGCCTGGCTGGACGAGGCTGTCGGCGGAATTATTAGCCGGCAGTGCATCGACCGGTATTACGGTCGTAGCGCCAAACTGATCGTCATCTGAATCGTTTGTCGCCGCAGGCACTACGGGGTCCGCAGGCGCTGCGGGGGCCGCGGATACCACCGGTGGAATGGGACTGGCAGGTTCCGGGACCCGTGATTGCGGCGCATCCACCGTCGGGACCTTTTCAGTAATGTAGCGATCGAGCATCGACTTGACGAGCTGGAATGTCTCTTTGCGCAGCTCACCGGCATCGTAACGCTCCTGGAGCACGCGCCGAATCTCGGCTTCGCTGCTTCCGCTGGACGCAAGCAAGGAACCGATTGCCTCCTGGATATCAGTCAGCATATCGACATCATTGGCCGTTGCGTGGAGCTTGTGATCGAAGCTCGCAAGCTGCTCAGCCAGCGTATCGCGACTTTTTTCTGTTTCAGCGCTCATCTATTGGGGCGATTTTACCGGGATTATTGGCCTGCAAACCGGAACTGGTCGTCAAATTACCTTGCCCGGATTAAGTATGTCAGCGGGATCCAGCATTTTTTTGAGCGATCGCATCAGATCGAGCTCCGGCCCGGTGCGATAGGACGCCAGGTATGCCTTCTTGGACTGTCCTACGCCGTGTTCCGCACTAAAACTGCCATTAAGCGAGTCGACGAGGTCATAAAGCGCCCGCGTAACGCGCTCCCCCTCAGCAGTCCATTCCTCAGCGGAAAGACCGCGAGGCAAAACGACGTTGTAATGCAGATTACCGTCTCCAACGTGTCCAAACGCGACGAGGCGCGCCTCCGGCCAACGCATTTCGAGTAATTCGTCCCCACGCACCAGAAACTCCTGCATTTTTGACAGCGGCACGGAAATATCGTGCTTGAGCGCTTTCCCATCCTGTCGTTCGGCTTCCGCGATCGAATGGCGCAGACGCCACAGATCCGCGGCCTCCGCTTCACTTTTCGCTATAACGGCGTCCAGCAGGCGGCCGTCTTCGGCTTCCTGCAACAGGGCGTTCTCGAAGAGCTCGGGATCGGCTCCCGTGGCGGCCTCAATGAGCACATACCAGGGGTATTCTTCCTCGAACGGGAGCGACGCGTTCGGAATGTGAGTTTCCACGAGACCAAACACACGCCTGGAAACGAGCTCAAATGACTCGATACGGTCGTCGAGCTTCGTCTTGAGACTGCCCAGGAGCTCCACAGCCGCTCCTGCGCGATCGATGCCGACCAGCGCAGTGGCCATGTAGCCGGGATCCGGAAACAGACGCAGGCTTGCTGCCGTGATGATTCCCAACGTCCCCTCACTGCCGATAAACAGTTGCTTGAGATCGTAGCCCGCCGTGTCCTTGCGCAACGATCGCAAGGTATCCAGAACAGTGCCATTGGCGAGTACGACTTCAAGCCCCAGCACCAGGGCGCGCGCCGTTCCATACCGGCCGACATTAATGCCGCCGGCGTTGGTCGCGATATTGCCGCCAACCTGGCAACTGCCCTCGGCCCCAAGGCTCAATGGAAAATAGCGTCCTGCGCCTCTCGCTGCTTCTTGTGCTGTAGCCAGCAGGCAACCGGCCTCGACGGTCATCGAGAAATTGTCGGCATCCACGTCGAGAACGCGATTCATTCTGGAAAGATTGAGAATCACCTGTTCCCCGGACGCATCCGGAACCGCCCCGCCACACATACCGGTGTTGCCTCCCTGGGGCACGATCGCGGTATTGTTATCAGCGCAAGTCCGGACAATCGCCACGACTTCATCGGTCGTCCGTGGCTTGACCATGATCAGCGCACGGCCTTCATACACACCCCGCCATTCCGTCAGGTGTGGTTGCAGTTCCTGCGGATCCGAGGTCCATCCGCCGGGACCGACAATCTCCCGTAGTCGCTCAATCAGTGCCGTCATCAAATATCGCCTGTCGCTCAAAGGTATCCCAATCAATATTGCTGCCGCACATGACCAGCACGACACGCTTACCGCGCAGATCATCACGCAACGGCCCGAGTAACGCCGCCGTACTCGCAACACACGCCGGCTCAACGGCGAGTTTCATCGCGCGGAACAGGAATCCCATGGTGCGCCGCAATTCGTCGTCGCTCACCAGGGTAAGTCGATCCACGTTTTGTTGCGTCAGATTGAAGGAATACGGCATCGCAAACGGCGCGCCCAGACTGTCCGCGATTGTCGTCACCTGCTCAATCGGCCTGGGTTCCCCGGCTTCCCGGCTACGATGCATGGAGTCTGCACCTTCGGGCTCCACTCCTATAATTTCGCAATCAGGACGAAGCTGTTTCACCGCGTTGGCCATACCGCTAATCAATCCGCCGCCGCCAATAGGAATGACAAGGGCATCAAAATCGTCAACCTGCTCGCAGATTTCCAGCCCGACCGTTCCGGTACCCAGCGCTATGGATCGTCCTTCAAACGGATGCACAAAATAGCGCCCCTCTTCGCGCTGAATTCGTTCGGCCAGCGCAAATGCCTCATGGACGTTTTCGGCCAGCACGACCTCGCCGCCATAGGCACGGCAACTCTCGATACGCGACGGGTTGGCCGAACTGACCATTACCACCTTGGCTGTCGTACCCAACGCGCGGGCCGCATACGCCACAGCGATCGCGTGATTACCGGCACTGACGGCCGTCACGCCCTGTTTCAGCTCCGCCGCGGTCAGGCTGTGCAAGGTTGCGAGCGCACCCCGAGCTTTGAAGGTACCGGTGCGTTGCAGAAATTCCAGCTTGGCAGTTACCCGCGTGCCGCCGCCGATAACGCCTTCGATGGCCGCGCAACGGACAACCGGCGTCACCGTGGTTTCGTCGGTCAGCTGTTCGCGCAACGCGCGAATCTCCTTTATATCGGGTCCTGTCACGGCCATGGCTTATGTAAACTCGTTAGCAGTACTTATAACACTTGCGCTGTATACAAGAGTTGATTACGTTGATCAGACGAACTGTGGCAGAGAATCCACAATCGTTAAAGTCGCTGCGGGCAAAAGCATGGAACTAGACGAACTGTCGCAATCCGGGATACGGCGAATAGCCGATTATTCTCCGTACCTGGATCAACTGGCGGGTTTGGCCCAACAAATGGGTCTTCGCCAGCGCAGTAATCTCATGCATGTTGAAACCGCACTGCGCAACCACTGGTGCCTCGGGCAGAACAGCATTCTGAGCTGGGCAGCGCTCGATCAAAGCATTCTGATTCTTGTCGTTCCCCATTACGCAATTGCGGACTACACATCGCCAACCGAAGGCAACATGCCACCACGGCTGTCGGCGCAGTTCATAACGGAGCTCATCTCGGGGGACAGGCAACTGTCAATTTCGCAGATGCAGAAAGTCTCGCGCCTGCTGGAAGTTGAGCCGATTAACATTCGCTTGCGCGAGCCGCTCGTGGGCAACAAGGTCGAGACCCAGATCATCGAAAAGATGATTCGCAAGTACGGCATTAACTACGTGCCAAGCCGCGCGGTAACACTGTTCGACATAGTCGGTTTCAGTCTCCTGACACCGTTCGAACAGATGACGCAGTTGAATAGTCTTTCGTACTCGCTGAATTCGGCGCATGCGAAAATGCTTGAGCAGGACGTGAATATAGACTTTGCCCGCTCTTCAAGTGGCGATGGATTCTACATCTGGAACCGCGATCAGGGCCTCGAGGCGAACGTAAACCTCTATCATTTCATGCATATCGTGCTGGCTGACAATGCGATTGCGCGCAGCAAGTCCCGAACCAAAGCCGTTCCCAGGCTGCGAGCCTGTTTCCATGTCGGCAGTTGCTACGAATTTCACCAGGCAGAAGGCTTGAACCCGACGACTCACGACTTCATCGTGGGAGATGTAACGATCGAGCTTGCACGCATGATCGATGCCGCGCTGCCCGGCCAGATCCTGGTTGGCGATTTCATGACGGATATCGAATCGCATACGGACACGGGTACGCTTCACGTTGAACCCAATATTGACGCGGTCACGTTTCTCGAGCGTGCCCAGGGTAACCTCAGCCAACTCAGCGGTATGGAACTTTCGGGTGAGCGAGTCACGGCTATCAAGTGCTACCTGACCGGTGAGCGTATGAGCGATGGCCATTTTGATATTCGTCGGCTGACCATCAAGGACAAGCATGGTTTGTCGCGCGTGGCCTTCAACGCCAAGGTCAACATCTATCGCGAGTTGGCTCGACCTATTCTTCTCGGTATTCAGGATAAGAAACTGCCCGCGGCGAATCCTGCCTGACACAATCCGTACACTTCCGGTGCGGCAAAGGAGTTGTTCTCTTGGAACGATCAATACTCGACTGGGGCGGCAACCTCGGCGCGTTTGCAGTGATGATTCTGCTGAACGTCCTGTCAAACGCAGTCCCGCTCAATGGGCAGACGATGACGGCAATATCCGCCAAGTATTCGTCACTGTTCACACCCGCGGGATTCACATTTTCCATCTGGGGCGCTATCTACCTCGCCCTGCTCGCCTTCGTCGTATGGCAGGCACTGCCTGCGCAACGTCGCAGCTCCAAAGTCGCAAGTATCTCGACGTACTTCAAGATAAATTGCCTCGCAAATGCGCTGTGGATCGTGGTGTGGCACTACGACCTGCTCGCGCTGTCGCTTGTCGTCATGCTGATCATTCTCTCGACACTGGTTCTGATCTACCGCGCGCTCATTACTGAGATAGATACTTCGACCTTAGTTGAGCATCTGTTCCTGTACATCCCGTTCAGCTTGTACGCAGGGTGGATTACAGTCGCTACCGTTGCGAACGCCAGCGTGCTTCAGACAGGAAATGGATGGGATGATCTGCTGCTGACATCCGTGCAGTGGACACTCGCAAAACTCGCCCTGGCTGGTGCAATCGGTACAACTGTAATCGTCAGGTATCGTGACCCGGTTTTTGCAATCGCCGTGGCCTGGGCCGCTTTTGGAATAGCCGCAATGCAATCGGCAACTCCCGCAGTATCCGGAGCCGCCACTACGCTGTCATTATTGCTGTTGTTTCTCGTCGTGAAAGAAGGCGCCTCACGACTGACACGTAACTAGAGAGGAAAAACTATGGCGAACGAGGGATATCACGAACCAATCAGTGACCTGACGGACGCAACGCGCGATATGCACCGAGCGATTATTTCGTTAATGGAAGAACTCGAGGCAGTGGATTGGTACAACCAGCGAGTTGATGCATGCAAGGACGACGAGTTACGGAAGATTCTCGCCCATAATCGCGATGAGGAAAAAGAGCATGCCGCGATGGTCCTTGAATGGATACGTCGGCAGGACGCATCGTTTGACAAGGAACTTCGTGATTTCTTGTTTACGGACAAGCCGATAACGCACGACTAGTTGTTGCACGCGCCAGACCGTTCCATTTTCCACCCCAGGCCGTCTCCTAAACGCCTCGCGGTGCTGGCCGGCCTGCATCTCCGAAATCATCCCACACGACTTTCAAACTGGTCTACGGTCGCCTGGCCAACCGTTTGAAATCGAGTGGCTCCAAACGAACAAGTGCATTCCAGAGGGGCCGTCGTCTGTTGAATAAGCCGTGCCATTTACCGCACTGTCTGCATCATTCCCTTACCGTACACACGGTCTACAAGGTCCCGGTAACGCGGATCTTCCCGCAACACGTCGAAGTCCGGACGGAAGGCGATATACGTGGTCTCGAACGAGCCGTATTGCACAGCTCTGTCAAGCCAGAGCAGGGCTTCGTCGACCGCCCCGGCCCTCGCAAAGGTTTCGCCGATGATAAAAGGATCCACGTACGACGTCTGCGCGCGGTCAACGAGTGCCTCCGCCATGGCACGCATGGCGCCTCTCGGCCCGGCGTCATCGAGCCCTTGCTCAAGCGCTGCCAACAGTTCGGTATCCCCTCGATAATCCAGCTCCCGACGCTCCGCCTCGAGAGCCTTGTCTCGAGACCCTTGCGCCCAGTAAACCCGAGCGAGAAGCGATTGCATCGAATACCCGGGAGCCCGCGCCTGCGCAGCCAGCGCTGCTGAGATGGCCTCGTCATAGCGGCGCGCGATGAAAAGATGGAACGGCAGCGGCCGATTATGCATGGCACTAAACGGGCCAACCAACATCAATTCCCGCGTTCGACTGACGCTCTCCTCCATGCGTCCCTCCAGCATCAGGCAGTCGGCATCGCCGTGCATTGCATAGGGCGCCGAAGGATTGAGCCGAAGGGCTTCTTTGAACGAATCACAAGCGCCGCCAATGTCGCCGGTCCACAAGCGAACCCACCCCAGGGCGGAGTGGCCTATATAAGACTGGTCATCGGATTTGATTGCCTGCAGCGCAGTGGCACGGGCTTTTTCAATGGCTTCGCGTGGCGGAGAAAAACCGTGCAGTGCGTGCATCGCATGTGCCGCTGCAAGATTGCCCCAGGCAAGCGCAAAATTTGGTTCGATCTTTACCGCCTCTTGAAACTGCTCTATCGCGAAGCGGATGCTGTCCGACGTGAATCGATCCATTTGCATGAGACCCAAAGCGTAAGCCTCGACAGCACGCGGATCCACGGGGCCTGAAAAACCATGCTCCGGCAACTGGGAACCCGGAGATGCCGTCGCGGAGACAATCTCCGTGCCAATGGCTCTCGCCACATCGGATACGAGTTCAAATACGTCAGACGTGGCACGCGCGTAGCGCTCAGCCCATAGGTGTTTGTCAGTTTGTCCGTGAATCAGCTGGATGCTGACCTGGATTTTGCTACCGTCCCGCAAAAGGCTGCCCTCGACGAGCGCGTCTACACCGAGCTCTTTTGCGATTTCCTTGGCAGGCAGTTGGCTGTCCCGATAGCGTTTTGTCGACTGCCGAGATGTAACCCTAAGATCTCGGATCTGCGAAAGCTCTGTGATCAGGATGTCCTGCAAGCCATCAACGTAGTAGTCCTGCTCCGGATCGCCAGTCAAGTTGCTCAGCGGCAGCACGGCGAGGGACCCGATGTTGTCTATTTCCGGAGCCTCATTCCAGGGCGCCCACGCCCAAAAGGCGGCCAGAGAGCCCAGCACAATTATTGCGCCGACGCCTACCAAAAGACCGCGATTCAAAGTGGTCGTGTGCGGTTGCGCGAGATGTCCCGGGAGATCGTTCTCCTCGACCTCGGCGATGAAGCGGTAGCCTTGCGAATGCACGGTTTCGAGGTAACGGGGTGCGGCGGAGTCATCATCCAGCGCCTTGCGCAACCGGGCCACGGCCTTGCTGAGCGCGGATTCGCTGATTACCGTGTCGCCCCACACGGTATCCATTAGTTCCTGCCGCGTCACAAGCCGATCCCGGTGGGAAATCAGGTGAATGAGGAGTTTCAGGACGGTCGGCTCGACGTGAACCTCATCGCCGTTCTTGCAGAGCTTCCACGTATCCGGATCTACAAGGTAGCCATCGAAACGGTAAATATGATGTGGGCTCATGTGCTGGCGACCGACAGGAACGCACGTCGAAAAACCAGTATTTCACGACTTCTGGTGGCGAACAATACGTATCAAACCAGCCATGAAGCCTTCTGAATTCAACCCGTCCCGATTTCGTCAAACGTTCGTCAAGCAATCGTCAAGCGCTGGTGCGAAGACCCTTATACGCTCTCTCTGCGGTTCAAAAACCTGCTTAATCGGCAGAGGAGGACAGCATGAAAACTCTACTTATTTTGTCAGCAAGCCTTTTCGCCATGACGGCACAGGCACAGACCACGTTCGAGCATTTCACCGTCGAAGATCAGTGGCCGCCTCTTGTAGCGCCTGACGGTACGCTAGTCCCCAATATCATCGTTCCTGGTGAGTTCTTCTGCACGGGTGGTGGCGAGCCGATTGTCCCGTTCGGGTGCGATGGTGGCAACGGCATACACATCCGCGACACTGAAGCAGTAAGCTGCTTGACGGAACAGATGACGCACGATTGGCGACTCGAGGGCATGGCCTGGTGGAACCTTTCCGCCAACTGGGACTCCGACAAGACCGGTCCTGTCGCCGGCATCTGGCGTATCGTTCCGGGCGAATGCATTGACATGGACCTTGTCATGAATCCGGAAACCTATTGGGACGATGTCTATACCTACTGGGAAGGCACCTACACCGGCAAGCGTGAATTGGTCCCGGATCCGGAAGCCCCCCTACAGGTCAAGTGGGTTTCGACGTTGAAATTCGTGGGCCAGGGCATGGGTGATCTCGCGGGGCAGAAGATGACGGCGGTCGAAACGATCACGACCTACTATCCGAGTCCTGCGCCAGGGGAATTCTTTGGTATTTACGAACCCGAAGGCATTCTTGACGTCACCATCAAGACGAAATACTGAGGTTGGCTCGAGGAACGCCGGCGACGTCCGGCGTTCCTCGTGCGCAATATCTCAGCCATAGCAGAACACATCGAGTTTGTTGCCATCCAGGTCACGAAAGTAGGCAGCGTAGAAGCCGTCGCCACCTTCGGCGCGCAAGCCGGGAGCGCCTTCGTCGGAGCCACCAAGTTCAATTGCCTTCTTGTAAATTCGATCGACCTGGTCACGCGAATCAGCCGCAATGCCGGCCATCACGCCATTTCCCACCGTTGCTGGTTGACCATCGTATGGCTTCATTATGCAGAGCATCGGTTTATCCATTGCTGCGGCCCACGCATAACCACGCTCGCCAAGTTCCATCATTCGGGTGACGCCCATTTCGGCCAGCAGCTCGTCGTAAAACGACGCGGCGCGAGCGAGGTCATTGGTACCAAGAACAACATATCCAATCATCGTGATCTCCTTCGAGGCAAGTAAGTTTGTCGATAACGGGCGAATCATACGTTGCTATTGCACCAACGAAAAAAGCCGCTCCCCCCTTGGCGGGTGAAAGCGGCTTTCTTTCGTTAATTGGTCGGGGCGAGAAGATTCGAACTTCCGACCCCCACAACCCCATTGTGGTGCGCTACCAGGCTGCGCTACGCCCCGACCGTGTGCTGCAGTCGCATACCACGGCATTCGACTGCAGGGCGGCAATCATACCTGCCATGCAAAGACTTGGAAAGAAGGGATTTTAGCGACGCAGTATCTTAAGAACTTGTTCAAGTTCCGTGCGTATCTGCTTGATAATCTGTTGACTTTGGGTCACATCAGACTTGG
>Ga0316191_10001386_pt1 | contig 17022 bp, 16 predicted proteins | sample Eddworburr2cm_MG_FD_204928 | JGI IMG/M metagenome (GOLD analysis project Ga0316191, IMG submission 204928) | Coastal sediment microbial communities from Maine, United States - Eddy worm burrow 2 cm | ecosystem: Environmental > Aquatic > Marine > Coastal > Sediment | place: USA: Maine...
AGGTTCAGCTCCAGCCCGGGCGGTAATTGATCGACAATGTCCGGCAGCAGGGCGTTCACTTCCGCCGACAGCATCAGCGGGTTGGCGCCCGGTGTCGGGGTCAGGGCCAGCATCACGCAGGGCTGATCCTTGAACCAGCTCTCCTGGTCCGGATTGCTGGTGGAGAGCACCACGTCCGCCACGTCTTTCAGGTGCGTGACCGCGGCGCCGTCTGTTCGCAGCACCAGATTTTCGAATTCCTCGACAGTGGTCAGATTGGTGGTGGCGGACAGGTTGATCATCACGCTGTCGCCCTTGGTCTGGCCCACGGCCGCCTGTACGTTCTCTTCCAGCAGTGCCCGGCGCACCTCTGAAGCGGTCATGTCCAGCGCGGTCAGGCGGACCGGGTCGAGCCAGACCCTGAGCGCCATGGTCTGATCGCCGTTGATGCCGGCTTTGGCAACACCCGGCAGCGCCTGCAGACGGGGGACGATGCTGCGCAGACTGTAGTCCGTCATCTGGGCCGTGTTCATGTGATCACTGGTCAACGCCAGGTAGATCAGCGCCCAGCCCTCGCTGGTGGACAGGGAGATCACCGGGTCCAGTGCTTCCCGCGGCAGGTTGTTGCGCTCGCTGGCGATCTTGCCCTGAATTTCCGCCAGGGCATCGTAGGGATCGTAGTTGAGGGCCATGTAGGCCTGGATGATGGAGACGCCCTGGCGGGAGACGGACGTGACGTAGTCGATGCCTTCCGCTTCGGAGGCGGCGCGCTGCAGGGGTTCGGTGATGAAGGACTGAACCAGATCCGCATCCGCACCGGGAAACGGCGTCGTGACCGTAACCAGCGCCTGCTCTGTTTTCGGATACTCCCGCACCTCCAGCGACAGCAGCGATCGCACGCCGAGCAGCAGTATCAGCAGGCCGATGACCGAGGCGAGCACTGGCCGCCGGACGAAGACGTCCGTGATGTTCATCGGTCGCCCACGCCTTGCGGCAGTGCCACCGCTTCGCCGATCACCACCGTCTGCCCTTCGCGTAGCTTCAGATGGCCGGTGTGCACGACCCGCTGGTCGGCCTCGAGTCCGGCCAGGATCTCCACCTGTTCCCCCCGTGTACGGCCCACCTGCACCGGCTTGCGATGCACGGTGAGGCTGCCGCCTTCCTCGTTGATCGAGAAGACTGACTCGCCGTAAGCGAAGAAGCTGATGGCCGTTCTCGGCAATGTCAGCACCGGCTCGGCGTCGCTTTGAAGCAGATGCACGGTGGCGAACATGCCTGGCTGCAAACGACCATCGGCATTGGTCAGCCGCCCGCGCAGCTTCAGGGTGCGGCTGCGAACGTCCACGTCCGGGCTGACCACGAGCAGCTCGCCGGAGAAGGTCTGCTCGGGCCAGGCTGCGACGCTGACCTCCAGTTGTTGACCGGTAGCCACAGCCGCCCGGTGACGTTCCGGTACCGTGAAGTCCACATAGATCGGGTTCAGGCTCTGCAGACTGACAATGGGCTCACCCGGCGAGACGATGTCTCCCAGGCTGACCTGACGGATGCCGAGCACGCCATCGAATGGTGCTCTGATCTCCTTGCGCGCGAGCACCACCCTCTGCCGCTCCGCCTGGGCCTGAAGGCTTGCGACCTCGGACTGAGTCCGATCCATGAGCGATTGAGAGAATGCCGGCGAGCCCCGCAGCCGCTCTATCCGGCGGTTTTCGAGTCGCGCGAGACGAAGATCGGCTTCCAGCGCATCGAGCTGGGCACGGTCTTCGGCGTCATCGAGCCGCAGGAGCACGTCACCCTGCGTCACGGTCGCGCCGGAGTGGAAGTTGATTGCAATCACTTTGCCCGGCACTTCGGAGGCGATCGCCACGTCCTGAATGGCCCGGAGGTCGCCCACGGCCTCGATGCGTCGATTCCACTGCGAGCGCTGGACTCGGATGTCCGTCACCGTTGCCGGCGGCGGGCCGCCTGCCATCGCGCCTGCGCGGGCGGTGTCCTGATTGTGTTTCAACGCAAACACACCGGCGGCTACGAGGCCGATCACCAGTACGGCCAGGAATAGTCTCAGAACCACTTCGTATGAGCTTCTCGAAAATAATTCCTTAGTTTCTCACAGAACACGGTCGCCCGTGCCGTCAGCGCCTGGCGGTAAGTAGAATCCCAAATTGGGCTGCGCGTCGGTGGCGCTATGCTGTCGCTTAAGGCAATTGAGAAGGGGGTCTGCCATGCGGCCAAACGAGCGGGTCGCCATGACCCGGATCGGCGAGGTGCTTGATCATGCGGTCAGGTATCTACAGCACGTCAACGAGATCATTCATTCGCAGCTGGAGTCAGCACCGACGGAACGGGTGCGGATGCTACTCGGCGCTTTTGAGCTGGAGCAGCGAGCGCTGACGGGGGCCATCGAACGCTATCAGGAGGATGCTGAAGAGCGGGTGCTCGGTCGGTTCGTCAACTTCAGTGTCGAGCTACCGGCGGCTATTGCCGGTCCTGATTCCAATGACTCGACCCTTGCGGTGACGGAATGGCTCGTTGGCGTGAACAAGCACCTTCATGACCTGTTCAGCGAGGTGGCAGGCAGTGTGAACGTGGAAGACGTCCGTACGGCACTCACAGGTCTCGCCGATCAGATCGAGACCCACGAGCGCAAGCTTTCGAAGGAGTATCAGCGCTTCGAAGATCTCTGAAGCGCTGGCGGTATGCGGAAAGAAGGCGCGGCACCCCGCTCGAGGCTGACCGAATTCACGCTGAGCATCTGAAGAGTTTTGCGCCGCACATCCAATCGCGAAGCCCGACTCAGACGTGCGCTCACGCTGCCGATGCTGGTCCTCTACGGACTCGGCACGACAGTGGGCGCGGGCATCTATGCACTGATCGGTGAAATCGCAGGGGTAGCAGGCTACGGCGCGCCCGCGTCGTTCCTCATTGCCGCTCTGGTTGCCACCTGCACCGCCGGCTCCTTTGCGGAGCTGACAGCCCGCTACCCCCGTGCGGCGGGTGCGGCGCTTTACGTGCAGCACGGTTTCGGCCGCCCGGCGCTGGCTGTCGGCGTCGGGTTGCTGGTGGTGCTGACGGGGGTGGTTTCCGCTGCCGCGATGGTGAACGCCTTCACCGGCTACCTGCAGGAATTTCTGCCGATCGAGCGTATCTGGATCATTCCCGGGATGGTTATTGTCCTGGGTTTCGTCGCCGCCTGGGGCATCGCTGAATCCGTGATCGCGGCGGCCATCGTCACCGTCATCGAGGTCGGCGGGTTGCTGCTTGTCATCATCGTCGGTGCGGATGCCTTCACCACGCTGCCGGACCGATGGACGGAGTTCGTGCCCGGCTCTGCTTCCGCCCCCTGGATCGGCACGATGCTCGGGGTCGTGTTGGCGTTCTATGCCTTCCTCGGATTCGAAGACATGGTCGACATCGCCGAAGAGGTCAGGGACCCGAGCAGGACGATACCCCGCGCCATTCTCTGCTGACACTGGGCATAACCGTCCTCCTTTACATCATGCTTATGGTGTCAGCGCTGCTCACCCTGAGCCCCGCTGCTCTGCGGGCGACGGATGCCCCCCTGGCAACTCTCTATGCAGCTCACACCGGCACCGAGCCCCTGCTGATCGGCGCGATCGCGCTTTTCGCCATCGTCAACGGCGCCCTGATCCAGATCATCATGGCATCCCGGGTACTCTACGGGCTCGCCTCACGACGGCAGCTGCCCGCGCTGCTTCGGCAGGTGCATCCCCGGACGCACACGCCCCTGGTTGCGACCTGCCTGATCGCTTTCCTCATTCTCGCCTTCGCGCTCTACGGTCGTCTTGCGGGCCTTGCCACGGCCACATCCGTTTTCATGCTGACGATTTTCGCACTTGTGAACCTCTCTCTGTGGCGGATAAAGCGCAGAGAGTCGGAACCTGTGACGACGATCAGCTTTCCGCGGGCCGTCCCATTGGCCGGATTCGTGCTTTCCGCTGGATTCGTGGTCTGGGAACTCGCCAGCCTTATCTGCTGAATGACTCTGCGGTGGCTGATCGACCTCCGGATGCGCGCTCAACTGATGCACGCCTTCTGGCGCCGCACTATGTTTTCGATAGCACGATAGTTACTGCCACCAGAACGCCGCCTGCCAGGGCAACCAGACTGTACTTTCCGTTCTCCTCTTCCGCCTGCGGCAGCAGGTGTGTCGCACCGACGTACACGAGAGCGCCGGCAGACAGGGAGAGGAGCGCTCCCAGCACGGAGCGATCAGTCTCACTGATCAGTGGATAGGAGACGAGCATACCCAGAGGCGTGCTGAGTGCGGCTGCGAGAAAGGCGACGATCAGTGCAGACCGTTCTCTGAATCCGCCCCGGATCAGCAGGAGATAGGTCACGATCCCTTCCGGAAACTCGTGCAGCACCATGCCCATGGTTGCCAGAAAACCGGTGAACAGGCTGACCGTGAAAGCAATCGAATAAACGCAGCCGTCGATGAACGAGTGGAAACCAATGCCGACAGCGGGCACCAGGCCGATGCCGTATTCAGCCGACTCCGGATCTCTCTCGCAGACAAACGCAGTGATGAATCGATTGAACAGATGCAGACCGAAGAAGCCGGCCAGCAGGTACACGGGCGCCTGCGGATTCATGGAAATGGCGGTGGGGATGAGGTGAAGAAAGGACGCTGATATCAGGACCCCTGCGGCGAAACACATGAAGTAGGCGGTGTTTTGCCGCCCCCAGGATTCGAAACGACGGATGACGTAGATGCCGATAGTGGTGACGGACGCCGCGGTCACGCTGGTCAACAGAGCGGTCCAGAAGGTGTTTTCCATAGGCTTTCAGTCGGGTTTTTTCGCCGCCAGGGTCAGGAACGCAGCACCGAGGGTCGTTTTCCGGCCGATGCGGTTATCTATTGGCGCCAGCAGCGACGCCGCGAGACCGAGCTTCGGATAGAAGATCGCTCCTTGCACCGTTCCCGGTATCAGGCCGCCGGTCTGAGCAAGCATTCTGAGCTCTCCGGGCGTTCTGAATTTCGCACGACGCCAGAGTGGCGAGCCTAACCAGGCACGGATCCGCCGTGAGGCGGCCCAGCTGCTCCAGCGCCCGAGCTCGCCGATGACGAGACGTCCGCCAGGGCGCAGCACCCGCCCGATCTCCCGGAATTCAGGGGTGGCATCCCGGACGAAACAGAGAATGGTTATGGCAACCACGGCATCGAAGGTGCCCTCGGCAAATGGAATGGCATCAGCTTTCGCCTGATAGAAGACGACATCGAGGTTCTGCGCAGACGACCTGCGACAGGCTGCTTCTATCATGGACCTCGAGGCATCGATGCCGATGACCTCCGCGCCCCGTCTTGCAAGCTCGATGGCGAAAGTGCCATCCCCGCAGCCCAGGTCGAGGATTCGCAGCCCGTTCACGTCACCGAGCAGTTTGAGCACGGTCTGCCATTCCAGACGCTCGGTCGTGCGGCCGAGTTGACTGCTGCGCCACTTGTCGTAGACCTCGGGTCCCAGATCTGGAATGAAGTCTGAAGATGAGAGGTCTTTCAATATGTACCCCCTAGTCTGGCAGGCGGAGCCCGCCGGTGACGCACCCACCATCGGCCCGCACACCTGTTCTATCACCTCCGCGATGGCGGGATCTACATCGACCCACACCGCGGGTCCCGGGTCGGGCGATAGCCGGCAGATGTCCTGTTACCATGGTCTTAAACAGGAGAATGCCACATGTCCGCGATAGTCAGCCGCGAGATCCATCTGACAGCACGACCCGATGGGATGCCGGTGCCTGAGAACTTCGCTCTCCTCGAGAAAACGCTGTCACCGACTGAATCGGACATCGTCGTCCGGAATCTCTACATGTCGGTCGACCCGGCCATGCGCCCGGCCTTGTCGAACGGCCAGATGCCGCTCGATACGGCGATGACGGGTGGCGCCATCGGCAAGGTGATCCAGAGTGAGTCGGCCGACTACCCGGTGGACGCCTATGTCATGCACCGGTCCGGTTTTCGTGAGTATCACGTCTCGGATGGCTCGGATCTGAGCCTGATCACGCCTGAGGACGAAGCCATCTCCACGCACCTGCACATCCTTGGCGGCACCGGTCTCACCGCCTATGGTGGTCTTCTGGTCACCGGAGAGCTGAAGGACGAGGAGAACGTTTTCGTCTCTGCAGCGGCCGGCGCCGTGGGATCCGTCGCCTGTCAGATCGCCAAGATCCGCGGCTGTCGCGTGGCGGGCAGCTGCGGTTCAGACGAGAAGGTGGCGTATCTGCTGAACGAGCTCGGCATCGACTACGCCTTCAACTACAAGACCAGCAGCATCTCCCGCGAGCTGCACATCGGGCTGCCGGATGGCATCGATGTCTACTTCGAGAACGTCGGTGGCGCTCATCTCGATGCAGCCTGCGGTCAGATGCGGCCGCTCGGACGGATTCCCGTCTGCGGCATGATCTCGGCCTACAACAACAAAGGTGCACGCTCCGAAGGGGTGACCACCCTTTCGAACATGATCTATAACCGGGTGACGATGAAAGGCTTCGTGGTCTACGAGTTCAACCATCTCCGCGATCAGTTCCTCAGCGACATGCGGCAGTGGATGCGGGAAGGGCGCATGAAGTATCAGGAAACCGTCATGGAAGGGATCGAAAATGCGCCGGCGGCGCTGATCGGTCTGCTCCACGGTGAGAACACGGGCAAGATGCTGGTGCGGTTGGCGGAAGACTGAAGCTGATCGCCCGGGAGCAGATCACGACTCAGGTCAGTCAGCTACAGACTGCCGATGCCCCAACGTATCCCGCGTCGCAGAAGCTCATAGAAGATCGGTGAGTTCCACCCACAGCGCGTGATGGGGGCGACCTCCATGAGCGGCTGCATGTCGTACTTGCCCGTGCAGTGCCCGAGCATCAGATAGAGCACCGCGCCGTCGCCCAGGCTGCGCAGATACATCTGCGGCTGGCTTTGCCGGTCGGTACCGAAGTCGCTCTGCACATAGCCGGTCGAGGGTGCGTTGTAGGTGCCTTCGAGCAGGATCTCGTGCTCGCCGAAAAACTCGCAGTAGTAGGGCTCGTCCTCGATCTCGAAATCCGCCATGCCCTCGGTGAGCGGGTGCTGCGGATTCACCACTCTGACGGGAAACGTCTGCACAGCGGGATGGGCGACGAACCGGCTGCCCAGGATGTTCATCAGTTCCGGCGCGCGATCGGGCGTGTCGGCTTTGCCGCCGGCGATCTCCACCAGCGCGTTGGTGCCATGCAGGGCAAGCCAGCGGCCGCCGTCCTCGATGAATGTCCTGAGGGCGGCCTGTTCTGCCTCGCTGGGGCAGAGATCGCAGGTGTAGGTGATCAGCAGGGTTGAAGCCGAGATGGCTTCGATATCCGAATAGCTGTCCGCAACGCGCACCCAGACGTCCTCCTCCTCGGCGAGCAGCTTGAGCAGCTCGAGGCGTGCGAAGTTCGTGTCGTGGTACTTGGCGTTGCAGACCAGGTAGACGTCGATTCGATCGCCTGTACTCATCGCTCTGGTGCCCAGGCGATCGGGAACACTTCCGGGAAGTCCTCCAGCGGCTGGCCGTCCTTCGGCTGCAGTTCGTACAGCGGCAGCGGGTCCGGGATCGCCTGACTGCGCCTGTGCAGATACTGAACATCGGGCCCCGCCCAGAGCGACGCATGTGATCGCCTTGGGTGATCGAGGGTCACGCCGCCGCGGGCCGAATGCAGGATGTGGCCGTGGAAGAGGATCACGTCACCGGGCTCGTAGTCCCAGCCGAGTATGTCGAATGAGCCGCGATGATCTTCGATGTCGGGCAGTGCCGGGAGATCCGGATCGAAGAAAGAATCGAAGTAGGTCCACTGCTCGTGTGCTTCGGGCCCGATGATCGGTTCGCCCCGGGCCAGTTTCGCTTCCAGCTCTGCGACACGCTCCGGATCACTCGCTGGATCCATGCCCACTGGCGGCCGATAGGTGACGTTCCAGCGATGAGATCCGCGGACGACCTCGAGGCTGACATCGCGGGGCGCCGGATCCGCGCAGACCCAGGCACGAACGAGCTCTTCGCCCGCCACGTTGTAGTAACAGGTGTCCTGATGCCAGGCGCTCGGGAAGATCGGGCCTGCAGGTTTGTAGAACATCTGGTCCATGTAGAAGCGCACGGGCGCGTTCAGCACGGTACCGACGATTTCCGCAATCGGAGACTCATCGAGGAGACGTTTCAGTTGCTGGGATTGGCGCGACGGCCACTGATCGATCCGCAGTGCCATGTCCACGCCGGCGGACATCCCATCCGGATGAGCCTGGGCCTCCTCCAGACCCTGTTCGAGCAGATCGTTCCACTCAGGATCCAGCCGCTGCTTCAGCAGAACGGCCCCGTCGTTATGAAACGCTGTAATCTCTTCTTCGCTGACCAGTGACACGAGCACTCCTCCTCCCCAAAGCAGCAGAGCAACAGTATGCAGCATCAGCCAGCGTCGTAATAACCCCGGATCGAAGTGGATCGTGTACGCTCTGAGTTCACACTCAGGGAGGAACTCATGAGCATCATCGATAGTTTCCGTCTGGACGGTCAGGTTGCCGTTGTGACCGGCGGTGGTCGCGGAATTGGCGAAGGCATCGCCCTTGGCCTCGCGGAGGCGGGGGCTGATGTGGTGGTTGCCGCACGGCGAACCAACGAGATCGAGGCCGTCGCCGAAAAAGTCAGGGCGTTCGGCCGCAGGGCGCTGGCGATCACCACAGACATGATGGAGATCGAGCAGGTGCAGGCGCTCGCCGAAAAAACCGCCAGCGACCTGGGCGGGCTGACGTGCTGGGTCAGCAATGCCGGCGGCGCCGATGACCGTGTGCCGCGCACGTTTCTGGATATGCCGGAAAGCCAGTGGGACTTTCAGATGAACCTGAATCTGAAGGCGGTGTGGACGGGGGCTCAGGCGGCGGGAAACATCATGAAGGACAACGGCGGCGGCACGATCATCAACATATCGTCCCAGGCCGCAAACCGGGCCTCGCCGAACAATGGACCCTACGCGGTGGCGAAGAGCGGCGTGAACAACCTGACCCAGACGCTGGCCGTGGAGATGGCGCCGCTCGGCATCCGGGTGAATTCGGTATCACCCGGCCCCATCCCGACCGAGGTGTTCCTGGAGTTCACGCAGATGACGGAAGCGGATATCCCCAAGATGGGTAAGATGTTCGGCGTACCGCTCGGTCGTGTGGGCACGCCGGAAGACATCGCGCCGGCAGTCGTCTATCTCGCCTCGCCTGCGTCGAGCTGGATGACCGGGCAGGATGTGGTGATCAACGGGGGGCTTTGAGCAGAATGGCTGAGACCAGACGACAGGAAATTCTAGGGCTGATCGTTTGGCTTCTCCTGGCCTATGCGGCCTCTGCGGTCGGTGCAATTGCATCGGTGGAAGCCGGGGACTTCTATGGCCAGCTGCAGCAACCTACCTGGGCGCCGCCCGCCGGCCTGTTCGGTCCGGTCTGGACGATCCTGTACACGATGATGGGTATTGCGGCCTGGTTGGTCTGGCGAGCCGGTGGCCTTGCCGCGAATCGGCTAGCGCTGGGGCTGTTTTTTGCTCAGCTCGGTTTGAATGCGCTCTGGAGCTGGCTGTTTTTCACCTGGCACCTCGGTGGGCTGGCTTTCGCCGAGATTCTCGTGCTCTGGCTGTTCATTCTCGCGACCCTGATCGCCTTCTGGCGGGTACGCCCCGTCGCTGGTGCCCTGCTCGCGCCTTATCTGATCTGGGTGACCTTCGCCGCCATCCTCAACTTCACGCTTTGGCAGGCAAACCCACTGGTGCTCTGACCGCGGCGTAATCAGGATTCGGCGGACGGCCTGCGTTCCTGCAGCTGCATGATGATCTGGCGGTGCTTGTTCCGATCAATCCGATAGCGCACGTAAAACAGCACCCCGATGATCGTGAACACCGAGGTGCCTGGGCCTTCCGCAAAGCCGAGCCACCAGATGGTGTCCGCATCGACGCTGCCCAGGCGCGCGCCAGCCGGGAAAGCAATGAGATCGATGATCGCGCCGCCAATGATGACGCCAATGGCGCCGGTCGCTTTCTGGGTGAAAGATCTGGAGGAGTAGATGATGCCTTCCCGGCGTTCGCCGGTTTCCAGTTCGTGCTCGTCGGCGATGTCGGCAAACATGGAATTGATGGAGCTGAAGATGATCGGGGCGATGGTGGCGGCGATCAGGTAGCGCAGCATCATCAGCCTCAGGATCCACGGTGAGTCGTTGTCCGGAAACCAGGACACATCCAGCAGGCGCAGCACCGTCATGGCATTCATGTTGATGACCGTCGCGATGGCAAGAAAGACGACCGCTCGTTTTTTATCCAATAGCTTCGTCGCCAGTGGGGTCAGGGGAACGGAGAGGATCAGACCGCAGACCAGCACCAGCGGCAGAAGGGAGAGCTGTTCGGTGCTGAGTCCCCAGAAGTGCACGCCCATGTAAGGGCCGAAAACGGCTTCCACGGCCAGTGAGGTGGTGGCGAGCAGCATACCGGCGAACAGTGCGCGGAATGAGGCGTTGCCGAACAGCTCCCGCAGCTCACGCAGAACGCTGCGCGGGCTGAACGGCGGCGAAGGCGGTGGTGGCTTCAGATGCGGGATCTCTCGCCAGGTGCCAGCGACGCAGATCAGGATGGAAAGTACGGCCGCGCTGCCGGCCAGCAGGCTGAAGCCTGTGTAACCCGCCGGATTCAGCAGGCCCGGATCGAACGCCTCTGTGGTGGGAAAGAAGAGGCGGTAAGACGCGAATGCCAGAACGGCGCCGCCGAGCGCGCTGAACAGAGTGCTGAACGCGAACAGCGTGGAGCGCTGGTTGTAGTCTGCAGCCATCTCCGCGCCGAGCGCCAGATGGGGCACGTGGTAGAAGGTCAGACAGCCCCGAATCAGCACCGCGAAGCAGGCCAGCCAGGTGAACAGGCCCAGTTCCGAAAGGCTGCCCGGCGGGTTGAACAACGCAAAGAAGGCGAAGCCGAGGGGCAGGGCGCTCAGCAGCAGGAACGGGTGCCGTCGTCCCCAGCGGGTGCGCATCTTATCGGACAGCGAGCCCGCCACCGGGTCGGTGACGGCGTCGAACACCAGGGCGATGGCAAGAGCGAGTCCGGTGTACAGCCCGGATACGCCGAGAATCTGCTGGTAGTAGAACAGCAGAAAGGTATTGAAGGCGGTGCCTTTGATCCCCTCCGCGGCTTGACCAACACCGAACGCAGCCATGACGGGCATTGACAGTCGGCGCGGCTCGTTTGAAGGCGTCTGTGTGGGAAGCTCTACTGCAGGGGATTGTGCGTTTATTTGCTTGATTGAGATTCGATCGTTACTACGTCTGAGCACAAGTCTAACCCGATTGGCGCTGCAGCCATTCGCGTCGGGATCAAAACAACTGCTGTACGGACTAGCCCTTACTGGACGGCGAACGGGCCCGCACTTTAATGTGACGCTGATGGGTGGGACAAACAAGCGGGTATCGATAGGAGGTAGTGTTGGTTTTACCTTACAGGTCTGATCCGGGCCGATTCCGGTGGATTGAGGTTCTGTGCATGAGTCTGGTGTTGGGCGCCTGCGCCTCGGCACCCTATGAGCCGGGATCGATGAACTCTGTTTCCTTCCGGGAACGAGCGCAGACACAAAGCGCACTCGATATCACCGTTTCCGCTGCAGTGCCGGGCCCAGAGGAGACGGAAGCGCTGTTCAATCTCCCGCTTTATGACAGAGGCATTCAGCCGGTCTGGCTCGAGGTCAGGAACGAATCAGCCGACTTGATCCGCTACGCGCCAGTGGGCACCGACCCCGAGTACTTTTCCGGACAGGAGGTGGCTTACGTACACCGAAGTGGTCTTTCCAAGGAGGGCATGGAGGCGCTCAATCAGCATTTCTACGATGTCACCATGCCGCGGCGGATACCGAGCGGGGAGACCCGTTCGGGGTTTGTGTTCACGCACGCGCACCCCGGCACCAAGGGATTCAATGTAGATCTCTTCGCCGATACCAGGGAATCTGATCTCTCTTTCACGTTCTTCATCGATGTGCCTGGATTCGAGCCGGATCATTCGGAGGCGTTCTACGAAGCACTATATCCACCGGATCAGATGCAGGATCTCAACAGAGACGAGCTCAGGGAGGCGCTGGCGAACAAGCTGGATGCGGAGTCATCTTTGAACGAAGGGATCCCGGTTAACGGCGTAGTCATCGGCGAGGGTCGGGAAGTGTTGAAGGCTCTGATCAGAGCGGGATGGTATGAAAGACGAAGAACCGAATCTGAACTTGCGGCCGATATCTCCACATTCGATGGCCGGGTCGCCGACGTCGTGTTCGTGAAGAACGAGAGCACGGGTGGTGGGCGGAATGAGCTTCGGTTCTGGAAAAGTCCGTTTCTTGAATCCGGTGTGCCGGTCTGGATGCTGCAGACAGTGCATCGCATCGACGTCAGCGGCGGGGTGCTTGATCCGGATCTCGATAACGCAGCAACCTTCTTTCAGCAGGACATCTGGTATGGGCAAGGTCTGGCGCGATCCGCCTGGCTGCAGACCGAGGCATCGTCCAGCCTGGATAGTCCTGTTCGAATGGCGAACGGCGCGGAGTACTTCACCTCCGGCGCTGTGCTCGTGACCTGGCTTTCCGGTGAGCTGGTCTCCATGCTCGAGGTGGACCTGCTTGCGTGGGATCCGAGTCCCAGCGCGAATCTCTGAAGGAGGTGCTCCGATGAAGACGATCAAGCAGCTGTTCGTGGGCGCTTTGTGGCTTACGGTCTGTTTATTGTGCTCGGGTCAACTGCTCGCTCAAGTGGTGTCGCAGCAACCTGCCTTCATGGAACGCGCTCAGACCCAGTTGGAAAATGGGGTCAGCGTCACGGTCGCGGTGCCGAGTGCGGCCGAAACCAAGGAATACTTCGGGCTCTCTCTTTACCAGAAGAACGTGCAGCCCGTGTGGCTAGACGTGACCAACGAAAGAGAGATCCCCGTCCAGTTTCTGCCGGTCGGGCTGGACTCCTGGTACTACACGCCGATCGAGAGCGCGATGCTCGGGGCCGGGAGAAAGGCTGATGCCAGCAGGGTGAAGCGGTTCGAGGCCGAAGGGATGAAGATTTACATCGGACCTGGAGAGCGGCGCAGCGGATTCATATTCTCGCGGCTTGACCAGGGTACGAAGTCGTTCAACGTGGATTTCTTCGCCAGGGGAAACGAACACTTCGGCTTCACCTTTTTCGTGCCGGTACCTGGCCTGCGGATGGATCATCAGGATGTGGACTGGGACAATCTTTACAGCGACGAGGAAATCCGGGACCTGGATCAGGCTGCGCTGATCGAGACCCTGCAGCAGCTGCCCTGCTGCACGACGGACAAGGGTGCCAAGGGGACCGGTGATCCGTTGAATCTGGTCGTGATAGGCACGCCTGATGACGTCTACTATTCTTTCCTGCGCGCGGGTTGGGACGAGACGGAAGTCATCAGCAGAGGTTCATTGTGGCGCATGGGCAAGGCCTTCGTTGCCCGGAGTGAAAACCGCTACTCGCCCGTAAGCGGTCTCTATGTCTTCGGCCGGCCGCAGGATGTCGCGCTGCAGAAAGCGCGAGACAACATCGACGAGCGAAACCACCTTCGTCTCTGGATGTCGCCCTACCGCTATCAGGGTAAACCGGTGTGGATCGGCCAGATCAGCCGAGACATCGGCGTGCGGCTCACCCGGAAGACGATCACGACCCACAAAATCGACCCGGACGTGGATGAAACCCGAGAGTATCTGGTGGAGAACCTGGCCTATTCGCAGTCCCTGTGGAAACTGGGTTACGTCTCCGGGGTCGGAGCAGCGAGCCGGGCAGAGCCACGGGGCAACCTGACCGGAGATCCCTACTACACGGATGGCCTGAGGGTCGTGCTGTGGGTGACGGGCGAACCGGTCAGTTTCAGCGATATCCAGGGGCTGGATTGGGGTGCGGAGCCCACTCGCTGAAGCGCACTTTTCAATGAGAGTTCCAGGGGAGGGACCATCCGCATGAACGACGCCATCAAGGGTCCGCTTTGGGCGGCACGCAACTGGTCTGCCGACGCAGGCGAAGGCAGCATTCACGATGATGACACCGCGGCGGAGCTGGGCTTCCGCGGTGGCACCGTGGCCGGCGACGTGCACATGAATCAGTTTCCACCGGTGCTGGTGCAGATATTCGGCGAGCGTTGGTTCGAATCAGGCAACCTGTCGCTCAGCTTCAAGAACGCGACAGTCGACAAAGAAGAGGTGCAGGTGTTCGCGGAGCCGCTGGCACCCGATGCCACCCAGACCAAGGTGTGGATGGAGCGTGCAGATGGCCTGCTGGTCTCCACCGGCACTGCCGCCGTCGGCGACCACAGCCAGTCCGAACTGCGCCGCAAGGACCTGCGCCCGTGCGACCCGTCCGAGCTGCGGATTCTCAATCGGATCGAGCCGGGGATGTCGCTCGGCGAGTACGATGTGCTGACCGACCCTGAGAAACAGTTCGAGCGCTACGACAACAACCTCATCAGCGATCCGCTGACCTGGTACCGGGAGCCTTCTCCCTGGGGAGAGCCGGTCGCAGCACCGTGCACCATCGTCCAGTACCTGTGGGGTTATCCGATCAAGACGCTGGATCCCTATATCCAGGGCTCCGTTGGCCTGTTCGGGGCCATCGAGATCGGCTACACGAACGGCCCTTTTCTCCTCAACCGGAGATACCATCTCAGCAGTAAGGTAATCTCTGTGGGCCAGAGCCCGCAGACCGAATACGTCTGGTATGAAACAGAAGCCTACAACGACGCTGGAGATCTGGTCGTCACCATGCGCATGCAGGGGCGTTCGATGAAGGCGTCCTCCGAGGCTTATCGGGACGCATGAACCGCGGCTGGCTGGACATCACCATCAAAAGGGGCACGATCAATTGGGGGCATCATGCGACTGACTGAAACGGACGCTGCATTTATCTACGGGGAGTCGGTCAGCAGCCCGATGCACATTTCATCGGTGTACGCGCTGGACGGCGAGCTGGACTTCCAGAAGCTTCTGACCCGATTCGAGAAACGCATCCATCAGGTGCCGGCGTATCGAAGAAAACTCCAGCAGATCCCCTTGAGCATCGCGCACCCGGTCTGGGTCGATGACCCGGAGTTCGATCTGTCCAATCATGTGGTGCATCACGAACTGCCACCCGGCACGAGCTACGAAGATGCTGTCGACGTGGCTGTGGAGCTGAACGAGGCTCTGCTCCCGCGTGACCGGCCGTTGTGGAAGATGGTCATGATCTCAGGCGTGCCGGGCAAAACCCTGCTGCTGCAGCAGACCCATCACGCCATGATCGATGGCGCTTCCGGCATCGATCTGACCCTGGTTCTATACGATCTCGATCCGGATGCCGGCGAGCCCGTGGCGCCGAACGAGCCCTGGGAGCCAGAAACGCCGCCCGGGCCCGGCGAACTGCTGTCCGATGCCGTTCAGGACAACCTGAAGGCGTTCAGCGAGAAAAGCCCGCTGCACCTCGCCACCCAGGCCGTCTCGAAAGCTCAGCAGCTGCGGCGCGCGACCGAGGTGATGACGAAGTTTGTCAGCCAGCCGGCAATCACCGCGCCCTTCAATGCCGGCATTGTCGGCCCGAAGCGGAAGGTGCGCTGGATCAAAAAGTCCTTCGCCGACATCAGAGAAATCCGCCGGCAGCTTGGCGGCACCATCAATGACGTGGTGCTCACCGTCGTCTCGGAGGCGGTGGCCCGATATCTCGTGGCGCACGACGAGGCGGCGGAAAACGGCCAGTACATGCGAATCATGTGCCCGGTGAATGTGCGCACTGAAGACAAGAAGGGCGCGTTGGGCAATGAGGTGTCAGCGATTTTCCCTCGCCTGCCGGCAGAAACCCTGGATCCGGTGCAACGCCTGAATGCCGTGATCGGGGAAACGGAACGGATCAAACGGGAAGAAGAGGCCCAGTCGGTGACTGTGATGCAGGAGTCCATGCCCTTCATGCCGCCTCTCGCCATGCTGAGCACGCAGCTCGTGGGCACCCCGATGGATCCGACGGCGGCCATCGCCAGGATGAACCTTCCCATCCAGCCACGAATCGGCGGCTACAGACCGCCCAACCTCGGGGTCAATTTTGTCTGCACCAATGTGCCGGGTGTGCAGGTGCCGCAGTACATGTGTGGCCATGAAGTGATCGACACGATCGGCCTGCTGGTGCTGACCGGCAACGTGGGCTTCAGCGTCACGATTCTCAGCTACAACCGGCAACTGTTCTTCTCCTTCATCTGCGAATCGCGCCTTCTGCCCGATCTGGAGGTGATCGCCGGGGCTGCGGATGATGTGTTCAACGAACTGCTGGAAGCCGCAGGACAAGCCGCCGGATCGAGAGCAGGATAAAAGTAGAGGACGAAGAGAGTGATTGACTACAACAAGACGATCTCGCTGCAGGATGGCGGCGAAGTGGAGATCCACGCGATGACGCGGGAGGATCGGGACGCAATGCTGGCCTTTGCGCAGAAATTGCCGGACGACGATCTCCTGTTTCTGCGCATCGACATCACCCAACCGGATGTCATTGACCAATGGATCAAGCAACTCGAAGAAGGGCACTCAGTGTCGCTCGTCGCCTACGACGCCGAGGGTCTGATCGGCTACGCTACGGTGCATCGGACCGAAGCCCGCTGGACCAGAAACATCGGCGAGCTGCGCGTCAACGTCAGCGCCGACTACCGCGGCCGGGGGCTCGGCCGGCATCTTACTTCAGAGATCTTCGATGTGGCTCGGAGTCTGGGACTGCGCAAGCTCACGGCCAGCATGATTTCCGACCAGAAAGGCGCTCAGGCGGCCTTCCGGCGTCTTGGCTTCGTCACAGAAGCCATGTTCTCCGATCATGTGGACGATATGAACGGCACGCCCCGGGATCTCATCGTGATGACGCATGATGTCAGCGGTCACTCGGACGTTCTCGAGCAGACGGTCAAGCTCTGAGCGAATGGCTATGGCTACGCCGCTGGAAACCGCTGCATCGCTCGAGTCGCTGGTGCGAGCGCATGCGGATCAGGGAGAACGGGAACGTCGCCTGCCGGCTCCGGTGGCGGAAGCCTTCGCCG
>Ga0316191_10001387_pt1 | contig 17020 bp, 15 predicted proteins | sample Eddworburr2cm_MG_FD_204928 | JGI IMG/M metagenome (GOLD analysis project Ga0316191, IMG submission 204928) | Coastal sediment microbial communities from Maine, United States - Eddy worm burrow 2 cm | ecosystem: Environmental > Aquatic > Marine > Coastal > Sediment | place: USA: Maine...
AAACCTCGACATCGGCTTTTCATCGTTTCGACCGTTCCGATAAGGGGGTGACAAAAGTCCGACAGGACTATATGTCTATCGGCCAGGGTGGCGTCGGCAAGCAAACTGCAGGGGATCAGCGGACACCGCTCGGCATCTACTTCGTCACTGAGCAGTTGGAAACGACGCGCATGCACGAGAAGTACGGTGTTACCGCGTTTCCACTCGACTACCCGAATGCGTGGGACCGTCGCCACGGGCGAACCGGTGATGGCATCTGGATACATGGCGTTGATCCGCGCGGCGGCGTGCGGCCACCACTCGATACCGATGGGTGCATCGCATTGCCGAATGAGCGCCTTGCTGCTCTTGAGCAGTCGTTTGAATCGAATGTGACGCCGGTTTTGATAGCCAGGGACCTGGCATGGTCCGACCCAACCGCAGTTGCGGAAGTACGCGACTCTCTTGAGAAAGCCGTTGCGCGCTGGGCCCGGGGGCTGGAGCAGGGGGACATGTACACCTACCTCGATGCCTACGATGACTCCTTTCGCCATTGGGGAATGAACAAGGAAGAATGGTCCGCGTTCAGCATGGAGACGGTTGGTCACAGGCCGATCAGTCGGGTCGAGGTGAGCGACCTGTTGTTGCTCGGTGATCCGGTGGAACCCGGGCTCTACCTCAGCCGCTTCCGTTTGAAGATCGAGGAGGAAGCGGCGCGCAGCGTGATTTCCGTGCGCCGAATATACTGGCGCCGCTCAGAGAGCGGCGCCTTTCGAATCGTTGCAGAGGATAGCGGCTAGCGCAGGCCTTCGCGGACGGTGAGTTCGTCGATGAGCTCGAGCAGTTCATCATAACCACCGGCATCGGCCGCACTCGTGCGGTATTTTCCGTTCACGACGATGGTCGGAACAGACGTGATGCCGTAGCGGCGGGCCAGATCCGCGCCGACGCGCATTTTCTGATTGACCGGAAACGAGTTCCACGCCTTGTCGAATTCTTCGGCGGAGACGTTGAAACGCTCGAACAGCTTCTGAATCGCTTCAATCCGGGTCAGTCGATTGCCCCGATTGTGGTACTCGATGAAGGCCGCATTATTGAAATCGCCGAGATCGGCAATCATGCCATTTTTCTCGAGCAGTTCTGCGGTGTAATACGTTTGGGCATGCATCATTGCGAGCCGGTTGAAAACGGCTGGTATGCGGACGAAGCGGACGCCCGGGTCCTTGGTTTCCAGCCACTTCTGCATGTAGGGCTCGAGGGTGAAACAATGCGGGCAGCTGTACATGAAGGTCTCTGCGACCTCGATCTTGTCCGCACCACCGACAGTTGGTTGTGTCGGCATCAGGCGGAAGTAGTGCTGGCCTTCCTTGTACTTCCATTCACGCGCTTCGACTTCGGTGTCGGCAACAGCAAGCACGATGGCCTGGTCCTCAGGCTCGAGTGCTTCTTCCGATGCCGACTCCTCGACCACTTCGAGTGTCTCCGTAGCGGCTTCTTCAGTCTCGTCCGTGGCGGCCTCGTCAACAACAGCCTCAGGGGCTGGCGCTTCAATGGCCGTCGCGTCCTCGGCAGGCGCTGTGGATTCTTCTTTGCTGCATGCCGCCAGCGTAAACAACGCCGCAGCAACCCAAAACAGATGCTTCATATGGTGTCTTCCTGAAACTGTCTAATTGCTTATTTCAGACCCTGAACATAGGAAGAAAGTGCCGCAATATCTTCCTTGCTAAGGCGCGCGGCGATGTCGCGCATGATACGAGTCTTGCCATCGCTTTCCCGGGCGCCAGAGGCATAGTCGTTCAGTTGCTTGGCCGTGTAATCTGCGTGCTGGCCCTGCAATGCCGGGTATTTGGCCGCCGGATTACCGCGGCCGGTCGGGCCATGGCAGGCCAGGCAGGCCGAGACGCCGCTTTCAGTATCGCCGCCGCGATAAAGTGTTTCACCGCGACTGACCGTGCTCGCATCCTTAACTGACTGGGCTGCAGCCGGCAGGCTTTCGAAATAGACGGCGAGATCCGCCATGTCCTGATCCGACAACATCATTGCCTGGGCAGACATCAGCGGGTCCTTGCGCGAACCTTCCTTGAAGGCCATGAGTTGTGCAAGCAGATACGGCGCATTCTGACCGGCAATATTCGGCCACATGGGGCTGACGCTATTGCCTTCGGGGCCATGGCAGGCAGTGCATGTCAGGGACTTGGCTTTGCCGTCCTCAATTGAACCGTTGACCAGGCTTTCCGCCTGAACCTGGGTTGCTGCCAACGCCAGACCGGTGATCGCAAATAGCGAAACGAGCTTGTTTTTCATACTTTCTATCCGTTACTTCCCTGCAATGGCCTGGGCCATCGCTGTGATACAGAAATAGTGTCTGAGTCGCACCGGGTCCGATGCTGGGTTGGATCGCAGCTTGTTACCTTGCTGCGTGACCCCGAACCGGTCAAACTTGCTGCCAGGCCCTGTACTCAGCAAGCGCAAATTATACACACAAACCACGGGGCATACCCATGTCGCAATATCCACAAGCCTGCTTTATCAAGAGCGCAAATGCGCCCAAACAGTTCGTCCCCGATGAAGGGGCCGAGGTGGCGTTCGCCGGCCGCTCAAATGCCGGAAAATCGAGCGCAATCAACATCATTGTCAATCGGCGCCAGTTTGCCCGCACCAGCAAAACCCCGGGCCGGACGCAGCTTGTGAACTTTTTCAGCCTGCGAGAGAAAGAGCGCCTCGTGGATCTGCCTGGATACGGTTTCGCCAGGGTTCCCGGCAGCACGCGTCATCATTGGGCCGACCTCATGGCGGACTACTTTGAGATGCGCAAAAGCCTGACCGGCATGTTCCTGATTGTCGATATTCGCCGCCAACTCACAGATTTTGATCGGCGCATGCTCGCCTTCGCCGATTCGGTAGGGCTGCCCGTGCATGTCCTCCTCACCAAGGCGGACAAGCTGAAGAGGGGGCAGGCAGCGACGGCATTGCTGGAGGTCCGGCGTGACCTGGGTTCAACGGCGACCGTGCAGCAGTTCTCGGCCCTGAACCGGCTGGGCGAAGAAGAAGCCCGCGCAAAACTCGAAGAATTCCTGCAGCTCGTTCCCGGGCAATAAAAAGACCCCGAAGCACCATCGGTGCCCCGGGGTCAGAAGAAGCAACAGGCTTGGGGTCACCGTGTTGCACGCCTATTTAGGGAGGTAAACAGGCGAGTACTTACGCACTCAGTAAATTAGAGGTGCATCGGCGCAGGGAGTTCCCGAGAAGGCACAACATATTGAGTTTATTAGTAAAATAGTCTGGATTAGGTCTGATCTGTCCCGCGTGTCTCAAGATCCCGCAATCGCCTGGCAGGGTGATCGGGCGGCACCTGGGGATGTGCTACGGAATCTATAGCCGAGCAGGCACGTCGATGGAATTACGGTAGGAAGTGAAGCACGCGAGGCGTGTGGAGTAGCACATCCCCGGGTGCCGCATATCTCCTCTCTCCGCGGCCACAATGTCGGAAGTCAGTGCGCTTCGTCCCAGTTGACCCCGGTCCCGACGTCAACCTTGAGCGGCACTTTCAGCTCTGCCGCAGAGTTCATGAGGTCGGTGACGTGCTTCGTGACGGCTTCGACCTTGTCAGATTCGACCTCGAAGACTAGTTCGTCATGCACCTGCATGATCATTCGCGCGCCCGGTTGCTCGTCGCTCAACCAGCCGTGCACGGTGATCATCGCGTGTTTGATGATATCCGCGGCCGTACCCTGCATCGGCGCGTTGATCGCACTACGTTCGGCATACTGGCGCCGCTGGGCATTGCGGGCATTGATTTCCGGCAGGTACAGCCGCCGGCCAAACACGGTCTCGACGTAGCCCTTTTCGCTGGCCCTTGCACGGATGTCGTCCATGTATTGTTTGACGCCCGGATAGCGGTCGAAATAGAGATCAACGTACTCCTGGGCCTCGCCGCGTGAAATGCCGAGCTGTTTGGCGAGCCCGAAGGCGGACATACCGTACATCAGTCCGAAGTTGATGGCCTTGGCGGAACGGCGCTGGTCGTCGGTCACGTCGTCGAGTGCTGTCTCAAACACCTCGGCAGCTGTTGCACGGTGCACGTCCTGCTCTTTTTCGAAGGCCCCCAGCAAGCCCTTGTCGGCTGACAAATGCGCCATGATTCGCAGCTCGATCTGCGAGTAGTCGGCCGCGAGGAGGACAGTGCCTTCCGGAGCTACGAACGCCTGCCGGATGCGCCGGCCCTCATCCGTGCGAATCGGGATGTTCTGCAAATTCGGGTCAGACGATGAGAGGCGACCGGTTGCCGCCACGGCCTGGTGATACGAGGTGTGAATGCGCCCCGTGCGTTCGTTGATCATTAGCGGGAGCTTGTCTGTATAGGTGCTTTTCAACTTGCTGACACTGCGGTAGTCGATAATGACGGCCGGAAGCTCGTAGTCGTTCGCAAGTTCCGCGAGCACGTCTTCGGCCGTCGATGGCTGACCTTTTGGCGTCTTGCGAATGACAGGAAGCTCTTGCTGTTCGAACAGGATCTGCTGCAGCTGCTTGGGCGACCCAAGATTGAACGGACCACCGGCAAGCTCATGTGCTTTCGCTTCGAGCTCACCCATCTTCTTGCCAAGTTCGCCGCTTTGCCTGGCCAGCATCTTGCGATCGACCAGCACGCCGGTCTCTTCCATGTCGAGCAACACCGGCACAAGGGGTTGCTCGATTTCTTCGTAGACTTTCCTCAGCGTCGGCACGTCATTGAGTTTTTGCCACAGGGTTTCGTGTAGTTGCAGCGTGATATCGGCATCCTCGGCCGCGTAGGGTGCCGCCGTTTCCAGATCGACCTGGTTGAAGGTCAGCTGCTTGGCTCCCTTGCCGGCAACGTCTTCGTAATGAATCGTTTCCTTGCCGAGGTACTGGCGTGCCACCGAATCCATGTCATGGCGTGTGGCGACGCTGTTGAGAACGTAGGATTCGAGCATCGAGTCGAACGCCATGCCGCGCAACGCAATGTCGTAGCGTGCCAGGATATGGGCGTCGTATTTGAGGTGGTGGCCGACTTTCTTTTTGGCGTCATTCTCGAGCCAGGGCTTCAACCTGGCGAGCACCTCATCGCGCGGGAGCTGGTCGGGTGCACCGGGATAATCATGTGCAACCGGGACGTAGCAGGCCTCGCCAACGATTGTCGACAGTGAAAAGCCTACGATTTCGGCGTTCATGTAATCGAGACTATTGGTCTCGGTGTCGAAAGCGGCAAGCTTCGCTTTGTCGAGCTTATCCAGCCAGGTATCGAAGGCGTTCCAGGTGAGGACGGTTTCATACTCCGTCGCTTCCTGATCTTCGGTTTGTTCCGGTTCTTCGCCAGCTATCTCGTCGAGTCCGCGCAGCAGCGATCGCAATTCAAAGTGACTGTACAGTTTTCGCAGTGCTTCAGTGTTCGCTTCACCGGGTTTGAGATCATCGATGCCGATATCGAGCCCAACATCAGTCTTGATCCTTGCGAGATCCTGCGACAGCCGCAGGGACTGAACGTTTTCGCGCAGGCTTTCGCCGACCTTGCCTTTGATGTCTTCGCCATGCTCGATGATGCCGTCGGCGCTGGCGTACTGATTGAGCCACTTGGCCGCCGTTTTGGGCCCGACTTTCGGCACGCCCGGGATGTTGTCCGAGCTATCGCCGACGAGCGCGAGGTAATCAATGATCTGTTCGGGGTAAACGTCGAACTTGGCCTTGACCGCGTCACGATCGAGTCGCGAGTCATTCATCGTATTGACCAGCGTGACCTTGTCGGTCACCAATTGCGCAAGATCCTTGTCACCTGTCGAAACGAGGACCTGGAGTCCCTTGTTTTGCGCCTGGGCGCACAGGGTGCCGATGACGTCGTCGGCTTCGACGCCGTCCACGCGCAACAGCGGCAACCCCATTGCTTCGACTGCGTCCAGTATCGGTTGCACCTGCGAGCGCAGATCATCAGGCATCGGTGGCCGCGTCGCTTTGTAGTCCGCATACATCTCGTCGCGGAAGGTCTTCCCGGGTGCGTCAAAAACGACAGCGATATGTGCCGGCTGTTCTTCGCGCAGCAACTTGAGGATCATCGTCAATACACCGTGCAGTGCGCCCGTCGGTTCGCCCTGGGCGTTGGTCAGGGCGGGCAGCGCGTGAAAAGCGCGGTAGAGATACGATGACCCGTCGATAAGAACGAGGTCAGTCATAAAATTGTGGTTTCAGTCCTTTTGGGGATCGCCGTTTTCTTCCTCGGCTTCTTCAGCCGTCGAATCTGACGCCGGCGGCGGCACCGAGATCGTGCTCGGGTTATCCGGGATGTAAAGGGGGCCGCTCTGGCCGCAACCCGGGGCGATGAAGACAATCGTAAGTGCGGCAAGCGCAATGATCAGGCGTTTCATAATTATCGACCGGTTGATGAGACGATCTGATTATAGAGGTCGGCCGCTGATTATGGGCGTCATTTTGCGTAGCGTTTAGCGACTTTTCTGTATGCCTCCCGAAATGGCATGTCTTCTTCGGTGACAAGCCGATAGGCTTCGGCGGTTGCGAAGATGCCTTCATCGAGCTGGATATTCTCGGGCAGGAACTTCAGGCCCTCGAGCAGGAAAGCCATGATGTCGACGCTGTCTACAGCCAGGTCGATCGAACGGAACACCGGCGCCTTCAGGCGCTGCAGGTCGCGATGGTAACCCGATGGCAGCTTGGCCGTGATCATCAGGGCCTCGTCGAGGCAGGCATGCGTCGTCGCTGACGACGCGCGGAGCAGCTCGAGCACATCCGGGTTGCGCTTCTGCGGCATGATAGACGAGCCGGTAGTAACGTCGGCCGCCAATGATACGTAGGCAAACTCCTGTGTGTAGAACAGCAACAGGTCGCTCGCCATCCGTGACAGGTCCTGCAGCAGGAGCGTGATCTCGAACAACAGGGCGCTCTCGGCCTTGCCGCGCGAAAACTGGGCAGCCGTAACCGGGGATTGCGTCTCGTCGAAGCCCAGCCGCCGGGTCGTGAAGTCGCGATCGAGCGGCAGGCCGGGGGTCCCGTATCCTGCGGCACTCCCGAGCGGATTCTTGTTGATGCGCTTTTGCACAGCCATCAGGCCAGCGACGGCATCGGTGAAACCTTCGCTGAAGGCGCCGCACCACAACGCAACCGAAGAAGGCATCGCATGTTGCATGTGCGTGTACCCGGGGAGTTCGACGTCGCCCTGCCGCTCTGCCAGGTGTTCGATCGAGGACACGAGGTGTTCGACGCGACCCGCAAGATCGAGCGCGGCGTCGCGCAGATACAGCCGCAGAGCCGTCAGCACCTGGTCGTTACGCGACCGGCCCAGGTGCAGTCGGCCGCCGGCCTCACCGATGTTCTCCGTCAGCCGTGATTCGAGCGCCGTATGTACGTCCTCGTCTTCGAGCGTGATCTGCCATTCGCCTTCAGCGAAACTCTTTTCCAGTGCGCGGAGACCGTCGCAGATCGCGTGGCAATCATCGTGGGAAATGAGTTCCTGGGCTGCCAGCATTTCAGCGTGAGCGATTGAGCCGCGAACGTCGTAGGAGACGAGTCGCGCATCAAGAAGATGGTCTTCGCCCGCCGTGTAGCGGAGAACCCTCTCATCCAGCGGCAGGCCTTTTTCCCAGAGTCTGCTCATTTCTCTTCACCTTGCTCTTCAGGAGTCAGCGCGTTGATGTCGTCAACGACAAGCGTGCCCGTACCTTCGTTTGTGAATACCTCAAGCAAAATACTGTCCGGCAATTTGTACGAGATGACATGTACACGCTGTACGCCGTTCTCGATGGCCGCATCTATAGCTGCTGCCTTCGGCAACATGCCGTCGGCGATGATGCCTTTCTCCTTGAGTTCCTTAAGGTGTTTGCGATCGATGTAGCTGATCAGTGAACCGGGGTCGTTGATGTCCTCGAGAATGCCGGAAGCACCGGTGACGAGAATCAGCTTCTCGGCATCGAGTTCGGCGGCAATGGCGGCCGCGACAGTATCGGCATTGATATTGAGTATGTTGCCCGACTCATCGCAGGAGAGCGGGCTCACGACCGGCATCAGACCATTGTCGAGCTGCTTCCTCAGGATGTCCGCTTCAACGGAGTCGATGTCGCCAACGAAACCATAATCGACAGACGAACCGTCCTTACCTTCGACGGGCGGCCGCTTGTGGGCACGGATCAAGCCGGCATCAACGCCGCTGATACCAACGGCAGGAATCTGAAGGTCACGACAGGTCGCGAGAATGCGCGTATTGATCTGGCCATTCAGGATCATGGTCGCGACGCTCAGGGAGTCGCTGTCCGTAACGCGACGTCCTTCAATGAACTTCGTGTCGATGCCGAGAGCTTTTGCCAGTTCGGTCGACTGAGGTCCGCCGCCATGAATCAGCACGGCGCGAATGCCGACCTGGTGAAGGATGCCGACCTGTTCGACGAGCGCGTTCGTCAGCGCACGGTCAGCGAATACTTCACCACCAACCTTGATGACGAAGACCTTGCCTTTGAAGAGGCGAATGTAAGGCGCAGCGTGCTTCAGTGCCGACACGACAATCGCGCGATCTCTCTTCGAAGTCATGATTTTCCTCCGAGCATCTGGTGGAGCACTGCCATCTGGGCGAGCATGCGATTGCGCGCTTCCGGAATCACGATGCTGCGCGGTCCGTCAAGTATTCGGTCGGCCACGACGACGCCGCGGCGAACAGGCAGGCAATGCATGAACCGGCAATCGTCTGTTGCATTGTCGAACCAGGGTTCGTCAACGCACCAGTCAAGATGCTTTTCACGCAGTTTCTGGTCCGCCAGTTTGTCGCCGTAATGTCGTGTCGATGACCATGACTTGGCGTAGATCACCTGTGCGCCTTCCATCGCTTCTTTCCTGTCAGAGGTCTCCGTCACGGAGCCTCCCGAGTCCTCGGCAGCGAAGATCGCCTTTTGCATGATCGGGGCCGGTAGTTCGAAGCCTTCGGGCCGCAGCACCGTAACGTCCATGCCGCGCTTTGCGGCCATGTGCAAGGTTGCAGACGGTACGGCCAGCGGCAGCGCTTTCGGGTGGTAGGCCCAGCTCAACACGAACTTGCCGCCATTGGCCGGTATGTCGTAATCGTCCATCGTCTTCCAGTCTGCGAGACTCTGGCAGGGATGGTTCATCGCCGATTCCATATTGATGTACGGGGTGTCGATAAGCTCTGTCAGCGCGTTGAACCGGGTTTCAGCCAGATCGGTCTCGATCTTCTTGCGGTCCGCGAATGCTCGAATGCCTATCGCATCACCGTAGGATGCGATCACGGGAACCGCCTCACGTATATGTTCCGCGGCTACCCCATCCATGACGATGCCATCGCGAACCTCCAGGCCATGGATCGACATGTCCGGCGAGATGACAAACGAACCGCCACCAAGACGCACCATCGCCGCCTGGAATGATGCCAGCGTTCGCAGAGAGGGGCTCAGGAACAATAGCGACAGTACCTTGCCTTTCAGCGCCTCAGGCTCGGGGTGTGTATCGAGCCTGCCGGCCAGTTCGACAAGTGCCGCAATCTCTTCATTCGAGAAATCGGCCAGATTGTTAAACGCTTTCATCATTGCTTTCCTTGTTTCTTCAATCAGGTATCGGACGCCCTGTTTCGGAAACAGGGTGCCGGTACCGTATTAAATGGTTGTTGGGACAATAGTCGCCAGGGCTTGCGACAGGCGATCCACGTGATTGGCTTGCAGCACGAGTGGCGCGAGTATCCGGAGGACCTCCGGGTCGCTACTCGTGCCTGCAAGAATGTCATGATCGAGCAGAATGTTGCGTACTTCCGAGGCCGGTCGATCGCATACGAGGCCGAGCAGCAATCCCATGCCCTGTATCTTGCGTATGGGGCCGACCACGCACTGTTCGCGGATTTGTGCTTCGCGCGCCCGCACGTTGGCCAGCAGGTGCTCATCCGAAATGGCTTGCACGGTCGCCGCGATTGCAGCGGCCGCGATCGGGCCGCCGCCGAACGTCGACCCGAGGTCACCTGAAGCAAACTTCGAGGAGATATCTTGGGTACAAAGGACCGCACCGCAGGGAATGCCTCCGCCCAGCGCCTTTGCGTTTGTGATGATGTCGGGGTTGACGCCGTGCGCCTGCACTGCGAAAAAGTGGCCGCAACGCCCCATGCCCGACTGAACTTCGTCGGCGATCAGGAGTGCGCCGTGTTTTGTCGTCTCTGTCCGAAGGGTTTCGATGAATTCCGTGGACAGGTCATACGCGCCAGCCACGCCCTGCACGGGTTCGAAGATTACGCAGGCGACGCTGTCGTCAATCATTGACCGCGCGCTATCAATGTCGTCACGCGGTATGAAGTCGACATCGAAGGGTTTGGATGGAAAGCCGTACCATTTGTCCGCATTCCAGGTAACCGCGCCGGCTGCGGCCGTTCGGCCGTGGAAACCCATCGTAATCGCAAGCACCTTGCTTCTGCCTGTAGCTCGCAACGCCATCCGCAATGCGTTTTCGTTCGCTTCAGCGCCCGAATTCACAAAGAACACGCGCTCGATCCCTGCTGGGGCAACCCGCGTCAGTTTCTCGGCCGCATCGGCGCGGATATCGAGTGCGACGGCATTGCTCTGGAATAGCAGCTTGCTGCTCTGCCTGTGAATGGCTTCCACGAGGGAAGGGTGGCCATAGCCCAGTGCGGCAACTGCGTGTCCGCCGTAGAGATCAAGAATCTGTCTGCCATCGCGCGTGAAGATATCGCAGCCACTCGCGCGTTCCGGCACGAACGGCAATTGCCCGTAAACGGGAATCATCGTGGCTGCTTCGCGCGTGCGCGGGTCTGTCATCGTTTCGTTGTGGGTCGCCATCAGGTCCATCCCGGCGCGGGCATATCGAGACCGGTAGTTTCCGGCAAATCCCAGAGGCGATTCATCCACTGTATCGCGCCGCCGGCAGCGCCTTTGACGAGATTGTCGATCGCGGCCATTACGACAACGGTGTCGCCATCGGTAGCAACACCGATGTGGCATTGATTGCTGGCGACGACATTCTTGATTCGTGGCGTACCGTCTATCACTTGTACAAACGGTTTGTCGGCATAAGCCTTTTGATACACATCGAGCAAGTCCTTTTCTGTCACCGGCGCCTTGGTCTTCGCCTGTACGGTCACGTGAATGCCACGCGCGAACGGGCCTGAATGTGGCACAAAGTGTACGGTCGTTTTGCGACCACTGACAGCTTCCGCCAATGTGGCGACTTCCGGCGCGTGCCGATGCGCCAGCGGTTTGTATGCGTAGAAGTTACTGTTGCGCTCCGGGTGATGCGTACCTGCCTGAGGGCGCTTGCCGGAACCGGTGCTCCCCGTGACGCCACTGATGAATACTTCGGCGTCCGTCAGGTTCGACTGAATGAGCGGTACGGTGGCCAGCGTCGATGCCGTCGCGAAGCAGCCCGGGTGACCAACGTGTGCAACGTCAATGTCACCCACATGCTCAGGCACTGCACAGATGAACTGGTCCAACAGTTCCGGCGCGCCGTGTTTGCTGTTGTAGATTGTTTCCCACGTGTCCTGATCGGCAAAGCGGAAATCGGCTGATGAGTCGACGACATGCACCTCGATGCCTTTCTTTTCGCAGGCAGCTATGGCATCTGCGATGATGGCTGCCGACGCTCCATGTGGCGCTGCCGAAAACAACGCCAGCGTACTGTCAGCTTCCACCCAATCCAGCCACTCGCCATGAGCAGCAAAAGTATGGCCTGCCAGGGCCTGGTCCAGGTGTGGAAACAGTTCGCCTATCGGCTTGCCGGCGCCGCTGTCGGAGACTGCTGCTTGCAGTGCAAATACCGGATGGCCGGCGATCAGTCGCAGGAGCTCACCGCCTACGTAGCCGCTGGCACCGAGTACGACGGTTGGAATGGACACGCTCATGACGCTCTCTCTCTTAGAATATCTGCCACCTTGTCGCCAAGCGCCACGCCGTTTGAAAGTGCATTGATAGCGGGCAGCGAGGTCCGTTCGTCGATCTGCTGTACGCCAACCTCATTGTCCGTGGCGGGCCCTGTGACGAGGGCCGGTTCGATACCAAATTCCTTGCGCAGCAGCTCGACACCGCCCCAGGCGGAGACCGGGTCGTTTGCGCACAGTACGACGGCCGTCAAAGCATCGCGTATCGCCTCATCCGAGAGAATTGCACCGACGCCGTAGGCGCCAAGCAGGCCATCGCCGAGTTCCAACACGATGACATCGGGCTTCTTCTTTGCGAGTCCTGTCAGGAGTGCCCGCGTCAGTTCAGGGCCATTCGCTGCGGTCGTCGTCACGATACCGAAGTCGGAGAAGATCATCGATTCGCTGGCGCCGGCATCCTCCATCGCGAGAATGTCGCGGCGCAATGAAACGCCTGTCGCCTTGCACGCAGCAACGTGATAACCGAGGTGCCGCAGCCGTCCGACGATGGCACAGGCAGCAGCCGTCTTGCCGGAGTCCATGCATGTGCCTGCCATGGCAATAACCGGTATGCCGTTGGTATCGATGCCCGCTTCAGGATCAAGCACCTCGAAGCCGGCCCGTGCCGGAACTCCAATTCGTTCTCCGAGATAGGGAAAGCTCAAAACCGTGCCGAGCACCTCGCAATTGAATGGCGCGCCGACGTCGGGGTTCGCGGAATCGCAGATGCCAAGTACACCCCCGATGTTCAGAATCTGGATCGTGTCACCAGGTTTCAGAGACGTTGGCAGGTGACCGGAGTATCCACGCAGCGCCTTGCGATGCCCAAGCGCACCGACGATGACGTCGCCCTGGTTCACCGTGGCCATACGCCCTGATGTCAGTTCGAGCTGGTTGTATCGCGACTTGTTATTGAGCACCCTGGCGGCAATGAGCACGCCTTCTTCGCAGGGAATGTCCTTTGAAAGTCGCAGCTCCGAGGCCAGATGGTTGTGTTGTGCCACGGATGCGATTTTGTCGACGACGACACTTTTCATGATCAATTCCCGGCGGCCCGGGTCTGCAAGGAACCGGGCAGTGACAGGACGCGCGCGTAGCCAAGTGCGTCCGCCGGCGTCCATTCACCTGCCGATTCGCCATACACACCCTTGGTGGCTGCAAGCAAAGAGTGCTTCGATTCAACGCCCTCGATGAACAGCTGCCCGGGTCGCAACGCGAAATTGACCAATCCCGTGACGCGTTTCTGCGATGACGTGAGCAGCGCTTCAATATCATCGCAGGCAAGGTCGAGTTGCTTCCCTTCGTGCACAAGGTCGCCGTAGACGGAGGCTACACTGTCCTTGATGCGCGCCTGCTGTGCACTGAGTACGAGTTTCTCGAGTTCCCGATGTGCAGTAATGAGTGTGATTGCGGCAGGCGCTTCGAATGCGACGCGTCCCTTGGTGCCGAGCACGGTGTCGCCGAGATGGATACCACGGCCAATCCCATACTCGCCTGCAAGCTTCTCCAGCGCCTCGATGAGTGCCACGGGCGACAGTTTCTGTCCATCGAGCGCAACAGGGATTCCCTGCTCGAATTCGAGAGTGTGCCGCGTCGGCTCTTTGGGCGCATCGAAGGCATTCGCCGACAGCACCCAGGCGGACTCGGGAATCGAGCCCGCCGACGTCAGGGTTTCCTGACCGCCGATCGTGATTCCCCAGAGGCCGCGATTGATGGAGTAGGCGGAGCCTTGTGCCGGCAGCGGCATGTTGTGTTGCTGCAGGTAAGCGAGTTGTTCATCGCGAACCCAACTGTTGTCACGGACCGGTGCAAGTACGTCCAGGCCCGGGTTCAGCGTCCGCAGTGCCACTTCGAAACGCACCTGATCATTGCCCGCTGCCGTGCAGCCATGCGCGACTGTCGTCGCCCCGCGATCTTTCGCGAGCAGCGCCAGTTTCTCGGCCTGCAGACCACGCTCGGCGCCGACGCACAACGGATAGGCGTTGCCGCGCAGCACATTGCCCGCGATCAGGTAGCGAATGACAGTATCGAAAAACTCCTCTTTCGCATCGATCAGGATGTGTTCGATCGCTCCGAGAGCAAGCGCTCGCTCCTCCAGTGCGACGGCTGCATCCGCGTCGATACCGCCGGTATCGACACAGGCGGTGATCACGTCACGGCCATAGTTCTCTTTTAGCCACGGCACGCAAAACGAGGTATCGAGCCCGCCTGAAAAGGCGAGAATGATGGGGGACTGATCCTTGCTCACTGGTATCTCCAAATCAGGATCGAGCCGCATGCTCGATCCGTGCAATCAGGTTTTTCTGCGCATGTGCAGATTCTGTGGCGACGAATACAGTGTCGTCACCGGCGATCGTGCCGACCATGCCCGGCCATCCGCTGCGATCGAGCGCGAGTCCTACTCTCTGTGCCGCGCCAACACCCGTGTGTATGACCAGCAGGTTCGAACCGGCAGGTGTGATACTGCGCAGCAATTCGGCGACGGCAGCAACCTGGTGGTCTGCAGACTCATCTGAGGACGGCAATTCATAACCCCTGGCCGTCTTGATCGCGCCGATTTCACGGAGGTCCCGGCTTACACTGGACTGCGTAGCGACGTGGCCGAGGCCCTGCAATGCAGCAACGAGCGAGGCCTGCGTTTCGGCAGGCCCTTTGACGAGCAGGTCGCGAATCGCGGCGCGCCGCTGAATCTGGTCTTCCGTCGTTGGGGGCATAATGGTGTTCGTCATCATGAATGAATAATTATGCACATATTAAATAACTAATGCGCATAATTAGTCAACCGTTGCAAGCACATTTTATTGCCCCGAATGGGTTAAACTGCGCCGCTTCGTGGCTATTGGAGCTCTTTGGTGACCTTACCTGAATGCGTAGAAGTGACTACGGGCGAGAACCCCGTCGGCAGCGTAATCTGGCTGCATGGCCTGGGTGCTGACGGTCATGATTTCGAACCGATCGTTCCGGAGTTGCACCTGCCGGCAGAGTTGCCGTTACGTTTCGTGTTTCCACATGCACCGGTGCGCCCGGTGACCATCAACGGCGGCATGCACATGCGTGCGTGGTACGACATCGTGACCCTTGATGCTGAAGGGCGTGCCGATGCAAAGGGCGTGCATGAAAGCACGGCGCTCCTCGAGGGGCTGATCGCGCGTGAGAAAAAACGCGGTATCGATGCGGAAAAAATTGTCATCGCAGGATTCTCGATGGGTGGGGCAATTGCGATCAACACGGCTTTGCACACGAAAGAGAGCCTGGCGGGGCTAATGGCACTGTCGACCTATCTGCCATTGCCGAGCGAGGTCGCGGACTCGGCGGGGGAGCGGGCCCTGCCGGTCTTCATGGCGCATGGCACGTTCGATCCTATGCTGCCAATGCAGTGGGGACAGGCGTCGGCGGAAAAATTGAAGGAAACGGGATTCACCGTCGAGTGGCGTGACTATCCGATGGCGCATGCCGTTTGTCCTGAGGAAATCCGCGATATTCGCGCATGGTTGCTCAAAACCTATGGCGTCAGAACGTCAGGCTGAAAACCGAGCCGCCGCCATCATTTGAGTTGACGCGTATGAAGCCACCGTGCGCGATCATGACCTGGCGTGCCAGCGCGAGCCCGACGCCCGATCCTTTTTCCCGGGTCGTGAAAAATGGCACAAATATTTTTGTCGCGATATCCGCAGGGATCCCAGGCCCATTGTCTGCCACTTCGACAACAACATTGTGGCGACGATTAAGGCGACCACTCAGGCGAATGACAGGTGTGTCTATTGACTCGGTTGCCTGCCACGCGTTGCGCAACAGGTTGATCAGGACTGGTTCCAGTAAAACCGCGTCTGCGTAAACGTCGAGTTCGCTCGGGTTGACCTCGACGATGAATTCGGTGTCATCGCGAGGGCATTCTGCCCGCGCAAGCCGGACCACCGTTTCAAACAGGTCTGCAAGCCGAATTCGTTTTTTCTCCGGTGGCGCGAGCCGCGTTATTTGACGGTAGCTGTCGACGAACTGCACGAGACTGTCAGAACGCCGCGCGACAGTCTCGATTGCGTCGTGCAGATCCACGAGGTCATTTTCAATCGGTTGATTGTCGCGGACTTTGTCCAGAACATCGGCAACAACGTCGGTTGCCGTCGCTGCGAGCGATGTCACGGGTGTTATCGAATTCATGATCTCGTGCGTAAGGACACGTACGAGATCCTCCCAGGCTTCCGCCTGCGTGGCATCCAGTTCGGTCTGTATATCCTGCAGTGAGATGAGTCGCTCACTATGCCCCCCGATATTGAGCTCGGTTGTCGCGAGGGTGAGCTTGTACTCAATGCCCTCGACGGAAAAGGTGACGAGTTGTCGCACGCCAGGCACAGCAGTTTCCACCGATTCGGCGAAACTGAAACCGAACTTGCGAAGGTCTTTCAATGTTGTGACATGTTCGGAGCCGAAAAGCCGGCGCGCCGCGTTGTTCTGCAATGTAATAGAGCTATCCGAGTGCAGTGTCATGAGCGGCACAGGAATATGCTCAATCAGTGCGCGCGACCGGCGCATCTCCGACTCCTGGACGGTGCTGCGTTCACGCATGCGATCCAGAATGTCGGTGAATGTATCGCCGAGTGCGCTAAAGCCGGAGCCGTCGTTCTTGAAATAGAAGCGCTGCGAAAAGTCTGCGTAGCGCGCCGCGTCCAGAAAACGGGCAACCTCTCGGTTGGTACGGTTGATATAGCGCCACAAGTCGACGATCAGCAAGACCAGGGCGCCAGCAGCCAGCACCAGGGAGCTGTGGTAGCCGGGTATCAGCAGTAGCCAGACAACTATCGCCATCGCGACGCCGGTGAGCACCAGGCGAATCGCGAGCGATATGACGAAGCGCCTAAATATCATGCTTTTCCATACGTCGATACAGGGATGCGCGCGTGAGGCCGAGTTCGTTGGCGGTGCGTGAAATATTGAATCCATGCTTGCGCAACGCTTTGAGAATGGTCTCTTTCTCGAGATGGTCGAGATTCAAAATCGTCGGCATCACAGAAGGCGCAACGTCCGATTGAGTCTCCGCGTAGTCCAGCTGCAGGTCGCCCGGTCCAATGACGCTTGCTTCTGTGAGAATGACCGCCCGTTCGATGGCATGGCGCAAAGCTCGCACATTGCCGGGCCACACATAATCAAGGAGGGCATTCTTCGCCG
>Ga0316191_10001392_pt1 | contig 16994 bp, 14 predicted proteins | sample Eddworburr2cm_MG_FD_204928 | JGI IMG/M metagenome (GOLD analysis project Ga0316191, IMG submission 204928) | Coastal sediment microbial communities from Maine, United States - Eddy worm burrow 2 cm | ecosystem: Environmental > Aquatic > Marine > Coastal > Sediment | place: USA: Maine...
ATAACAACCAGGTGATCAATTTCATCAACTCCCAGTATATGAACTGGCTGCAAAACCGCGGCTGGCTGATTTGCCATGCCGCGGGGCTGGTCTACCGGGACAAGTGCCTGGGAATCGCCGGGTTTTCCGGTGGTGGCAAGTCGACCCTGATGCTGCATCTCATGGACGATGATGAGGTGGCGTACCTGAGCAACGACCGCTTGTTTGTGCACGCAGGTTCCGGGCAGGTGCTGGCGCGCGGCATACCTAAATTGCCGCGTATTAATCCCGGTACTATTGTCCATAATAAAAAGCTGCAGGGTCTCATCCCCGCACAACAGCGCAAGTCCCTGTTGCAGTTACCGGCGGCAGAGCTGTGGGAGCTCGAGGATAAATACGACGTGCATGTTGACAGGATTTACGGGCCCGACCGGATCATACCTGAAGCTCCACTGTCGGCATTTCTGATACTGGACTGGCAGCGAGATGGCGATCGGGAGCTGCAGCTAGAGCGGGTTGATCTGACTGTGCAACGTGATCTGCTGGGTGCCCTGATGAAATCACCCGGTCCGTTCTATCAGCATCCGGATGGTACCTTTCAGCAGGATACCGCTGTTTTTGATGATGCGTCTTACCTGGCTGCGCTGGAACAGGTGCCTGTCTATGTGGCCAGGGGACGGGTAGATTTTTCCACCCTGTCAGACCGCTGTTTGCATGAATTGCTGGCCTGATTTACTGAATGACATGAGGTGAGATCAGTATGACACGTGAGCTGTTGTTACTTCGCCATGGCAAGTCTGACTGGAGTGCCGGTGTGGAAGATTTTTATCGCCCGCTGAAGGACCGTGGTAAACGCGGTGCCCAGCGTGTCGGTGTATGGCTGGCACGGCAGGAATGGATACCTGACCTGATTATTTCCTCGCCGGCAGAGCGTGCATTGGTCACTGCCCAGAAGACCTGCAAGGCCATGGGGATGGATGCCAGCGGGATACGACAGGATAAACGCATTTATGCTGCCGATGTTGATGATTTGCTGGCGGTGCTTGGTGAATGTCAGCAGAAATCAGCCCGGGTGATGCTGGTTGGCCATAACCCGGGGCTGGAGGAATTGCTGCTATTGCTGACAGATGAGACAGTTGCGTTACCGGAAGATGGCAAGCTCATGCCGACAGCCACACTGGCCAGACTGCAGGTGCAGGCAGACTGGCCCCTGTTGCAAGCCGGCTGTGCCCGGCTGCTTTCCCTGACGCGCCCCGATACCTTGCCGAAGAAGTTCCCCTACCCTGCACCGGATGGCAAGGAGCAGCGCGATCGCCCTGCATACTATTACACCCAGTCATCCGTTATTCCGTACCGGGTGCGTGATGGCGAGGTGGAGATACTTGTCATTGCCTCCAGTAAAAAGAATCACCTCGTTATCCCGAAGGGCATTAGAGAACCCGGACTCTCTCCACAGGCGTCAGCTGCGAGGGAGGCGCTGGAGGAAGCCGGTGTTGAAGGCGAGGTTGCGGAGGTCGCGATTGGCAATTATCGCTATGAGAAATGGGGTGCCAGCTGTTCGGTGTCTGTCTACCCGATGAAAGTAATCCGGATGGTCCCGGATGAGGAATGGGAGGAGCGTCACCGGGGACGTCAGTGGCTGAGTATAAAAAAGGCCGCCAGACAGCTGAAACAGGCGCAACTGGGCCCCATGTTAAAGAAACTCGAAGCGTCGCTCTGAACCATGGCAAGGTTGATTGCGGCTCTGATTCGGCATGGCGACTATCAGCAGTGGCCGGATGTTCCCAGTGCCCATCAGCCCTGGCCACTCAACAGGCAGGGAGAAAACCAGGCACAGGAAGCTGCGCAGATTATGTATGACACCATCATGCAGAATGGCTGGAACCTGGCGCCGTCTATTGATTCATCCCGCCTGCTGCGCGCCTGGCAGAGTGCAAAGATACTGGCAGACGGCCTCGCCAGTCTGTTACAGATGCCGCTGCCGGTCGAGAGCTATGATGCGCTGGCCGAAAGAGGTGTCGGTAGCCTCGCCAACCTGACGACAACGCAGATTGAGACAATCCTGAGACAGGATCCGCGTGTTTCCGATCCACCCGTCGACTGGAAAGCAGACAGTCATTACTGTCTGCCGCTACAGGGTGCGGAGTCACTGATGCAGGCCGGTGAACGCGTGGCCGCGCACGTGTCGCAGTCGATGTCGGCATTGCCACCAGATGAGAGTGATCGTGTAAAGATCTTTGTCGGCCACGGTGCGGCCTTTCGTCACGCGGCCTGCCATCTGGGTGTGCTGGAGTCTGCGCAGCTGAAGCAACTCAGTATGTATCATTGCCGCCCTGTTTTTATCGAGTGTCTTCAGGGCGGGCTGTGGCACCATGTCGAGGGGGACTGGAAAATACGCCCGCTATATAACCGGTTTGATGATTAACTGAAATCAAGACTATGCAGCTGCAGAAAACAAGTAAATTTATCCCGCGCTACAAGGGCCTGTCCTGGATTGATGCCAGCTTGCCGGGTCATGGGCAGGTGTGGATGCTGGGCAAGCAACGTTCCGTAAAAAAAGATAAATACCACAGTGCTGCCTATGCAGATGAGATGCGCAGGGCAATCGGTGGTGAACCGTGGCAATGGCCGAAACGTACTCTCTATTTCATGTCCGATTTGCATGCCGATGCCGATGCATTTTTTGCCTCACTGGTTGCCTCCGGCGGGGTGAAGAAAACCGGGCCGCGGGACAAGGACTTCAAGCTTACCCGGGAGGGACGCAAGGCGAGTTTTATGATCGGCGGTGATTGCTTCGACAAGGGCCCGGGTACGCTGCGATTGTTGCACGTCATCCGCTTGCTGATTGAGCGGGGCGCGGATGTGCAGTTACTGGCCGGTAATCATGACATCCGTATGCTGCTTGGAATAAGGTCGGTCGGGCTGGAGCCGGATCCGAGGACTGATCATTTTTTTATACGTATGGGGCGCAAGATGGTCCCCTTTTTGATCGAGATTCGTGACAGCTACCTGCAGGGAAAAAACGCGTTAAAGGGCGTTCCTGACAGCCGCGAGTGCCGTCGGCTGCTGTATCCCCCGAAAAGCTGGTTCCGGGAATTTCCGAAACTGGCGGCATGGGCGATGCCTGAGTCCACCATTGAGCGCGAGATAGAAAAGTTACGCGCCAAGGTAACGGGTTTCGAAGCGGATTGCGAAAAGTCCGGACTGTCACTGCGCATGGCGTATGCCGCGGTAAGGAAGTGGCAAAAATTGTTTCTGCATCCAAAAGGCGAATACGCATGGTTTTACAAGCGTATGAAGCTTGGTTCCCGCGAAGGCTCTTTTATTTTTGTGCATGCCGGGATTGATGACCGCATGGCAAAGTTGATAAGTGATAAAGGTATGAAACATATCAACCGGAAATTTCGTAAACAGCTTTACCGGGACCCGTTTGATTTTTATTACGGGCCTATGGCAAATATTATTCGTACAAAGTATCGGCCGACAGACATGCCTCTGACCCGGAACGGCGTCAAGCTGCTCAGAAAAAAGAGTGCGATACATGCCATCGTTCATGGACACCGTAATCTGCTGCACGGGCAACGGGTGATGTTGAGGAGCGGTATTGTAAATTTTGAATGTGATACAACGCTGGATCAAAACTCAAGAAAAAAAGAAGGGCTCAAAGGACCGGGAGCCGCGGTGACTATCTTCAGGCCGGAGGGGCTGGTGATGGGTGTCAGTACAGACTATCCTTACGTTAAGGTATTTGAACCTGCATCTTTTAATCACTAGCTGAATTTCCGGGTGTTATTCAGTCAACGGGTGTGTAACAAATGAGAAACAGAAAAAAAAGTTTCCGCCACCAGTCATTGCAGGATGAGAAGTCTATTCAGGATATTCTGAAGGCTGTCAGCAGTGGTATTGCCAGGGGGAAAATTTCCTTCAGTGATGAAGATGAAAAGATCGTCATGCGGCCTGAAGGTTTGCTGGAACTCAAGGTGACAGCGCTGCAGGAAGATAACCGCAACCGCTTCAATATCCGGATCAGCTGGCAGACAGAAGATGACAAGATCGGCAAGAAGAAGCGACTCTCTGTGAAATGATCCGCGCAAGTCAGGAGGGTTCCCTCGTTAATACAACATGTTGCGGATGCAGCATAACTAGTACCAAAGCGTTACATACGCGGCTTTTCCAAGCCGGTTTTTTACAATGTCGGTATAACTTGTTATCTTGCAGCTATGCGCGCGATCATCACACGTCACTATAAAACGATCATTAACGCATCAGACGAAATACTGGGCTGGGGTGATTCGCCGCGTGACAAGGGCTGGAAGGCTGATGTCGAGTTTGTCAGTGTCCGGATGCGGGATCGCGGGATCAACTTCGATGCCGTGTACTCCAGCGACCTGGAGCGGTCTCGCCAGACGGCCATGTTTCATTCGAGACTCCTCGGTATAGATATCACCCACGCGGCACCGGCCCTGAATGAGGTCAACTACGGGAAGCTGTACAAGAAGAAAAAGAAGTGGGTAGCCGAGCACTACCCGCTACACAAGGTAGATCCTGATTTTGTTTACCCCAAGGGCGAGAGTTTTCGCCAGATGCAACAGCGCAGTGTCAGTTACCTGTCGTCACTGGCAAAGAGTCATGCACAACAAACAGTGCTCATTGTTGTTCATGCGGGTGTGATAAGGGGGCTTGTCAGTCATTTCCTTGGTCTGAATTATGCTGACAATCTCAAGCACACGATATCACATCGCTACATCGGGGATTTTCAGTTTGATGGGGAAAACTGTGTGCGTTATGACGAGTTGGGTAAGCCATCAGGTTTTGTCAGCGAGGGGTTTATTAAAGTACCTTTTATCTGCCCTCGCGCAGAACCTTCGGCAGCCTCTGCCGAATTCCGGTCTGCGCGGGAAATACCTACCGGCCTTGCCGGGAATAACTGAACCCTGTCAGGAATGCTGCTTACTTAAGCAGTTTCATAAATATAAAGTACAATTGGCCACGGAAGCACACGGAATAACACGGAAAAATATATTGTCTAACCGGAAACGGTTGCGTGTATTTCCGTGGCAGGGTTCTTGAGTAAGTGCCATTTAACCCTCCCGGGGTCTTTCTGGCCCGCGAAGCCCTGCCTCTGAGGCCGCTGTACGCGTTGGTTTCGATTCAACGCATCTTAAGCTGGCATCAATGCATGATTATGTGTCGTGTTCCTCGGATGACTCGGATGACTCGGATGACTCGGATGCCTCGGGGACGACGGACTTGGCCATGCGCTTGGAAAAGTAATAGATGCGTTTTAGCCTTTCGATGATGTCAATTTCCAGGGTGTAGGCGGCCAGGCGGCCAGGCTCATTCGCAATCAATCGCATTGCCTCGTGCTGCGCGGCGGAATCCGTCAGCAGGTTTATATCCTTTTTTATTCCAATGACATCCATTGCAGCTTGCTGGTCATTTTCCCGGACGGCAGTAATGGCCATGGAAGTGGCTTCCACGACAGCCCGGTGCAACTTGTTCAGCACCTCACGGGTTGTCTCGCTAACGCGGATATTCTGTTCAAGCCTCTGCTTTCCCAGGTGAACAAAATCCGTTTCGATAATGTCACCGATATTTTCAAGGTCGTTGACAGCCGCCATCAGTCCGACCAGTGTTCGGGTTTGCTCCCCGGTTTGTTGCTGCTTACTAATGTCACCCAGGTACGTGATGATATGTCCATGCAGAATGTCCACCTCATCATCAAGCCTCGCGATCCCCTGCAGTGATTGCAGGTTGCCGGATATGACGGCTGGCAGGATCCGTTCTGTCATAATATTGATACGCTTGCCCATATTCCCTATTTCAAGGCGTACCCGGTCGAGTGCCAGTGAGGGGGTTTCAAGGAGCTCCTCGTCAAGATATTTCGGCTGCGTAACAATCACTCTCTGGAGCGGTTTGTCCGGTACCAACCATTCCACCAGACGGGCAAACTGGCTGGTAAAGCCGATGAAAATAAGCGTATTCGCAATATTGAAGACGGTATGTGCATTGGCGATCTGCCGTGGTGCCTCGGCGGCCAGCCGGTTACTGCCAGACAGTTCCGGATGGGCCGGTGACAGCCAGATCACGAACTCTGCCAGTAGCGGAATGAAGCCAACCCATAACAATACGCCGAAAACATTGAACAGTACGTGCACCACGGCGGCCCGGACAGCCTCACGGGGTTTGCCTATTGCGGCCAGCATGGCGGTGACGCAGGTGCCAATATTGGCGCCAAAGGCCAGTGCGATGCCGGCATCCAGGCTGATGAAACCCTGTGTAGCCATGACAATCACAATACCGGTGGTTGCAGAGGATGACTGGATCAGGGCGGTAAAGCTGGCGGCTACCAGAATCCCGATGAGCGGATTGTCCATGCGGGACATCAGGTCGAGGAAGGGCTGGTAGCTGCGTAGCGGACTCATGGCATCACTCATGACGCTCATGCCAAAGAACACCAGTCCAAGCCCCATCAGTATGCCGCCATATTGTTTGATTTTTTCCTGTTTGGAAAAGAACAACATGCCAAATCCGCCTGCGACCATCAGCAAGGCGAATTTGGTTACCTTGAAAGCGACGATCTGGGCGGTGATGGTGGTGCCGATATTCGCGCCCATAATAATGCCGATCGATTGCGCCATGGACATCAGGCCGGCAGTGATAAAGCCCACGACAAGTACTGTGGTAACCGATGAGGACTGGATAATTGCGGTGACAAACGCACCTGTCGCGGCACCCATGAAACGATTGGCGGTGAGTTTCGCCAGGACAAGCTTCATACGTTCGCCGGCAACCGCCTTCAGCGCGTCCGCCATCTGTTCCATGCCAAACAGGAACAGCGCAAGGCCGCCGAAAAGTTGCATGCCCATGTTCGTCCAGTCCTGCTCATTGCCTGCAGCGGATGCAGCGAATACAGGGGTGACCGCAAGCAGGGTTAATGCAGCAAATGCAGGTAGCAGGAATCGCGGTGTTGAGCTGCCAGCTAATGCCAGCCGTAAACTATTAATCATTCGTACGGTCTCTTCGATAATGTTATCTGTACCACGGGCTGTGAAAGCAGAAACCGCGCCCGTTCAACATGGGGCTGTTTTTTATTCAAGTGTGTAACTATGGCTGGTTCACGGGGATTCTTTTTCCGGAGTTTTGACGATCATGACCGGTAGCGGGGCAAGTCGCACAATCTGTTCCGCCTTGGAGCCCAGCAGGGCACGGGCGATACCGGTTCGCCCCTGGCTACCCATGACAATCATGCGTGCTCCGGTTTTTTTCGCTGCCTCCAGTATCCGGTTGACCGGCAGACCTACAAGCAGCAGGCTGGCAGCCTTTTTCAGCGCAGGCAGGCCGTCATGTTCATCCCTCATTGTCTGGATGAACTCGTCCAGCATGTCGGCGGCAACGTCTTCCATGCGCTTCAATTGCTTGTTTCGTCCTTTTACTGAATAGTAGCCGGGGGCTTCCCCCGGATCATGGACAACGTGCAAAACGACGAGATGGCTGCCGATCATTCCTGCCAGTTCGGCCGCGCATAGCAGTGCCGATTTCGAGTGGGATGAAAAATCGACAGGAACCAGGATTGGCTTGCTGTGCTTCTGTGTTTTCATAACGTAATTCCGGTTTTCAGCGATGCCATGCCTGCTGAAGGCATAAATATACGCTGCTGGGAAATCATTCTTGCTGTTTCAGGCGATTGTGAAAATGGTTAAGAAGTTTCTTGCGTAACTTCGCCTGCTGGTGCTTCGCTGCGGCAGCCATGCGTTTTTTTGCCAGCTGGATGAAGGTTTCCTGCGGGCTGAGAGATTTTTTGCCACTGGTATCCTTGCGTTCTATGTAGCTGCCATCCGCCTGCATTTCCCAGACATGCCTGCGACTGGACAACTGTACATCGATGATCAGGCGCAGTTCCTGGCGCAGTTTCGCGTCTTCGACAGGTGCGACAACTTCCACGCGGCTTTCCAGGTTGCGTTTCATGAGGTCGGCGGAGCCAATATAGTATTCTTCTTCGCCATTGTTATGGAAAAAGTAGATCCGGGCATGTTCCAGAAAGCGGCCGATAACACCGATGACCTGGACAGTTTCGGTCAGGCCGGGAAGCCCTGGCCGCAGGCGGCAGGTGTCACGCACGATGAGGTCTACCTTGACGCCCGCCTGGGCAGCGCGATACAGCCCCCGGGTGATATCCACGTCTTCCAGTGCATTCATCTTGAACTGAATCAATCCCGGTGATGCTGCAGTGTGGTTCCTGATTTCCCGGTCAATTTTTTCCAGCAAAGTCTTTTTCAATGTATACGGGGAGGTCAGTATCTTGCGATACCTCGGCGGGGGAGAATAACCGGTCAGGTAGTTAAACAGTTCGGTCAGGTCCCTGGCGATATCCTCGTCGCAGGTCAGCATGCCTAGATCACAGTACAGGTGTGCAGTGCCGGCATGGTAATTGCCGGTCCCGATATGGACATAGCGACGCAGGCCATTGTAATCCTTGCGAACCACCAGTATGACCTTGCTGTGGGTCTTCAGTCCGACGACACCGTAGGTAACGTGGATACCGGCCTGTTCCATGCGCCGTGCCCAGCGGATGTTCGCGGCTTCATCGAAACGCGCCTTGAGTTCAACGAGCACAGCGACCTGCTTGCCGTTGCGCGAGGCATTCACCAGTGATTCAACGATGGCACTGTCTTCCGATGTCCGGTACAGCGTCATCTTGATAGCAAGCACCTTGGGGTCTTCGCTGGCGGTCCGCAGGAAGCGTTCTACGCTGGTGCTGAAAGATTCATAGGGATGCTGCAGCAGCATGGCGCCGCGTTCCCTGATGATATGAAAAATATTCCGGGAATCATGCACCAGCCGGGTATGGTCAACCGGTTTGTGGGGGACATCATGCAGTTCCGGGAAGTCCAGGCTGGCGATTGCGAACAGGTCGCGCATCGCCATTATCGAATCAATCTCGAACACATCGGCTGCCTCATCAAGGCCCAGTTCGGCGGCCAGCATGCCTCGATGCGTCGGATTCATATCCTTGTCGACCTGGAGGCGCACAATGGGGGCGAAATGGCGGTCGCGCAATTCGGATTCGATCATTGCCAACAGGTCATCAGCCTCTTCTTCCTCCATTTCCACGACGGCATTGCGGGTGACCCGGAAGAGTTCACAGGAGATGATTTCCATGCCCGGAAATAACAGGTCGAGGTTATTGCTGACAACGTCCTCAAGTCTTACATAGGAGTTGCTGCCATCAACACGCAGGAACCTGGGCGCAATATCCTTCACCATGGGTACCTTGACACGCGCGTAGTGGGAGGCGCTGCCGCCAGGGTAACGCAGCGAGACCAGCAAATTCAGGGCGAGATTGGAAATGAAGGGAAACGGGTGTCCCGGATCCATCGCAAGGGGCGTTAGTAACGGAAAGATATCGGTGACAAATTTTTCCCGCAGCAACTTTTGCTCGCTCGGCTCCAGCTCGGCATAGTCGTTCAGGTATATACCCTTGGCGTCGAGCAATTTATGCAGCTGTCGGTAAATGCGGTTCTGTTCGCGGTGGGTTTCCCGCACCACCGCCTGGCTTTCCTTTAGTTGTTGCTTCGGTGTCCGGCCATCAATGGATGGTGTGCGGATGCCGGCTGCGATCTGTTGTTTCAGGCCGCCTATCCGTTTCATAAAGAACTCGTCAAGATTGGCGCTGACAATGGCGAGAAACTTGACCCGTTCCAGCAGAGGGGTGGCGCCATCTGCCGCCATGTGCAGTACACGGCGATTGAATTCCAGCCAGGTCAGTTCCCGGTTCAGATACAGTTCAGGGGCATCAAGGTTGATTTTTGCCGCCGGATGCTTGCGTGCTGCAACTGCAGTGCTGCTGGCCCGGGCGCCGGTTTGGGGCGCTTTCTTGCGGGCCGTCGGCCTGGCTGTGCTGCGTGGTTTTGAGGCCGGGGCGCGTTTTTTTCTGGTTGTGGGTTTGTCCATTTTTTGATTATCTCTCCTGATCTGATGCTGAACTTATCAGTTTAAAAAGACCGGTTGTTTGATCAGCATCAAAAGAATGACGATTTTCTACTGCTAATATATCCTATTTGGTTCTCGTTTGTTTAGCAGATTGGTTTGCATTTGTGACCGAGGCAGACGCGGGGAAGCGCAGTAATCGGCGCTGAAGCTATCCGGGTGCAGGGCAATGGAAAGTATTCTTCAGGAATTGTTTCAACAGTGGCAAGGCATAAAGCAATTTTTTGTCTTTGATGCCGCTCGTCTGGCAGAGCCGGACATGATTGCTCGTTTGGTTGTCCAGGTGTTACTGCTGTGTGGCTCAGCCTTCTTTTCCGGATCGGAAACCGCATTGTTTTCCCTGTCCCGCCTGGACCTGCAGAAACTTCGCCGGGAGCGCAACCGTCATACCGAGACGCTGCATGCCTTGCTGGACCAGCCGCGGCGGCTGATTATCTCAATTCTCTGTGGTAACGAGCTGGTCAATATTGCGGCGGCTGCCAATATGACCGGGATGCTGGTAGTCCTGTATGGCGTGGAACGTGCCGGCTGGATCAGCATACTGGTGATGGTCCCGATGCTGCTGCTATTGGGCGAGGTAACCCCGAAGACCATCTCGGTTTCAAATCCGGTACGTGTCAGTACCGGGGTGGTTGCAACGCCCATGAGTCTGTGGGTGAAGCTTATTGCACCACTGGTATGGGTTATGCGCAGTCTTGCCGATCGCATAACCACGTTGATTGTCGGTGAGGAAAAGGCGGCCGAGAATATTCTGCAGCTGGATGAGTTCCGCACGCTGGTGGAGGAGGTTGCCAGGGAAGGGGAACTCAATGCAACCGAACGTGCCCTGATTTACAACCTGCTGGAGGCGGGCGATACCGAAGTTGTCGAGATCATGACCCCGCGCACGCGCACGGCTTTTCTTAATGCGGACATGACGGTACCTGAAATGGTTGAGCGGTTCCGTGAACACCGCCATCCGCGGGTTCCGGTTTTCCGGGAGCACCGTGACAACCTGGTGGGGTTCGTTCATGCCGAGGATATCCTGCGGCTGGTGCTCGATGACGCGGATCTGACTACTGTTGGACTGGATGACATCATGCATCCACCGGTGGTTGTTCCCCTTACCAAGAAAGTTGATGAGATGTTCGATTTCTTCACGGTGCATAACGCGCGCGCAGCAGCTGTTATCAATGAATTTGGCGGTGTTGAGGGTTTCGTTACCATGAAGGATGTGCTGACTTTTATTTTTGGCCAGATATCCGGTGATGTCGAGGGGCAGGACTTGTACCACGAGCGTGACGAGAGTGCCTATGAGGTCGATGGTGACATGAAATTGACTGACTTTAATAACCTCGCCAATTTCGGCATCGAGGATCCGCGCATGACGACCATAGGCGGTGTTGCCTTCAGGCACCTGGACCGACTGCCGGTGGTTGGCGACAATATCAGTATTGAAGATATCAGTATTACCGTCCTGGAAATGGACGGGCACCGGGTGGCGCGCGTGCGGGTGAGTCGCGGCGTGCGGGATGACGAGGTGGTTGTTGCGGGTGAGTCTGCCAATGCAGAAGAGACGCCGGCGGAAGTGCAGGCGCAAGCAGGTAGTGAGCAGCCCGATGGAAACATGCCCGTGCCGGATGGCGATGAGAACATCGCTGCTGCCAGTCAGTCGTCCGGCACTGACCGAAACCCCGGATCTTCCGGGACAGCAATGTAATTCATCGAGGACTGGGAGTCGTCTATGGAATTTCTGATTATTTTACCGGTGATGGTGTTGCTTCTTTTGCTGAAAGGGTTTTTCTCGGGTTCGGAAATTGCCCTGGTCAATTCGGACAAACTCAAGATGCACCACAAGGCAAAGCAGGGTCACCGCGGAGCGAAGCGGGTGCTGAAGCTGTTCCAGACGCCGGATATACTGCTGGGGACAACGCTGGTCGGGACCAATATATCGACCGTTGTCCTGACGACGCTAGGAACCATGCTGATGATCCGCTGGTTCGGGCAGATGGGTGACCTGTACGCCGTGCTGTTATTTACGCCGCTGTTCCTGATACTTGGCGAGATAGTGCCCAAGAGTGTGTATCAGCAAAAATCCAATGAAATCGCACCAGTGATTGTGTACCCCCTGCAGGTGTTTTCCATTTTGTTCTACCCGCTGGTGTTTATATTTTCACGAATTGCGCGCCTGTGTGTGCGCCTGGTAGGTGGTGGCAAGGCCGAGCAGAATGTTTTCATTACCCGTGAACAGATGCGCATGGTAGTGGATATGGCAGAACGTGGCGCCAATGTAGATGTCTTTGACCGCGCCCGTATCAAACGCGCGATTCGTTTTGCAGATACCTCGGTTGGCGAGGCCATGATACCTGTTGCTGAAATGACAGCCATCAACCGTAACCGGGACAGCCGCAGTGCCATTACGCTGGTACGCAGGCGTGGCTATAACCGGCTGCCTGTATATAGCAGGAATATCAGCAACATCGTTGGCGTTGTCACGCTGACAACCTGGGACCTGATGGATCCGGAATTGTCAGACCAGCCTCTGGAGAAATTAATCAAGCCGGCCCACTATGTGTTGCCTTACCAGGCAATCGACCAGTTGCTGCCGGTGTTGCGTAACCGGGAAGATCATATGGCTATCGTTGTGAACGAATTTGGTTCGGCGATCGGCATGATCACCATGGAGGATATCCTGGAAGAGGTGGTTGGCGAAATTGATGTCGGTTATGACTTCGAGGAATACCTGCCACGCCGAAAACGTATTATCGAAATGCTGGATGAAGAGACCTACCTGATGGATGCGCGCCTGCCGATTTCCGAGGCCAATGAGGTGCTCGGCACCAGTTTTCCGGCGGTGGAATCACATACCATTGGTGGCCTGATGATGGCCAGGCTGCGTCATATTCCCGTGGAGGGAGAGTTCATTCTGGAAGCAGGATTCAGGTTCACAGTAGCAGAAGCATCAGACCGGGCCGTAATCAAGTTGCGGGTTGAGCCGGCGTAGAGGTGGACATGGAGGAGAGACGATGGCCAAACCAACGAATGAAGATGGCGTTATCCTGGCGCTTATCAAACGCTTCGAAAGACAGCGGTTGCCAAGGCTCAGGGAATTAAGGCAGAAGGTTGATCGGGGTGAGGTGCTTGGCAGCAGGGATATTGAATTTCTGAGCACGGTTATTCACGATGCCCAGCAGAGCAAGCATCTAATAGACAAGCATCCGGAGTGGCAATCATTCTGCGCATACGTAGTGCACCTGTACGAAACAATTACAGAAAGGGCGCTGCAAAATGAAAAGGATCTATAAGTCGTTTGCTGGTGGTTAAATACTGTTGAAGGTGATGTCTGTTCACTGGCGCTGAAGTGCCGGAAATGCTGTCGTGGCAATCAGTTCCTTTTTCGGGAATTGTGCCAGCGTGATCACGCGGGGTATTTCATTGCCAACGGTTGCTTCGATCAGGTTGAGCTTGTTGGTGGATTCTGGTGAGTCGTCGTTGATTTTTATACACATCTTGTTGAGTCTGAGTGCAATTTCCCTGATGCTGACGAATTTATCCGGCTGGCTGAAAACGTCCATTAGCTGTTCCAGTGCGGCTTGTGGTGTCATCAGCGGGGTGTTTAGTATTTGTTGCTCGATGTTTTTCATTTCCATGCCAGCTTCTTTAATCGCCTGAGAGATTTTGTTGCTGCTCACGCTTCCCGGCTTCACTTGTTTTATCTTTTGCTTGTGGCGCCTGAGCCTTGCGTGCAGCATCTGGTGCCTGCTTTGCAGGCGGTGACTTGTGAAGCGGAGACTCGCGATACGTTCGAGCGCCTGTGTCACCAGTCCCTGGAACAGGCAGTGCTTGAGTCCATCGCGTGCTTCGGCTTCGCTTGCAGCTGGCGAATATATTCTGTGGTCCGAGAAATTGACCGCTATCTGCAGGACATCCCGGTTCAGTACGTCACCTGACAGGCTCATACCCAGGACTGTTTTTTCCGAGCGTTGCATGCACAGCAGCGCACAGCAGCCTGCGTCATCCCCGCCAGGTTTTGCCAGGTAATCCTGAACTTCGGAACTGTGACAGAAAACAGACTGCAGATCCGTGACATTGGTGAAGAAGGCATTCACATATGGATCCGAGGCGAAAGTGCGGCTGCTTACTTCAAGGGGTTTCGGTATTCGCTTGACGAGGTCCTCGGAAAATTCGAGTGAGGAGAGAATGATTTTCCGGAGTTTCTTTCTGTATCCGTAAACCAGCCGTATCTTGCTGTCAGTGCTATCTACCACGTTTTCAATTGTACTCAGGACTTCTTCAGATGCGTTGCCTCCGGCAGACTGCCTGTGTCGGCGACGCAGCAGGGCATCACGCAGTCCGCTGAGCCTGGTGTCCATAAAATGTTTCATATGAATGGTTTCATCTTGTGTAGTCCACAGGCATGTCCACTGGTGTTTATTCTTGCTGCTGAAACACCAACCCTGATGACGGGGCCCCCAGTGAAAGTATAGAACGCCCCGGGAAGGTTGTCATTCTGCCGCAGCAGTGGCGATTCATCTTTTTGTTAGCTTGTCCAATGTGCGATAATTCACAATCATGAAGGCAGCTATGAAAAAAACCGATATAACAAGCAATAAGAAAACCCGTAAAAAGAAAAGCATGGCGGAACTTGCTGACCGGCATTCTCTCTATGAAAAGTCTGTTCAAAGTGTCGACGTAGAATACCAGTTCGTCAGCAAGACCTTTCGCAAGTTGCGGGGCCGGCGTCCCCGGCATATGCGAGAGGATTTCTGCGGTACTGCCGGCATGTGCTGTGAATGGGTCAGGCGAGACAAAAGGAATACCGCCGTTGGTGTGGATATCGACCCGGAAGTACTTGCCTGGGGGGAGAAAAACAACCTCTCCCGCCTGAAACCGGGAGCGCGCCTGCGGATAAGGCTGATGCAGGCAGATGTGCGCAAGGTGCAGGCACCCCGACCGGTTGAAGTGGTGCTGGCCATGAATTTCAGTTACCAGTTGTTTATGACGCGCAAGAAACTGGGTGGCTACTTACGCAAGGTACACGAGTCACTGGCCAAAGACGGCATTTTGTTCATGGATGCTTTCGGCGGCTATGACGCTTACCGCACAATAAAGGAAAAGACCCGGCATGACGGCTTCAAGTATATCTGGGAGCAGCAAAGCTACAATCCGATAAACGGACATATGCGTTGTCATATCCATTTCCGGTTTCCGGACGGGTCCGTGTTGAAGCGGGCCTTTAGCTATGTCTGGCGAATGTGGACTTTGCCGGAGTTGCGAGAGCTTCTTGCCGAGGCCGGCTTCTCAAGGGTTACAGTGTATTGGGAAAAATCTGATCCGGTCACCGGTGAGGGAACCGGAGTTTATGCCCCGACCACCCGTGGTGCTGCAGATCCGGGTTGGGTTTGTTTTCTGGTGGCAGAAAAATAGCCGGGATATCATTAACGCTGCAGGTGCTTAATCGCCAGGTTGTATAAATGTCAAAATTAACTGTTACCAGAGAACCCGGGGGTGAACGCGCTCCTTTTCTGCGGGGGATTCTTGTGCAGTCAATGGTTAACGCCGGGCTGGGCTTTACAGATGCCTATGAGCTGGCCCAGCTGATAAGAAATGAGCTGCATGAAAGGCAGGAAGTCGGCAGCAGCGAACTAAAGGGCATGGTTGCCGAATTACTGGAAGCGCGACATGGCAGTCAGCATCGCAAGCTTTATGAAAGCGGATCCCGCCGTGAGCCTGATATTGTCGTACAGACGCCGACACGCTGTACGCCCTTTTCCATAGGCATGCTCGCACACTCGCTGGAAACCTGCGCTATCCCGCCGGAAATGGCCATGCAGGGTGCACGCAAGGTTTTGGCAAGCCTGAGGAATACAGGCCACAAGGAAATTGATCACAAGACCCTGCGGCGCATCATATTCAGGTGTTTGCGCGAGCACTGTTCGGAGAAAAGTGCCGATCGCTATCTGTCATGGCGCCGCTTTGAGAACAGCGGCATACCCCTGATTATATTGATCGGCGGCGCGACCGGTACGGGCAAGAGCACTATCTCATCCGAGCTCGCCTATCGGCTGGATATTACGCGTCACCAGTCTACGGATATGATGCGTGAAATTATACGTTCCTACCTGTCTCCCCAGATGGTGCCTACCCTGGGATTTTCGAGTTTTGAGGCATGGCGTGGTCTGCCGGTTTCCGCTGACGGTTCCCGACAGGCCCCGGAAAATACAATGATTACCGGTTTTCTTTCTCAGGTCGCCGCTATGAGGCTGGCAATAGAATCAACAATACATCGTGCTGTCGAAGAAAGGCATCACTTGATACTGGAAGGTGTTCATGTTGTCCCGTCAGAAATGGACCTTAAGGTGCAGCAGGGTGAGACTGTGGTTGTCCCCATTATGCTGGCCAGCATGAAAAAAGAAATGTTACGCAAACAGTTTAAACGTCGCGGGCGTGAGAAAAACGCTTGCCAGACTTCACGCTATCTGGAGAACTTTGATGCCATCTGGGAATTGCAAGCATGGTTACTGGAGGAGGCAGACGAGGCTGGAATACCTGTTATTGAAAACTGGAATGTTGAAGATACTGTGAGAGCTGCGCTGGATCTTGTGATCGGAGTTTTGATGAAATCGTTCCCTCCGCAGCCTGCTGATGAGGTATGGGAGAGCTGATAATGGGACAGGAGATTGAAAGAAAATTTCTGGTCAGCAGTGATGACTGGCGTACGATGGCTACGGGTGCTGCTTACCGGCAGGGTTATCTTTCCACTGTGCCGGAACGTACCGTGCGTATCAGGCTGGTCCGTGACAAGGGCTTTGTTACCATCAAGGGCGTCTCGACAGGTGCTGTCAGGGCAGAGTACGAATATGAGATACCGGCTGGAGAGGCCGGCGAAATGCTGGATAATCTGTGTGAACGGCCCCTGATAGAAAAAACACGTTACCGGCTTGAGCAGCATGGCATGCTCTGGGAAATTGACGAATTCGGCGGTGACAATGCCGGGCTGGTGGTTGCCGAAGTCGAGCTTGCAGATGAACACCAGGCGATTGTGT
>Ga0316191_10001393_pt1 | contig 16993 bp, 11 predicted proteins | sample Eddworburr2cm_MG_FD_204928 | JGI IMG/M metagenome (GOLD analysis project Ga0316191, IMG submission 204928) | Coastal sediment microbial communities from Maine, United States - Eddy worm burrow 2 cm | ecosystem: Environmental > Aquatic > Marine > Coastal > Sediment | place: USA: Maine...
GGTGACGGTCCCCAGCAAGCCCAGCAAGGGCAGGATCGCCATCAGCGCCTTGATGATCTGCAGATACTGGCGGCACTCGACGCCGATCTCCGAAACCATCTGTTGGCGGACCTGCCGGGCGAACCAGGAGAACGTGTCCGCACGATCATTCCATCGCCCTTCGATCTCCTTGACCTTCCCGGGGAGCACGAAGTAGTAGAACCAGATCCGCTCGATAATAAGCGTCCACATCAGGATCGTCACGAAGAGGATCCCAAACAGGACGTCCCCACCCGCTTCAAAGAAGTCGCGGATCGGGACGAACAGGCTCTCGTACAGGAAGATCATCGATCGGCTTCCGCCTTCCTGGCGATGATACCGGCCGTCTGTTCCTCAAGGATCTCGATCAGTGCACGACTGCGTCCCGCCACCCAGCTGTGCAAGAGCACGAGCGGGATAGCCACGCAGAGTCCGAGCACTGTGGTGACCAGGGCCTGAGAAATACCTCCGGCCATCAGTTTGGGATCGCCGGTACCAAACAGCGTGATGGCCTGGAAGGTCGCGATCATGCCGGTCACCGTTCCCAACAGGCCCAGCAGAGGCGCGACTGCAGCCAACACCTTGATTCCACCTTGCCACTTCTCGAGGCTCGGTGCTTCGCGCAGGATGGCCTCGTCGAGCTTGAGCTCCAGAGTCTCAGTGTCGACATCGGAGTTGTCATCGTAGACCTTGAGGATCCTGCCAAGCGGGTTCTTCTCGCTTGCCGTCTCGCTCTTGAGCTGGCGACGAATGCCTGAGCCTACACCGCTCAGGTACAGCAGGCGCCAGACGGCGATAAGCAAGCCGACGATGCCCAGGACGATGATCACGTAACCAACGACACCACCCTGATCGATCCGTTCAGGCAGGCTCGGGGCCTGAATCAGCAAGCCCAGAAGAGAGCCACGACTCGGATCGACCGCCGTTCCGACAACCTCACCGGGTCCGGCATTGAACAGATCCCCGGCCATGCCGCGGAATCGATCCTGGGGCTGTCGGGCGAGTTCTTCGATGAACGAACGGACCGGGTCCTCGATGTTGTACTTGAGGAAACGGTCGCCCGTGATCAGATTGTGAACGCCGACGCGGACGACATCGACCTCTTCCGTATTGCCGTCAGCGGTTACGATCTGACTCGGGAATCGAGTGACCTTGCCCGACTCCACCATCTCCTCAAATAGCAGGATCCGCAAGGCATCGAGGTCATCGATGGAGGGCAGACCCTTGATCTCGGCGAGACGCTTTGCAACGTCCCCACGCTCGGGGAACTGGGCGGACACCAGCGAGCTTCTCACTACGCCGACAGTATCACCGGCCACCTGGCGCACGACACCGAACATCTCGCCGAAGTTGCCGACCTGCACGCGCAGGTTCTCTGACATCTCGGAGAGCGCCTGTTCATTGGTATTGAACCGCTGGGTCAGGCTGTCACTACGCGCTTCTTCCCTCGACAACTCACCCTGGACATCCCGCAGCAGGGCCCTCTGGTTATCTCTCTCACGCTGGAAACGCTGTTCGCGTTGCTTGTTCTCCGCAGACATCTCGCTGCGCGCTTTCTTGACATCCTGCAGGAGCTGGTCAAGCGACTGTTGCGCCATGACTGAGCCGCTGGCCAGACCGCCACAGACCACCGCGAATGTGGTGATGATTAACTTTCTCATTGGGCTGCCTCCGGTCCGCTGATCGGCAGTTTCAGGAGGTCAGGCGCAGCCTGCTTACGAGCGATACGCAGACCGTCGGTGATCGCCGATCGATACTCGTCAGGCAGCAACTCCCACTGGCCGGAATTCTTGTTCCAGAATCCGGTCTCTTCCTTGTTGGCCGTCTGATAGGCGAGCAGGATGCGGCCGATGCGAAGGAACTCGACCTTGCGTGTCTCTCCACCCATGGACAGATCGCCGACGACGGCTTCCATGTCGCGACCGAAACCCACCTCGATCTGGTAGGCCTCCATGATCTTGCGGTACTTCTCGGAAATGGTGATCTCCGAGTCATCCATCATGGTCCGCAGGTTGTCTACCCGCCGCTGGCGTTCTTCCAGGTTGAATGGCAGATCTGCAGCGATGAATTTCTCCAGCGAATCGATCATGTTGAACATCAGCGGGATGATGTCAGTCTGCACGGTCTGGAAGTCGGTCAGCTGCCTCTCGATGTTCGCTTTCTCGGCTTCCTGATCGTTGACGAGCGTCTGCAGGTGCCCGTTATAGATCTTGACGCGATCCAGCTTCTGCAGCGCCAGTCGATACTCGCCGAGCAGCTCGGTCGTCTGATCGGCCATCTGGGCGATCCGCTGTTGCGACTTGGCCGAGGACTGGTCACTGGCTTTCTGTTCCGCGAGGCTGGCGGACAACGCGCGCTCCGAGGCGAGCGCCGACGTCAGACCAAGCGTCAGCAGGGCCGTGAGCGCTGATCCGAACCAGGCGGTCAGTCGCAGTTTCTTATGTGTTTGCATTAGCTTCCCTTCGCTAGAGACTGTTTATGCAAGGAGGCTTCCGGAAGCGATTAAAGCTAGCAGAAAGCCTCTGGAAAAAAAAGCATGAAATCGCATGTGATACGACGACAGAAATATTTCATAACTTATTGTTCTTATTCTATTAACTGAAAGAATCGGTTTGACGACCGACTCCTCTCAGCACCCCCGCACTACATGTTTCTTCTGTACTGCCCGCCCACTTCGTACAGGGCGTGCGTTATCTGCCCGAGCGAACAGACTTTAACCGCTTCCATCAATTCCGCAAAGACATTCCCTTGTCTGGCGGCGATTTCGCTCAGTCTTCGCAGCGCCAATTTCGCCCGATCATCATGCGTCGTCTGGAACTCGGCGATCTCCGCTACCTGAGCATTTTTTTCGCCTTCCGTCGACCGTATCAGTTCTGCGACCACGCCTTCCTTGCGCTCCTCTTGCGGCGGCCGAAAGGTGTTGACCCCGACGATAGGCAGCCTGCCGTCATGCTTGCGTGACTCATAATCGAGGCTCTCTTCCTGAATCTTGCCGCGCTGGTACATGGTCTCCATCGCACCCAGCACCCCGCCGCGGTCGGAGATCCTCTCAAACTCCTGATAGACGGCCTCCTCCACCACGTCGGTCAGGTAGTCGATCAGGAATGAGCCCTGCCACGGATTCTGGTTCCTGTTGAGCCCGAGTTCCTTGTTGATGATCATCTGGATAGCCACCGCGCGCCTGACGGATGCTTCAGTCGGCGTGGTGATAGCCTCATCAAAGGCGTTGGTGTGCAAGCTGTTGCAGCTGTCCAGCAGGGCGTAAAGCGCCTGCAGCGTCGTGCGGATGTCGTTGAACTGAATCTCCTGGGCATGCAGGCTGCGGCCGGAGGTCTGAATGTGGTATTTAAGCATCTGGCTGCGCGCACCGGCCCCATAGCGCCGCTTCATGGCGCGCGCCCAGATGCGTCTCGCAACCCGACCGATGACAACATATTCCGGGTCCATGCCGTTCGAGAAGAAGAAGCTCAGGTTAGGCGCAAAATCGTCGATCTGCATGCCGCGGCTGAGATAGTACTCAACCAGCGTCAAGCCATTCGCCAGCGTGAAGGCCAACTGGCTAATCGGGTTGGCCCCGGCCTCTGCTATGTGATAGCCGGAGATCGAAACGCTGTAGAAATTCCGCACGCCATGGTCGATGAAGAAATCCTGGACGTCACCCATCATGCGCAGGGCGAATTCCGTCGAAAAGATACAGGTGTTCTGCGCCTGGTCTTCCTTGAGGATGTCCGCCTGCACCGTCCCCCGGACCATCGCCAGTGCCTGCTCACGGATACGCCCATAGGTTTCCGCATCAAGCAAGCGGTCACCGCTGATGCCCAGCAGGCCGAGCCCGCTGCCGTCGTGACCTTCCGGCAGATCGCCACGGTACCTCGGGCGCGGCCGGTCTCCGATAATCTCGGCGATCCTGCGTTCGGCAGCATCCCAGCCGCCGCTCTCCTTCAGGTGTTTCTCTACCTGCTGGTCGATCGCAGCGTTCAGGAACATGGCAAGGATGATCGGCGCCGGCCCATTGATAGTCATGGAGACCGAGGTTGTCGGACCACACAGGTCAAAGCCCGAGTACAACCGCTTCATGTCATCCAGACTGGCGATCGACACGCCTGAGTTGCCGATCCTGCCAAAGATGTCAGGTCTCGGGTCCGGATCCTCGCCGTAAAGCGTCACTGAATCGAAGGCTGTGGACAGCCGGGTGGCCTCGTGACCGGCGGACAGATAATGGAATCGCCGGTTGGTTCGCTCTGCCGTCCCCTCGCCCGCGAACATGCGGATAGGATCCTCGCGTTCGCGCCGGTAAGGGTAGACGCCGGCAGTGTACGGATAGTGGCCGGGCAGATTCTCCCGCAGCAGGAAATCGAGCAACTCGCCCCAGTCACGGAAGCGCGGAGCAGCGATCTTCGGCACCGGCAGATGACTGAGCGAGGTCGTATAGTTGCTGCCCGTGATCTCCCGGTCCCGAACTCGGTAGGAGTAGTTCTCTTCCTCGACCGAGGCTCGACGGTCGGGCCACGATCTGAGCAGACTGATGGCTTCCGGCGTCAGAGCGGCCAGCGCATCGTTGTATGCGCGGCGCAGCTTTCGCAGAGTGACGTCGCCCTCTTCCAGCTTCGCCGCCGGGTAAACAGTCAGCGGGTCCGGCACCTCATCTGCGATCTGCTCCAGCGCCCGGTAGCACGCATTCGCCCTCGCGGCGATGGCGGCCTGGTCGCCGGCCTCCCGCGCTGCGTGGCGACCATCCTCGGCGATCTCAGCGAGGTAGCGCACGCGCTGAGGGGGTATCAGCGACAGTCGCGCTTCACCTGGCTGCGGCGGCGCTTCCTGCGGGGTCCAGGTCTCGGCCAGCTGCGTGCTCATGCCAGATATGGCTTCGCACAGGGCGAGAAACAGACCGTTGACGCCCGGATCATTGAACTGACTGGCGATCGTCGGATAGACAGGAACGTCCTCGTCCGGCATCTGAAACGCATGGCGGTTACGTTTCCACTGCTTCCTGACATCCCTGAAGGCATCCTCGGCGCCGCGCTTTTCGAACTTGTTAAGCGCGACCAGGTCCGCGTAGTCCAGCATGTCTATTTTCTCGAGCTGGCTGGCTGCCCCGTACTCACTGGTCATGACATAGAGCGACAGGTCGACCATATCGACGATCTCCGTGTCACTCTGACCTATTCCGGCCGTCTCCACGAGAATCAGGTCGAAGCCGGCATGCTTGAGGAAAGCGATGCTGTCTGCCAGAACGGCGCTGGTGGCCAGATGCTGACGCCGGGTAGCCATCGAACGCATGAAGATACGGTCGTCCGAGAGGCTGTTCATCCGGATGCGGTCACCGAGCAGCGCGCCGCCCGACCGGCGCCGTGTCGGATCGACTGCGAGGACAGCGACCCTGCGAGCGGGAAAACATCTCAGGAACCGGTTCAGCAACTCGTCGACGAGGCTGCTCTTGCCCGCCCCGCCGGTGCCGGTCATTCCGATCACAGGCACCAGCCTGTCAGTCTCGGACCAGCGCCGCCGCAAAGCCTCGATACGCTCGGGGGAGTCCACCGCTTCTTCCAGCAGGCTCAGGATCTGACCAATCCGCCTGTGGTCCTCGGGATCTGCGGGACCGGCGTCGAATTCCGGCCGTGGCCAGGACCGCACCCTGCGGAATATATCTTCCGCCATGCCCTGGAGGCCGAGCGCAAGACCTTCATCGGCGTCGTAGATTTTCTCTACACCGTAGGCTTCCAATGACTCGATCTCGTCAGGCGCGATAGTGCCCCCGCCACCGACGACGATGCGCACGTGCTCGGCGCCGGCGTCGCGGAGCATATCCACCATGTAACGGAAGTATTCGTTGTGTCCGCCCTGGTACGAACTGCAGGCGATCGCGTCGGCATCTTCCTGCAACGCAGCGCGCACGATGTCGGCGACGCTCCTGTTGTGACCAAGGTGCACGACTTCGGCGCCGTTGGATTGCAGCAACCTGCGGACGATATTGATAGCCGCGTCGTGACCATCGAAAAGTGAGGCCGCAGTGATGAACCTCAGCGTTGATTCGCTGCGGTCCCTGCCCGGCAATCTGGCATCGTTGGCTGCGGTACTCATCGGACTTTCCTGCGCTCTTCCTGGCGCTCGCGGGACAAACAGTATACCGACAATCAGCAGTGCCCCGCGCTCGCTGGATTGTTGCATCGCAACGAAAAACTGTCATGCAGGATTCGTCCCACGCGACTATAATTCCGCGCGCTATCGGGGCTTGGACAGGCCGGAAAAACTCCGCTAAAAGCGAACCCGGCTAAGGCGTGGTTGCGCCGGTGAGCCCGACCCTGAAACGCGAATTTCGACTCTGCCCGGACCCGAGCGACGCATCCTGCGGCTGCCGTCCGGGTGGAAGGCGATCGGCCCGAAAAACCGGCCGCGCCGCAAATGAGTCCAATGGAGGATTTCTGATGGAGTTATTCGATACCCTGCACGAGAAAGGGCACGAGCAGGTCGTTTTCTTTCATCATGAGGCGACCGGGTTGAAGGCCATCGTCGCTATTCACGACACGACCCTCGGGCCGGCGCTGGGCGGACTGCGGATGTGGCCTTACCAGAACGAGGAAGAGGCGCTGCGCGACGTCCTGCGCCTGTCACGCGGCATGACCTACAAGGCATCCGTCTCGGGATTGAATCTCGGCGGCGGGAAAGCGGTGCTGATCGGCGATCCCGAGCAACACAAGAGCGAAGAATTGTTCCGGGCTTTCGGGCGTTTCATCGGCTCGCTCGGCGGTCGATATATTACCGCAGAGGACGTGGGTACGAGCGTCGAGGACATGGACTACATCTATCAGGAGACCGACCGGGTGGTCGGGGTCCACCGGGTCCATGGGGGCAGCGGTGATCCGTCGCCATTCACCGCCTATGGCACATTACAGGGCATCAAGGCTTGCCTGCAGCTGAAGTACGGAAGCGACGACCCGGGTCGGATCAGTTTCGCCGTCCAGGGTGTCGGCCATGTCGGCTACTATCTGACCAAGTACCTGCGCGAAGCCGGAGCCAAGGTGTTCGTCTGCGACATCAATGAGAATCGCGTGGAGCGGGCCGTCGATGAGCTGGGAGCCGAGGCGGTCCCGATGGAGCAGATTTACGACACCGACGCCAAGGTATTTGCGCCCTGCGCTCTCGGCGGCGTGATCAACGAAGACACCGTCCCGCGGCTCAAGTGCGACATCGTCGCCGGCAGCGCCAACAACCAGCTGGAGTCAGAGGAATGGGGCACCGTGCTGGAGGAGCGCGGCATCCTGTACGCGCCTGACTACGCCATCAACGCAGGTGGCCTCATGAACGTTGCGATCGAGCTGCAGGGCTATGATCGCGACCGGGCGTATCGCACCGTGAGCACGATCTACAGCATCATGGGCACGATTTTCAGCATCGCCCGGAGAGACGGGATACCGAGCTGGCAAGCCGCCGATCGGCTGGCGGAGGAACGCATCGCTGCCATCGCGAAGGTCCGACGCTTTTATTCCAAGCGGTTCAAGGATCGCCTGTCGGGGCGGCGGCCACACACGACCGCTACCAACAGCTAACCGCTTCCGACGGACCCGTGTCTGAAGGCACGGGTCGCTTTCTGCACATTCAATGCGAGGAGCCGGCGTGAGCGCCTTCAATATATCCATCAACGATGACCTGGACATGCTCCGGGAGGCGGTCCGGCGATTTGCAGAGTCCGAGATCGCACCGCGCGCAGCGCAGATCGATCAGGCTGGCGAATTCCCGCAGGATCTCTGGCCCAAGCTTGGAGAAATGGGTCTTCTCGGCGTCACCGTGCCGGAGGAATTCGGCGGTTCCGGGATGAGCTACCTGGCCCACGTCGTTGCGATGGAGGAGATCTCCAGAGCCTCCGCATCGGTGGGGCTGTCCTACGGCGCGCACTCGAACCTGTGCGTCAACAACCTGTTTATCAACGGCAACGACGAACAGCGTCGCCGTTTCCTGCCAAAACTGTGCAGTGGTGAGTGGGTCGGCGCACTGGCCATGTCAGAACCCGGCGCCGGCTCGGACGTCGTGGGGTCAATGTCATGCCGGGCAGAACGACGCGGCGACTCCTGGATCGCGAACGGCTCCAAGATGTGGATCACAAACGGTCCCGAGGCTCAGGTGGCGCTGACCTATATGAGGACTGCTGACACCGATGCGGGTTCCCGTTCCATGACCGCATTCCTGGTTGAGAGGGGCATGTCCGGCTACAGCACAGCGCAGAAACTGGACAAGCTGGGTATGCGCGGCTCCAACACCTGCGAGCTGGTTTTCGAGGACTGCCAGATACCCGCGAGCAATGTCCTCGGCGAGGTAAACAAGGGTGTCTATATCCTGATGCGCGGTCTCGACTCGGAACGGCTGGTACTTTCGGCCGGTCCGATCGGCATCATGCAGGCATGCATGGATGTGACCCTGCCTTACGTCAGGGAGCGGCGCCAGTTCGGCAAGCCGATCGGAGAATTCGGCATCATGCAGGCGAAACTCGCCGATATGTATACGGCCTTGCAGGCCTCCAGGGCCTTTACGTACCGGGTCGCCGATCAGTTCGATCGTGGTCAACCGACCCGGCAGGACGCGGCGGCGACCTTGTTGCTGGCGTCCCAGTCGGCGGTGCAGGTCGCGCTCGACGCGATCCAGAGTCTCGGCGCAAACGGCTACATCAATGACTACTCCACCGGTCGGCTACTCAGAGACGCCAAGCTGTACGAAATCGGCGCGGGAACCAGCGAGATTCGACGTATGCTGATCGGGCGCGAACTCGTCCGGGCGGGAGAGGCCGCGGGCACCTAAACTTCCCCCCGAGGAGGAAGCGAATCATGACTGAACAAACTATCGTCATCGCCGCGGCGAGACGCACGCCCATCGGCGCCTTCCAGGGCGCCCTTTCCACCGTTCCCGCACCCGATCTTGGGGCAACCGCCGCGGCAGCGGCCATCAAGGATGCCGGGATCAAGCCGGAAGACATCAGCGAGGTGATCTTCGGCTGCGTGCTGCCCGCCGGTCTCGGCCAGGCTCCGGCACGTCAGGCAGCGCTTGCGGCGGGGATCCCGAATTCGGTCGGATGTACCACGATCAACAAGGTCTGCGGATCAGGCATGAAGGCCGTCATGATGGCCAGCGATCTGATCCGGGCCGGATCCGCGGACATCGTACTCGCGGGCGGCATGGAGTCGATGTCCAATGCTCCCTACCTGATGCCCAAGGCCCGTACCGGTTACCGGATGGGGCACCAGCAGGTTCTCGACCACATGTTCTTCGATGGCCTGCAGAATCCCTATGACAACAACATGATGGGACACTTCGCGGAACAGACGGTAGACCGTTACCAGTTCAGCCGCGAGGAGCAGGACGCCTTCTCCATTGCGTCGGTCCGCAGGGCCCTGGAAGCGACCCGGAAAGGAGACTTCGAGGCGGAAATCGTACCGGTACTGGTACGGACTCGCCGCGACGAGACGCGCGTCGAACGTGACGAAGAACCCTATCGCTGTGAGATCGACAAGATTCCGGAAATGCGCCCCGCATTCCGCCGCGATGGAGGCACCGTAACGGCGGCCAGCTCCTCATCGATCTCGGACGGCGCAGCGGCATTGATCATCACCAGTGCAGCGGAAGCAGAAAACCGCGGCCTGCAGCCACTAGCGCGGATCGTCGCGCATAGTGGATTCGCGCATGCCCCGGAGTGGTTCACTACCGCGCCGGTGTTCGCCATCGAAGCTCTGCAGAAGAAGCTCGCCTGGACATCGGATGACGTTGATCTGTACGAGATCAATGAGGCCTTCGCGGTGGTCGCCATGGCGGCGATGAAGGATCTTGAGCTCGACCATGGGAAGGTCAACATCCACGGTGGCGCCTGCGCACTGGGGCATCCCATTGGTGCAACCGGGGCCCGGCTACTCGTTACGCTAGTGCATGCGCTCCGCAACCGTGGCCAGAAGCGCGGCATCGCTTCGTTGTGCATCGGTGGCGGCGAAGCCACTGCAGTCGCCGTCGAAGTCTTGTAACAGGAAACAGCCCTATGCCGGTCATCCGCTCCCAGGTCGACACCCGCAGCGAGGAGTTTGCCGCCAACCAGGCGCACATGCGGCAAGTCGTGGACGAACTCGAGCGGCAGCTCGCGCAAGCAGCCCGCGGAGGCAGCGAACGCGCCAGGGAGCGGCACAGCTCGAGGGGCAAGCTCCTGCCACGCGAGCGGATCGAGGCGCTGCTCGACCCGGGCAGCCCGTTCCTGGAGTTCTCGGCCCTTGCGGCCCATGGGCTGTACAAGGACGCGGCCCCCTGTGCCGGCATCGTGACCGGTATCGGGCGCGTCAAGGGCTGCGAGGTGATGGTGGTCGCCAACGACGCCACCGTAAAAGGCGGGACCTACTTCCCAATCACCGTCAAGAAACATCTAAGGGCGCAGGAGATCGCCCTGGAGAACCACCTGCCCTGTATCTACCTTGTGGACTCCGGCGGCGCCTTCCTGCCGATGCAGGACGAGGTGTTTCCCGATCGTGATCACTTCGGTCGGATCTTCTTCAACCAGGCACGGCTGTCATCGCTGGGCATTCCGCAGATTGCCGTGGTGATGGGTTCGTGTACCGCGGGCGGAGCCTACGTCCCGGCGATGTGCGATGAAGCCATCATCGTGCGCGACCAGGGCACGATCTTCCTGGGTGGGCCACCGCTGGTGAAAGCGGCTACCGGCGAGGTCGTCGATGCAGAATCTCTCGGCGGCGGTGAAGTGCACAGCCGGGTGTCTGGAGTGACGGACCATCTCGCCAGTGACGACACCCACGCACTGACAATAGCCCGGGACATCGTCGCCAGTCTGAACCGGAAGAAAAGTGTCTGGGTCGCTGTCAGCGAGCCCTCTGATCCCATCTACGATGCTGGCGAAATCTACGGCATCCTGCCGCGGGATAATCGTCATCCCTATGAGGTCCGCGAGATCATCGCCCGGCTTGCCGACGGGTCGGAATTCAACGAGTTCAAGCCCCTCTACGGCAAGACCCTCGTCTGTGGCATTTCGCGACTGCACGGGTATCCGGTAGGGATCATCGCCAACAACGGCATACTGTTCTCGGAGTCGGCTCTCAAGGGGGCTCATTTCATCCAGCTGTGCAACCGGCGACGCATCCCGCTCCTGTTCTTGCAGAACATCACCGGTTTCATGGTAGGCAAGAAGTACGAGAGCGCCGGTATCGCCAAGGACGGAGCGAAGATGGTGAATGCTGTCGCCACTTCGACGGTACCCAGGTTTACAGTGATCATCGGCGGCTCTTTCGGCGCCGGAAACTACGCCATGTGCGGACGAGCCTACGGCGCCCGCATGTTATGGGCCTGGCCGAACGCGCGCATATCGGTGATGGGCGGAGAACAGGCGGCTTCCGTGTTGTCGACTGTGCGTCAGGACAGCCTGGAAGCGCGCGGAGAGTCGTGGCCGGTGGAGGACCGCAGGGCCTTCGAGCAACAGATCCGTGACCGCTACGAGACCCAGGGGCACCCGTATTACGCGACGGCGCGGCTGTGGGATGATGGTGTGATCGATCCGGTCGACACCCGACGGACTCTCGGCCTGGCGCTATCCGCTGCGTTCAACGGCCCGGCACCGGAAGAAGGCCCCTACGGGATATTCAGAATGTAGCGCCATGCATGGCGCAACAGGGGTACCAAATATGTCGGATGCAGCCATTCTCAATGTAGACAGCCGCGGCGTGGCAACGCTCACCCTGAACAGGCCCGGGGTCCACAACGCCTTTGACAAAGGTCTGATCACCGAACTGACCTCGATCTTGTCCGAACTCCAGTCTCGCATTGACGTCCGTGTGGTGATACTGACGGGATCAGGGTCTTCGTTCTCGAGCGGCGCCGACATCGGCTGGATGAGGTCGATGGCGGAGTTTTCGGAAGATCAGAACTACGAGGACGCGGTGCAGCTGGCCGAATTGATGTCGCTCCTCAATGGCCTGAGCAAACCGACGGTGGCGAAGGTAAACGGCCACGCATTCGGCGGCGGACTCGGCCTGGTGGCCTGTTGCGATATCGCTATTGCGGCGGACAACGCCCGCTTCTGTTTCAGCGAAGTGCGACTGGGGATCGTGCCGGCCGTGATCTCGCCATATGTCATCGAGGCTATCGGCGTCCGGCAGGCCAGGAGATTTTTCCTGAGCGCTGAGATCATGTCGGCCAAGAAGGCTCGTCGCATTGGCCTGATCCACGAGATCGCTCGCCCGGCCAAGCTGGACCAGGCCGTTGATGATCATCTGGTCATGCTGCTCAAGGGCGGTCCCAAAGCGCAACGCGAGAGCAAGCAACTCATCAGTATGGTCAGCGGGCACTCCCAGAGCGTCGACCAGGCGCTGCGGCAACGGACCGCGGAGATCATCGCTCAGATGCGGGTCTCCGAGGAAGGACAGGAGGGCCTGCAGGCGTTCCTCGCCAAGCGCGCGCCTGGCTGGATCAGCGGGGAATGATGTTCAGCCGGATCCTGATCGCAAACCGGGGAGAGATCGCCTGCCGGGTCATCCGGACCTGCCGCAGAATGGGCATCCACTCCGTTGCAGTCTACTCGGATGCCGACGCGCAGGCCCGCCATGTGCGCGAGGCCGATGAGGCGGTCAGAATAGGGTCCGCCGAACCAGCGGACTCCTACCTCAATATCGACCGGTTGATAGCAGCCGCGATCGGCAGCGGGGCTGACGCGATCCATCCGGGTTACGGGTTCCTGTCCGAGAATCCACAGTTTGCGAGCGCCGTCCGGGATGCCGGCCTGGTCTTCATCGGACCCGAAACCGAGACCATCAGGACGATGGGCTCGAAGCGCCGCGCGCGCAGCATGATGATCGAAGCCGGGGTGCCGGTCGTGCCCGGATTCGAGGGCGAGATGCAAGGTGACGAAAGCTTGCTCTCCGAGGCCGCGAGGATCGGCTTCCCGGTAATCCTTAAGCCCTCCGCCGGGGGCGGCGGCAAGGGCATGCGTGTGCTGCGCGATACGCAGGGCTGGTCCGCCGCCGTCGCCAGTGCCCGACGCGAGGCCCAGGCGGCATTCGGCAACGACCATATGATCCTGGAACGATTTCTGGAGAGAGCCCGGCACGTGGAGGTGCAGATTTTCGCGGACAATCACGGCAACGCCGTCCATCTATTCGAGCGCGAGTGCTCGATCCAGCGCCGTCAGCAGAAGATCATCGAAGAAGCACCCTGCCCGGCCCTCGACGAGGAGCTGCGGACACGCATTAGCGAGGCCGCTGTCACGGCGGCGGTCGCGGTCGGTTATCGCAATGCAGGTACGGTCGAATTCCTGCTGGACCAGAGCGGCAATTTCTACTTCATGGAGATGAACACGCGTCTGCAGGTCGAGCATCCGGTGACTGAAGCGATCACCGGTATCGATCTGGTGGAATGGCAGTTCCGCGCTGCGGCCGGCGAGTCGCTGCCAGCGACCCAATCAGAGATCACGCGCCATGGTCACGCCATCGAGGCACGTATCTACGCCGAGAACCCGTTCAACGACTTCCTGCCCTCAACCGGCCGCATCGGCAGGTTTATCCATCCCGTGGGCGCACTTGATCTACGAATCGACAGCGGCGTAGACAGCGGCGACCTTGTGGATGTGTACTACGACCCGATGTTGGCGAAGCTCATCGTCTGGGCAGAGGATCGGCCGACAGCGATCCAGCGACTCCGCCGCTCGCTTGCCCGGACCATGCTGACCGGACCGATGACCAACCTCGCTCTTCTGCGCAGCATCGCCGGGCATGCCGATTTCGTCGCCGGTCAGATGGACACCGGTTACCTTGAGCGCAACTTCGGCAAGCTGCTCTCCGGCAGTGTGGCTGCAGATGAAATTGCCCTGATCGCCGCGGCCTGTGCGCTGCGTCTGGGTTCGACGACGGTATCCGCGGCCGGATCCGATCCATACTCACCATGGGACCGCATAGACGGGTGGCGACATGGCGGTGGTGGCGTCCGGTTACGCTTTGAGGACCCCTGTGGTGAGAACAGCGAGCTGACTCTTGCGGGCGACGAGGGCCGTTTCATGGTCACCATCAACGGCGTGGCCAAGCCAGTCACGGCCAACCGGCTGGACCCGGACCATCTCGAGCTGTCCGTTGACGAGGAGGAATATCAAGCCACGGTTCTCACAGACGGCGACAGCTACTATGTCGGCCTGGATCTTGGCGGATTCGAACTGCGTCGGGTCCCGATCTATACACCTTCGACACTGCACGGCGAGGAAGACACTCACCCGGTGGCCCCCATGCCCGGCCGGATCGTTATCGTCTATGTCAGCGAAGGCGAGAGCGTCACGGCGGGCCAGTCGCTCCTCGTGCTCGAAGGCATGAAGATGGAGTACACGCTGAGGGCACCGGTCGCGGGCCGGATCAGCCGGATTTCCTGCTCGGCCGGAGATATGGTCGAGGCCGACACGGCGCTGGTGGATATTGAGCCTGATTCGGGCGCCGACACGTGACCGGGTTGCCGGAAAAGATACGGGTGGTCGAGGTCGGACCTCGGGACGGCCTGCAGAGCGAAACTCAGCTGATCGACAGCGCTACCAAGATCGAGCTGATAAACCGGTTGAGCGCGGCGCGCCTGCCGGTTATCGAAGCGACCAGCTTTGTCAGTCCCCGATGGATCCCGCAACTGAGCGACGCGGAGGAGGTGCTCGCCGGGATAGATCGGCGACCAGGCACCGACTACCCGGTTCTGGTGCCCAATCTCCGCGGCCTGCAGAGAGCCCTGTCAGCCGAGGTGCGCGAAATCGCTATATTCACCGCTGCCTCCGAGACGTTCAATCGCAAAAACATCAATGCCGGGATCGACGAGTCCTTCGACCGGATCGGTGAGATTGCAGCGTCGGCCCTGACTGCAGGACTGCGGATGCGCGGCTATGTCTCGTGTGTACTGGGATGCCCGTACGAGGGCCGTGTGTCCCTGGATGTTGTGGTTGACGTCGCGCGCCGGCTGACACAAGCGGGGTGTTACGAGGTCTCACTCGGGGACACGATCGGGGTTGGCACGCCTGGCGCGGCCCGCGGCCTGGTCGATGCGGTAGCCGCGGAGATCGGCTTGCAGAGAGTCGCGGTGCACTTCCACGACACCCGCGGGCAGGCGCTGGCCAACGTACTGGCCTGCCTGCAGGCCGGCGTGGCTACCGTCGATGCCGCCGTTGCCGGACTGGGCGGCTGTCCGTATGCGCGGGGCGCGACCGGCAATCTGGCCACAGAGGACCTGATCTACATGCTGCACGGGATGGGTCTGGAGACTGGCGTCGATCTCGACGCGCTGATTGAGACGGGACTCTTCATCAGCCGCGCTCTTGGCCGGCACCCCGTCAGCAGGCTGGGACAGATCGCGGCGTTGGCCGCAGAGCAGGACACCATCTGAAATTTCAGGCCGGAAAGCCGGTCTAATCAATCCGGAGGAATCAAATGGACATCAGCAATGCCATCGCAATCGTATCCGGCGGCGCATCCGGGCTCGGCAACGCCGTCGCGCGTCGCGTGATTGCAGACGGGGGCAAGGTAGCGATTCTGGACGTCAACGAGGAACAAGGCGCGAACGCTGCTGCCGAACTGGGGGACAAGGCCGTCTTCATCCAGACTGACGTCAGCGACGAAGATCAGGTAAACGGCGCCGTGGCCAGAGCCACTGATGCCTTCGGCAGCGTGACATTCTGCGTCAATTGCGCCGGCATACTCGGGGCCGGTCGAGTACTCGGACGGGAAGGACCGATGCCGGGCGGATATTTTTCCAAGGTTATCCATGTCAACCTGATCGGTACGTTTTTCATGTGCAAGGCGGCGGCCAACCAGATGCAGCACAACGAACCCAATGAGGAAGGCGAGCGCGGTGTCATCGTAAACACCGCCTCTGTCGCGGCATTCGAGGGCCAGGTCGGCCAGGCCGCCTATTCCGCATCGAAAGCCGGCGTCGCCGGCATGGGCCTGCCGTTGGCCCGGGAGTTCTCGCGCATCGGTGTCCGGGTCAACACGGTGGCTCCGGGGATCTTCCTGACCCCGATGATGGAATCGATGCCGGAAAACATACAGGAGTCACTGGCGGCCCAGGTGCCTTTCCCGTCGAGACTCGGTCGCCCGGAAGAATTTGCCGATCTCGTTGTCTATCTCTACGGCAACGTCATGTTGAACGCTGAAACCATCCGCCAGGACGGGGCAATACGGATGCAACCGAAATGAGCGATCGACCAGGTCGCGACAGGAGCAAGGATATGGTGAGACGATGGCTGCCGCTGGCGCTGACCGCGGCAATGCTGAGCAACGGCTGCGCGGGACCCGGCCAGCCAGAAGGCACCGCGGGTGAGACAAGCCCGGAACCAGGCGGATACTCGGTCCCGGTGGTCTACCACAAACTGGACAACGGTCTGAAAGTGGTCGTCTCACGGGACGCCACGGCACCCGTCGCAACGGTCGGCGTGTACTACAACGTCGGTTTGCGGACGGAACCGCGCGGCCTGACAGGCTTCGCTCACCTGTTCGAGCACATGATGTTCCAGGGCACTGAGCAACTGGGCAAGGGCAAGCTGGACAAGCTCATCCAGGGCAATGGCGGCATCATGCAGGGTCAGACGAAGCCCGATATGACGCTCTATTACGAGGTCGTTCCAGCCAACATGCTGGAGCCGGTATTGTGGGCGGAGGCAGACCGGATGTCCCGGCTCGACATCACTCAGGAGAATCTGGACAACCAGCGCGATGTGGTCAAGAACGAATACCGGCTGAAGATCGAGAATCAGCCTTACAGCCGTTTCCTGTCGGTCGAACTCAGCGATCATGCCTTCGAGAACTGGCAGAACGGGCACAATTTCTGGGGCGATATGGATGACCTCGATGCGGCGACGGTGGAAGCGGCCCAGGGCTTTTACGAAACCTACTACGCTCCCAATAATGCCGCGGTGGTCATCGTCGGGGACGTGGATCCGGACACCACCATCGCCGCTGTAGAAAAGTATTTTGGACACATCCCGGCG
>Ga0316191_10001394_pt1 | contig 16993 bp, 13 predicted proteins | sample Eddworburr2cm_MG_FD_204928 | JGI IMG/M metagenome (GOLD analysis project Ga0316191, IMG submission 204928) | Coastal sediment microbial communities from Maine, United States - Eddy worm burrow 2 cm | ecosystem: Environmental > Aquatic > Marine > Coastal > Sediment | place: USA: Maine...
TGACGATATAACTTGACCCGTAAAACTCACCCATCGCGTCTGCCCAGGGCTCTTCTTTGCCGATCCGGTTGATTGCGCCAATAAACACACCGTTAGCGGCGGCGGAAGCGGGTTGCTCAAGTTCCCACAGGTACTTGCTCAGGCCTGCGACCGTTGCGGAAGGATTAACAATGTATTCCGCACCGTTCAATGCCAGCGCACGCCAGCCTTCCGGAAAATGGCGGTCGTAGCAAATGTATACGCCAAGATTGACGTACGCTGTTTCAAACACGGGATAGCCGGAGTCTCCGGGTTTGAAAAAGAACTTTTCGAAAAAGCCGGGGTCAACCTGCGGGATGTGTGTCTTTCGATACTTGCCGAGATAACCTCCATCTGCATCGATCACGGCGGCGGTGTTGAAATACACGCCCGGAATAGTCTCTTCGTAGATCGGTACAACGATCACCATGTTGTACTTTTTCGCGTATTCCTGCATAAGTTTCGTGGTTGGCCCGTCAGGAATTTTCTCGGCGGCTGCGTACCACTTCCTGTCCTGGCTCGGACAGAAATAGGGTTGCGTGAAAACTTCCTGAAAACAAAGCACCTGGACACCCTGTTTTCCAGCGTCGTCAATAAACGGAGCGTGGGCCTCGAGCATGATCTCCCGGATCTCTTCCGGAGGAAGACTCGTATCCGCTTTGAGTCCCATTTGAATCAATCCGCATTTCAGTTTTGCCATGACGGCTTCTCCGCTTTTTTGATTGCTTTAGTCAACAGTGGTCCACGATCCGTGCATGGGATTGGGTAATACGTACCAGCCCTCTCCCCAATAGTGGCCAAACTCATTAGTTGCCGCGCGTCGACTTGAAATTGATGCACCGTCACTGCAGGGATGGAGCGGTTTTTCTCTCGAACAGGGAATGAAGTCGCCGAGATCATCCCCCAGCAACATGATGACACGATGTGTTTCGGCGATATGTTCACGGCGTGTCAGCTTTTCGCGGTCCCAGCCGAGACTTTCGTTGGCCAGCATGAGGTGATCGTTATCCACTTCAAAACCAGCTTCCAGCAAGTCCTGTAGTGCAATCTCTTTTTGCGGGCAAGGACTACTGCTCGCAGAATCCAGTTCACAAGGACGGTTTGTTACGAAAAATACGTCCACTCCCGCGGCTCGCACTTTGCGTATGAATTCAACCGCACCAGGAACGGCTGTCGCCGTCGTCGAATCACTCCACGCGTCCCTGACGCTGTTTCGAAAGGGTGGCTCAAGAATCACCTGAAACTCGACATTCGATACCATGGTTTCGTCGATATCCGCAATTATCGCCACTGGCAGTTCGGCGGCATCGGTCTGTCCTGGCAAAGCACTCCATGACGTGTCGTCGATGAATTTCTGCAGATCCTCGGCGGCGGCCTGGTAGGCCTGCAACGACACGGCCTCGTATTCCGCAGCTGTCCTGACCCACAAAACACTGCGACTAATCTCTTCAGCGCCGTTGTTTACCGGCGAACATCCACTGAACATCAGTACAGTCAGCGTCGAAACGACCAGGCAAATTATTGTTTTCTGAATCATTGATTTTCCGAGCCGGGTGGATCGTCCAGATTATCACGGTGATCGCATTCGACCAATAAAATGGGCAATATGCTGTCAGGCCCACCCTCCGAAACTGAAGAATCCGACGATGAAATACACGAACCCCCTGTTACTTTTCCTACTGCTTGTCCTCGGTGCTTGTGCATCACAGAGTGTTAGTTCGACAACGACCGAAAATGCGATAATTTCCATAGTCCATCTGAACGACACCTATCGGGTCGGCGACGTTGAAGAAGGCCGCCGTGGCGGTTTCGGCCGTGTTGCCACGCTGGTGCGAAATCTCAATGCAAAGGGAAACGACGTACACATTACACACGGTGGCGATCTTCTTTTTCCGTCCCTGGAGAGCCAATTGTGGGGTGGCGAACAAATGGTTGAGGCGCTCAATTTTCTGAATAGCCTTGCACCTGTCTATTTCGTGCCTGGAAACCACGAATTCGATACACGCACACCGGATGCAGTCGTTAACGCTGTGCGTAAGTCGGAATTCAGCTGGCTGGGCGACAATCTGTCTTTTCATACCGGTGAACCGGATGTGGACTCATCGCTGCAAAAGACATTCATGTTTACGGCAGGCGGTCGCAGGATCGGAGTATTCTCGCTTACGTTGCTTGAGCGTGACGGAGGCAACAACAGAGCGTATGCGCCGGTCGAAGGCGAGTATCTTGATGTTGCCGAACGTACTATCGAGCAGCTGGAGCGTGCCGGTGCGGATCTCATCTTCGGCCTGACACACCTGTATCTTGCGGACGACAAAGAAGTTGCCGAGCTCAGGCAACGACACCCGTCCTTCCTGTTTGTTGTCGGTGGTCATGAACATGAGCCCGAATTCGAAACAGGGTCGACCAGCAAAGCCACCATCATGAAGGGCGCGTCAAACGCGCGAACCCTGTGGCAGATCGATATCAAATTTGACGGAGACACACCGTCAATTTCAACGATGAAAATCGACGTCGATGAAAGCATCAGCGTCGACGCCGACTATCAGTTGCTTGCGGACAAGTGGCGAGATCGACTGCTGGCGAAAATTCCGTTCTTGCCGGCCAGCATTGGCGAGGCGGCGCTGCCGCTTGATGGTCGGGAGGTCACGCTTAGAAACGTGGAAAGCAACTGGGCCAATTTCATCGTGGACCAGATGCCGGGTGCGTTTGGTAAGCCTGCCGCGGATCTTGCCTTCATCAACAGCGGCACTCTGAGGATCGATGACTTTGTCGCCGATGACATCACGTTTGAAGATGTTGGTCGCACCTTCGGTTTTTCATCCTATCTTAGTCACATGACGATCAACGGCGGTGATTTCGTTGCGCTTCTGGAGGCCGGGTATCGCGGAGACGGTCCCAGCAAAGGTTACTTCCCGCAGGTATCAGGTTTCAGGGTTTGTATAGACAGGTCACGTCCGGACGGACAGCGGATTGTTCAAATGCAGATACCCGTTGACGGGGGTTGGCAAGGTATCGACCGCGATAAGGACTATCAGCTGGTCGCATCGGACTTTATTTACCGTGGCGGTGACGGCTACGATTTTTCAAAAGCGCGTAATGTGTCCCGGCCCGGCTCCGAGCTGAAATATCTTGTTCTGGATGCCATTCTGAGAGCGCAGGCTAAAGGCGAAAAAATAGGTAGGCCGGTTGACCCGGATAATCCGAGAATAGCAATGCTGCCTGAAGGCGAGGAAAGCTGTTTCTGATTGTTGGTCACATGACTGAGACAGGCCGCTCCTGCGCATCCATGCGCCCGCGGCATACCGTCCATCCATGAACATAAAAAAGGGCGGTCAAAGACCGCCCTTTTGGTCAAACAACGTTGATCAAAATCAGAACTGGAACTTAACTCCAAGCTGAATCTTGTACAACGACGGCAGGTTGAACAAGCTTGCCGGGTCGATTCCATCTTCGAAGTTATCAAACGAGCCATAAACGTACTGGCCGTTATCATTGATCGATACCTTGTCGACGGCGACGAAGTTGTACGGGAAGAAGACCTGCTCCACACGGCCCCAGTCGTTGTTGATCAGGTTGCCAAGATTCTCGATGTCGAAGAACAAGACGAACTGGGAATCACCGATGCCAGGCAAGCCGGGCATGCCGATTTCCTGGCTGATGCGAATATCAACTCTCGTCCTGTCTGCAGTAGTGTCATGGTTACGTGGCATGATCTTGCCTCGGTACTTCTCAAGCCCTGCAGCAGCGATGAAGGCGTTGAAGTCTGCTTCAACAGCCGGATCGTTAACGAGCGCAGCCGAGTCGTCCGAGAAGATTACATTCGTTCCGCCCAGTTCCGGCACGTACATCAACTGACTGTCGCGACGAGCGAAGTCACTGTGACCACCCCAGACAGACTCATCACCGTCAGCCTCTCGCATGGTGTAGCTGAACAGTTGGCCAGTCCGGTATTCGAAGAACCCGCTGATGCGTGTGGTGCTCTCGCCCCAGAAGTCCTTCTGCCATCCGAATGTGCCGTTGAAGCGGTCCTTTACCTCGAAGTCCGAAGACGAGAGTCGTCGGTTGTTGCGATCCAGGGTTGCTGGTCGACCGTAGTTTGAGGTAACCGTAGAGCTCTGGCTTGGGTTGATGTCCTCGGCGTTCATGCGGGTGTATGCCATAAACAGGTCGAACATTCCCGCGCGCGTGTCCCACGTCTTGGCGGCGCTAAACGAGTATGTATCGGCACTGCCGTCATTGACGTTGGTGAGGATCACATCGTATGTCGACGGTCGATCGTAGATCGGGCGCCCATCAGGTGCGATGCCAACTTGCGAACGCGTCAGTTCTTCCCACTCAACAGCTTTGTTGGCTCGTGAAATGACAGCCTCGAACGACAGGAACCAGGCATCACCCAGGAAGCCGAGATCGAAGTCACGCTCAACGGCGAAGTTGAATCGCCAGGTCGATGGAATGTCAAAATCCGGATCCGTCGCTTCAACGCTACCTGCGCCGGAGAACATGCAATTCTGAATTGACTGGTCAACGAGATAAGGATCGATTCCTGTAGTACCGGCTGTGCCGACGTCGGTAACGCCGGTGCACGCAGGATCAATATTTCCGTCAGTGTCAGGAACAACAATGGTTACACCATCATTCGAGAAGGAGTTGGAAACCCAAACGTTCGGATTGCCGCCTGAGAACAGCCCGATGCCACCACGAATACGCGTACCTTCGAGGAAGTCATAGGTAATGCCAATTCGTGGCATGAAAACGCTGCGGCCGTCGAGGTTGGCCGTATTGCTGAAGCCGTTTCTCGCCTGGAAGAACGGGTTCTCGGCTGGCTTGTCACTGCCGGTGTACCAGTCATAACGCAGACCGTACATGATGGTGAGCTGGTCGCTCATATCCCAGACGTCCTGCACGTACAGACTGTTGACGTTAAATCCAAAAGCGGCCGCGCCGTCATTTTCGTCATTGGTAAACGCGTTGCGATATCCATTAAAGTCGGACGCATTACCCGCCTCGAAGGACTCAGCACAATCGGCAGCGTAGATGCATGCGAAGTCGTAATCAGCTTCTGACTGGAAAACGAACAGGTTGAAGACGTCCAGTTGATCGATCTCATAGCCGGCAGAGATCCTGTGGCTATTCATCGTGTACTCGCCCTTGAGCTTGACCTGGAAAGATTCATTCGTGAGCGCGTTTGCATGCCGGAAAATATCCGGTCCGATGCGAACGCTGCCGCCAGACGCTGTGTCGATGGTCATCTGCGCATAGTCGGTACCGCCCAGGGAATTCTGTTCAGTTACGATTTCCTTTGATGCGATCTTCAGCTCGGTGGAAAACGAATCAGTCCAGCGTGAAAACAACTGCCCGGAATACGTTTCCATGGCTTCTTTCTTGTCGTACCAGTTGGAGGTCAGTCCAAGCCGGTTACTGCCGGTACTGCTGCCCTGAGGATTCAGGTCGTTACCGGTGACATCCTGGTACGTGAAGGTGACGTCGTGGTCGTCATTGATCGCCCAGTCGAGCTTCACGATGATCTTTTCGTCCTCGATGTCAGTACCGCTATCAGGTAAAGCACCTGCATCAATCCCGTACTGCGCGTCCGCGACCGCCAGCACATCGTCGATATCTTGTTGTGTTACCCCGGAAATCTCACTCGGGCGGCCAGAGCCTGCCGGCCCGTATGTCAACGCGGATACGTCGGTTGCTGTGAACTTGTCGTAACCAACGAAGAACCACAGGCGATCCTTGATGATCGGGCCGGATAACGTCAGCACGACCGTGTCTTCGTCGAATTCGCCAAGATCGATATCGTCATCTTCACTCTTGTCACCGGTCAGGCTTTGGTCCGAATGGTAGTAAGCCAGCGATCCGTCCCAGTCATTGGTGCCGGATTTGGTTACAGCGTTGATCGTGCCTCCGGTGAAGCCGCCAAAACTGACGTCAAACGGTGCCACTTCAACGGAGATCTGCTCCATCGCATCAATTGATATGGGCGAGCGCTGCGTCGGGAAACCGCTGTTGTTGAGACCGAAATCGTCGTTCTGACGAACGCCATCAACGGTAAGGCTGTTAAAACGACTGTTTGTGCCGGCAATTGATACAGCGTTGCTGTTGGTAGGATCGATCGTCACCCTCGGGTCCTGCCGGATGATGGACTTGAAGTCGCGATTCACGTTCGCCATACCAAGGATGTTTTCGGTATTAAAGGTGGATCCGGCGCCGACGCGAACGATCAGGTTCTGCTGCGAGGCGGACACGACGATTTCTTCGATTTCAGTCGTACGTGTAATCAGATTTACCGCGTACGGCTCGCCCAACTCGATGAAAATCTGCTCGATTCTCTCCTCGCCATACGTCGTTGTGCCCTTCAATGTAACTTCATAAGGACCACCAACGCGCAAGCTGGGGACGCGGTACCGGCCGTCTGCGTCGGTCACTACAGTTTGGGACCGTCCGGTGCCGACGTGGCGAACGACGATGGTCGCACCCGAAACCGGGACGCTTGAACCGTCTGTCACTTTGCCCTGAATGGACGATGTCGTTTCTTGTGCGAAACTCGCAACAGACAGTGTTGCGAGCAGTATTATGGCTGCGCCTGTGCGTGCTGCGGCTACCAGACCTCGGAAAACGGAACGCGGTAGTGCGATGTTGTTATTCATTGGAGTCCCCGTTAGAGAAAAAATGCAGTTTGGGAGATTATTGCGACTGTTTTATTGCACTGCAGTAGCATTTCGACTTTGAAGCTGCAGTGTTAAACGGCCGGAATCGCCCATTCACTGTAATGTTCTTGCCGCAAATCTAACGCAGCTGAAAGTCGCTTGCAATGCGGGTTTCAGGACGATGTCGGAGGCTATTTGCGAAAGGATTCGGCGGAACCGGAACACGTCAATAGCTCAAATCGACATAGTTGTCATAACATGTTGTTTCTATTTCAATTCAAGCGTAAAAACCACGGGCCAATGGTCAGAAGTACCGGCACCGCCCGGCATTTCAAAGCGCGCTGGTCCGCCGTCAGCAGTGATCTGATCCGGGCTACCGTTGGCGATGGCGAACGATCCCGCGCGAATTGACCATGTTGCTTTTTCGCCACTCTTCTTGGCGGGCGACCAGAGAATCATATCCAGGTATGACCAGCTGTCGTCCCGCGCATAGTATTGCGTACCCCGGCAATCGACACACCCCACGTCATGAACAACCGTCCAGAGTGGTCGTGCGAACCGCTGCAGCATGTTTTTTTCGCCGTCTTCGCGTGACGTGGTGTTGAAATCACCCGCGGCAAATACCGCTTGATCCGCGGGTAGCCTGCTCTTTAGTTCGTTGAGTTGCTCATAGGCTGTTACGCGCATTTCGGTTGGGTGAAATGGCGCTGGGAAATGTACGGAAAAACCAGTCAATAAACTGCCGTCAGGAAGCAGGAATGTCGCTTCAAGAATTCCTCGGGTGTCACCGTAACGCTTCTCGTCGAGGCCTTCTTTTGGAAACGGATGCAGTTGCGCCTGGTCTGCCAGTGGTAGCCGGGAAAGAAATGCGACATCAATTCCACGCGCATCGTGGCCCTCGATCAATATTGCCGGCCGGTAACTTGCTACGCCCAGGTAATCTTTTCGGAGTCGCTCGAGTATGGCGATGTTCTCGACCTCCTGCAGCGCGATGATATCCGGGCCGCGCCCGTCGTCAACCTGGAGAATTGCTGCCGCGATGACCCGCAGTTTTTTGTCGATGATTTCGTCGTTCCAGTCCCAGTAAAGGCACTGGTCGCGCCACCGATCGACCGGGATTTCGCCGCACTCAGTCTTGTGCTGGTCCGATTGCTTGTCGTCCAGTGCCAAAAAGGTGTTATCGATCTTTATCGGATCATCATTGTTATCAAACAGGTTCTCGACGTTGAATGACATGATCGTTACTGCATCGTCCTTAGGCGCTGACCTGGCGTCGGCAGGCGGTTCGGGTTGGCAGCCGATCAGTCCGGTGCTGATCCACACAATGCTGACGGTAATGATCAATTTTTCTCGAACAGACATGTTGGTTCCTGCAATCAGTAGTCTGGATTAATCCGATAGAGTGGGGCTCGTTTCGCTTCTACAGTAACAAAGATACTGTTACCCGCGAGTGTAACCGCCTCCGCTTCCTTTATGCTGCCAAGGGCAAAAACATGTGGCGTACGCTGCAGCGTGTCCAGCCAGGGTTCATTGTCTTGCCGGGAATACAGGTAGGCGGCACGATAAGTGAGGATTACGGCAACATTCCCGTCTCTTGAGAACTCCATCGCGGTCGGTTGCCAATGCCAGTTCATTTCGAGCAGCGCCCGTTTTCTATCTCTCTCGGTCGGTTGCGGCAAGCTTGCGACAGTGCCGAGATACTTCGCCGTGACAACGGCTGTTTCATCTTCGTCGGCCGGATGTAGCGGGACGCTGTACAACTCTGCGGGTATGGTGCGTTTTGCCAGCAGGTAAACAAGCCCTTCCTGCGAGTCGACGGTAACCGCCTCTACATCACGGGGTCCGTCGGGGAAACGAAGCGAAATCTGCCACGACAGCGCGCCAGCTTGCTGCCGCGGGTCGGGTTCATCGACGATGAAGAGCGTGACGTGACTTCGCGAGCCAAGGTTGTCGCCGACGTCAGCGATCAGGAGCATTGATTTGCCGTCATACTCGAACGACGCCAGGTCCTCCCAATCGACGTTCTGCAGATCGGACATCCTGACTTCACCCAGGTCCGAGCCGTCGTATCCGACGGCATAGAGCGTAGCGGGAGAGCCGCCATCGTTAATCGCCCAGATGAGATCGTCTTGCTTGTTCGAATGCGCAAGTCCGCTTGCTTCGGTAAGCGCTGAATTTGCCAACACACCGGCCTTGATTGCGTGCCGTGTTGTCTCGCCGCCCGGGCCGGATCCGGTGTCGTTGCTGCACGCCGCAAGCAACAGCAAGCAGGCAGCAAATCGTGTCACGGCGTTCCGTTCACGCATACGCCTAATAGCAAAGCTCGTATCGGTCGCATACGAAGCGGCGAGTTTCCGGCATGGATTCCAGAACTGCAACTCCGGATTTTTTCATGCGCCGCTCGTATCGCTCGATCTTTTCATCGTAGTCGTCCAGCAGTGCCTGCTTCACACCTGGCGATACAAATGCATGCGCCAGGGAGTTGCGGCTGAGCAATTTGATCTCGTCCCAGGAGAGATTGAATTCGGTGGTGGCGACGAAAAACTCATCCGTCATCGTTGAGTCCCACATGCCACGGTCATCGGTGGACAGGGCGACCGGTATGCCGGTTCGCAGGTATTCCGGAAACGGGTGCTGCGAATAGTCCTGAACGTATCCGAGCAACAAATTGCTGATCAGATTGATCTCGACCAGGTAAGGACCGTGCCGCATCAGTCGCATGGTGTCGTCATCCGTAATCAGATTCAGGCCATGCCCAATGCGATCGGCGCCCAGCAGCAGGGTCTCGCTGACGTGGGCGTTGGGCTCGTCGACCTCGCCCGCGTGAATGGACAGCTTCACGCCGCCGTACTGCTGACGCAACTCTCGCAACGTTGAGAGGAAACGTCGCGGATGACCTTTGTCATTATCTTCGCGACCCACCATGTTCACCGCAACGAAAAGATCGTTGTTGTCGTGGACGTACTTGTATATGTCGCGCAGTTGTTCTTCAGCATTCGGTGTAAAGCGTAGCAATGAGAGCTGGAAGCGGACGGTTACCCCGGTATCGAGCATATCTTTTTGCCGGAGCCGTTCGCGCAAAATCACCGCGATTTCATTCGATGACATTTGCGTCCCGTCTGCCAGCACCGCACCGCGAACGTCAACTTGCAGCTCGAGGTAGGACACGCCTTCCTTGCCGAATGCTTCGACATTTTTCGCCAGGATGCCGGCCTGAATCCACGGGTTGAACAGCAGCGCGTTGAGGCGTTGCCAGTGCGTCTGGAAAAACTCCTCACGACCTTCGTGGGCCTTGTCGAGTCTTATGCTGTTCAACCAGGCTGCTTTCTCTTCTTCATCGAGTTGATCGAGCCGCTTGTACTCGGCTTTTTCGCAATCACTCAACTGCTCATAACTGATCTCCATGATGTTGGCGAATATCAGGTAGTAGGGTCGCCAGGCAAACTCATTGCCGCCGTATTCGCGGCAATTATTGATACGTACCTTGGTGTAGTAGTGATAGCCACGGGATTCCTGGGCCAGCGCCAGCTCGTACCACCATTCCGGAAACGCCGCGCCCGACAAATGATTGTGCAGGTCGCCGCCCTTGGGCATGTAGTACAGCGTGCGATACAGGTCTTCAGCGTTGCCGCTTGCCTTGATGTCGTCAAACCAATCTGAGGCCGCGGGCGGTGCCTGAAGTACCAGCAGCGCGAAAGCAATAAGAATTGTTTTAGTCATAGTCTGCACTCACAATGATCAACGTTGGTGTCAGGTCCAAATTGATTATGAGGGATAACGGTGGGGAGATGAAGATTGTCCGAAATTAAACGCAGCTGCGGGCTCGGCACGATAGCTCACCATAACTCTATTGGACACGCTGGTTGGTTTTTCGGTAGAGGAGTAGAGCATGTTGTACGAAACAGAACGAGCCGATGTTGCCAGGACTGCACTTGAACTCCTGACGACGGGTCTTATCGCCAACACATCCGGCAACGTTAGCGTTCGCGTTGGTGAGCACGTTGTTATCACACCGAGCGGACGGGATTACCGGTCGCTGACGCCGGGTGACATTGTTGTCGTGGATTCAAAAGGGAGGGTGGTTGACGGTGAGATGCTGCCGTCATCTGAAACGCCGCTGCACCTGTCGGTCTACGATTCGAAGCCGGAAACAAAGGCAATCGTTCACGCCCATTCCATGTACGCAACGGCTATATCAACGGTGCTTGATCAGCTACCGACGATACACTACCAGATGGTCGAACTTGGCGGCGCGGTGCCGGTCGCGCCGTATCGCACTTTCGGCACCGACGAGCTTGCCGCAGTCACAACACAGGCACTGATGGGCCGCTCAGCCGCCATCATGCAAAATCATGGGTCGATAACGACCGCCGACACACTCGACAAGGCGCTTGGTCGATGCGTGACGCTCGAGTGGTGTTCGAGGCTGTATTTAAAAGCACTGTCTCTGGGCGATCCGAAAATCTTAACTGCCGATGAGATGGCATTGGCCAAAAAGCAAATGGAAAACTTTGATGAAATGCGGCGAGCGTTCAAGGCCGTTACAGGAACGCATACTTGAGACCAAAAATCTCAGTCTTTGACCCGAGTATACACTCATGAAACGAGCCGCCTCGATCTCTTCGCCCGCACTACTGGCACTTGTGCTACTGGTGGCCTGTCAGCCCGCTGCGGAAACGCCATCTTCCAGCTACGAATATCAGTCGATCGATACGACGGTGCCATCTCGTGGTGTGGAAATTCCGGTGACCTATGTGCGTCCGATTGCCGAAAATAACGAATCGTTTCCACTGGTCGTGATGGCTCATGGTCATGGCGGCACCAGGAATGAAGCCGGTGGCTATACAAGCGTTGCAGAAGGTTTGGCGGCTCGCGGCGTGGCGTCGATACGGATGGACTTTCCGGGCTGCGGCGAGAGCACGGAATCATTCACACAAAATACCCTGAGCAACATGCTGCAGGACATACAGGCCGCGCGGGACTTCGCTGTTGCCCAGGAAAACGTCGACAGAAACAGGGTTGGGTTGCAAGGCTTCAGCATGGGCGGTCGCCTGGTTATGCTGCTCTCCGAGATGGATGCTACTTATAAGGTCATCGCTACCTGGGCGCCAGCGGGTAACAACGGCGCGGACTCTGAGGTTGAATTTCTTGGCGGGCAGGCCACCTACGATGAACTGAAGGCCCGAGCAGCGGCGGAAGGATTTACACCATTCACAACGACGTGGGGCCAGGACCAGAAACTATCGCTGCAATGGTTCCTGGACATGGAAGAAAGCAGGCCACTCGATGCGATCCGGTCATTTAAGGGACCTTTGCTGGTGCTCTACGGCGACCTCGACGATGTCGTTCTCCCGGAGATTTCGGAAGCGGTCATCTCCGCGGCAACGAGTAGCAGCGAGGTCGTTCGTCATGTTGTCAGAGGCGCTGGTCACGGGCTCGGCCTGTTCAATGACAAACCGGCCCTGACCGAGGAAGCCGTGACGACAACCGTGGAATTTCTGGCTGAGCGACTCTGAAGCAGGCGCAAAGCCGCGCTGAGCTCAATCAGAAACTGACGGGAAGATATTCCAGCCTGCCCCGGACTCGATGCCGGGCTGGCGAAACGTGCTTCCTGGCAGCGTGGTGCGCGTCTCAATGTTGCCCGACGTCTCGTCGCTACTTTTTTTCAAGAGCCTCGTAGCCATCAGGCGTAAAGCGCGGTATGCAGATGCATTGCATTCGCAAGTCGGCGTCACCGGTATTGGTGATTCGCTGCGAGACCCCGGCCGGGATAACGACTGTGTCGCCGCGTTCGATCTCGAATGGCTCCCCGTCGCCAACCTCCATCAGGCCGGAGCCAGACTGGATGACGTAGTATTCATTAACATCCAGCCGGTGCAATTCAGTGGTGACGCCGGCTTCGACGCGTGCGTCTGCGAGCGAGACGTCCGGAATTGCGGGGTCATTTACGCGCTCCGTGATAAAAACACGTTCGCGGGTCGGGAATTCGGCGGTGTTGGCGGGTCTGACGAGATTGTGGTTCATTTTTTGTTTCCGTATTTCGCCTCGGGGCGCGACAATAAGGCAGCAAAGCAGAACGAATGGCAAGGGACGAGTGGATGAATGAAGCGACTTTAAGTCCTGACGTAGAGGATCTCTTCAACCTGACCGGCAGGACGATTCTCGTTACTGGCGCCAGCGGCAACATTGGGCGAGGCATCGCAAAACGCCTGGCCGAAGCCGGGGCGACTATCGTTGTGCACTACTTTTCTGATGAAGCAGGTGCTTCGGACACGGCCAGTGCTGTTACCGAACTCGGCAGTGAATCGATCACTGTTCAGGCAGACCTCACGTCCGAGGACGCGGTGACCCGGCTTTTCAATGAATTGCAGCGGCAAAAAGTGCGGCTCGATGGCGTCGTAAATAATGCAGCAGCGCAGCCGCCCCCGCAGAAGCTACAGGACATGTCGGCGAAGAACTGGCGGGCTGTCATGGCGGCCAACATCGACAGCGCATTCCTGGTGACGCGACTTGCGGCCGAATCCATGGTTGAAAGGGGCATCGAGGGTGCCGTTGTGAATATTGCGTCGATTACCGGCTCCGATCCGTCGATCGGGCACGGCCAGTATGCGACCAGCAAGGCCGGACTGATCATGCTGACGCGGGCCGCCGCGCTGGAGTACGGTCCGGCCGGCATTCGGGTCAACGCCGTATCCCCAGGCCTGATCGACAGGGATACCTTGCAGCAAAGCTGGCCGGAAGGCGTTCGCCGCTGGCAGCAGCATGCGCCGCTGAAGCGGCTGGGACAGCCGGATGACGTTGCCGACGCCGTGCTATTCCTGCTAAGCAGGGCCTCTCGGTGGGTCAGCGGGGTTAATCTCGTAGTCGATGGCGGAATGTCGTCGGTTTCGAGGTGGTAAACTCATCGACCGCCGGCCAAATTGGACGGCCCGTATGCATCACAACAACAAGAAGCGAGACGGTATGTCGACCAAACACATGAATGCGGCTCCTGGTGATTTTGCGCCGACCGTATTAATGCCCGGCGATCCATTGCGGGCGAAGTATATTGCGGACACTTACCTGGACGACGTCCGGCGCGTGACTGACGTCCGCAACATGTGGGGATTTACGGGCACGTACAAGGGCATACCCGTTTCAATCATGGCGCACGGCATGGGTATTCCGTCCGTTTCGATTTATTGCACCGAGTTGATCACCGAGTACGATGTTAAGCGCATTATTCGAGTCGGCAGTTGCGGAACGACACACCCTGATGTGCAGTTACGCGATGTCCTGATTGCGATGGGCGCATCAACCGATTCCAACGTTAATCGGATGCGGTTCGGCGGATACGATCTGGCGGCGTTGGCAACATTTTCGCTGGTGCAAAATGCAGTCGCTGCCGCGACAGAAAATAACGTGCGATATCATGTCGGTAATCTTTTCTCGGCCGATCTTTTTTATACGCCGGATCCGGATATGTTCGAGACGATGGCGAAGTACAATGTGCTGGGCGTGGAGATGGAGGCGGCAGGCATATTTCCCATCGCCGCTGAGCACGGCGTGGAGTCGCTGGCAATCTGTACGGTCAGTGATGACATTCGCACGGGCGACGCGATGTCCACGGATGAGCGGCAAAACACGTTCGACGAAATGATTCTCGTCGCTTTGGAAACTGTGCGGATTAGCGAGAACTAGAATGAACCTGAGCGCAGTACCAGATAGTAATCGAATGCCGGACCTGAGCCAGGTACCGGCGGTCGATGAGGTCGGCGTCAAAGAACGAGTGGCGCGATTCCAGTCACGAAGCATCAAGAATGATTCGAAGATCGAGGCACTGCACATGGTGCTTGGCATGATCGATCTCACGACGCTGGAAGGACAGGATACGCCCGGAAAAGTACGGCAGCTTTGTCAGAAAGCGATTCACCTGCACGACGCCTTGCCGGGATTACCGCATGTTGCCGCCGTTTGTGTTTATCCGACGATGGTTGGCGTTGCCCGGAAATCGCTGGGCGATCACGATATTAACGTGGCGTCGGTTGCGACGGCGTTTCCGAGCGGTATGTCGTCGCGGCAAGTGAAGCTGGATGAGACTCGAATAGCCGTCGAAGAGGGTGCCAATGAGATCGATATGGTGATCTCGCGCGGCGCGTTCCTGCAAGGTGAATACGGTTTCGTCTTCGACGAAATTGCGGCGGTTAAAGAAGCTTGCGGTGATGCGCATCTGAAAGTCATTTTAGAGACCGGTGAGCTGGGGACCCTGGATAGGGTGCGGCGGGCAAGCGTACTGGCCATGCATGCCGGTGCCGACTTCATCAAAACCTCGACGGGCAAGATTCAGCCCGCGGCAACACTACCGGTAACGCTGGTCATGCTGCAGGCGATTCGTGACCATTATTTCGCCACCGGTCAGATGATCGGCATGAAACCGGCCGGCGGGATTTCGACAGCGAAGCTCGCTGTCCATTACCTGGTCGCGTTACGCGAAACACTGGGGGCTGCATGGATGACGCCAGAATGGTTTCGCTTTGGTGCCAGTTCGCTGGCGAACGACGTATTAATGCAATTGCAAAAGCAGGCGACGGGCGTCTACCAGTCGGCTGATTATTTTTCCAAAGATTGATCGCGGGGCTTAACGTGGAAAATCGAAACAAACTTGCTTTCAACGACGGCTGGCAATATGCGCCGGCACCTGAGAGTACCGACCACATCACAATCGATAAACAATATGAATTGTTCATCGATGGCAAATCTTCTGCACCGGATGAAGGTCGCTATTTTGAGACCATTAATCCGGCGACGGAAGAGCAACTAAGCTCGGTCGCGCTGGCGACGGCCAGCGATGTAGATCGCGCCGTGAAAGCTGCACGAAAGGCGTACAAAGGACCGTGGTCGAAAATGAAAGCTGCGGAGCGTGGCAAATACATCTTCCGAATTGCGCGCATTTTGCAGGAGCGAGCCCGTGAATTCGCCACCATCGAGTCACTCGATGGTGGCAAGCCGATTCGTGAGTCTCGCGACATTGATATTCCGCTGGCAGCGGCGCACTTTTTCTATTACGCCGGTTGGGCAGACAAGCTCGAATACGCCTACCCGGGCAGGGCCGCCAGCCCGCTGGGTGTTGCCGGCCAGATCATTCCGTGGAATTTTCCCTTATTAATGGCAGCCTGGAAGATCGCGCCGGCGCTGGCCTGCGGCAATACCGTCGTGATCAAACCGGCGGAAACGACACCACTGACCATGATGAAACTGGCGGAAGTCATTCGCGATGCGGGTTTGCCCGACGGCGTGGTCAACATAGTAACCGGCGCCGGAGAAACGGGTGCCGCCATTGTTGATCACCCGGACGTCGACAAGATCGCTTTTACCGGCTCGACTGACGTTGGTCGAATTATCCAGCGCGCCATCGCGGGCACGGGCAAGAAATACACGCTGGAGCTTGGCGGTAAGGCGGCTAATATCATTTTCGCCGACGCGGCTATCGACCAGGCTGTCGAAGGCATCGTCAACGGTATCTTTTTTAACCAGGGACACGTGTGTTGTGCGGGGTCGAGGCTGCTGGTCCAGGAGTCTGTCGCGGACGAGGTGGTGCAGCGACTGAAAGATCGGATGGAAACGCTGATCGTTGGTGATCCATTGGACAAGAATACGGATATCGGTGCGATTAACTCCGCTCCGCAACTAGAGACAATCGAGTCTTACCTGAAGATTGGCAAGGAAGAAGGTGCCGAAATGTACCAGAGTTCCTGCTCCGTACCGGAACGAGGCTATTGGTGCCGCCCGACGATTTTCACCGGCGTCTCGCAGTCCAATCGAATTGTGCAGGAAGAGATTTTCGGACCGGTGCTCGCCATTCAGACCTTTCGTACGCTCGAGGAGGGCTTGACCAAGGCAAATAACACGCCGTTCGGTCTGTCGGGCGGTGTTTGGACGGACAAGGGCGCGAAAATATTCAAAATGACACAGCAAATCAGGGCGGGCGTTATCTGGGCGAATACGTTTAACAAATTTGATCCGACGTCGCCGTTCGGTGGCTACAAGGAAAGCGGTGTCGGGCGTGAAGGTGGTTTGCACGGCTTGGGCGCCTACCTCAAACTGGAGGCGCAACAATGACGAGCGCAACTGCACGCGTGCCGGTCGAAAAAACCTACAAAATTTACATTGATGGCAAATTTCCCCGCACGGAGTCCGGCCGTTATTTCGCGTTGAAAGATTCCGCGGAAACTGTCATTGCCAATGTTTGCCGCGGCAGCCGCAAGGATTTCCGAAATTCGGTCGTTGCGGCGCGAAAAGCGTTTAGCGGCTGGTCGACTGCCAGCGCGTATCTGCGCGGGCAGATT
>Ga0316191_10001395_pt1 | contig 16991 bp, 18 predicted proteins | sample Eddworburr2cm_MG_FD_204928 | JGI IMG/M metagenome (GOLD analysis project Ga0316191, IMG submission 204928) | Coastal sediment microbial communities from Maine, United States - Eddy worm burrow 2 cm | ecosystem: Environmental > Aquatic > Marine > Coastal > Sediment | place: USA: Maine...
TTGTATTCCTCGGCTTCCAGGCCTACGAGTACTATCATTCCTACACTGATCTGAACCTGAAGTTGACTACCGGCATGTACGGTTCCACTTTCTTCATGTTGACCGGCTTCCACGGCCTGCACGTGACACTGGGTGTGACCATGCTGTTCGTGATCCTGATCCGCAGTATGAAAGGCCATTTTACCGAAGAGCATCACTTTGCTTTCGAGGCCGTGGCCTGGTACTGGCACTTTGTTGACGTGGTCTGGCTGGGTCTGTTCGTATTCGTTTACTGGTTGGTTTAGGCGGTAAATGCCAGTAAAAAAAGGGCGCTGCTTGCAGCGCCCTTTTTGCTGTTTGCGGGGATGATTGCGGACAAGCTCCGCTAATGGCGTGCCGTTACTGGTCTGTCTAGCCGGGCATAATGCCGTGGGGTTGCAGCAGGCCGGTGGCAAACGCGATCATCAGCAGGATGAAAAGCAGTACCGACAGGCTGACCCTCACGGTAAGCGCCTTGACGGTACGCTCTGATGTCCCTTTGTCCTTCATCAGGAAAAACAGACCGCTGAAGAGGCTGCCAATGATGGCAAACAGAAACACAACTACAATGATTTTTGTGATCATGGGATATAACCGGGCTGACTGGATAATGAGTCGTAGTATAGCAAATCAGGGCAAGCGATGAGACTCGGGTCTTTTGATTTCAGGCCGGCTCTGTGGCCGACCGTGGCAACACTGCTGTTGCTGCCATTGCTGATGGGTCTGGGTATCTGGCAACTGGAACGGGCCAGCTGGAAACAGGGGCTGGTCGACATGCATGAAGGGCAGGGCCGCCTGTCACCTATTGCTTTCGATACCGTCGGTGATGATAACGATCTGCAGTATCGGCGTGTATTCGCACGTGGATACTACGATATGGAACGCCAGTTGTTACTTGATAACCGCACCTACAACGGACATGCAGGCTATCATGTGCTGACGCCGCTGCAGCTGGCGGATTCAGGCAGGGTGGTGCTGGTTAACCGCGGTTGGGTGCCGGTGGGCAGCAGCCGTGCGGTATTACCGGAGATTCCGGGCACCCGTGGCGAAGTGCTGGTTGATGCCATCATCAAGCTGCCGCCCGTGAAGTTTTTCAGACTGGGTGAGGCTGATGAGCAGAATGCGACCTGGCCCAAGGTGGTACAGCAGTTGCAACTGGAGTCCCTGGGAGAGATGCTGGGTGTGAAGCTCGAGCCGTTGATACTGTTGCTGGACAAGCAAGACGAGTTCGGTTTTATTCGCGACTGGAAACCGGTTTATGGCGTTACGCCGGACAAGCACAGGGCTTACGCGGTGCAGTGGTTTACGCTTGCCGCGGTGCTGCTAATGATTTATGTGGGTGTGAATTCCCGGCGTATACCCAAAGACCAGTAATGGAAGGAAAATGAAACAGAAAAAAACAGTTTCCGGTTCTCGCCAGCGCGGCTTTCTGAGTTCACGTCAGGCACTGGTGTTATTAGGCCTGTTGTTCCTGGCGCCGGCATTCGTTGCCTGGGTCATGCATAACAGCAGTAAAGAAGGCTGGCGCCCTGACGGTACCACCAACCGCGGAATGCTGGTGCATCCAGCCCGGCCATTGACCCTGCCTGCCGGTATACGGGTAGCCGATGCCGCTGCCAGTGATTACCTGCCGGGCAAGTGGACGATACTCTACATCGGCGATGCAGACTGTGATGAAGTCTGTGCGGGTAATCTATACAAGATGCGCCAGGTGCGGATTGCCCAGAATGAAAACATGAACCGCGTGCAGACACTCTACATGGTGCTGGGTGATGAGTTGCCAGCAGCGTTGCGCGCGTTGCTGGACAAGCAGCACGCCAACATGGATGTGGCCGTCGTGCCGGCAGCGCAGTCACAGCAATTTGCGGCGGATTTTCTCATCGATGACGTCCCCATGGACGCTGCCGAGCGTGTTTACTACATTGACCCGCTGGGTAATTTGATGATGTATTACCCGGCGGATGCGAACCCGGGCGGCATGCTGAAAGACCTTAAAAAGCTCCTCAAGTACTCAAAAATCGGCTAGCAGGCCGGCCATGCTGACTTACATTAAAAGCTATCTGGGTCTGTGCAAGCTCAAGGTCGTGGCGTTGATTGTGTTTACCGCTATGGTCGGCATGTTCATGGCGACATCACCGCCCGGTATGGTGCCGTGGGATGTGCTGCTGCTGGGTAATCTTGGTATTGGTATGGCGGCGAGCGCAGCGGCGGCTATCAACCATGTGCTGGATGCGCGTGAAGATGCCAAGATGAAACGTACGCATAACCGGCCTTTGCCACAAGGCGAGATCAGCAGCACCCAGGCGCTGGTATTTGCCATCCTGCTGGGGGCGCTCTCCATGGTGATGCTGGTGGTGTTCATCAATACGCTGACTGCCGTGCTGACCTTTATATCGCTGGTTGGCTATGCGGTTGTCTACACCATGTACCTGAAACGCGCGACGCCGCAGAATATCGTCATTGGTGGCGCTGCCGGCGCAGCACCGCCGGTACTTGGCTGGACTGCGCTTACCGGCAGCGTTGATCCGCATGCCTTGCTGCTGTTCCTGATTATCTTCATCTGGACGCCGCCGCATTTCTGGGCGCTGGCGATTCATCGCCGCGATGAATACGCGAAAGTCGATATTCCCATGTTGCCGGTCACGCACGGCATACCGTTTACGCGCCTGCAGATACTGCTCTACACCCTGATGCTGATCATCGTCAGTGTGTTGCCGTTCGTGTTCAGGATGAGTGGCCTGTTCTACCTGGCTGGTGCGCTGGCGCTGGGCGGTGGCTTTCTCTATTACGCCATTATGCTAATGAAGGGGGACGATGAAAGTATCGCCATGAAGACCTTTGGTTATTCCATCTGGTACCTGATGGCGATGTTTACCCTGCTGCTGGTTGATCATTACCTGCCGTTACTGGCCTGAGCTGGAAAGCCCTCCCCCGGCTTGGGTGAAAGGGGGTTGCCGAAACAGCCTTGATTGAACCAGCATTAACTGCACGTATCGGACCGCACACGAATTTTTTATTTTTTGATTATATAATCAATGGCTTAACAGCAGGCTTCCCTATACAGGGTCGACGTCCAGACTGTTGGATAGAGCATCTTGAATGCAGCATGAAGCAGGCGTTCACGCCGGGTGTTGAGGTGAAGTAATTGGTTAAAGTTGCAGGCAGTAATTATTGTTGTTCAGGGTAGTGCAGGGAGCTGGAGCCCCCTGCACTGTTTAACTAGAACATACCCTTCAGATGCACCACAGATGCACCAGGCATGGCAGGATCAGTGCTTGCGGCGACGTGCCACACCGACCAGCCCGAGAAGACCGGAACCGAACAGCCACACCGCAGCGGGCACCGGTACCACTACCCGATCAAAATTCAGGTTGTCGTAAAAGACCGCCGAGCCGTTACTGCCAGTGGCGGTGGCGCTAAAGCCGAACGACAGAGTAGCCCCAGCCTGTGCTTCAGTAAGTAACAAATCGAGCGTGTAGGTGCCCCACTCGACGGGCAGATTGGTGGTGTCGTTCTGCACAAAGATGTCGGGGTTTATAAAATCCTGTACCAGGATGTAGGCAAATGCGCTGCTGTCGGCCTCGAGGTTGCCAATTTTTGCGTCATAGGTAAATCTCCACAGGCCGGCATTGCTGGTAGAGATCAACTGTGTCTGAAACGTGGAGGCCTGGACGTAACCATTCGCCAGACCTGGGTCGTTATAGTTAGTGTATTTGGCCAGTACAACGTCACCCTGATCAGGGCCGCCCTGGCCCGTCGCGACGCCCTGGATGGAGGCGAAATCACCGCCATCACCATTCGCTGCTTCAAAGGGACCGTATACATTTGTGGGTATTAAACCGGTATTTGTGTAGGGGTCTGCGTCGAATACCTGGCCATATATGCGCCAGCCATCTGCCTCGAGGTCGTTTGGTGGATATCCCTGATTGGGCGTCATGCCCTCGAAGTCCTGGCTGTAGGGTCTAAGGGTGGCGCTACTGGCTGGTGCGAAGCCTACGGCGGCTAGTAACAGCATCGAGGTTAAACTAAATTTACAACAGTTGCTTTGTGTCATTTTGTTGTCCTTGTGTCGTCCTGTGGATGTAGCAAAGTAAGTTGCTCGTTGATATCACCGACCTCGCTACAAATGAATGGTGGCTACAGCCCCAACATTGGTAACTGTGTAATGGTAATAGCTATATAGCATGCATTATAGATGCCAGAATTCTGACTTACAGATAACTTACTGATTGAATATAGAAAGGATCTATATCTTCTGGAAGGCTACATCGCGGCGACTACTGTTTTGTAAGTAATTCTGACAACGTCGTTCAATGCAGCGCCGCCGTGCTTTATATCTATATTCATTACAGAACAATATGTTGTCAGTGTTTTGATGGTGATAGTGGGGACAAGCCTGCCTTGTTGGATTATTTTACAATGTCGAAGGCTACCCCAGGCTTTCAACGACTCAGGATCCTGGTTGCCATTTCCCGGACGGTATGCAGCCAGCTTCTGGCCGAGGGTGTTGCGTTTGACATATAACGTCCTTTCCTGGCGGTGAACTTGCCGTTCAGAGCTGTAACCGGGAAGGGCACGTTGTGGCTGAACTGAGAAATAAGTAGCGATCAGATTGCCCTCGCCGTATGTCTGTCGTATGTCCGTAGTTGCCCCGAACCCGGACGCAGGAACTGATTCCAGATATGAGTTCCCAAAACGACGCAAGTTGAGCCAGGCTTGGCTTTAATTGCTGCTAATATAGAGAATTATCCAGGTGGGTTGCCGACCATTAATGTTTATTCCAGACAATGAATAGCTGTATGAATCATGGCCGCCGCTGCAGGCAAGCGTTACTGATGTTGCTAATTGCCTGTATTGCCAGCGGGTGTGCCACAAACGCAAGCAGGGATGGTATCCAGGCATTAGATCTTTCCAGCGTCTATGTCGGGATGCCGCGTGCAAATTTTGAAGAGCTGGTTGGTGGGCCAATCGACCAGAGCCGGACGCGTTATCACTTTCTTGATACTTACAAGTACGACAGAGGCTATACAGGATGCCTGGCATCCGGGCGTTGCCTGGCGGCAGACAACAGTAAAACAGCTGAGACACTGGTTCTCATCGGCACCTTCGGGCTTAGCGGATTGGGCACCTGGTACGAGGTAAATAAATGCCAGGTCGGCTATCTAAGAGCGAGATATGGAGATGATGAGCGGCTCATTAACATTAGACTTTTGGCTCCCGAGCAGTACAAGGGCGGCACATCCCTCTGGGAAAAAGTAGACTACGATCCTGAACCCTGGTATCCGTGCCGCGAGATATACAATCATCCACAACCGTTAACTATCCCTGCTGCAGTAATCGATAGGGATGTTTCTTCTAATACTTCCCGGTAGTGATAGCTTTGGCCTCTATATAGTCCGCCCAGGCATGGCATCCTGATTGGCTTTTGCGTATTCATTAATGACGCTTTTATTGCCGGTGAGAGGGTTAGCATGAAATACATTCACGTGAGTTTTTTGTTATTGCTGGTAATGTGTTCTGCACCGGCTAATGCAAACGGGTTCTACCTGGGTGCTTCTGCCGGCATCGTGGATGTCAATGTCAGCGGGTTCGATAATGCAACCAATGCCGGTATTCTTGCAGGCTATGATGTGTACGCTACGGATATGTTTGCTGCGTCGCTGGAAGCCGAGTTAACGACAACCGTGTCGGATGGCGACGTCAGAATACAGGGGTACAAGGGTGAGTGGGATGTCAATACGCAGGCTGCCTATATTGCGCTGCGTGGTGGTGACCGGGCGTACCTGAAGATCAGGGTTGGTGCTGTACATAACGATGTGACGGTGAAGGTTGCCGGTTTCCGGGAAAATGACACGGACACCAGTATTTCCTGGGGTGGCGCGGTTGGCTGGATGTTTAGCGACCACTGGGGTGCGCAGCTTGATGGTACGGTCATCGATACCGATGCGACTTACTGGAGCCTTGGTGTGAAGTACCAGTTCTAGTTCTGGTTCGTCTTTATACAAGCCGGTGTGACGGTTTTTGAACAACAGGGCGGGGCGTTCTCAGTGCGTTATGTAAGCTGGCTGTTGTGTATCTGCTGGAAGCGGCGGCTTACTTCTTCAACGAAAAGCTTGCGCCTGAGTGGATCCTGCAAGCACTCTTCATCCGTGACAGGTAAACCGGGCAGGGCATTCATGAGTGCGGCGGCATAGGCGCCGGTGCCGTTCGGTCCATCTTCATCCCCATGTTCTGTCCAGGTCATGACGCCTTCTGTGCCGCAACTGGGCGAGCGTGCCTTGAAGATATAGCCGCAGATATCTGCAAACTCCGCTGCAACCTGCTGGCCAATATTTTCCAGTTTGTCAGTTACATCAACTACTGAATTTTGCACGCCTCTGACGCGAATACCCTGCGGGGTGCGAACCAGCTGGATGGGTTCGCGCGGCACACCCAGACCAATGGCGACCTCCGGGCAGAAGGGGCGGAACTCAAATATACCGTCCAGTTGGGTCGCAATTAGCGCGCTGTGCCTGTGGCCGCCGTCATAACGTACCCGCTCGCCCAGCAGGCAGCTGCTGATACCGACAGGTATTCTTGACCGCACTGCGCGCGGGGTAACGGTTTCCATAATGTTAATTCTAGCGTGCTTATCTGCTTCGGTGTGTTGCTTAATTGTCCGGCAACCCGGCGGTAATTTGAATCGACTCAATTGCCAGCAGCCAGGACGCTGTCAGCAGCTGCAGAGGTGGTTTCAGAGGGTCTTTTGAGAGTCCAACGCGGTAAAATAGCGTGACTGCACGAACGAAAAACGGCCCCGCAGGGCCGTTATATATCGATACAGAAGACCGGCTCAGGCGAGCATGGCCTTTTTCAATTTACCCATCGCGTTCTTTTCCAGTTGCCGAATACGCTCGGCGGAGACATCGAAACGGGCAGCAAGCTCGTGCAGTGTGCTCTTCTCATCAGCCAGCCAGCGCTCCTGCAGAATGGCACGGCTGCGCTCGTCAAGTTGTTGCATGGCGATTGACAGGTTGCCGGTTGTTTCGCTGCTCCAGTCTGCCTGTTCAGTAGTCAGCGCCGGGTCATTCGACTCGTCTGTCAGGTAAGCGGCCGGGGCGAAGTGGTGTGAGTCCTCGTCGTCATCGGCGGCGGTCAAATCAAAGCCGATATCCTGTCCGCTGAGACGTGATTCCATTTCCATAACAACCTCTGGCTTTACGCCAAGGTCTTCCGCAACGGTGTTGACCTCTTCCTGGTTCAGCCAGCCGAGACGTTGTTTCTTGCCGCGCAGGTTGAAGAACAGCTTGCGTTGCGCCTTGGTGGTGGCGACTTTTACTATGCGCCAGTTGCGCAGCACAAATTCGTGAATCTCGGCACGTACCCAGTGAACCGCATAGGACACCAGCCGCACGCCGGCGTCCGGGTCAAAACGCTTTACTGCCTTCATCAGGCCGATGTTGCCTTCCTGAACGAGATCACCCAGCGCCAGTCCGTAGCCGCTGTAACCACGCGCGATACGCACCACAAAACGCAGGTGTGACATCACCAGTTCACGCGCCGCGTCCAGATCTCCTTCACTTTGCAGACGCAATGCCAGTGAGCGCTCTTCAGCCGCGCTTAATACCGGGATTTTGAAGGCAGCCTGGATATATTGCTCCAGGTTGCCCGTCGGCATCGGTATCGCAAGTGTCTGATTTCTGGTAACTAAAGCCTGTGTCATGGATTGCCTCTCTATATCAGCGAGTCCTAATCTTAGCACTCTGTTTGATAGAGTGCCAACCATCCGGGAAGTTCCATGAAATCGGTCACTTATCAGGAATCTTGAGCGCCTTCAGGTGGGTTCGATGGCATCAAGATGCCGGCCGACGGCGAGCCATGAACCGAGCAGTCCGAGGCACATGCCACCCCCTGTCATCACACCCAACAGTTGCAACGGCAGGGTCTCGAGCTGAAAGTCACTTTGGTAGAGGCCGGCAAGATTGGCCACCGGTTCGGACAGCAACAGGAAGCCGGTTTCGACCAGCAGCCAGGCGATCACTGCACCAAGTACGCCGTACCAGATGCCGCAGTAGAGGAACGGGCGGCGTACAAAGCCGTTGGTTGCGCCGATCAGCTTGGTGACCAGGATTTCTTCCCGGCGGTTTTGTATTTCCAGTCGGATGGTGTTGCCGATCATTAGCAGCACCGCCAGTGCCAGCAGACAACTGATGATCAGGATGCCGCGGCGCATGATTTCCAGGATAGCAGCAAGACGCTGTACCCATTGCAGGTCGAGTTGTGCCAGTTCGGTTTCCGGTAAACGCTCGAAGCGCTCACGCAGCATGCTGGCCGCGTCCGGGCTGGTGTAGTCACTGGCCGGCATAACCACCAGCAAGCCGGGCAGTGGATTTTCATCCAGTGTGTTCAGTACATCTGCAAAGCCGGCGCGTTCGCTGAATTCGGCCAGCGCCTGCTCGGGTGTAATCAGCTGTACTGTACTGACTTCCGGCCACTCACGAACGCGCTTTGCCAGGGACCCGGCAGTCGCTGCGGGGACGCTGTTTTTCAGAAACACGGATATGCTGGCCTGGCCGTCCCAGCTGCCGCTGAGTCGCCCGATATTGTCCAGTAGCAAGTACAGTCCGGCGGGCATGGCCAGCGCGATGGCGATGACAGCGGCGGTCATCAGCGAGGAAACCCGATTGCGGTACAGTCGTCCAAGGCTCTCAAGGGCTACCTGTGCATGGCGTTGCAGAAACGTCCGCGGCGACAGCATGCGAGCCAGCTGTTCGCGCCAGTGGTGCTGCGAATGGCGTTGATTCCGGCGCGCCCGTTTCTTCATGAGACTGTGCCTGCCGGGGTAGCCAGGCGGCCGTGTTCCAGTGACAGCACCGGGTAATCCAGTTCCTGAATGAGCGGGATGTCATGGCTGGCAATCAACACGCTGACGCCGACGTCGTTGAACAGCGAAAACAGCGACATGATTTCGCGTGATAACTCCGGGTCGAGGTTGCCGGTGGGTTCGTCTGCCAGCAGCAGCATGGGTTTGTTGACGACCGCACGGGCGATGCCGACGCGTTGTTGCTCCCCGCCGGACAGGGTGATCGGATAAAGTCGTTCCTTGCTGAGCAGTCCGAGCTTGTCGAGGGCGGCTCGTACCCGGCGGCCGATATCCTGGTAACGGTAGCCGGCGATGATCAGCGGCAGCGCGACATTGTCGAACACCGTGCGGTCAAACAGCAAATGGTGTTCCTGGAAAATAAAGCCGATCTTGCGACGCATATAGGGAATGCGCCGCTTGCTGATGCGGGATACGTTCTGGCCATCAAGAAACAGCTGTCCACGGGTACTGCGTTCAATCAGCGCAACCAGCTTCAGCAGGGTGCTTTTACCAGCGCCTGAATGCCCGGTGAGAAAGGCCATGGCGCCTTTTTCCATGTGGAAACTGATGTTGCTGAGTGCTTCATACCCGCCGGGATAACGCTTGCTGATATTGGTGAAACGGATCATTGCTTACGGGATTCGTGTGTATTTTATTGCTGTTCTTTTTCAAACAATGCATCTACAAAGTCTTTTGCATCGAACTCCCGCAGGTTCTCGATGCCTTCCCCGACACCGATAAAACGTATCGGTATGCTGGTCTGTTTTGCCATCGCGAAAATAATACCGCCCTTGGCAGTGCCGTCCAGTTTGGTGAGGGTAATGCCCGTGAGACCAACAGCTGCGTTGAATTCCTGTGCCTGGCTGAGCGCATTCTGGCCTGTGCCGGCATCCACTACCAGCATGACTTCGTGCGGAATGTTCTCGTCTGTTTTGCCCATGACGCGTTTGATTTTTTTCAGCTCTTCCATCAGGTTTGCCTGGGTATGCAGGCGTCCGGCGGTGTCGGCAATCAGGACATCAATGTTGCGCGAGCGTGCCGCGTTCAGTGCATCGAAAATTACCGAGGCCGAGTCGGCGCCCTGGTGTTGTGCAATCACCGCTACCGCATTGCGCTCGCCCCAGGTTTGCAGTTGCTCCACCGCTGCAGCGCGAAAGGTATCACCGGCAGCCAGCATAACGCTCAGGCCCTGTTGCTGGAAACGGTGTGCAAGTTTTCCAATAGTCGTGGTTTTGCCGGCACCGTTGATACCTACCATCAGGATCACATAGGGACGGCTGTCATTAGGGATCTTGAGCGGCTGGCTGATGGGCTCAAGAATGGCCTGCATGCGGGTGTGCAGGGCAGCCATCAGGGCATCAGCGTCATTCAGCTGCTTGCGTGCGACCTGTTCGGTCAGGCTGTCGATAATTTCCCGGGTGGCCTCGACACCGACGTCGGCCACCAGCAGCATGGTCTCGATTTCCTCCAGCAACTCGTCATCAATGGACTTGCTGCCGAGTACCAGGTCGGCAACCCCGCCGGTGAGGCTTTCGCGGGTACGCGACAGGCCGTCCTTGAGTCGCTTGAACAGTCCGGCCTTTTCAGGTTTGTCCGATTTATCCGATGTTTTGTTTTTTCCGAAACCAAGCATGAAATTATTTGTCTTTAATTGTCGGGGTATGATTAGGAGATCAAGGGTTGGGTATCCTATCATTCCCGACCCGTCCGGGTTAACTAACAAACTATTTATATAGGGAGCAACTGATGCGAAGTTTGCTGACACTCTTTCTGCTGCTGGGCAGCCAACTGGCGCTGGCCGCAGCGGTAGTCACTGAATACCAGCTGGATAATGGCCTCAAGCTGGTCGTCAAGGAGGATCATCGTGCGCCGGTGGTGGTCTCGCAGGTGTGGTACAAGGTGGGCGCCAGTTACGAGCATGACGGTATTACCGGGGTCTCTCACGTGCTGGAACACATGATGTTCAAGGGGACTGATGCCCATCCGCCAGGCGAGTTCTCGCGCATCATCTCCGAAAATGGCGGCAGCGAGAACGCCTTTACCAGCAAGGACTACACTGCCTATTTCCAGCGGCTGGAGAAAAGCCGGCTGGCTGTCAGCTTCGAACTGGAAGCCGACCGGATGCGCAACCTGCACCTGCAGGATAAGGAATTTCAGAAGGAAATCAACGTGGTAATGGAAGAACGCCGGCTGCGTACCGACGACAAGCCGACGGCGCTGACCTACGAGCAGTTTATGGCCTCTGCCTTTGTCAGCAGCTCGGTGCGTATCCCGACCATCGGCTGGATGAATGATTTGGAAAACATGGAGTTGGCAGACCTGCAACGCTGGTATCAACGCTGGTATGCGCCCAACAACGCCATTGTAGTGGTGGTTGGCGATGTTGAACCCGAGGCGGTGCTGAAACTGGCACAGAAATACTTCGGGCCGCTGAAGCCGGAAGAAATTGTGCCACCCAAGCCGCGGCTGGAGCCGCCGCAAAGCGGCAAGCGCTATGTAACCGTGCAGGCGCCGGCAGAAGTGCCCTATACCATCATGGGCTACAAGACCCCGGTGCTGAAGACCGCTACCGAGGACTGGGAGCCGTATGCGCTGGAAGTACTGGCGAATATTCTGGATGGTGGTGACAGTGCGCGCCTTACCCGCGAACTGGTGCGTGGTAGCCAGATAGCGACCAGTGCCGGCGCCGGTTATGACCTTTATGATCGTCAGGAGGGGCTGTTCTTGCTGGATGCTACCCCGGCAGACGGACACAGCATCGCTGACGTGCAGCAGGCACTGTTTGAGCAGGTACAGCTATTGAAAGACAAGCCGGTCGAAATCGAGGAGCTGGAACGCATTAAAACAAGCGTGGTTGCCAGCGATGTCTACGAGCAGGACTCGGCTTTTTACCAGGGGATGAAAGTCGGTCAGCTGGAAGCGATCGGACTGGACTGGAAGCTTGCCGATGTCTATGTCGAGCGAATCAAGGCCGTCACGGCCGAGCAGGTGCAGGCGGTGGCTAAAAAGTATCTGGTGGAAGAGAGCCTGACGATTGCAGAGCTTGATCCATTACCGATGCAGGCTGGCAGCAAACCGCGTGTCGCCGCGAATGGAGGTGGTCATGGACACTAACATGCTTTCACGCTGGGCCGGATATGCCGGCAGCTTGCTGTTGTGCCTGCTGCTGGTTCCTGTCGCGCATGCCATGCAGCCCATTCAGCACTGGGTGACTGATAATGGCGTACGGGCCTATTTTGTACCGGCACCGGAATTGCCAATGGTGGATATCACCGTTACTTTTGCTGCCGGCAGTGTGCGTGATGGCGATCATCCCGGGCTTGCGAATATGACCAGTACCCTGCTGGATATGGGCGCGGCTGGTCTGAGCGCAGACGAGATTGCCTCGCGTATCGAGTCGCTGGGTGCCAGTTTGACTACCTCAGCCGCACGCGAAATGGCTACGGTGAGCCTGCGCAGCCTGAGTGACCGCTCGTATCTGGATCCGGCACTGGTGATTTTTACCGATGTCATCACCCGGCCAAACTTTGATGTCAAGGACTTCGAGCGCGAGCAACAGCGCAAGCTGGTCGGTATTCGGCGCAGTGAACAGTCGCCTTCGAGGGTTGCCGGTTACCGGTTTTACCAATCGGTGTTTGCTGATCATCCGTATGCGCACCGTGTCAGTGGTACCGAGGATTCGGTCAAGGCGCTCAAGCTTGACGCGGTGAAGGCGTTCTACAAGCGTTTTTACGTGGCAAAAAATGCGGTTGTCTCCATTGTTGGTGACCTCGACCGCAAGGCCGCGGAAGCGCTGGTGCAACAGGTGACAGGCGGGCTGCCGAAAGGCAGTCGAGCCGCCAGCTTGCCGCCGGTGAAGGTGCTGGAAGTTGCCAAAGAGGAGCGTATTTCACATCCCTCGACACAGACGCATGTGCGTATGGGTGCGCCGGGTATGCATCGCGGTGATGCCGATTACTTTGCACTTTATGTCGGTAACCATGTGCTCGGCGGTGGTGGTCTGGTGTCTCGCTTGCACGAGGAAGTGCGCGAGCAGCGCGGGTTGTCTTACAGCGTAAACAGCTACTTTAATCCCATGGAGCAGGATGGTCCGTACCTGTTGTCATTGCAGACGCGTAATGACCAGGTGGATGAGGCGCTGGCAGTGATGCGCAAGACCCTGCAGGATTTTGTCGACAAGGGTCCGACCGAAGAAGAACTGGTGGCCTCAAAGAAAAACATAACCGGTGGATTTCCACTGCGTATTGCCAGTAATTCGGGTATTGGCAGTTATCTCAATGTGATTGGCTTTTATGACCTGCCGCTGGATTTTCTTGATACCTATAATGACAAGGTGATGGCGGTTACCCGTGAGCAAATCATTGATGCCTACCAGCGTCGTGTTACACCGGAAACCATGGTAACGGTCGTTGTCGGCGGAGAAAGCTGACACAGACTCCTGTCACTTTTCTGCTGTTGTTCGTACGCGGCCTGTCAGTTGCATCTGACAGGCCGCGATGCGTTATGCCGACTGTTTATTGTTTTTCTGCCGTGTAATTTTCTCCCCGGGACATCCGGAAACGGACTTGGGCACGGAAGCCCGACATCTGTCTTCATGCACGGGATGTGCATGCTGGCAAGTTAACTACAAGGAGAAGGTTATGACATACACAGGGAAGTTTCGACGCAATGGCGCACGACTGCTGCTGGGTTTGATGGCTATGGGCACGTTTGCCGGCGTGCAGGCGCAGACGATTATTTCTGAAGTACTCTATGATGCCGACGGCACGGATAACGGCAATGTCTTTGTTGAACTGTTTGGCCCTCCGGGCACCGTGCTGGATGGCTGGTTGCTGCAGGGTGTCAACGGCGCTGATGGCAGCATTTACCGGAATGTCCTGCTGGTCGGCACGATACCGCCGGATGGTGTGTTTCTGATCGGTGATGACAGCGGTGACGGCTCGACGCTGGTGGACGGTGCGGATCTTGTCGGGGAGGTCGATTTTCAGAACGGCCCGGATTCGATTGTGTTGCGCGATACCTCGGCAATACTGGATGCGCTCGGCTATGGAGACTTTAGCGGCGGTGTGTTTTCCGGCGAGGGCAGTGCGGCACCGGATGTGCTTGCGGGCTACAGCCTGGCGCGTTATGACCTGTCGCTGGATATGAATAATAACCTGCTCGATTTTGCGGTACTGGAAAGACCTACCCCGGGAGATATTCCACCGGCAGCGGTGCCGCTGCCGCCTGCAGTTCTGCTGTTGCTGTCGGGAATACTTGCTCTGACGGGTATTGCGCGCAAACGCAGTTGAACGATCAGGCTGTCGCAAAAGTAGCGACATTGACTGGCAGGCAGCATGGCTGGATCATGTCTGCCATGAAACACGATCGACAGGGCAATCAGCTTCGCATCATCGCCGGACGCTGGCGCGGACGCAAACTCGCGTTTGCGCCGGTGCCGGGGTTGCGTCCGACACCAGACCGGGTGCGTGAAACCCTGTTTAACTGGCTGGCGCCTGTGTTGCCGGGCGCACGCTGTCTTGACCTGTTTGCTGGCAGTGGCGCGCTGGGTATTGAAGCCGCCTCTCGTGGTGCAGCCGAAGTGGTGATGGTCGACAATGACCCGCTGGTCGTGCGTACCCTGCGCGAGCAGTTGCAGTTACTGGATTTTTCCGCAGCCCGGGTTGTCCAGCAGGATGTGAAGTCCTGGCTGGCGACATCGGCCACAGCGTTTGATGTTGTGTTTCTTGATCCGCCGTTCCGGCAAGACCGGTTACCGGCTTGTATCGCGCTGCTGCAGGAAGGCGGCTGGCTGGCTGCCGATGCGCGTATCTACATGGAAGCCGAGAAATCCCTGGCCCCGGATTTGCCGGATAGCTGGGAGTTATACCGTAGCAAGTGCGCCGGGCAGGTGGGCTATCACCTCGCCATTCGTGCCTGAGAAATCCGCTACCGGTCATCTGCAAACCGGCGGGGTGGGACTGTCGCTGTACGAAATCAGCCGCATGGGCCATAATTAGCCGATGGATACAATCGTTTATCCCGGCACTTTCGATCCAATCACGAATGGCCACACGGATCTGGTGGAGCGCGCTGCGCGTATTTTTGAGCGGGTGATCGTGGCAGTAGCGGTCAATCTCGACAAGGGCGGAGCCTTTCCGATAGAAACCCGGGTATCGCTGGCACGCGAGGTACTGGCGCATATCGACAACGTGGAGGTATGCAGTTTTGATAACCTGCTGGTCGATTTCATGCGTCAAAAACAGGCTGATATTATTCTGCGTGGACTGCGGGCGGTGTCGGACTTCGAGTATGAATTTCAGCTGGCGAGTATGAACCGCCAGCTGGCGCCGGAAATTGAAACCATGTTCCTGACGCCAGCTGAACAGTACGCCTATGTTTCCTCAAGCCTGGTGCGTGAAATATCCAGCCTTGGGGGCGATGTGACGCCATTCGTGCACAAGAAGGTTGTCGCCGCATTACGTGGGCGCATGAATTAGGTTATTGTTTGTCTCGTTTGTTGCAGAGTTCCCGGATTTTTCCTGCAGGATTTTAATATGGCCTTGATGATCACCGATGAATGCATCAACTGTGATGTATGTGAACCGGAATGCCCGAATGACGCGATCTACCAGGGTGAGGAGATCTATGAGATCAACCCGGATCTGTGTACGGAGTGCGTCGGCCACTATGAAACTTCGCAGTGCGTGGAAGTATGTCCGGTCGAATGTATACCACTGAATCCCGATCGCGTTGAAAGCAGGCAGGAGTTGCAGCTTAAATATGAGCGCCTCACTGACAACAAGGTGACGGGATGAGCGCCAGTCGCCTGCGTTTAACAACAAGGCTCCGTTTCGGGGCCTTTTTGCTGTTTGCCAGCTGTGTTTTCCAGGTCATTGCCGATGCTGGTCAGCCACCGGTTGCCGCAATCGCCAGTGCGCATCCACTGGCAACACAGGCCGGCATGGAGATACTTGCTGACGGTGGTAATGCCTTTGATGCGGCGGTGGCCGTCAGCGCCGTGCTGGCGGTGGTTCAGCCCTACAGCTCCGGTATCGGTGGCGGTGGCTTCTGGTTGCTGCATCGTGCGCGTGACGGCTTTGATGTGATGGTGGATGGCCGCGAAAAGGCGCCACTGGCCGCCACTCGGGATATGTACCTGGACGCCGCCGGGGAGGTGGTGCCGAACCTGTCGGTTGACGGCGCCCTGGCTGCGGGGATACCGGGAGAGCCGGCAGCGCTGGATTACATCGCGCGCCACTACGGGCGTTTGCCACTGGCGCGCAGCCTGCAACCGGCAATCCGCCTGGCACGCGAGGGTTTTGCGGTTGATACGCATTACCGCAAACTGGCACAGTTCCGGCAGGCGGCGCTGCAAGATGATGCTGTAGCTGCGCGGCTGTTTCTGCAGAATGGCGAGGTGCCGGATGTTGGTTATCGAGTACGGCAGCCTGAGCTTGCAGAGACGCTGTCATTCATTGCCCGCTTTGGTCATGCCGGTTTTTACCAGGGGCCCGTGGCGCGCAAGCTGGTTGACGGCGTACGTGCCGGGGGTGGCATCTGGACGCTGCAGGATCTGGCAGAGTACCGGGTGGTCGAGCGTGAACCGGTTCGAAGTGAGTTTCAGGGGCTGCGTATAACGTCGGCATCCCCGCCCTCCTCGGGCGGTATTGCCCTGGCCGCGATGCTGAATATGCTGGCACGTGTTGAGTGGCAACAACTCGATGCAGCAAGCCGTACCCATGTGATTATTGAATCCATGCGTCGCGCCTACCGCGACCGGTCTGTGTTTCTTGGTGATCCGGATTTTGTGGATGTGCCGGTTGAGCGGCTGATCAGCACCGCACATGCCGGGCGTCTGGCACGTTCCATTGAGCTTGAGCGTGCCACGCCAAGTTCGAGTCTGCCGGGCAGTGATATTTCGACGCGTGGTCGGGATACCACGCACTTCTCGATCCTGGACAGTGACGGTAACCGGGTGGCGGCCACCCTGAGTATTAACTATCCGTTCGGCGCCTGCGTGGTCCCGGCGGGCACCGGTGTACTGCTGAATGACGAAATGGATGACTTCTCCGCGAAGCCGGGCGTGCCGAACGTTTACGGCCTGGTGGGCGCGCAAGCGAATGCCATTGAACCGGGAAAACGACCGCTA
>Ga0316191_10001397_pt1 | contig 16978 bp, 12 predicted proteins | sample Eddworburr2cm_MG_FD_204928 | JGI IMG/M metagenome (GOLD analysis project Ga0316191, IMG submission 204928) | Coastal sediment microbial communities from Maine, United States - Eddy worm burrow 2 cm | ecosystem: Environmental > Aquatic > Marine > Coastal > Sediment | place: USA: Maine...
CAGGCGCAATCTCTCCGACTCCGTCGGAGAGGCGGCGACTCAACCACACCCGCCGCCGACGACGGCGGTGGGACCGGCGATGACGACCTTTGGTTCGAAGACGAGTTCGAGGTCGTCGCTGTCGGGGTCAGAAGCGACGCAGCGGCCACCGAGGGCTGACGTGAAGACGAACGCGGACTGATCGGGGTACGCCGTCGGTTTCGGTTCGGCATCTTCACCGAAGATGTTGAGCCACTCGTTGACGCCACCTTCGAGGATGTAGACATTGATGACGTTGTTCGCCGTGAGGGTCTTCCACGCCTCGGTCGCGTCCCTCTCGTCGTTACTCATCGTGACGATCACAGTGCGCGGGTGAAGCCCAATGAGGTCCGGCGCGGCGTCCTCGACGGACTCGAGCGTCGGATCGACCTGTTGGGCGGCCCGCAGGTGGAACTGGTTGTAGTCGCGTTCATCGCGCACGTCGAGCATGACGAGGTTCACGTAGGTGTCGTTCATTAGGCCGAGCAGCTCAGCCGGGTGGATCTGCAGCTCACGGTTGTCGATGCGGACCTGCTCGTCCGCGGCCACGGCCTCCCAGTAGTCGCTGGTGCCCGGGCTTCCGAGGAACAGCACGATCACGGCAACGAGGACGATCGCCGCTGCGCCGTAGTAGCGAGCCTTCGGTGCCTCCGCCGGGTCGGCGCCGCCCATCTTCTTCTCGAGGTGCTCGGAGCCCCAGAACAGGAGCAGCGCGAGCACCACGATGAAGAGGATGATGACACCGGCCGGGATGCCCAGCCATTCAGGAAGGGTGAACCGTCCGAGATCCGAGGACGTCCAGAACCCCATGAAGAATGGCACGGTCTCGCCGAAGATGAAGACGCCGATGACGACGCCGACGAGGAACACCATCGCATCGAGCTTCAGCGTTGCAGCGCCGGCGATCGATGTGCCCGGGCAGAGACCGCCGATGAGGAAGCCGACGCCGAGGATGAACCCGCCGATGGCGACCGGCCACAGAAAGGTTCCCGGGACGTAGACCTTGCGCAAGTCGAGGATGCCGATGGCCACCGCTCCGTAGATCAGCACCATGGCGGTGATCACCGCGGTGAACATGACCCGGAACATGGCGAAGTCCTTGAAGTAGAATTGCGCTGCGAGCTTTGTGCTGCGTCCGAAGCCGGCTTGCTCGAGCATGAAGCCGAACCCGATGCCGATGAACACGAAGATCGTGTAGGTGACGGGAGTGCCGAGTTCGTGGAGGTCGAGGGGGAAGGGCATCAGTCGTTCCACAGCTTCTTGAAGAACGGCGCCGCAGCGAGGGCACCGGCGAAGAACGCCATCATGAAGACCCAGCTACCGACCGACAGCAGCGCCGAGCCGGAGAGTCCCTGGCTTGATGTGCAACCCCTGGCGAAGCGGGCGCCGAAGCCGACGAACGAGCCACCGAGCAGGGCGAACAACAGCCGCGTTCCGTTCGAGATCGCGGGGCCTTTCACAATCTCGGTGTAGACACGGCGACCGATCAGGCCTGAGATGAATCCGCCGATGAGAACTCCGATGGCGAGCATCACGATCCAGTGGTTGAGCGGTTGCGCGTCGCCGCCGGCATAGGTGACGAGGTAGATGTTGTTGTCGACATGTTGCGGGACGATCAAGCTCTCGAACCAGGCCCAGATGCGTTGCACGGCGCCGGATGCACCAAGGCCGTCACCGGTGATGAGGACCGAGAGAAACAGGACGGTGCCGAGGCCGACACCGACGAGGTAGGGGTTTGGGAACGGCCGCGGGTTGGGCTCCTTGTCCTTCCGAACCGACGGACCGACCGGCTTGATGGTCACGAGGGCTTCACCTCCTCGACGACAGACGAGACTTCGACTTCCTCCCAGCCCGTCACCATGCCCTTGAGGCTGGCCACGGGTGTGACACCGGTGGTTGTCAGGTAGATGTGGAGGATGAGGAACGCTGCGAAGAACCATGCGATCAGGTTGTGGATCGGCAGGAGGAATCCGAGTCCGCCCAGGCGGGAGGTGAATTCGGGCCAGCGTTGCGCCCCCCAGATCAGGATGCCGGTGATGATTTGGCCCGGTAGGAGGATGTTGAGAATCACGAGGTAGGTGGCCTGCTGGAGCGGGTTGAGTCGGGCGCCAACGCGCTTCTCGTGCGGGTGTGGCTCTCCGAGGAAGATGCCTTTGGCGTAGTAGACGGTCTGGTCGATCGCCTGACTGAAGAATCCTTGCGGGTGGGGGATGAACCGCTTCACCGATCCGGTGGCCAGGGCATCAACGAGGGCGATCACGGCATTGATGACCAGGATGGCGGCCGCCACATTGTGCGCCATGATCATCCAGCCGAACGCAGTGGCGTTGCTGGGCCAGTGGATGACGATGCCGGTGACGATCAGGACCCCGATCACGGTCGCTTGCATCCAGTGCCAGAAGCGCTCGTACTTCGTGTAGATGTAGACCTCTTCGGTGTCGGGATGTCGCACCGCCGAGCCGCGGTTCCAGCAGCGACGGGCGCAGAACCGAAGGAATCCGTGGACGATGATGCCGATCAGCACGATCAGGACCGCGGCGAGGCCGATCCAGTCTGACCAGTCGGCGGTCTCGCTCCCGAGAACCTCGATCTCGCCGGACGTGGTCTCCGGCAGGTAGACGAGAGAGCCGTCGTCGGCGACCGTCATCACGCCGGTCGTCTCAGTGTTGCTGTCTGCGACGAAGGTTGGGAGGACGCCCCCAGGCACATAGGTGCCGATGCGCATACCAGCGCTGAGGCGTGAGCTTGTCGAGTGGCAGGCCGTGCAGTCGCTGATCGCCCAGTCGCCGCCGGCAACACCGTGGGCAACGCTGTACGGCTGCACCTCGCCGATGATATGCGGGTTCGTGAGGGAGAGGGCTTCGAGCCGCGCCGCCACGACGGCTTGCTTCTCGCTGGTGTCGACGGCCAGTTCGGACTCGGAGACGGTGCCGTTGCCGTCGGCGTCGAACGCGGCGACGATTGCGGGGTCGTATCCGCCCGAACCATCGAGATAGGCCGCCTCGAGGTCCACTGATCGCACAGGCCGCTCGGCATCTCCGTTGCCGTGGGCCCAGTACCAGGATCCGACGAGGTTGTACGGCGAGAGGCTGATGTCACCGGCGTTGTCCGACCGAAGCAGGATCACGGGGTTGAATCCATCAATCATCGTGGCTGCGTTGTCGACGGCGCCGTCGGCGCCGCGGATCTGGGTGCGGGGCGTCCCATCGGTGTGGATGACCGTCCAGTCGTACTGCTCGATAGCCGGTGCGTTCGCCGTCGGGATGTGGCAGGTCTCGCAGGCGAGGACCTGCATGTGGCGGTCCTGGTACGGCAGCCAATCATGCGACTCGGACGGATCGTGGCAGCCACTGCAGGTGCGCATCGTGCCGTCGTACTCGGGCGCGACGGTGCCTTGCGCAGTGTCGCCCTTCGCGAGTTCGTGGATCGGTTGCTTCAGGTACTCGTCGAGGTTGGGTCGCCTCGGGTCATAGATGAGGTGGTCTGGTTTGCTCGCGGCGTCCTCAGCGACCTGGGCGCTGTTGTTGATCGATGAGTGGCAACTCACGCAGTCGAGTCCGCGTTCGGCGTGGATGTCCCACGCGCGGCTGAGGTCGTCCTTGTCTGGCAGGTTCAGCCCGGAGGTCGAGAGACGCTGGTCCGAGTAGACCTGTCCGGTGGTGGCGGTCTCCCACCCGTTGAGCAGAGACGTTCCGTCGATGGGATCGGCGCTCATGTGCACGGTGCCGTGGCACTGGCCGCACAACTCGTTGGTGGATTTGCCGACCGGCAGGTTCTCGTGGTTGATCCTGCCGTACTCGTCGAAGGCTCCCGGGTTCCAGTCCCATCCGTCACCGGCCTGTTCGACGACTCCGGTTCCCGCAAGGGTCGCCGTGTTTGCCCACTCGAAGCGCCCGGCTTCGAGTTCGGCGATTCGTGCCTCATTGTCGGAGGTCGGGACGTGGCAGAGGAAGCAGTTGAGTTCTTCGACGCCCGAGTTGCCCCAGTTCCATGCGAGGACGGTGTCGCCGGTCAGCAGGCTGGACTCAGGGTTGGTGAGGCTCGGATCGAGGCTCCCAAGCGGCGCACCGCTGCGTGACGTCGTCGCCGGTCCGCTTCCTGCGTGGCGGGCACCGAGGGTCATCATCCACTCGGCCGTGCTGAGGTCGAGCAGGGGGTCGCCCTCAGGGGTCAGGTAGCGGTAGACGATGGGGTTCCATCGACCGAACCATCCGTTTGATGTGTCCCATGCGCGTCTGGAGGCCGTTGTTCCCGGTTCTGCCAGGGCATCGAGACCGACGGACGAGTGATAGTTGTGCTCCGCGATGTAGCTCGAATCGTGGCACTGACCACAGGTCTTCAGGGTCGAGACCGGGTTGCCGCTTGACAGGACGTTCGTGCCTCGGCCGTCCAGCAGCGGATAGTCCGGGTGCATGGTGCTGCCAGCCGGTTCCGGTGGCGGCGGAGGGTTGACGAGATCCTGGACTTCCTCGGGCGGGATCACGCCGCCGCCGGGCGGGATGACGACACCACCGTCGGAATGATCGGTCGTGCTCGCGGCCGACGGGCCGACGGCCGCTGCCATGAACGTCGACGCGAACAGGGCCGCCGCGCCGAATGCCATCGCGACCTTGCGCCGACTCATCCGTCACCCGCCGCGGTCGTCCGCTGCCCCGCGGTGTCCATCGGATCGGCGTCGTATCCGAGCGCCTTCCAATCGAGGCGCCCATTGTCCGAATGGCAGGCGGTGCATTGCAGCGACTCCCCGGCCGGGGCGACCATGTGATCGAGCGGCCAGAACATGTCGCTGCGAGCGAAGCCGTACTTGCCGCTGTAGTCCATGCCGGTGTCGTCTGCACCGTTCTGCATGGCGATCTCCCAGTCGAAGATCGTCCAGTAGCCCTCATCGCCGACGAGGTTCGGCTGGATGAAGTAGTTGTTGACGCTGTCATAGGGCTGGATGCCGCGATGGACCTTGAACGGGTAGATCTTCGCCGCCGCTTCGTCGATGCCGCCGTTCGGGGCGTTGAGGTCGGTGATTCCGTCCGGGTCGATAGGATCACCGAGGATGTATCGGTCTGCGGTGCCGTCGAACCAGAAGTACTCGGGGATGACGTTCGTGCCGTAGACGAAGCTTCCCTTGATCTTCAGGTACTCGTGCGGATCGTCGGAGATCCCGTCCTGCCCTGCCGTCGACCAGTCCCACCACAGCTTCGTGGGGTCTTTGACGGCGTACTCGGGGATGTGGCAGGTCTCGCACGCGACGCGGTCCGTATGACTGTTGAGGCGGTCGTCCTGATGAGGTTCGGAGGCGTGGCAGTCGGTGCACGCTACCGGGTTGTCGTCGACGAGCTTGACCGATGTTGACGTTCCTGAGATCTGGTGGTCGACGGTGTCGTGACAGTCGACGCACTGGAAATCGAGGACGCCCATGTGATAGTCGATCGTCTCGTTCGGGTGATTCAGTGTGTTGTCGAGATCGCCATGCTTGACGCCGTTGCCGCCACCGCCGGTGTTGTGACACGAACCGCAGTTGGTCCGCGCCGGCCGGCCGACGCTCTGCGCCGCGACGGCGAGGTCGGTCGCCTCGGCCGGGTAGCCCGACTCCGCCTTTCCATACTGCCCCGACTGGTCGTGGCAGACGAGGCAGTCGATCTTCGTCTCGTCCGTGAAGTCGAAGTCCGCATCCTCCCAGCCGTATCCGGCGTGGCAGGTGGTGCATTGCGGCTCGTTGCCCTGGATGCCCGTGCAGAAGTTGTTGAGCGCATTCTTCTTGCCGAGCGCGACCGGTTCGTCGCGACCCGGGAGGGAGACCGGCGGGTTCTCCCACAGCCAGTGTTCGCTCTGGAGCATCTGCTCGCCCGACTCCTCGTGGCATTCGAGGCAACCCTCGGTGACTTCGGAGCCCGTCTCGTATGGGCCCGGCATGAGGAGCGAGTGGTCGGTGTGGGGAGGTGGTTCGGGTACGCCGGACCAGGCGTCGTCGGCGTTGGCGGCCTCGACCGAGCTGCGGACGCCGATGAAGATCACGATCGGTCCGATGACGAGCAGGATGATGGCGATCAGCCCGATGACCCAATCGCGGCGACTGTGCTCTTTGGACGGTTCCGGGGCATTGGAGTGAGCGGATGGCGATTGGTCCGAAGCGGTCAAGGGCGTGTTCCAGTCTCATCGACCCGACCGGTCGCCGGGCATCCGAATCTGCCGCTCGAGAGCTGCACCTGGACTCGCCTCCGTTGTCTAACGGAATGCTAGGAATCGGCACCGCGCGATGTGAAGTCCTTCACAAGCTCGAGAGCCGAAAAGCCTTGCCCCCAAAGGATAGCTCTCCAGATTTAGGGCAAATCGGCCCTAAGTCGGGTCCGGAGGGTTCGAGGATTCGGGGTGCGGACAGGGTGCGATCCTCGTCTCGTATGTTCGCCTCTCCCGCCGGTGGTAGGAAAGGCGCCAGCATCCGGCCGGATGGCCGGAGCGCAGCGGAGAGGGCTCTGGGAGGCTGAATCGTGAAGATGAGGCCTACCGCGATGCGGGAGCCCCCTCTGCGATCGAGCAGCCGCTCGATCGCGTCTCCCCCACTTCGTGGGAGAGACGAAGACCTCGCCCTTCTCATCCACTCGTGTCTCTCTGGCCCACACGGCCGCACGCGGGAACCCCGCGCCCCACTCCGACACTGAAGGGGAGGAATCGAAGAAGGTCGCGCTGGTGCCCCAGGCGGGAATGGAAGGAAGTGAGGATGCGCGCTGGTGCCCCAGGCAGGAATCGAACCTGCGACGATTGCCGAAGCGTCGTCAGATCCGAGCTCGCGAGGAGCGTGGTTGCGAGCCGTTCGGCCGGGAAGGAACGACCGAGGGCACGAGGTTGAACCCGAAGAGGGGCCGACCGAAGTGAGGATGCGCGCTGGTGCCCCAGGCAGGAATCGAACCTGCGCTCCCGGCTCCGGAGGCCGGCGCTCTATCCCCTGAGCTACTGGGGCGCTGCAAACGATTGTAACCTTCGGGTCCTCGCAACTCCCTGGGTGGAATCTCTCTATGTCCCTTGTCTCAGATCTATCCGAACTGTTCGGCGACGCGTTCGCTGCTGCAGGCGTCGACCGATCGGCCGGTCTCGTCGTCCTCTCACAGCGTCCGGAACTCGCGCAGTACCAGTGCAACGGGGCGCTCGCCGCAGCGAAGCGGGCTGGCCGCAATCCGAGAGAGTTGGCTCAGGAAGTCGTTGACGGTCTCGCTGACCGGTCCCCGTTCGAGTCGCTCGAGATCGCCGGTCCGGGCTTCATCAACATCGTCGTTACCGACGACTACCTCGCTCGCTACGCACAGGTGATGGAAGACGACGAGCGGTGTGGTATCCCGTCGCCCGAGCCGCCCCACAAGGTGATGGTGGACTATGGCGGTCCGAACATGTCGAAGTCGATGCACGTCGGGCACCTCCGTGCGTCGATCATCGGTGAGAGCCTCAAACGGCTGTTCCGCGTCGCTGGGCACGATGTCACCGGCGACATTCACATGGGTGACTGGGGGATGCCGATTGGCCAGTTGATCATCGAGTTGGAGCGCCGGCAGCCAGACCTTCCCTACTTCGACGCTTCATACGCCGGTCCCTATCCGGATGAGTCGCCGGTCACCCTCGACGATCTGTCCGAGATGTACCCGGTGGTCGTGCAGCGCTGCAAGGACGATCCCGACGAGGCAGAGCGGGCCCGGCAGGCAACGTTCGATCTCCAGAACGGTCGAGACGGGTATCTCGCGCTGTGGCGCCACTACCACGACGTGTCGGTCGCCGAGCAGAAGAGGGACTTTGAGGCGCTCGGTGTGGAATTCGATCTCTGGCGCGGCGAGAGCACGGTCCATGACCGTCTTGCACCGCTTGTCGATCGTCTCACCGGTGCCGCTGATCTCGCCTACGAGTCGGACGGCGCACTCGTCGTTCAGGTGGAGCAACCCGACGACAAGAAGGAGATGCCGCCGCTGCTCCTGACGCGCTCCGACGGTTCCTACCTCTATTCGACCACCGATCTCGCAACCCTCGACCAGCGGGCCGAAGAGGGCTACAGCCTGCTCCTCTACGTGGTTGATGCCCGACAGGGCTTGCACTTCGAACAGGTCTTCCGCGTCGCGCGGATGTCCGGGATCGCCCCCAACGAGATCGGTCTCGAGCACATCGCATTCGGTACGGTCAACGGTGCGGATGGGAAACCGTTCAAGACTCGCGAAGGCGGCATCCTGCGCCTCGCCGACCTGATGGGGATCGTGACCGACGCCGCTCGCCGGCGCCTCGATGAGGCGGCGATTGCCCAGGACTATCCGCCGGAGGAGCGCGACCGGATCGCCCGCCAGGTCGGTCTCGGTGCGCTGAAGTTCGGCGATCTCTCCAACCATCGCACGTCGAACTACATTTTCGACCTCGATCGCTTCACGTCGTTCGAGGGCAAGACCGGCCCGTACCTGCAGTACGGAGCCGTTCGCATCAAGTCGATCCTTCGCCGTGCAGCGGAGGCCGGACTCAAACCCGGCCCGATCATTGCTCCGACCAAGGACCAGGAACGGGGTCTGATCCTGAGCCTGCTCCGGTTGCCGGAGGTGATCGAGCGGGCGGTCGACGTGCGGGCACCGAACGTCATCACGGAGTACGCCTACGAGCTGGCGACGGATTTCAACCGGTTCTACGAAGCGTGCCACATCCTCCGTGAATCGGACGCAGTCCGGCAGGCGTCCTGGCTCTCCCTCGTCGATCTCACCCTCCGAACCCTGGCCCTCCTGCTCGACACGTTGGGCATCGAGATTCCGGACCGAATGTGAGGGGAACTCTGCCGGTCGCCGGTCGCCGGTCGCCGGGGAGACGCACATGAACCCGATTCCTTGGCGACTGCTGCCTGATAGTGCTGAGATCGTTGGGGGGCGGTTGTTCATCGGGGGGATGGACGTGCTCGCCCTTGCGGAGCGGTTCGAGACGCCGTTGTTCGTCTACGACGAGGAGCAGATGCGGGCGCGGTGCCGTGAGGCGGTGGCGGCGTTCGGCGACGGGGTGGCGTACGCGACCAAGGCATTCCTGACGACCGCCATGGCGAGACTGGCCTACGAAGAGGGGATGCGCCTCGACGTCGCGACCGGCGGCGAGTTGTTCGTCGCTCTCCAGGCCGATGTCCCCGCCGACCGCCTCGTGCTCCACGGCAACAACAAGTCGACGAAGGAACTCCAGGAGGCGTTCGATGCTGGTGTCGGGCAGATCGTTGTCGATTCGTCCGTTGAGGTCGACCGCATCGAGGCGCTCGTAGCCGCAGGGGCGCCGCCTCCCGACGTGCTCGTGCGGATCACCCCCGGGATCGAGGCCCATACCCACGAGTACCTCCAGACCGGCATTGCCGACTCGAAATTCGGATTCGGTGTCGCGTCCGGCGACGCGGGGGCAGCGCTCGAGCGGATCGGGGCGTCGTCGGGAATGAACCTGGTCGGGGTGCATGCGCACATCGGCAGCCAGGTCTTCGACGGCGAGTCCTACCGGAGGGCCGTCGCGGTCCTCGCCGAGTTCGTCGTTCCGTTCGACCTCCCCGAGTTCTCGATCGGCGGCGGCCTCGGTGTTCCCTACGTGACCGGTGAGGACGCACCGTCGATCACGGAGTGGGCCGACATCGTCACCGAGGCCTGTCGAGTCGCCGGAATCAAGTCACATGTGACGGCCGAACCGGGGCGGTCGATCGTGGCCGACGCCGCCGTCACGCTCTACACGGTTGGCACGATCAAGAAGATCCCGGGCATCCGGACCTACGTGGCGGTCGACGGCGGGATGAGCGACAACCCGAGGCCCAGCCTTTATGGCAGCGGATACGAGGCGTTCCTCCCGAGAGCCGCCGACGCCGAGCGTCCGGTGCGGGTGAGGATCGTCGGCAAGCACTGCGAATCGGGCGATGTCATCATCGCCGAGGCCGACGTCCCTGAGGGTCTCGGGGTGGGGGACGTGCTGGCGACTCCAGTGACCGGTGCGTACGGGCATTCGATGGGCAGCAACTACAACATGATCCGTCGTCCACCGGTTGTCTTCGTCCGCGACGGCACGGCTCGCGAGGTCGTCCGGCGCGAGACATACGAGGACCTCGTCCGCCGGGACGTCTGAACACACCTGCCGGTCTATCGTCTAACCATGATTTCATCGATCGGAATTGGCGTCCTGGGGGCCGGAACGGTTGGCGGCACCCTCATTGCTCGCCTCGTAGACGACCACGCAGCCATCGCTGCCAAGACGGGTCTTGACCTCCGCGTGAAGCGGGTGGCCGTGAGGGACCTCGACAAGCCACGGGCGTTCACCGTCGCCGACGGCGTGCTCACCGACGACCGGTTGAGCGTCATCGACGATCCCGAGATTGACCTTGTCGTCGAGTTGATGGGTGGTCGCGATCTCGCATTCGACCTTGTTCTCGCAGCGCTCGAAGCCGGCAAGCCGGTTGTGACAGCGAACAAGGAGCTCGTCGCTTCGCGTGGAGCGGAACTCATCGCCGCCGCTGAGCGGTCCGGTGTGCCGTTCTTGTTCGAGGCTGCGGTCGGTGGCGGGATCCCGATCATCCGACCCCTCTCCGAGACCCTGGCGGGTGAGCCCGTTGAGCGTGTCCTCGGCATCGTCAACGGAACCACCAACTTCATCCTCACCCGGATGTCGGAGGATGGCGCCGACTACGGAGACGCGCTCGCCGAAGCGCAAGAACTGGGCTACGCCGAACCGGACCCGACCGCGGATGTGTCGGGAGCCGACGCGGCAGCCAAGGCTGCGATCCTTGCATCTTTGGCCTTCGGCACCTGGGTTGGCCTCGACGACGTCTATCACGAGGGCATCGACTCGCTCTCGCCGGTCGACATGGCGTTCGCCGCCGACTTCGGATATGCGGTCAAGTTGGTCGGCATCGCCGAACGGATCGGCGACGGCGTCTCCGCGCGCGTCCACCCGGTCATGATTCCGCTTGATCACCCGCTCGCGTCCATCCGAGGAGCGACCAACGCGATCTTCATTGAGGGCCCGTCGGTCGGTGAGTTGTTGTTCTCTGGGCCGGGCGCCGGTGGCGCGCCGACCGCCACTGCCGTCCTCGGCGACATCATCGACGCAGCCAGAGAGACGCTCGCCGGAGCACAGGTTGCCCCCCGCATCCGATTCTCACCGGGTGACCTCGTGCCGTTCGGTGACGTTTCGACGAAGTGGTACGTCCGCCTCGAGGTCGACGACCGCCCCGGGGTGCTCGCCCAGATTGCGGGTGCGTTCGGGAACGCCGGCGTGTCGATCAAGTCCGTGTGGCAGGAGGGCGAGGGGAGCGAGGCGCTCCTGCTGATCGTCACCCACAGCGCCCGCGAAGCCGCGCAACGGGAGGCGGTGCGACATCTGCGTGAGGTCGACGCCCTCCGCAACGTCGCGTCAATCATCCGCGTCGAGAGTGAAGAAGCATGAGCCACCCGGGAATCATCGAGGCGTATCGCGATCGACTCCCGGTGGGGCCCGACACTCCGGTGGTGACCCTCCTCGAAGGCAACACGCCGCTCATCCCGGCTCCACACGTCTCCAAGGCGGTCGAGCGCCAGGTCTACCTGAAGTTCGAGGGCATGAACCCGACCGGTTCGTTCAAAGATAGGGGCATGACCCTCGCCGTCTCGAAGGCGGTGGAGGACGGGGCCCGGGCTGTGGCGTGTGCGTCGACCGGCAACACTTCAGCCTCGGCTGCGGCGTATGCGCAGCGGGCCGGGATCAGTTCGATCGTCGTCATCCCTTCCGGCAAGATCGCCCGGGGGAAGCTCGCTCAGGCCATCATCCACGGTGCCAAGATCGTCCCGATCAATGGCAGCTTTGACGATGCCCTTGCGATCGTCCTGGAGCTCACCGCGAACCATGACGTCGCTCTTGTGAACTCCATCAACCCGTACCGCATCGCCGGGCAGAAGACCGCGGCATGGGAGATCGTCGACACCCTCGGCGAGGCTCCAACGGTCCATGCACTCCCAGTTGGCAATGCAGGGAACATCACTGCCTACTGGCAGGGCTACAAGGATGTCGACGAAGCCCCGATCATGTGGGGCTTCCAGGCTGCGGGTGCCGCCCCCATCGTCTACGGAGAGATCATCGACGACCCCGAGACGATCGCGACGGCGATCCGCATCGGGAATCCGGCATCCTGGGACGGCGCCGTCGCTGCCCGCGACGAATCCGAGGGCCGTATCGAGGCCGTGACCGACGATGAGATCCTCGCCGCCTATCGCTTCCTCGCCGCGAAGGAAGGCGTGTTCTGCGAACCGGCCTCCGCCGCCGGCGTCGCGGGAATCCTCAAGTATCGGGACGACTTGCCGGACGGCTCGATCGTCTGCACCCTCACCGGCCACGGTCTGAAAGACCCCGAGACGGCAGTCATCGAGGCCGACCTCCCGGGTGCGGCGAGCCCACGGCTGGACGCAGTACTGGAAGTCCTCGGCTGGTAGCCGCTGCGCAGTAGCGGAGGAGCGCTCGCTTCAGTAGCTGAGGAGCGGAGTATCGCACCCCGGAACTCCGCGTCCTCGGCTCCTCGGCTACTGGCCCACTCGGCTGCCCATGGACCATATCCACTTGAACTAGACGCGAACACCGTTACAATCCCCCTATCCACTCCTTCTCGGCCGCGTTTCGCGTGCTGTACGAAGGGGAGCATTCCAAGGTGATTCGGACCGCCATTGCGCCGTCCGGGGTCCCCAATCTCCGGGTCTTCCGACCCTTCGTCCTGAAAAGGGGCAACAACACACATGAGCACCACGAGAGCCAGGCTCCAGGAACTCGGTCTTGACGATCTCCGGTCCATGGCCGGAACCGTCGAAGTAGACCCCGAGGGCTTGCAGAAGTCGAAGCTCATCGCTGCCATTCTCGACTCCGAGAAGTTCGACGCGGCGATGGTTCCCGAGGCCGACCAGACGATCGAAGCGCCTGCTGCGGCAACGCCCCGCAAGGACAACAACGGTCAACGCAGGGACGACAAGGGTGGAGACCAGCAAGAGGGCCAAGGCCGTCGTCGCCGGAACCGCCGGAACCGCTCCCCGCAACACGAGCCGATCGACGAGTCCAGCCTCGAGACCCGCCAGGGGATCCTCGACATCCTCCCCGAGGGATACGGATTCCTCCGCGCGTCCGGCTACCTCCCCGGCGACATGGATGCCTACGTGCCAGCAAACGTGGTGCGCAAGACAAAGCTGCGCAAGGGCGACATCGTCTCGGGCCCGGTCCGACCGGCCCGTGGCAAAGAGAAGTTCCCGGCCCTGGTCCGTGCTGTTGAAGTCAACGGCGGAGACCCTGAAGAGGCCATGAAGCGGCCGCAGTTCAACAAGCTCACACCGCTGTTCCCCGATCAGCGTCTGCGCCTCGAAATCGACGGGAACCCCGACGACATCATGGCCAGGATCATCGACCTCATCTCCCCGATCGGGAAGGGTCAGCGTGGTCTGATCGTTTCGCCGCCCAAGGCTGGCAAGACCACCGTTCTACAGGACGTGGCACATTCGATCGCCGAGAACAACCCGGAATGCCACCTGATGGTCGTCCTCGTCGACGAACGCCCGGAAGAAGTCACGGAGATGCAGCGTTCGGTCAAGGGTGAGGTCATCTACTCCACGTTCGATCGCCCTGCCGAAGAGCACACACAGGTTTCTGAACTGGCCATCGAGCGGGCGAAGCGTCTCGTGGAACAAGGCGAAGACGTCATCGTGCTGCTCGACTCGATCACGCGACTCGCTCGGGCGCACAACCTTGCGACGCCCGCCTCGGGACGCATCCTCTCCGGTGGTGTCGACTCCACCGCTCTGTATCCGCCGAAGCGCTTCTTCGGTGCGGCTCGCAACATCGAAGAAGGTGGGAGCCTCACGATCCTCGCTACCGCACTGGTCGAGACCGGTTCGCGGATGGACGAGGTCATCTTCGAAGAGTTCAAGGGCACCGGCAACATGGAGCTCCGCCTCGACCGCAAGCTTGCGGACAAGCGGATCTACCCGGCCATCGACATCGAGGCTTCCGGCACGCGCCGCGAAGAGCTGCTTTTCGATCGCTCCGAGCTGGTCGAAGTATGGAAGCTCCGTCGGGTGCTGCTGGCGCTCGAATCGGGCGCCGCCCTCGAATTGCTGATCGATCGCCTCAAGTCGACCAAGTCGAACGGAGAGTTCCTCGACAGCGTCGCGAAGTCGAGTCAGTGACCGGACCGCTACAGTTCCGAACGAAGCAGGATCAGGAGACGAAACCGTGAAGACCGGCATCCACCCCGAATACGTCGAGAGCACCGTCACGTGCTCATGTGGCAACACCTTTGTCACCCGTTCAACCGAAGCTGAGCTCCACGTCGAGCTTTGCGACCAGTGCCATCCCTTCTACACAGGGAAGCAGCGCATGGTCGACTCCGGTGGTCGCGTGGAGCGCTTCCGCAAGCGCTACGCGAAGGCCGGTATCGATACCGGCACAACTGACGCTGAACGAGGCGATTCCTCCGACGAGGAGTCCTGATTGAGCCGCCCTCCGGGCGCTAGCGTCGGCGGGCAGGCCGTTCTGGAAGGCGTGATGATGCGCGCCCCCGAGGCGTGGGCCGTCGCGGTGCGTCGACCGGATGGGGTGATCGAGGCTCGGCGGAACGATTTGCCGTCTGCGACCAGTCGTTCGAAGGCAGCGAAGCTGCCGCTCATCCGTGGCGTCATGGTCCTTGTCGAGTCGTTGACGCTGGGATTCAAGGCCCTGTCGTGGTCGGCCGAGAAGGCCAGCGGTGAAGGCGAGGAAGTCACCAAGACCCAGGTGGTCTGGACGATGGTCCTGGCCGTCATCCTCGCGATCGGTCTGTTCATCGTCGTACCGGTGTTGTCCGCCAACTTCCTGAGCGGGTACCTGGACGACTCCAACTTCGCGTTCGTCGTCATCGACGGCCTCATTCGCATCGGCCTCGTCGTCGGCTACATCTGGCTGATCGGACGTTCCGATGAGATCCAGCGCGTGTTCCAGTTCCACGGCGCCGAGCACAAGACGATCCACGCATACGAGAACGGCGATCCGCTCGACATCGCAGCGATCCAGAAGTACAGCCCGCGCCACCCCCGCTGCGGCACGTCGTTCATCATCATCGTGGCGATGGTCGCGTTCTTCGTGTTCATGCTCCTCGCGCCGTTGCCGCTGATATGGCAGATCGTCGCCCGAATCGTCCTGATCCCCCTGATCGCCGGGATCTCCTACGAGATCCTGAAGGCGGCCGCCGGCCATCAATGGCTCGCATGGGCCTCGACGCCCGGAATGTGGATCCAAGCCATCACGACCAAAGAACCCACCGACGACATGGTCGAGGTCGCCGTCGCTTCGCTGCTCGCGGCGCTCCAGCCAGACGCTGTTGAAGAAGTGAAGAGCCGTGGCCCGGTCGTCGCCGGAGCCCTCGTGGTCGAGTACGACTCTGGCGCCCTGAGCGATGGATGAACGCCTCGCGACCAGGCTGACCGCAACGTCCGAGGAATTCGATGAGATCCTCGAACGACTCGGCGATCCCGACGTCTTGTCCGACCAGACGGAGTACCGCAAGGTCACCAGCCGTCACTCAGAGTTGAAGCCGGTCGTCGACGCCTATCGCCGCTACCTCGAAGCCGACATCGAGGCGAGTGAAGCGCGCGAGATGGCAGCCGATGAAGACGATGCCGAGATGGTTGCCTACCTCAACGAGGTGGCCGAGACGAGGCAGGCGGAGCTCGAACCGATCGAGGCTCTGCTGCGCAGGTTGCTGATCCCGAAGGATCCGAACGACGACAAGGACGTCATCGTCGAGATCCGCTCCGCCGCAGGCGGGGAGGAAGCAGCGCTGTGGGCCGGCGACCTCTACCGGATGTATGAACGCTTTGCCGAGCGAAGCCGCTGGGCCGTCGAACCGATCAACGTCTCGCTGTCCGATACGGGCGGCCTCAAGGAAGCGACGTTCGCCGTCAAGGGCAAGGGCGCCTACTCGCGGTTCAAGTTCGAAGCAGGGCCGCACCGCGTACAGCGAGTGCCGAAGACCGAGTCGCAGGGACGCATCCACACATCAATGGCAACCGTCGCCGTGCTCCCGGAGGCGGAAGCGGTCGAAGTAGAGATCAACGACAACGACCTCGACGTCGAAACATTCCGCTCCACCGGACCGGGCGGCCAGTCCGTGAACACGACGGACTCGGCGGTGCGGATCACGCACCGGCCGACGGGCATCGTGGTGTCATGCCAGGACGAGAAATCGCAGTTGCAGAACAAGACGAAGGCGCTGCGGGTGCTGCGAGCTCGTCTCTATCAAGCGCAGATGGCCGAACAGGTCGGCGAACGAGCGTCGGTTCGGCGGTCCCAGGTGGGCACCGGCGACCGGTCGGAGAAGATCCGCACCTACAACTTCAAGGAGAACCGCGTCACCGACCACCGCGTCGGGTTGACCGTGCACTCCCTCCCGCAAGTCCTCGACGGCGACCTCGAAGTACTCCACGATGCGTTGGTCGCCGACGAAGCCGCCCGAGCCCTCGCCGAAGGATGAGGCTCGCGTTCTTTCGCCTCTCCCACGGAGTGGGGGAGGCGCGAGCACCGTCCGCTCGGCCGGAGCGCAGCGGAGGGGCCTCTGGGGATTTGGAGACTGAAGATGAGGTCTGTCGCGTCTGGCATGCCGAATCCTCGGGGTCGGTGCTGTGACCATGAACTCATCTGAACTCCTTCGATCCGCGCCTGATCTTCCGGACCACGAGGTCAAGCGGTTGTTGGTGGCGGCGACGGGGAGGCACTGGACGGATCTGATTCTCGGTGTCGACGTGGAGGCCGTCGAAGTCGAGCGGTTCAACAGCCTCGTGGGGCGGCGTCGGAGCAAGGAACCGCTCCAGTACATCGAGGGGACGGCCTCGTTCGGCCCCATCGAAGTGACCGTTGACCCTCGCGTACTCATTCCGCGGCCCGAGACCGAGCAACTCTTCGAACTCGCCCGTGACGCAATCGACTATCCCAAGGTGATCGTCGACCTGTGCACCGGGAG